>Ga0209956_1000033_pt1 | contig 93585 bp, 62 predicted proteins | sample SalPon2A_C_D1_MG_FD_185720 | JGI IMG/M metagenome (GOLD analysis project Ga0209956, IMG submission 185720) | Soil microbial communities from South San Francisco under conditions of wetland restoration - Salt Pond MetaG R2A_C_D1_MG (SPAdes)... | ecosystem: Environmental > Terrestrial > Soil >...
CGGGCGACAACGTGAATCTGACGGTGAAGCTGATCGCGCCGATCGCCATGGAAAAGGGCCTGCGCTTCGCGATCCGCGAAGGCGGCCGCACGGTCGGAGCCGGGACCGTCACCGAGGTCATCGAGTAGAGGTCGACCGATTTGAGCACAGGCCAGTAGCTCGAACTGGTAGAGCATCGGTCTCCAAAACCGAGGGTTGGGGGTTCGAATCCCTCCTGGCCTGCCATGAGAAACCTGGACGCGAGACACCTGGGCACGAGACACCTAGACACGAAACACCCGGAAACGGGCAACAAGCGAGAGCCCCAATGAGCTGGTGGACAAGAGCACGGACCTTCTGGACCGAGACCAAGGCGGAGATGTCGAAGGTCACCTTCCCTTCCTGGGACGAGGTGGTCAACACCACGATCGTCGTGCTGGTGGCCAGCTTCGTGTTCGCCGCCTTTCTGTGGATCTCGGATCTGGTGATCAACTGGCTCTACCAGTCGATCTTCAAGTTCTTCTCGACCTGATATTCGACAAGGAGCACAGAATCTTGGCTCGCCAGTGGTACATCGTTCACACCTATTCCGGCTTCGAGGAGCGGGTGAAGGAGACCCTTCTCCAGCGCGCCGAGGCGATGGGAATGGGAGAGGACTTCGGCGAAATCCGGATTCCCACGGAGACGGTCGTCGAATACAAGGGTGGCAAGAAGCGGGAGATCCAGCGCAAGTTCTTCCCCGGGTACATCCTGGTCGAGATGCAGATGTCCGACCCGGCCTGGCACGTGGTCAAGAACACGCCGAAGGTCACCGGCTTCGTGGGCACCGGCAAAAAGCCGACGCCGCTCAGCCAGGAAGAGGTCGACCAGATCCTGCGGCAGGTGACGTCGGCGCAGGAGAAACCCAAGCCGAAGTACGTCTTCGACAAGGGCGAGCCGGTCAAGATCATCGACGGTCCGTTCAACAACTTCACCGGAGTGGTGGAAGAGGTCAATCTGGATCGCAACACGCTCAAGGTGATGGTGACCATCTTTGGTCGCCAGACGCCGGTCGAGCTGGACTTTTCCCAGGTTCAGAAGACCTGAGGCGAGACCCCCTGGAGCGGATCGCGATTCTCGTACGCGCGGAGTGAGATCACCATGGCGAAGAAAGTCGTAGGGCAGATCAAGCTGCAGATTCCCGCGGGCCAGGCGACGCCGGCACCGCCGGTCGGTCCTGCGCTGGGTCAGGCGGGTATCAACATCATGGACTTCTGCAAGGCTTTCAACGCCCGCACCCAGAGCCAGCCGGGGATGATCATTCCGGTGGTGATCACGGTCTTCGCGGACCGCAGCTACACCTTCATCACCAAGACGCCGCCGGCTGCGGTGCTGCTGAGAAAGGCCGCGGGCATCGACAAGGGCTCGGGGGAGCCCAACCGCGACAAGGTGGGCACGGTGACCGACGCTCAGCTCGAGGAGATCGCCAAGACCAAGATGCCGGATCTCAACGCCGGCAGCATCGAGGCGGCCAAGCGCATCATCGCGGGCACCGCCCGCTCCATGGGTCTCGAGGTCTCGGGCTAGGCCGGGCCAAGGAGGAAAGGATCGTGGCGAAGCACGGAAAGAGCTACCGGCAGATGGCGGAAAAGGTCGAGACGCGTCCCTACCTGCTCGGCGAGGCCATGGAGCTGGCCAAGGGCAACGCCTACGCCAAGTTCGACGAGACCGTCGAAATGGTGCTGCGGCTGGGGGTCGACCCGAAGCACGCGGACCAGATGGTTCGCGGCACCGTGGTGCTGCCCCACGGGACCGGCAAGAGCGTCCGCGTCCTGGTGTTCGCCAGCGGCGAGAAGGTCAAGGAGGCCGAGGAGGCGGGAGCCGACGTGGTGGGAGGCGAGGAGCTGGCGGAGAAGATCCAGGGCGGATGGCTCGATTTCGACGCCGTGATCTCCACGCCGGACATGATGAGAGTTGTCGGCCGGCTCGGCCGCGTGCTGGGTCCACGGGGCCTGATGCCCAACCCGAAGTCGGGCACCGTGACCATGGACGTGACCAAGGCGGTCGAGGAAATCAAGGCCGGACGGGTGGAGTTCCGCGTCGACAAGGCGGGGATCATCCACGCCCCGGTGGGCAAGGCGTCTTTCGAGCCGGACCAGCTCCGCGACAACGCGAAGGCCCTGGTGAACGCGGTCAACCGCTTGCGGCCGGCCTCGGCCAAGGGCCGGTACATCCGGGCCGCCAGCGTCGCCACCACCATGGGCCCCGGGATCCGGTTGGACGAGGCCCAGCTCGCCGCGTCCGAGACCTGAGCCGGCCGACGAGGCCGGTGAGCGAGACGAGCAGCCGCGAGGAACCGCGACGCGGGACCGAGACGAGGGACCGAGACGAGGGACACGGACGATGGAGACGAAGCCATGGCGTTGAGCCGAAAGAAAAAGGAAGAGCTGGTCGGGGCCTACGAGGAGGGCCTGGCCAAAGCCCCTCACGCGTTCGTGTTGGGCTACAAGGGAATCTCCGTGCCCCAGGTCACCGAGCTGCGCGCCAAGATCCGGGATACCGGCTCGAGCTACATGGTGGTCAAGAACCGCTTGGCGCTGCGCGCCATCGAGGGCAAGGCGCTGGGGGATCTGGGCGAGCAGTTCTCCGGCCCCACCGCGGTGGCGTACAGCGAGGACTCGCCGGTGGAGCTGGCCAAGGCGCTCACCGACTTCGCCAAGACCGTCCCGGCGATCGAGGTGCGGGGCGGGTTGCTCAACGGCCAGCAGGTCGAGGCGGGGCAGATCAAGGAAATCGCCAACCTGCCCACCCGCGAGGAGCTGATCGCCAAGCTGCTGTTCCTGCTGCAATCGCCGATCACCCGCCTCGTGCGGACGCTGGCGGCGGTGCCGAGGGACTTCGTCGTGGTGCTCAGCCAGGTGGCGGGCAAAAAGGAAGAGGAACAGGCGTGACGAGGAACCAGCGTACGAGGCGTGGACAAAGCGGCGCCGTGGAGACGCGCACAGACTTGAGATGAGCAGAGGTCGGGCGCTCACGTCGTCCGATTGGGGATGGAGACGTCCCAGAATCCAGGAACACGTACAGGGCCGACGGAAGGTCCGACCATCAAGGAGAGCTGAAAATGGCTGTTGCAACCGAGGACTTCATCACCCAGATCGACGAGATGACGGTGCTCGAGCTGAACAACCTGGTCAAGGCGCTCGAGGAGCACTACGGTGTGTCCGCGGCGGCCGCCGCGGTGGCGGTGGCTCCCGGAGCCGCTGCCGGCGCGGCCGCGGCCGAGGAAGAGGAGAAGACCGAGTTCGACGTCATGCTGACCGCCGTGGGTGACAAGAAGATCAACGTCATCAAGGCGGTGCGCGAGGTGACCAGCCTGGGTCTCAAAGAGGCCAAGGACCTGGTCGAGTCGGCTCCGACCGCGATCAAGGAAGCCGTCTCCAAGGACGAGGCGGAGGAGATCAAGAAGAAGTTCGAGGAGGCGGGTGCCCAGGTCGAGCTCAAATAGCCTGGCCACGGGCTTGGCTACGAGCTTGGTTGCGGGATTCGCCGCGCCCTCTCGTGCGACTGACCGGCAGGCCACCGCGCCGGTCGAGGTCGAGATGGAGACCGGGACCGCGAGACCCTCGGAGGTCGAGGTTCGCACGGGCCCGGCCGCGGTGGCACAGATGGTGGCACAGGCGGTACAGGCTCCGGCGTCCTCACGCTCCGGAGACATACAAAACGAGGCATCGTTGCCGCGTCGCTCGAACCTCACCATACCCGGAAGCCGCCGCGGGGCTCCGCGGGGGGCAGGGTGTGGTGTCTTCCGTTGGGTCAGCCGCTTCGAAACTCGCTACGATTTAGAGGCCATTCTATGAAAGCAGAGACTCCGACGCAAAACGGTCAGCGCAACGGTCAGCGCAAGGACTTCTCCCGCATTCAGGCGACGCTGGGGATTCCCAATCTGATCGATGTCCAGCGGAAGTCCTACGAGCGCTTCCTGCAGATGAACCTGCTCCCCGAGGAGCGGGCCAACCACGGTCTGCAGGCGGTGTTCACGGGGATCTTCCCGTTCTCGGACTTCCGCGAGACCTGCTCCCTCGACTTCGTCAAGTACTCGATCGGCGACTGGCAGTGCAAGTGTGGCGAGCTCAAGGGGCTGGAATACCTGCGGATGACCTGCAACAACTGCGGCGCCAAGGTGATGACCGACCATCCCCACGAGGAGACGGTCACCTGCACCGAGTGCGGCGTCGTCAACAAGAACCGGGTCACCAAGTGCGACATCTGCGGCAACCCGGTGGATCTGCAGCTCAAGTACTCGATCCAGGACTGCCAGGAGCGCGGCATGACCTATGCCGTGCCGCTCAAGGTCACCTTCCGGCTCTTCGTCTACGACAAGGATCCGGAGACCGGCACCCGCATGATGCGCGACGCCAAGGAGGAGGAGGTCTACTTCGGCGACATCCCCTTGATGACGGACAACGGCACGTTCATCATCAACGGCACCGAGCGGGTGATCGTGTCCCAGCTCCACCGCAGCCCGGGCGTCTTCTTCACCAAGGAGGGGCCCCGCTCCTACCTGGCCAAGATCATTCCCTACCGCGGGTCGTGGGTCGAGTTCGAGTACGACCAGAAGGACGTCGTGTCGGTGCGCATCGACCGCAAGCGCAAGTTCCACGGCACCATCTTTCTGCGCGCCCTGGGGCTGGAGTCCGACGAGCAGATTCTGCGTCAGTTTTACACCTCGGCGGGTCTCAAGCCGGGGGCCAAGAAGGCGACCCTGACGGTGCCGCCGGAGGTCCTCCAGTCGGAGCGGCTGAAGGACCGCCAGAGCCGCGGTCGCCGGGAGAGCTACCCGATCTTCGCCGGCCTCAGCCTGGCGAAGGCCGACATCGCCAAGCTGGAGAAGGGCGAGGAGCTCGAGCTCGAGGTCGACAAGAGCGAGCTCGAGCGGGCCCTGTTCATCGCCGACGTGGTGGATCTGGACACCGGCGAGGTGCTGTTCGAGGCCAACACGCTGGTCCCCGAGGATCTCGAAGACCGTCTCGAGGGTCGCAACACGACACCGCTGGAGGTCTTCTTCCCGGATTGGGAGCTGATCGGAGCGACCCTGTCCAACACCTTGACCAAGGACACCACCACCAACGCCAAGGAGGCGTTGATCGAGATCTACCGGCGCATGCGTCCGGGTGACCCGCCGACCCTGGAGAGCGCCCGGTCGCTTTTCTACGGCATGTTCTTCGACGCCAAGCGCTACGATTTCTCTCGCGTCGGCCGGTTCAAGTTCAACATCAAGCTCGACACCGAGGTCCCGGTGGACCAGAAGACGCTGTCGGCGGACGACTTCTTCCGGGTCATCGAGTATCTGCTGCGGCTGCAGAAGGACATCGGCCGGGTGGACGACATCGACAACCTGGGTAACCGGCGCGTGCGCGCCGTCGGTGAGCTGCTGGAGAACCAGTTCCGCATCGGCCTGGTGCGCATGGAGCGGGCGATCAAGGAGAAGATGTCGGTGCATCAGGACATCGACTCGGCGATGCCCCACGACCTGATCAACTCCAAGCCGGTGATCGCGGCGGTCAAGGAGTTCTTCGGCTCGTCCCAGCTCTCGCAGTTCATGGACCAGACCAACCCGCTGTCCGAGGTCACCCACAAGCGGCGGCTGTCGGCGCTGGGTCCCGGCGGTCTGTCGCGCGAGCGCGCCGGCTTCGAGGTGCGCGACGTCCACGCCACGCACTACGGCCGGATCTGCCCGATCGAGACACCGGAAGGTCCGAACATCGGTCTGATCTCCTCGCTGGCGACCTACGCCCGGATCAACGACTACGGGTTCATCGAGAGCCCCTACAAGAAGGTCGAGGAAGGCCGGGTGCTGGACCACTACCGGGTCGCCAAGGTGGGGGACGGCCCGTACAAGCTGGGCCAGATCGTCACCGGCGACGAGCTCGAGGCCGAGAACGCCAAGCTGAAGAAGGCCAAGAAGTCGATCGTCACCGCCGACCCCCACGCCTTCTACCTGTCGGCCTGGGAGGAGGAGAAGTACATCATCTGCCAGGCCAACGCGCCGACCGACGACAGGGGCAATCTCCGGCAGGATCGGGTGATCGCCCGCGCCGGCGGCGAGTTCGTGACCGTCGAGCGCGACCGCGTCGACTACATCGACATCAGCCCCAAGCAGCTCGTGTCGGTGGCCGCGGCGCTGATCCCGTTCCTCGAGAACGACGACGCCAACCGGGCGCTGATGGGCTCCAACATGCAACGCCAGGCGGTGCCGCTGCTGCGTAGCGAGTCGCCGGTGGTGGGCACCGGTCTCGAGCAGATCGTCGCCGAGGACTCCGGCGCCGTCGTCGTCTGCAAGCGGGGCGGGGTGGTCGACTCGGTGGATTCCGAGCGCATCATCGTCCGCGTCGAGGGCGAGGACATCGACACCGGCGAGACCAAGGACTTCGGCGCCGACATCTACCAGCTCATCAAGTTCCGGCGCTCGAACCAGAACACCTGCATCACCCAGAAGCCGATCGTCGAGGAGGGCCAGCGGGTCAAGAAGGGCGACGTGCTGGCCGACGGGCCGTGCACCGAGCTCGGCGAGCTGGCTCTGGGCCGCAACGTGCTGGTGGCGTTCATGCCCTGGCGCGGATACAACTTCGAGGACGCGATTCTGATCTCCGAGAAGCTGGTCAAGGACGACTACTACACCTCGATCCACATCGAGGAGTTCGAGATCGAGGCCCGCGACACCAAGCTCGGGCCGGAGGAGATCACCCGCGACATCCCCAACGTCTCCGAGGCGGCGCTGGCGGATCTCGACGAGAGCGGCATCATCCGGATCGGCGCCCACGTCGGCTCCAGTGACATCCTGGTCGGCAAGGTGACGCCCAAGGGCGAGACCCAGCTCACCCCGGAGGAGAAGCTCCTGCGCGCCATCTTCGGCGAGAAGGCCGGCGACGTGCGGGACGCCTCCCTCAAGGTGCCACCGGGGATCGACGGCACCATCGTCGACGTCAAGATCTTCTCCCGCAAAGGCGTGGAGAAGGACACCCGGGCCAAGGAGATCGAGGACTCCGAGATCGCCCGGCTGGAGAAGAACATCAAGGACGAGGCGCGGATCCTCAACGAGGAGCGCAACAAGAAGATCCGCGACATCTTGACCGGCGCCGAGGTCACCCGCGCGGTGCAGGCGCGGGACGGGGAGTCGCTGCTGAAAAAGGGGGACAAGATCACCCACCAGGTCCTGGGGCGCCTGACGCGCCAGGAGATCCTCCAGCTCCCGATCAAGGATCTGAAGCTTCTCGACACCGTGGACGACGTCTACAAAAAGACCGACTCGCAGATCGAGGTGCTGCACCGGGTCAACGACGAGCGCATCGCCCTGCTGCGCAAGGGGGACGAGCTGCCGCCGGGGGTCATCAAGCTGGTCAAGGTCTACGTCGCCATGAAGCGCAAGCTGCAGGTGGGCGACAAGATGGCCGGCCGGCACGGCAACAAGGGCGTCATCTCCCGGGTCCTGCCCGAGGAGGACATGCCCTATCTGCCGGACGGCACCCCGGTCGAGATCGTGCTCAACCCGCTCGGCGTGCCGAGCCGGATGAACGTCGGCCAGATCCTCGAGACCCACCTGGGCTGGGCGGGCAAGGCCCTGGGTCTCAAGTTCGCCACGCCGGTGTTCGACGGCGCCCGCGAGGACGACATCCGGGCCTACCTGGAGGAGGCGAACCTGCCCGCTTCAGGCAAGACCCACCTCCACGACGGCATGACCGGCGACGAGTTCGAGCAGCAGGTGACGGTGGGTTACATCTACATGCTCAAGCTCTCCCATCTGGTGGACGACAAGATTCACGCCCGTTCCATCGGCCCCTACTCGCTGATCACCCAGCAGCCGCTGGGCGGCAAGGCCCAGTTCGGCGGTCAGCGCTTCGGCGAGATGGAGGTCTGGGCCCTCGAAGCCTATGGGGCGGCCTACACGCTCCAGGAGCTGCTCACCGTCAAGAGCGACGACGTCGAAGGCCGCAGCAAGGTCTACGAGGCGATCGTCAAGGGGGAGGTGCCGGAGGATCCCGGTCTGCCGGAGTCCTTCAACGTCCTGGTCCGCGAGCTGCAGAGTCTCTGCCTCGACCTCGAGCTCCTCAAAGTGTAAAGCCGGCCCCGTGTTCGGCACGGTGTTCGGTAAAGTATAAGGAGGACGCAGTTGCAACCTTTCAGCTCATTTGACAAGCCACAGTCGCTGAAGGACTTCAACGCGATCAAGATCTCGATCGCGTCGCCGGAGAAGATCCGCTCCTGGAGCTACGGGGAGGTCACCAAGCCGGAGACCATCAACTACCGTACCTTCAAACCGGAGCGCGACGGCCTCTTCTGCGCCAAGATCTTCGGCCCCATCACCGACTGGGAATGCTTGTGCGGCAAGTACAAGCGGATGAAGCACCGGGGCGTCATCTGCGACAAGTGCGGCGTCGAGGTCACCCGCTCGCGGGTGCGGCGGGAGCGCATGGGCCACATCGAGCTGGCCTGTCCGGTGTCCCACGTCTGGTTCTTCAAGGGGCTGCCCAGCCGTATCGGGCATCTGCTCGACATCAGCCTGCGGGATCTCGAGCGCATCCTCTACTTCGAGAGCTACGTCGTCATCGACCCGGGCGACACCGACCTCGAGGAAGGCGAGCTGCTCACCGAGGAGAAGTTCCGCGAGGTGCGGGACGCGCACGGCACCGACGCGTTCGACGCCCGCATGGGCGCCGAGGCGATCAAGGAGCTGCTCTCGCGCATCGACGTCGACGAGATGTCGGAGGAGCTGCGCATCGTCATGAAGACCGAGACGTCGCAGATCCGCCGGCTCAAGGCGGCCAAGCGGCTCAAGGTGGTCGACGCCTTCCGCAAGAGCGGCCACCGGCCCGAGTGGATGATCCTGGACGTCATTCCGGTCATCCCGCCCGAGCTGCGCCCCCTGGTGCCGCTCGACGGCGGCCGCTTCGCCACCAGCGACCTCAACGACCTGTACCGGCGGGTGATCAACCGCAACAACCGGTTGAAGAAGCTCCTCGAGCTGCGCGCGCCGGAGGTCATCGTGCGCAACGAGAAGCGGATGCTCCAGGAGGCGGTGGACGCCCTGTTCGACAACGGCCGCCGCGGCCGGGTGCTCAAGGGCTCCAACAACCGCCCGCTCAAGTCGCTGTCGGACACCCTCAAGGGCAAGCAGGGCCGGTTCCGCCAGAACCTGCTGGGCAAGCGCGTCGACTACTCCGGCCGCTCGGTCATCGTGGTCGGTCCGGAGCTCAAGCTGCACCAGTGCGGGCTGCCCAAGAAGATGGCGCTCGAGCTGTTCAAGCCGTTCATCTACAACCGGCTCGAGGACAAGGGCCTGGTGGGCACCATCAAGGCCGCCAAGGAGCTGGTGGAAGAGCAGGTCGACGAGGTGTGGGACGCCCTGGAGGAGGTCATCCAGGATCACCCGGTGCTGCTCAACCGCGCGCCCACCCTCCACCGTCTCGGCATCCAGGCGTTCCAGCCGGTGCTCATCGAGGGCAAGGCGATCAAGATCCATCCGCTGGTCTGCGCGGCGTTCAACGCCGACTTCGACGGCGACCAGATGGCGGTCCACGTACCGCTGTCGCCCAAGGCGCAGATCGAGAGCCAGGTGCTGATGCTGGCCTCCAAGAACATCCTGTCGCCCGCCCACGGCCGGCCGCTGGCGGTGCCCAGCCAGGATCTGGTCCTCGGCGGCTACTACCTGACGCTCCCCAAGATCGGGGCGAAGGGCGAAGGCCGCACCTTCCCGGACTTCGAGTCGGTGCTGATGGCCTACGACGCCGAGCAGGTGGAAACTCAGACGCCGGTCCGTGTGCGCTACTCGGGGCCGTACATCAATCTCGGCCAGCAGTACGACAAGCAGGACGTCGTCCACGCCGAGCTGGAGGAGGCCGAGAACCGGATCATCGAGACCACCGTCGGCCGCGTGGTGCTCAACCTGCACCTGCCCAAGGAGATCCCGTTTATCAACGGGCTGCTCAAGAAGCGCGGCCTCCAGGACCTGGTGGGCTATTGCTTCATCAAGCTGGGCAACGACAAGACGGTGGAGATGCTCGACGAGCTCAAGGAGATCACCTTTACCTTCGCCACCCGCGCCGGCATCTCCTTCGGTGTCGACGACATGGTGGTGCCGGCTCGCAAGGAGCAGATCCTCGAGACCGCGCGCAACGAGGTCATCGAGATCGAGAACCAGCGCTCCGCCGGCGTCATCACCGCCGGTGAGCGGCACAACAAGATCATCGACATCTGGCACCGCGCGACCGAGAAGGTTTCCGAGGAGATGTTCTCCGACATGCGGGCCCTCGAGAAAGAGCGCGGTGAGTTCAACCCCATCAACCTGATGGCGGACTCCGGCGCGCGGGGCTCGCGCGAGCAGGTGCGCCAGCTCGCCGGCATGCGCGGGCTGATGTCCAAGCCCTCCGGCGAGGTCATCGAGACGCCGATCACCGCGAACTTCCGCGAGGGCCTCTCGGTGTTGCAGTACTTCATCTCGACCCACGGCGCGCGCAAGGGTCTGGCCGACACGGCGCTCAAGACCGCCGACTCCGGCTACCTCACCCGCCGCCTGGTGGACGTCGCCCAGGACGTCATCATCAACGAGGAGGACTGCGGCACCATCGACGGCATCCACGTCTCCGCCATCATGGAGGGCGGCGAGATCCTCGAGCCGCTGCGCGACCGCATCGTCGGCCGCGTCTCGCAGGAGGAGATCTACGACCCGATGACCGGCGAGATGCTGATCGGCATCGCCGAGGAGATCACCGAGGAGCTGGCCAACGCCATCCAGGCCGCGGGAATCGAGCGGGTCAAGATCCGCTCCGTGCTCTCCTGCGAGGCGCGCCGCGGGGTGTGTGCCAAGTGCTACGGCCGCAACCTGGCCACCGGCAGCATGGTCGACATGGGCGAGGCGGTGGGCGTCATCGCCGCCCAGTCGATCGGCGAGCCGGGAACCCAGCTCACCATGCGGACCTTCCACTACGGCGGCACGGCGTCGCGGGTGTCCGAGCAGTCCAAGCACGTCGCCTCGAACCCCGGCCGGGTCAAGTTCCTGCTGGTCAACACCGTCGAGTCGAAGGACGGGGATCTGGTGGTGATCAACCGCCAGGGCAAGCTCACCATCGTCGACGACAAGGGTCGCGAAAAGGAGCGCTACGCGCTGACCTACGGCTCGCACCTGCTGGTCAAGGACGGTCAGGAAGTGGAGCCCGGCATCGAGCTGGTGGAATGGGATCCGTTCACCTCCGCGATTCTCACCGAGATCGCGGGCAAGATCGAGCTCCACGACATCGTCGAGGGCGAGAACGTCCGCGAGGAGACCGACAAGGTGACCGGCCTGTCGCAGAAGATCATCGTCGAGGCGTCCGCCAACGAGAAGCGGGTGCCGGCGATCATCGTCCGCGGCAAGGGCGACCTGGAGAAGCGCTATCTGCTGCCCTCCGGCTCGCATCTGATCGCCCAGGAGGGCGCACAGGTGCACCCCGGGGACACGCTGGTCAAGATCCCCCGCGAGACCACCAAGACTCAGGACATCACTGGCGGTCTGCCGCGCGTGGTCGAGCTGTTCGAGGCGCGCAGCCCCAAGGAGCCGGCGATCATCACCGAGATCGACGGCACGATCCACCTGGGGGACATCCACAAGGGGATGCGCAAAGTCATCGTCGAGTCCGACACCGGCGAAACCCGCGAGTACCTGGTGCCGCGCTCGGTCCACATCAACGTGCAGGAGGGCGAGAGGGTGGCTGCCGGCGATCCTCTGATCGACGGTCCGATCAACCCCCACGACATCCTGCAAGTGCTGGGCGAGCAGGAGCTGCAGCGCTACCTGGTGGACAAGATCCAGGAGGTCTACCGCTCGCAGAGCGTCAACATCAACGACAAGCACATCGAGGTGATCGTGCGTCAGATGATGCGCTCGGTGAAGATCGAGGAGGTCGGCGACACCGAGTTCCTGGTCGACGAGCAGGTGGACAAGTGGCGGTTCCACGAGGAGAACGAGCGCATCATGGCCGCCGGTGGCCAGGCCGCGATCGGCCAGCCGCTGCTCCTGGGGATCACCAAGGCGTCGCTGTCGACCGAGAGCTTCATCTCGGCGGCGTCGTTCCAGGAGACCACCCGGGTGCTCACCGAGGCCGCCATCAGCGGCAAGGTGGACCTGCTCCGCGGTCTCAAGGAGAACGTCATCGTCGGACGCCTCATCCCGGCCGGAACCGGCATGAGCCTCTATCACGACTTCCAGATGGAAGAAGGGGAGATGCCGCTGGGCGACGAGGCCGAGGACGAGCTGTTCTTCGAGTTTGGTGAGGAAGACATCCGCTCGCTGCCGCCCCAGGAGGTTCTGGAGGGCGAGTGATGCGAGCGGGCTCCTCTAGTTGGTAGAGCTTCAGGGCCGGTGGGATCGTGAGATCCGCCGGCCCTTCTCGTGTTGTCCTGCGACGCACCGCGACCCGTGCCACACGCCGAGCAACCGATCCACCGGCAATTGTCGGCACAGACCGGCAGATGCAGATGACGTGGAGCTCGGCGTCGGGTCTATAATGCGGAGGTCGAGACCAGTGTTTAATTTTCTATGGATAGGACAATTTTGCCATGCCGAAATCAAACTCCAAGATCGGAGTGTACGTCGACGGCTCCAACATCTCGATGAACGGCGGCTACGGAATGCGCTACGACGTGCTGCGCGAGTTCGCCGCTCGAGATGAAGCCGAGGTCGTACGTCTCAACGCTTACCTCTCCTTCGATCCCCGCCGCGCCGACGAGGACGACGTCTATCGACGCGGTCAGGAGAACTTCCACGCCAGCCTGCGGGACATGGGCTACAAGGTGATCCAGAAGGACATGAAGTGGTACTCGGATGACATGGGCAAGTCCTATGGCAAGGCCAACGTCGATCTCGACATGGCCGTCGAGCTGCTGCTCCAGTCCGAGAACCTGGACCGCGTCGTGCTCGCCACCGGCGACGGGGACTTCGTGCAGGTGGTGCGGGCGCTCCAGAACAAGGGTTGCCGGGTCGAGGTGATCGCCTTCCGCAACGTCTCGCGGGCGTTGAAGAACGAGGCCGACCTCTACTTCTCCGGCTTTCTGATCCCCAACCTGCTGCCGGTGCAGGGTCCGCGCGACCAGCCCCCCTGGTCCGAGCTCGGCTCCCGGGTGCGCGGTGTCTGCTACAGCCACAACGAAAAGGGCTTCGGCTTTCTGCGCTTTCTGCGCGAGGTCTCGACCGGGTTGTGGATCACCGACACCCGCCACCCGGAATCGCCGTACGTCAGCGCCTTCTTTCACGATTCGCTGCTGCCGGACGAGGTCAACGCCTCGATGCTGCCCAGCCGCAACGTGATCTTCGAGTTCGAGCTGAAAGAGTCACCGGAGGGCAACGGAAACAACTTCCAGGCCACCGATCTCAAGGTGGTGGACTTGCAACGCTGAGGCGGAGCGGAGCCCAGCACTTGGTAGCTGCGGGAGATGGAAGGATCTCGCGCGGTCCACGCTTTTGAGCGCGTAAGAGAATACAGGCTCCGTACAACCCCTTTGTGCACCGTGCGGAAGCCCCTTGTACGCGGTACATGGGCTCTGTGCACCGTGCAGAACCGCCTTGTACGGCGTACATCCGTAGCTCTCTCGGTACGAGAAGCCAGTGTCCGCGGTACAGGGGCTTGGCGCACCGTGGACGAGGCACATGTACCGGTGCAGAAGCTGATTTGACGCCTAAACGGTATGACGACGGGGATAGGTCCGGATCTTGGCAGTGCTTCAGGCGACCCACGAAGACCGTGACCGAAGCTGGGTTCCCGACGGAGCTTGCCTTCAGTCGGGACGCCTCTTGCCCTTCCGTTTCACGTTCCGCCGCTTGCGGGTCTTGGGCAGCACGTTCTTCCTCGCCCGCTCGTGCTCCATCAGCTCGTACATGGCGGACAACAGGCGCCCCGTCGCACCGACCCTGCGATCGAACCGCGCCAGATCCTCACTTTTCTGCACGGTGGCGTCGTGGGTTTCCAGGAGGTCGAGATCGAGGTGGACATCCACCGCCTCGAGGAATTGCACCGGTCCCTCGAGCCTTTTCCGCCAGGCTTCCCAGTCCAGAGGTTGGTGAGGTGGCTTGGGCTCCGGTCGAGACTCCTCGGGTCTGGAAAGCCGGTCCAGAACACGCCTTCCCTCGCGCTGGAGCGGGACGACCGATCGTGCCGTACGACCCTGAAGACCCAAGAATTCCTCGGTGACGTGCGATCCGTAGGCCGCGTTGACGGCGACGCGGAGGTCGACCAGGGCGTTCCGGACCTCATCCATCACCTCGCGCTTGCGGCGCTGAAGGTCCCCATCCTCGGTCACCTCACGAGCCTGCTCGGCATCGGCGGCTTGCAGGCGGGCCAGGTGGTCCTGGATCATGCGACGGAGACCGCGGAGGAGGGAGCCGACCTGGAGCTCCTCCTCCTGGCCGAGATAGGGACCGATCAACTCGTCCAACCCCTCGACGATCTCCTCGTGATGGGTGTCGAGGGACGACGTCAGGTCGTTCGCCAGCCGGAGGCGGTCGACGACCGCGGTTGAGCTCCCCCGGGTCCTGCCCTTGTTCTTCCCCATCGACGTCCCCTTTCTACTTTGCTCTCGGATCTTCGAGTGTCCACGCCTCGGCCGGCGACCGCTTGAACACCGCGCAGTTTCTCACGGGACGGCGTTCGACGGATGGGAGGCCAGGACGTGCAGCGGGGTGCGATGGGGGGGGGTTCCGGGGAGCGTATGGGAAGAGCGGGCCGGATCGGAGTCCCCACGGGATCCGATCCGGCATGCGAGGCTCGAAAGACCGGATCGAAGACGATGCGGCTAGAAGGAGCAGTCGATGACAAAGGGAGGGCAATCGTCGCAGGTATAGACGTTGCCGTTGCAGTACACCCAATCGCTACCGCTCTGGCAACGGTTGCAGGTTCCGCTGCAGGACAGGACCTGGAAGCTGCTGCAGAAGATCTGCGCGCTGCAACCGCCGCCGGAGCCGCAGTTGGTGCGGTTGCCATCGCACTCGACATAGCTGCCGTTCTGGGCGAAGCAGTCCCAGCTTCCGGTGCAGGAGATGGTGTTGCCGCAAGAGCACTGGGTCGAGGCGAAGCACGACTGGGCGATGCGCTCGTCGCGCTCGAGACCGGGAACCGGGGTCATGCCGCCGGAGACCGGGTCCATTTCAGGCTTCTCGGCGGGATCGATCTCCCCCTCGGCCGCGGGCTGAGGGAGCTCGGCCGTGGAATCTGCGTCCACGGATGGGGGGCTCGTGTTCGCCGCCGGGGGCGCCGTCAGGGCGAAGGCGGGTCCGCTCGCCACCAGAACGAGTGCGGTGCACAGGGCGACGGAGAAGACCGTCAAGAGGACCGTAGGACGGGTGAAACGCTGTTGCATGTCAAACCTCCTTGGACGAATCGACACTAGGGTTCCGTCGGGCTGGTTGTTTCAGGCCGGGAGAGATCCCGGCTAGCAGAAGCGGAAGAACTGGCACGCCGGGTCACTGCATCGCTTTTCGACGCCGTTGCAGATCACCCAATCGGCGCCGTTGGAGCAGTTGTTGCACGTCCCGGTGCACTCGAGAATCGCCCCGTTCGGGCACCGGATCCAGACGCCGCAGGTGCCGGACGGGCAGTTGGTGCGGTTGCCGTCACACTCGACGTAGCTGCCGTTGGACGCGAAGCAATCCCAGGAGCCGGTGCATGAGATCTGGACGCCGCAAGCACAGTCGGTCGAGGCCGAGCAGGCCATGTTCTGACGATCGTCGTTCAGGGCGGTGGGGAGGAAGATCTCCTCCGCGAGAGGCTCTGCCGCGGGCTTCGCCTCGATGGTCGGCCCGTCCTCCATCGCCGTCTCCGGCGGGACGTCCGACGATTGAGCGACGCTCCAGGTGGCGCCGGCGAGAAGGGTCAGGGCGACCCACGAGGGAAACCAGGCTCTCTTCATCGGGGCCTCCTTCTTAGATCGAGAAAATCAGAATCTTCGTTTCTTGATCTATATCATGGAAGGCATTGGAGCTCTTGGGCGCAGTGGTTTGTGCTCCCGTGCGGTACTCCGCTTCCTGAACGCGTTCAATCAGCATCCGGCGCTTTGTTGACAGGTCGAATCGGGTGGGTGTACGCTCTTTCTTGAACATGTTCAAGGTCGAGCTCATCCCACGGTTTTCTCTCCAGCGCTCCGGCGGTGGGGGACCTTCGGACGGCGGTCGGGTCGGCAAAGAGGCCCTTTCGACCGTGCGGGGAGACCCTCGGAAGGCCCAGGTCGAGAGGGCCGACGAAGAGGGACGCCCTCAGGGCCAGATTCTCGAGGAGGTCCCGTGACGACCCCCACATCGCCCGACGAGTCGCCGCGCACCGAGAAAGGGGAGCGCACCCGCATTCAGATCCTCGACGCCGCGCTGTCGCTCTTTTTGGAGCGCGGTTACGAGGGGACCACGATGCGGGCCATCGCCCAGCGGGCCGGAGCTTCGCTGGGCAACGCCTACTACTATTTCCGCTCGAAGGAACACCTCATCCAGGCGTTCTACGAGCGCACCCACCACGAGCACCTGGCCGCCTGTGGCGACATCCTCGACACCGAGAGGGACTTCGAGACGCGGCTCCTGGGGGTGATGCGGGCCAAGCTCAACACCATCATGCCCTACCACCGGTTCTCCGGTGTCCTGTTCAAGACCGCCGCCGACCCGGAGAGCCCGCTCAACCCGTTCAGCGATCTGTCCCAGCCGGTGCGCCGGGAGTCGACCGGGGTCTTTGCCGAGGTGGTGCGCGGCTCCGACCTGCCGGTGCCGGACGAGATCGCCGCCACCCTGCCGGAGATGCTGTGGCTCTACCACATGGGCGTCGTCCTCTACTGGATCCACGACACCTCGCCGGCGTGCGAGCGCTCCTACCGGCTGGTGGAGCGTAGCGCCGGGCTCATCGCGGTGATGGTCCGCACCGCCAGCAACCCCCTGATGAGGCCGTTGACGCGGCGGGTTTTGAGCCTTCTCGAGGCTGTCGGAGTCGAGGTCCGGGACATCGACGCCCCCCAACCCGACGCACCGCGACCGGGAGATCCGGAATGACCGAGCAGCCCTTGCCGAGTGAGACCTCGAGCCCTACCTGGAAGCGCTCTACCTGGGCGCTCCTGACCTTCCTCTTCATCGTGCTGATCGGGCTGGGCTTCTGGGCCCTGGCGACGAGATGGGAGAGCTACGGCTTCGCCCTGGTGATCGCGGCGCCGCTCGCCATCGGAGCGCTCTGTGGCTACGCGGGCCAGGCGAGGGGAGGCTTCGCCCTGTTGCTCGTGGTCTTCGTCGCTGCCGGCTTGGTGACCTCGGCGGTGATGGCCCACATCGCGGGGCTGCTCTGTGCGCTGGTGCTGCTGGCGCTGTCGCTCGTTCCGATGCTGGTCGGATTGATGGCGGGTCGACTGCTGCGCCGAACGACCGCAGGACACCGGTTCGCCGGCGTCGCGGTGCCGCTGCTCCTGGTCGTCTTGCCGGTGCCCGGCTTGTGGTGGGAGGGCCAGCTCGGGCCCCCGCCGTACACCGTCGAGGTGGTCCGCACCTCGCGCCTCGTGGACCTCTCCCCGGGGGAGACGTGGCAGCGCATCGTCTTCTACGAGGAGGTGCCGGCCCGACCACCGGCGCTGGCCCGCATCGGGCTGCCGCGACCGCTCTACACGGAAGGAAGCTCCCAGGGGGTCGGCGCGCTCAAGCGCTGCGTCTACAGCTCGGGTTACCTGGTCAAGCGGATCACCGAGCACGAGCCACCCCGGCGTCTGACGTTCGAGGTCCTCGAGCAGCATCAGGTGGAGGACCGCTCGGTGGAGCTGATCGACGGTGGCTTCGAGCTCGAGCCGGTCGCCGGGGGCAGAACGCGGATCACCCTCGAAACTCGCTACCGGCCGCTGCTCCAGGCACGGATCTTCTGGCGGCCTTTCGAGCACCGCCTGGCCCGGGTGCTCCACGAGCACGTGCTGGACGGGATCGCTCCGGAGGAGCCCCAGTGAGTCCGTTTGGTAGGATTTCGAAACCATGGAAGCTTCCAGGCAAAGCGGGCCGGGGAACTTGGGAGCCCTGCTAAATCAGCGTCGGATGGAGATGACGGCGACGCGTGAGCAGGTCGCCCAGTGGTCCGGGCTTCCCGAGGCCCGGGTCACGCAGATCGAAGCCGGCGATTCCATGGCTGCTTGGGAGTTTGAAGAGCTCACTCGCGGGCTGGCCGTCGACAGTGGAGCTCTCACTCGAGGTGGTGCCCGTAGTCCCCGACGTAGTCTTGCACGCTTCCGAACCGCTGCGGGTCAGATCTCTTTGGAAGCCGCCGATCTTCGGTTATTGGCTTTAGCTGCCGAAGCGGGCCGGATCGGAGGTTTTCTCGCCCGAGACCTCTCCGTCCCGATCCGCTTGGAGGACGCTCGTCGGGCTCACCCGGTGCAGGAAGACACGCCGCCCTGGAAGCAGGGCTATCTCTTGGGAGAGGCCGCGAGAAGGCGACTGGTACCGACGTCCGGACCGGTTCCGGAGCTAGAACGGGTTTTGGGGGAGTTGGGAATCCACGTCGCCCGTGTGACCTTCCAGGCCGACGAATTGGAGGCCGCAAGCTTCTGGGAGCACGGCGCCATGCCAGTTATCCTGGTCAATCGGAGCTCCTCCGCAGCCCGATCCTCGCTTAGCCGACGCGCCCTTCTCGCCCACGAGCTTTGCCATCTTCTGCACGACTCCGGAGAGCAGGATCTGACCACTCAGGTCACCTGGTCTGAAGGTGCTGCGGGATGGAACGAGGACGTTGAGCAGCGGGCTCGGGCCTTTGCTCCCGCTTTCCTGGCACCTCGGGACGAGGTGGGTCATTGGTTTCGGGCCGGTGAGGGCCGATCAATCCGCAAGCCGGAGGGCAAGGTCAAAGCGTTGGCGAAGCGTTGGGGCTTCTCGCTCAAGGGTGCGGTCTGGCATGCGAAGAACTGCCAGATCATCAAGCAAAGCACCGCTGAACACTTGGTTGTCGACCTGTCGCGGGCCGAGCACGACTGGGAGCAGGCTGTCTGACTAAAAGGGCTGCCGCTGCAGCAATCATTTCGGAGGGACGGGCGAGGGAGATTTTGACCTGGCACTGAGTGAGCGATTCATCCTGGATGATGGGCCTTTGGGTCACCTTTCTCGCGTTGTGAGCTCTGAAGCTGTGATCAACTGGCCCGTAGGTAGGTTGCTGATCGCCAGCTCCACCCGGCAGGATGCGCGACGCTCACCCGAACGGTTGCACCTACCCGAGCTGACCAACGGGATGGGGCAGGCTGTTCTTGAGACCTTTGAAGTGAGGCTCGGTGGCGATGACCCTGCGGCAAATATCTTCCTAGAGCTTCACCCGGACGAGACCACGACGAAGTCCCGAGCCGAGCATGAAGCGATTGCCTGGGCGCTCGTCCACGGTGGGGAAGCGGTGGTCTTTGTGACGGAGGACAAGGGTGCGACCTACACGTCTCTCGCGGAGCTCGGCCGTGCCAGAGTTTGTCATCCTTTCGATCTCTGGTTAGAGCTCCTCGAAGAGGATCTCCTCTCTCAGCAGGAGTTTCATGACCTCTGTCTCGCAGTTTGGAACAAGGACCAGGGTTTGAAACGAATACCAGACCGAGTAAGGGACCGGTTCCCGTCGAGCACCTGATCCCTCATCTCTTGTCCGCCACCAAAATGTCCTGATAATCGAGGCCGCCTTCGCGGCCGCTCCAGGCCCCGTAGCTGGGGGGCTGGCGCACGTCGAGACCGAGCTCGTCGAGACGGTCGAAGACCCACTCGGCGCGGTAGGCCACGGCGTCCTCGGGCTTGTCCTCGTTCATCAACAGTCCGAGCTCCCAGGGGTACCGGAAGTCGATGTCGCTCTCGCCTTCCTCGATCAGCCGCCGCGTCGTGTCGTCGAGCAAGAAGAACGTGGCGAAGAGGCGCCCGCCGGGCTTGAGCACCCGCGCGCACTGCTCCAGGTACTTCGAAGTCGACCCTGCCAGCAGGTGGGTGAACACCGAGGTGGCGAAGACGAAGTCGAGCTCGCCATCCGGGTACGGGAAGCGGAAGCGCTCCGGTTGGATCAGACCGTGGGGGTTGTAGGAGCTGTTGTAGACGTCGACGAAGCGAAACTGGAACCGCGGGTCGAAGTAGGTGAGGTGCCGCCGGTCCCAGCGAATGATGTCGCGCACCACGTCGAAGCCTTCATAGCTGCCCGAGTCGTCCAGCACGTCCTGCAGGGGCTCGACCATGCGCCCCAACCCGCAGCCCACGTCGAGGACGCGATCCGACGGCTGGAGGTCTCCCACCTCGACGAAGTGCCGCACGAGCTCCCGCCCGATGCGCTCGAACTCCCCTTTGCCGATGCCCGGCATGTAGTGGAGCGGACGGGGCTCGTTCGCGGCCGGCGGCGGGGTCCGATCGAACCGGTCTTTCAGGTCCTCCCACAGGTTGTGCAGGATGCGCTTGACCTTCGGCATGCGCAGGGAGAGTACCACGCGGAAGGCCTCGATCCGGATCGGATCAAGGGACCGGAGCTTTCCGAAGTCGCTTCGGTGACGGCTCGACGAGCTCCCGATTCGATTCTTCTTCTCTGCGTTTCGCCTCTTGATAGAGGCGCTCCAGATCGTACCCATGTCGAGCGGCCAGGGCCTCACGGATCGCCTCTCAGAAAGCGTCGGTGTCCACCAGCCCTTTCTGGGCGCCCGCCGGCTTGGGGTAGATGCGGCTGGCGCCGGTGGCGGAGTCGTAGACGGTGATCCAGTGCTCGACCCCGGTCAGCGAGCCGGAGAAGACCCAGAAGCGGTCGTTGACCGGTCTGCCGTCGTGCACCTTGAGCACCAGCTCGACGTTGTCCGGATGGAAGAACCAGAACGTCCCTGTGCTCTGGGAGAGCCGACCGTCGCCGAGGATCAAGGGCACGGCCCGACCGACCCCGCGACCGCCGCGGACGGGATCCCGCCACACGACCCGGACCCGGAAGCGGCCGTCCTGGAGACACAGGACGGTGGCGGGAGGCGACGGCGGCGCCGAGGACCCCTCCGGTGCGTCCGGCTCTTCCTCGTCGATCGGCTCGCAGACCCCGGGGCGGGTGTCCATGGGAATCGCCAGCACCTCGTCGCTCCACCCGGAGACCCCGGCGAGAGCTCGGGTCGCCACCCGGAAGGAGTAGGGACGGTCCGGCTCGAGGTCCTCGACCACGAAAGAGAGGGCTCCGGGCGGTGCTCCGAGAAGCATCACCTCGTCCGTCCACAGGTCCCGCGCTTCGACGACGACGCCCGTGCCGGGGCCGGTGGGCTGCCAGGAGAGCCGCACCGCTCGCGCGGTCTCGGGGCCCGCGGTCAGGCCCCACGGGACCGGGGGCACGGTTTCGGGCGCCCCTTCGACCCCGAAGTCGAGCCGCCGGGTCCAGATGTCGAGATCCCCTGCGTGGGCCACCGGATACAAGGGGTGGACGGTGTCGCCGGCAACCGCCAGCCCCAGGTAGTCGCCGACGAACTGGCCCTGTGGCGCGGCCCAGACGATGTCCCCGGTCTCGAAGGGCTGGTCGGTGAGACGCAGCTCGGTCCAGCTTTCGCCGCGGTTCTCGCTCCAGGCGTAGTAGACGTCGAGGTGGGCGCTTTGCTGGTCGTCCTGCTGGTCGACATGGCGGGTGTCGTAGAAGACCATGTGGAGACGACCCAGCGCGTCGACCTCGATCCAAGGGAAAAACTGATCGCTCCACTGGCTCGCGTCGGTCTGAGGGTTCTGGGGATCGAAAGCGATCCGGCGCGGCTCGGTCCAGGAGTCGCCGCGGTCGTCGGAGCGGGTGAGGTAGAGATCGACGTCGCGCTCGGTGCCCTGCTGCCGAGTGGTGTCGAAGTAGACGCAGTAGAGGGTTCCGGTGACCGGATCCACCGCCAGATAGGGCAGGGGTGGTACCCGGAAGCGGCCCGGAAAACGTGAGCCGTCGAGGTTGTCCCAGGTGTCGTTGCGGCGGGTGATGAAGGTGCGCGGCTCGAGCGTCCGTCCGCCGTCGAAGCTGCGCAGGAGCTGGACGCCGTCGACGCCGTTCCAGAAGGCGATGTAGAGCTCGCCGTCGGAACCCACCCGCGGCAGGGGACCCTGGAGATTGCCGAGAAAGAGGAGATCGCTCCAGGTGGCGCCGAGGTCCTCCGAGGTCTGGAGCCCCCGGCGGTCGATGAAGTGGAGGAGCGTCGAAGCGGGAGCCCGGGGATCCGGCCCGGCCGCGAGGAAGCCCTTGTCCACCCCGTCGCTGTCAGCCCGGATCCGGACCGCGGGCTCGAACACCAACGAGCCCGGCGGCTTCTCCGCGACAAAGGCTTCGGGAGTGGCTGCGAACGAGATGCCGCCGGCCCAGAAGAGCCCGGTCCGGGGATCCCAGGCGGTCATCGGATCGGCTTCGACCTGCACCTCGCCGGCCTCCGCCGCCGGGGAGCCGAGGAGCCCCTCGATCCAGGTGTCGCCGCGGTCCGGGCTCACCGCGTAGCCGATCCGCCAGACGCTGGCGTCCTGCGACAGGCGGGTGTCCCCCCAGGCCGCCAGAAGCTCGCCGTCCGGGGAGGCGACGATCGAGGTCTCGGCGGTCTGGACCCCCGGCGGCGCGCCGTCCACCCGCACGGGAGGACCCAGGCGCGGGAGCTGTCCGGGAGCCGTCGGGCGCACAGAGAGCTCCCCCCGGCTTGTCCCGGTGGAAAGGCTCTTCTGGAAAGTTGGGGACGGGCCGCGGGTCGAGCCCGAGAACGAGGTGAGCCGAGGCATGTAGGGGGCCAGCTTGTCTGGCCCCGGGCGGGGGGACAGCTCGGCGGGTTCCAGCCCGAGCATTTCCCCCACCCGGGCGGAGGCAAGCTCCGCCCCTACCTTGGGATTGCCAGCCGGTCGGCTGCCGAGATCCAACGCTGCCGCAAGCACCAAAGCCCCCAGAAATCCCGCGGTCGCCAGTAGCTGCGGCCATGGCCACCAGTGGCCGACGCCATCTCCGAGGCGGCCGTGTCCAGAGTCGTCGTCTCTGGAGCCGCGCTGATGGAGCGTCGGCATGGGGCGGGTGGCCCTGCGGCGCCCCGTCAGCCCCCTCCCGCCGACACGGTGAGCAGCGGGCTCCGACCGTCGGAGCTGCCGGCCTGGAGCGAGAAGAGCTGGGACAGCAGCAAGAAGGTGGACTTGGACTGGAGATCCGAGTCGTCGATGTAGAACCAGCCACTACGGTACTGGATCGCGATCGAGGCGTTCTCCGGACGCGCCCGGGCGTAGCGGATGCGCAGCAGGTCGCCGGTGACCTGGATCCAGTCCAGCGGTTGGCCGTCGTCGTCGCGGGTGACAGTGACCCGCTGGCCGGTCACGTCTTCTTCGGGTGCCTCGACCGCCTGGGAGAGAAAGAACAGCACGCTCATCAACGACCGTCCGACGACCGACACCTCACCCCGGGACGGCGCTCGGTGAGAGACCAGCCGGTAGAGCGAGGTCTCGGGGTCGAGACCGAGGGTCTCGCGCACAAAGGCGAGGTCCTCGGCGGTCTCCGGGGTCTCCTTGAGCGAAAGGTACACCTTCTCCTCCTCCGTGGCCTCGGAGACGCCGCCGGAGGTGGCCGGCCGGGCTTCGATGGTGGCCCGGAGGGTCCCCGCCACCTGCAGATCCCTCAGCCTCCGGCTCAGGATCTGGAACTCCTCGTACTCGTCCCGCCGCAGCAGCACCGGCGTCGGTCCCGCGGCCCGCATGGCGTTGCGCACGGCCCGGCCGTCCGGTCCGAGAACCTCCTGGACGCAGCACTGCATCAGCCGGAAGATGCTCCATCCGGCCTGGGAGAGGAGCACCAGGTCGGTCGGTGCGAGGGGCTTGAGCAGCCGCTGGACGAATTCCTTGCCCTCCAGCGGCGTCAGGGTGAGGGTCGGGCGCTCGTAGACCTCGACGTCCACTCCCAGCACGGCCTCGTTGCCACCGCCCTCGATCAGCAGGGGGGAGAAGCCGGCGCTGCCCGAGCGCGAGTACTGCGCCACCACCGAGGACAGCTCCAGGAAGTGGGGGGTGTCCCGGTAGCGCAGCCGGACCAGGTTGAGCAGGAGCTGCTCGTCCCACGAGCGGGCCACCGCGCGGTTGTAGTCGAAGCGCGCCTGGGGAACGGTGGTCGGGCCCAGCGTTGCCTTGCAGCCGAAGGTGAGCGACCCCGCGAGCCCCAGAAGGACCACCGTCGAGATCCGAGCCGAACGGGAGATAGCGGAACGCGAGAGACAGGGCATCGGGAGACGGCTCATCGGGAGACGGCTCATCGGGAGACAGTGCATCGGCAGCCGGAGCATCGGCCGAAAGATATCAGGCTCCGGCTCTCCCTTCCCGGGCCAGGATGCGGCCGTCGGGTGCCACGAGGCCCGGCAGATCGAGCCCCACGGCGAGCTCGAGGATCGCGTCGTGGAGCCGGGCCCGCTCCTGCCGCAGGTGCTCGAGAGCGGAGCGGCGCCGAGTGCGGGTGAGACGCACGCGGACCGCCCGCCGGGTGACCGCCAGCAGCCGCGAGTAGTGGAGCGCGACCAGACCGCCGAGCGCGCAGAGAGCGAACGCCAGGGCTCCCGTCCAGATCGGCGCGTCGGGGAAGTTGGGGAAAAGGACCGAGAGGTGCCGCTCGCCCCAGGCCACCAGCACCGAGGCCAGCAGCCAGGTGGCCGGGAAGGCCAACGCTCCCACCAGCAGCTTGATCGTCGCCTCGTCCTTGAACCGCTTGGCGGTGCGCCGGGCGAGCATCTGCAGACCCACGGCAGTGGGCAGGTTGACCGCGTAGCCGACGATCAGCAGGGGGGGCAGCAGCAGATAGACCAGCAGGAGCTGGCCGGCCAGGTTGAGCACCGAGGTGAGAACGTGCAGCGGCGGGCCTTTCTCCAGATCCGAGTCCGAGAGCCCGAGAGCCCGCAGCTCCTCGTCGTAGCCCCGGATCCGCTCCATCAGCGCCCGGGTCTCTTCGGGGTGCGTGCTCACCCGCTCGCGGTAGCCCGCCCACAGTCGGGCGAAGCCCAGCATCCGCTCGGCCATGCTCGGCCGGTGGAGCACCGTGCCCGCGCGCCGGGCTCTTTCCGCCCGCACCAGCCGGCGCGCCCGGTGCATCAGCCGGTTGAGCTCCCAACTGTCCGTGGCGTGGACCACCTCCTCGAGCACCCGCTCCAGGGCCTCGGTCAGGCGCGCCACCTGCGCCCGGCGCTCGTCGTCCGAGGCTCTGGGTGGCAGGGGCTCGACCAGCTCCGCCGGCAGCTCCAGCGGAGGATGCACCGCCATCAACGCTCGGGAGCCGAAGACCTGTTTGCGGTCGTAGTGCAACCCCACGGGGACGATGACGGGGGCCGGGGCTGTGGCTGAGCCTTCGGCCTGCTCGCGCATCAGCTCGCGGGCACGCAGGTAGAGGCGCGCGGCGCCGTATTTGAGGGCCAGCGGGTGGGGATGATCGTGGCTGTCGCCTTCGGGGAACAGCAGCGCCAGCGAGCCGTCCGCCACCGCCCGGGCCATCGCGTCGAGACTGCGGCGGTTGGCGGCGCGGCGGGCCGTCTCGTCACCGTCCGGGCTCTGGTCGATGGCGCGGTAAATCGGCACACAGCCGAGTCGCCGCATCAGCGCGCCCAGAAGCGGCACTTGAAACAGACCGTGGCGAGCACCGATCACCACCCGCCGCGGGCAGTGGGCGAGGACCACGGCCGGATCCACCAGACCGTTGGGGTGCCAGGCGACCAGCAGCCCCCCTCCGGACGCCGGCAGATGCTCCAGACCGAGAATCTCCACCCGCCGGAAGAAGATCCGGACCAGAACACGCAAGAGGAGCGTCAGAGCTCGGTAGGTACGGTTCATCGAGGTCCCCGGACAATTTGATCAACCTCTTGGGGTGGGTGTCAAAGATGGGGTGGTGCACTGGGCTTGGGGAATCCGATTCCGATAACATATTGATTCAGTCAGACATCGTGACGGTGAGCTCGGCCAGAGCCCGCTCAGGGAGGATCGGCGAGGACCATGGCGATACGGGAAGGGGCCTGGGATTGCCCGCAGTGCGGCCGCAAGCGCAACCGGGGACCCGAGAAGCACTGCGCCGGTTGCGGCCATCCCCGGGGTGCCGAGGTGCCGTTCTACCTGTCGGAGGACGCCGAGGAGGTCACCGACGAGGCGGCCCTGCGGCGCGCCCGCGCCGGTCCGGACTGGACCTGCACCTACTGCGACGGCGACAACCGCGCCGACGCCGACTTCTGCACCGGCTGCGGCGCTTCGCGTGACGGCGCACCGCCGCGGCCGGTGATCGAGCATCGCGACGAGCCCTCGGTGCCTCCCCCGCCCGCCGCGAAGAGCACCGAGGCCAAGTCACCCCAGGCGGCCAAGTCACCCCAGGCCAAGACCCAAGCCAAGGGCTGCGCGGCGAGCTGCGGCCGCATCTTCCTGGGCATCGGCTGCCTGACCCTGATCCTCTTCGCGGTTCTGGTGATCGTCGGTGGTCTCCAGGGCCCGGGGTCTGGACCCCTGGGAACCGGGCAGCCGGTGCTGGAGGATCCTGCGACCGGCGAAGCGGGCGGCTCGCAGAGCTTGTGGCAGCGGCTGTTCGGCGCTCCGGAGGGTGTCGTCACCGTCACCGGCCACCGCTGGACGCGGGCGGTGGACGTGCAAGGGCTCACGCCGGAGGTGCGCGAGGGTTGGCGCGACGAGGTGCCGGCGGGCGCCGAGGTCCTGGAGGCCCGGCGCGAGGTGCGGGATCGCGAGCGGATCCAGATCGGCACCGAGGAAAAGGTTCAAACCCATACCGAGCGGGTGCAGGTGGGCACCGAGCGGGTCAAGGTGGGCACCCGCGATCTGGGCAACGGCTACTTCGAGGACGTCTACGAGGAGCGCCCGGTCTACGAGAACGTCGAGCGCCGGGAGGTGCGCTCAGAGCCCGTCTATCGGGAGGAGCCGATCTACGGCGAGCGGGTGCGCTATCGGGTGGAGTCGTGGAAGACGGTGCGCACCGAGCAGGCGAGTGGCAACGACCTCGCTCCAAGCTGGCCGCCGGTACGGCTGGCCCCCGGCGAGCGCCAGGGTCCGAGCCGCGCCGCCTACACCGTGGTCTTCCAGGACGAGAAGGGCCACAACCGCGGCTACTCTACGAGCGAGGAAGAGTGGAGGAGCTACCGCCCAGGAGACCGCTACCGGGCGAAGCTCAAGGGGGCGGGGCAGGTGGGGGAGGTGCTGGAAAACGTAGCAGGAGAGCGGCGCTGATCGGTGCCGGTTCGGTATCTGCGTTAAGCTTGGGCGTGTGAGTCCAACGATCTTCCGCGAACGAGGTTTTCGGTTCTTTTTCTTTTCCCGTGAGGAGCCCCGGCCACATGTCCATGTCATCAGTGGGGATGGCGAAGCCAAGTTTTGGGTTGATCCCCAGGTTGAGCTGGCTAAGAACTACGGCTTATCCAACAGAGACCTCCGCACAGCACAAGAACTGATCGAGGAGCATCTTGATGAGATCTTCAGCGCTTGGAAGCAGCACTTCGGAGATTGAAGTCACCAACATCTCACCGCACGGTTTCTGGATTCTCATCGAGGGCCGCGAGCTATTCCTATCCTTTGAGGATTTCCCCTGGTTCCGGAAAGCTTCGGTTGGGGCCATTCACAACGTCGAGCGACCGCTACCTCACCATCTATATTGGCCCGAGCTCGATGTCGACTTGGCAGTCGAGTCCATCGAGCAGCCGGAGCGGTTTCCCCTGGTGGCTGGGTAGTGAGGCTTGAACCATGGCAGTATCGAATGAGACTGGTCTCGGCGCAATGAACGAATTCTTGAGGGACTTGTACGACAAGTACAGAACGGCGGCTCTCAACAAGGGTGGCTGCCTCCACGAGAACGTCACCCTCCGTTGTCACTCGAAACTCCACCTTGTCTCCGGAGTGCAGACCGAGTCGTTCTCGAATCGCTTTGGGTAGGGTCAACTGTCCCTTCGTGGTCAGTGTCGCTGTGGGCATGTCCTTACCTCGAAGAATAATCTGTTTCATTGGAAAGGATAGCAGAAGGATACGACTCGAGATCGCGAGCTTGAGGTCGTCCGCCCGGTGAGCGACGAAAAGGCGATGAGCGCGCCGTCTGGAATACGGACGGCGCGCTCCGGGAATGCCGCTTTCACGGCAACGCACTGGGCTCGCCCACAATCAAACGTCGGAGGCCATCAGAGGCGATCACTGTGGCCGGAAGATGAAGGTCTCCCAGGTGCTCGCGACCTCGCGGTCGGCGGCGACCTCGAACCCTCCCCCGCCTTCCGCTACCACCCAGCGGTCGTGGATGCTGCGCAAGGCGACCGCATCCCCCGCGAGGATGGGGTCACCGAGCGATCCGGAGGTCTTGACCAACCGGAATCTCTCCCAAGTCCCCGCGTTGGGGCGGTCGGCTGCGAGGTCGCCAGCGGGCTGAGCGGACCAGTAGCGGTCGTCCCGGGTCTTCACGTACACGACGTCCCCTGACAGCAGCTCTCCGGCGTCGATGTCGAAGAGCTCGTGGACGGCCGGGCCGGCACACGAGCCGGCGGTGGCGGCGACCCGTCCAGGGTTCCCCTCGGACTCTACAAAGGGTCCGTTGTGGGACTGTAAGCAAAAAGAAGCCCTGGTACCCGACAGGAAGGTGAAGGTCTCCCAGGTGCTCTGAATCGGTCGATTCGCCTGGACGATGCTGCCGCCGGCCTGCTCCGCGACAACCCAGAGATCGTGAAAGGTCTTCAGAGCGAAGCGGTCCCCCCGTCGGAGGGTCGGGCCGGCGCTGCCGCCGACCTTCCGCAGCTTGAAGCGCTCCCACTCGCGCAGCGCCCTTCGGTTGGCCTGGAGCTGACCGCTGGGCTGGCCCGACCAGTATCTGCCGTGCCACGCCATGACCGCTACGGAATCGCCGTCCTGCAGCTCATCGCCGTCGAGATCGATCATCTGGTGGACCTCGAAGCCCAGGCACCAGGGTCGGTCGGCGTTGACGGATTCAACGTCACCCTCCGAAACCACGTGGTGCGTACCGGCCTGGGTGCGGAAGCAAGCGAGCCAGCACGTGGTTTCCAAACGGATCTCTACCCGCATGCTGTCGGCGCCGACCACTCGGCCCAGGATGTCGAGAAGCCGAACCGTGACTAAGGCTGACTGACCCTCGGTGGCGTTGCTCCGGATGAAGAACGACATGCCGAGCTGCGAGGACCCGCTCAAGAAGAGCTGCGAGCCGGAAGCCACGGCGATTCCGTTGACGGACATCTGGAGGTTCTGCAATTGCAGGGAGCCCGTGCGCCTGAAGTAGACTCCAGCCTGTGGCACCGACGATCACCCACATCTCACTGCACTGACTCTGGATCCCGCTCGAGGAGCTCGTGGCGCATGGCTCGGTTGCTTGAAGGCTTGTCGATCTCGCGCAAGCCTCAGCGTAGGGGCGGAGCTTGCCTCCGCCCGGGTGGGGGGAAGGCTCGGGGCGGGAGCTCGCCGCGACGTCCCCCCGCCCGGGGCCAGACAAGCTGGCCCCCTACGTTGCCAGGCCCGCCCCTTGCGGGGGCTTCTCGACGAGCCTTTCTCGCCCTCCTGGTCCTTCTCGCCGCGTGTGGAGCGGAAGAACCCCCCAGCCCAACCCCGACCGCGGCTCCTTCGGTCACCTCCTCCGACCCCCTCGTCGACCGCGCCGCCGCCACCGGCCTCGATTTCTTCCACTTCAACGGCGCCACCGGCAAGCGCTGGATGGCGGAGGTCATGGGCTCTGGCGCCGCTTTGCTCGATTACGACCTCGACGGAGACCTCGACCTCTACCTGGTACAGGGCGCGCCGCTGGCTCCCGGCGAGACCGTCGAGGTCGCGCTCGTCCCGCCCCGGCACCCTGTTCCCCTCTCCGATCGCCTCTATCGCAACGACCTGCGGGTGCTCCCGGACGGCACCCGCGAGCTGCGCTGGACCGACGCCACCGAGGCCAGCGGCATCGCCTCGCTGGCGCACGGCTACGGCATGGGCGCCGCGGTAGGTGACTACGACGGCAACGGTTACCCGGATCTCTACGTCACCAACCTCGGCCCGAGCCAGCTCCTGCGCAACCGGGGCGACGGCACGTTTGAGGACGCCACGGAAAAGGCCGGGGTGAGCGACGAGGCACCAGCGGGAGCAACGGGCGCGCCCCGCTGGTCCGTGCCCGCCGTCTTCTTCGACCGCGACGGGGACGGTGACCTGGATCTCTTCGTCGGCCGCTACGTAACGTTTCCCGTAACGTTCCCCATGTCGCTGGACCGGCTCCCGAGCTGCCGCGACTCCGCCGGCCGTCCGGACTACTGCGGCCCCTCGCTCTACGCCGCCCAGCGCGACCGGCTGCTCGACAACCGGGGCGACGGCACCTTCCGCGACATCACTGTGGAAGCCGGTCTGGCGGATCCGGCGGTGGAGCCCGGCCGCGCGCTCGGGGCCATCGCCGAAGACCTCGATGGCGACGGCCGGATCGATCTCTTCGTCGCCAACGACGGCATGCGCAACCACCTGTGGCTCCAGCAAGGCGACGGCACCTATCGGGAATCTGCGCTCGCCGCCGGGCTGGCGGTCAACGGTGCCGGGCAGGCGGAGGGCAGCATGGGCATCGCGGTGGGCGATCCGGATGGCGACGGCGACGCCGATCTCCTGCTCACCCACCTGGTGACCGAGACCGACACCTTCTACCTCCAGCAGAGCCAAGGGCTGTTCACCGACGCCAGCGGCCCGTCGGGGCTCGGCCCGCCGAGCCGCAAGCACACGGGCTTCGGGACCGGCTTCTTCGATCTCGACGGCGATGGCCGGCTGGAGGTGCTGACCGTCCACGGCGCGGTGCAGAACATCGAAGCGCTGGTCACCGCGGGCGACCCGTTTCCCCTGCACGAGACCGACCGGCTGTTCGCTCCGATCGAGTCTCCCGGGGGCGGCGTCCCGAGGTATTGGGAGATCACGGACGAGGCGGGGGCGTTGTTCGAGCTCTCCGAGGTCGGTCGTGGCGCCGCCTTCGGCGACGTGGACAACGACGGCGACACCGACGTGGTGATCACGAACAACGGTGGTCCGGTGCGTCTGGCGATCAACCGGGCGGCGGACGGCGCCCGCTGGCTGGGGCTGCGGCTGGTCACCGGCGACCCACGGCGAGAGGCGCTTCGGGACGCCCTCGGCGCCCGGGTGACGCTGCTCCGCGACGGCCGTCCCGTCGCCTGGCGCCGGGTGGCGACCGACGGCAGCTATGCTTCGGCCCAGGATCCGCGGGTGCTCTTTGGCCTCGGTCGGCCGGGAGAGCTGCTGCCCGAGATCGAGAGTCTGCGCATCACCTGGCCCGACGGAACGGTGGAGGAGAGAGAGCTGACGAGCCTGCAGAGCTATCTGGGACGCTACACGGTGATCGAGCGGGGGAGCCCACCCTGATGCGACGGATGTTTTCGAGCCCGGCTCTGCTTCTCACCGTTTGTCTTTGCGCTTCTCTCGCCGCCTGCACGGGAGGCGCGGTGCCCGACCTCGAGCCGGTGCCCGCTCCGGACCTCGCCTCTGCCGACCCCGCGGTCCGCGAGCAGATCGCGGAGAAGCGCGCCGCGCTCGACGCCGCGTTGGAGCGCGCGGGCTCCGAGCCGGCGGTGGCCGCAGACGCCTACGGCGACCTCGGTCTCACCTACCTGCTCTACGACTTCCTCGATGCCGCCGGGGTCTGTCTCGACAACGCCCGCCGGCTCGATGCCGGGGACTTCCGCTGGACCTATCTGGCCGGATACCTACGCCAGGTCGAGGGGCGTCTGCGCGAGGCGGTGCCGCTGCTGGAGCGCACGGTGGCGATGGAGCCCGACTACCTGCCGGCCCACCTGCGTCTTGGCCGGGCGCGGCTGGAGCTGGGCGAGAACGATCGCGCCGAAGGGCACTTCCGAGAGGCGCTGGAGATGGATCCCGAGTCCGCGGCCGCCTTCGAGGGCCTTGGCCGCGCCGCTGCGGCGCGCGGCGACGACGCGGCGGCGGCCGCCAGCTTCCGGCGCGCACTGGAGCTCGAGCCGGAGGCCTCCGGCGTGCGTTACGCGTTGGGTCAGACGCTGCGCCGCCAGGGGGACGTCGAGGCGGCGACCCGCGAGCTGGAGCAGGCCGGCGACGTTCCGACCCGCATCCCCGATCCGCTGATCAATCCCCTCGCGGCCCAGGCGCGCAGCGAGCAGTTCTACAGCATGCAGGGCGCCGAGGCGTTGGAAGACCGGGACTACGAGTCCGCTGCCGGTGCCTTTCGCGGGTTGCTGGAGCGCAACCCCGGCAGCTTCCCGGGCTTCCAGGGGCTCGCGACGGCGCTGGCCGGGATGGGGGACGTCGAAGGCGCGAGGTCGACTCTGGAAGAAGCGCTGGAGCGGGGCACCGACGAGGATCCGGCGACGGCCCTCGCGGCGCGGGCGGAGATCCACCGGCAACTGGCCGCCCTGGCCACCGGGGAGGGCGACGAGACGCGGGCACAGGCCCACTACGAGAGCGCGCTGGCGCTGGAGCCCGAGGGTGCTGCGGCCACCACAGCTCGGGTGCGCCTGGGAGACCTGTTGGCCCGGGATCGACGCTTCGAGGAGGCGCTGGCCCGGTACGACCGGGCGTTGAAGGATTTCGTGGACGAGAGTGGAGACTCCGCCGCGGTGCGGGTGAGGCGGGCGATGGTGCTGGTGAATCTCCAACGGGGCGACGAGGCGGTGGCGGAGCTGCGCCGTGCCGTCGAGGCGGCGCCGGAGGATCCGATGGTGCACCAGCGCTTTGCCGAGGCCCTCGAGTTTCTCGGCCGCAGCGCGGAGGCGAAGGAGCAGCGTCGCCGGGCGGAGGAGCTGAGCGGGGAAGGGGCCCAGCGGGTGAGGATGCTGCTGCGCGAGGCCCAACGGCAGGTGGGCGAGGGGAGCTTCGAGGCGGCGCTGGAGAGCTACCGGCAGGCGGCCGAGCTGGCTCCGGAGCTGGCGGCGGCTCATGGCGGCCGGGCCCGGGTGCTGGGCCACCTCGGGCGTTACGACGAGGCCGTGGCTGCGTTCGAGCGCGCTCTCGAGCTCCAGCCCCGGGACCCGTCGTTGCTGCGCGGGCAGATCAACGCCCTGGTGCTCGGGGAGCGCTGGGGAGAGGCGCGAGTGGCGCTCAACGAGGCATTGCGGCTCTATCCGCGGGAGAAGGACCTGGCGCTGCTCCAGGTGCGGCTGCTCGCCGCGGCGCCCGACCCCCGGGTGCGCGACGGTGCCCTGGCGCTGGAGGTCGCCCGCCGGGTCACCCGCGAGGACCGAGGCGCCGAGGCGCGCCAGGCCGAGGCGCTGGCGCTCGCCGAGGCCGGCCGTCCCGCCGAGGCGGCGAAGCTCCAGAGGGATCTGGTGGCGGAGGCGGAACGCGCCGGGGCCGGGGGACGACTCCCGCGGCTGCGAGCCCGCCTTGCGGCCTTCGAGGCGGGGAGAGCCTGGCAGGCGAGCCGGCCGGAGGAGATCCTGGAGCCGTTGTGATCCCCCTCGATCCCCTGCGCCCCGTGCCAGGATCAATCCTTGGGCGGGGTCTGCCGAGCCGGACTGGACAGCAGGGTATCCTCAGCAGGTAATTTTCAACTGGGCAACCCATTCTTCCTTCAACCCCTTCCTCCAAGGAGGACGTCATGAAGAAGAGGACCCGCAATCGTCGTCTCACCCTCGAGAAGGAAACCCTCCACGAGCTGGCCGCCGAGCAGATCGAAGGGGTGCGTGGAGCAACCGGCTCGTGTCACGAGAACTCCTGCCGGTGTGCGGCCTCGGTGAGCTATCCGGGCTGCATCTGTCTCAACACCAACGTGACCTGTTTCTGCTGAGCTACCCCGGCCAGACCCGCTGCTGGGCGCGGGTCGCCTCGTAGTGAGCGCGCAGCTCTGCGAGCGAGTCCCCGCCCAGCTTTTCCAGCAGGGCGTCGGCGAGCACCAGCGCCACCATCGCCTCCGCGATCACTCCGGCGGCGGGCAGAGCCGTGACGTCGCTGCGCTCGTACTGGGAGGTGTGAGGCTCCATCGTGTCCAGGTCCACCGAGGGCAGCCCCTTGCGCAGCGTCGAGATCGGTTTCTTGTAGGCGGTGACCACGACGTCCGCGCCGTTGGTGATGCCCCCCTCGGTGCCTCCGGCGCGGTTGGTGGGCCGCACCCAGCGTCCTTCATCATCGCGCTGGATGGCGTCGTGGGCGTCGCTGCCAAAGCCCCGGCAGGCTTCCAGCGCGGAGCCGATCTCCACCGCCTTGACTGCCGGTACAGACATCACTGCCTGCGCCAGCCGGCCGTCCAGCTTCTCGTTCCACTGAGTGTGCGAGCCGAGACCGATCGGCACGTTGTGGGCGATCACCGTCACCGCGCCGCCCAGCGTCTCCCCCTCCTCCTTGGCGCGGTCCACAAGCGCCACCATCTCCTCCTCCAGATCCTGGGCGATGGCACGCAGCGGGGACTCCTCGTCGACCTGCGACACCTGCTCCCAGGTGGGGGTGGGCAGATCGGCGCCGATCGGTCCCAGAAAGCGCACGCCGCTGCGGATCTCGACGCCGAATTCGCGCAGCAGCATCTTGGCGAAGGCGCCGGCGGCGACCCGGCCGGTGGTCTCGCGGGCCGAGGCGCGCTCGAGCACGTCGCGCAGATCGCGGCGCTGGTACTTGAGACCGCCCGCCAGATCCACGTGGCCCGGCCGGGGCGCCTTGAGCCGCCGCACCTCGGCCATGTGGGGATCCACCTTCCCCGGGCTCATGATGTTCTCCCAGTTTTTCCAGTCGCGGTTCTCGACCCAGAAGGCGACCGGCGAGCCGAGAGTCTCGCCGTCGCGGACCCCGCCGCGGATCTCGGCCACGTCGCGCTCGATCTGCATCCTCCGGCCGCGGCCGTAGCCGTGCTGGCGGCGTTTGAGATCCGAGGCCAGCAGCTCGGAATCGACGGGCACACCGGCGGGCAGACCGGTGAGGAGGATGGTGAGGCCGGGGCCGTGGCTCTCGCCGCCGGTGACCAGCTCGAGGCGTCTCAACATGGCGCAGCGAGGATATCAGCGGCCGAGCCCGTGACGAGGGCTTGTGGCACAATCCGAAACGGACACACACGCCCGCTCGGCCGTCTTCGAGAGGGGTTCTTCGGGGACGATCGGCAGGGAGCAACGACAAGGAGTAACGACAAGGGAGCACCACATGGCGCAGGGAGCACAGGGGGGGCTCGGGTGGCTCTTCTTCGCATTGATGACCGTCAGCCTCTGGGGCCTGTACGGGATCTTTCTCCACACCGGCCAGATGGGGATGGCGGATCCCACCAACGGCCGCTACAAGGCGTTTCTGTGGGTGGGGATCGCCTACTTTCTGACCGCGGTCCTGGCGCCGCTGGCGCTGCTGGTGGCGCAGGGCTCGGACTGGAGCTTCCCCGCCAAAGGAGCGATCTGGTCGCTGCTCGCCGGCATCGTCGGCGCGGGTGGCGCCTTTGGCGTGCTGCTGGCCTTCGGCAAGGGCGGAAGCCCCAGCGTCGTCATGTCCATCGTCTTTGCCGGCGCACCGGTGGTCAACGCCACCGTGGCGCTGATCCTGCACCCGCCGCCCGGCGGCTGGGGAGCGCTGCGTTGGCAGTTCGTCGCCGGGATTCTGCTCGCCGCCCTGGGCGGCTTTCTGGTGACCTTCTACCGGCCCATGGCCCCTCCGCCCAAAGCTCCGGAAGCCGGCGGTGGCATGCGAGCCACCGCGGCTACTGCACCGGCGGGCGAGGCACACCCCGGCTCCGGGCAGGCTCCCGGCTGACCGGGCCCGGGAGGTACCGATGAGCGCTCGCCCCCTTCGGGAGATCACTGTCGTCGATCTCTCCCGGCTTCTGCCGGGACCGCTCGCGGCCCACCTGCTGGCCGATCTGGGCGCGCGGGTGATCAAGGTCGAGGAGCCGCGGCTGGGCGATCCGGTGCGCTACGCACCGCCGCCGGTGGAGGGGACCTCGGCCCTGGCGGCGCTGCTGCTGTCGGGGGTCGAGAGCATCGCCCTCGATCTCAAGCTCCCCGCCGGGCTGGAGGTCTTGGAGCGGCTGCTGGAACGGGCGGACGTGCTGCTCGACACCTTCCGTCCCGGCACCCTGGCCCGTCTGCTCAAGGCCACGCCGGAGGAGCTGACCGAGCGTCATCCGCGGTTGATTCAATGCTCGCTCTCGGGCTGGGGGGCGGCGGGTCCCCACGCGCCGCGGGCGGGGCACGACCTGACCTACCAGGCCCTGGCGGGGACGCTGGCCGCCATCGAAGGGACGGCCGCCGCTCCCTCCGTGCCGGTCGCCGATCTCCTCGGCGCCTGGAGCGCGGTGGCGTCGATCCTCGCCGCCCTGGTGGAACGGCAACGCACCGGCCGCGGAACGGTGATCGATGCTTCGATCTTCGACGCCGCGGTGCACGCCAATCTCACGAGCTGGGCGGAGGAGGCCGGAGGATCCCGCGAGGTCGGTGAAGCCCTGCCCCTCACCGGCGAGCTGCCCGGCTATCGGCTCTACCGGACCGCAGACCACCGGTGGGTAGCGCTGGCGGCGCTCGAGCCCCACTTTTGGAAGCGTTTCTGCCTGGCTGTGAACCGCAAGGACCTGATCCGCAAGCATTTGGCGTCGGATGCCGAGACCCGCCGGCAGCTTGCGGACCTCTTCCGCACCCGCACCCGCGACGAATGGCAGAGGTTGTTCGCGGCCGAGGATCTCCCCGCCGAGCCGGTGCTCTCCGCCGCCGAGGCGCGCAAGCATCCGCAGACCGTCGAGCGGGAGCTCTTGTTCGAGGAGGACGGTCTCCTCCGTCTCGCCTTCCCCGCGCGGCTGGACGGGGCGCGGCCCCGGGCGCGGCGGCGGTTCCCCAAGCTCGGGGAGCACACCGACTCGCTGCTCGCCGAGCTGGGCCTCGATTCCGGCCTCCGGGCCAGGATCCGCCGGGGCCCCGGGGTGGGCAAGCGATTCAGCGTCCGGCGCTGGCTGTCGGGGTGGGTGGGCGGCGAGTGAGGGCGGGGTCGAACGGGTCAGGCTCTCGACCTGGGCGATGTCCTGCGGCCGCGGCCGTTGCCGGTTGGCCGGCTCGAGGCTCTCCGCGAGCCCCCGCTGACCGCCGAGCCGGAGTAGATACGTCAGCAATCCCGCCACCGCCCGGGTGTCCGCGTCGTGACGCGCCACCGCCTCGGTCTTGGCCGCCTGCGCCGAGATTGCGAGCTGACGGTTCCGGTCGACCGCATCGAGAACGGCCCCGAGCTCCTCCACCAGGGGCTCCAGAGCCGCCGCAAAGGCCACACGGTCGAGCTTCAGCCCCTCGACCCGCAGCGCCGGCGTGGGGAGGCTCGGGTCTCGCAGCCGTTCGACGGTCACCCGGGCCTGCTGGTGCAGACGCAACGGGTCCTCGGTCAGCCGTCCGTCGAGCGCCAGCAGCTCGTCGCCCTCCGAGCTCCCCAGGGCGCCGCTCGTCAGCTTGCGGAGCCCGAGCAGCTTGACGCGCAGCGCCTTTACCAGCTCGTTGCGCCGGCGGATCGGCGCTCGCTGGTCGAGCCGCTGGACGCACACCGCCTCGTCCGCGGCCACCATCTCCGCCTCGCGGGAGGCGAGCATCCGGGTCAGGGCGTCCTGGAACGTGGCGAGGACGGAAAGATCCACGCTGTCTTCGAGACCTGCGTCTCCGAGACAAGGCCTGAGCCGTACTTCCAGGCCCTCCAGAACCCCGTCCAGATGGACGGAGATCGCCGCGCGGAGCGCGCGGTTGAGCTTGCTGCGGTCGTTGACGGTCTTGCTGGGCATGTCGACTCCTTTCCCCCGGGGTGCAGCTCACCGGGATCGACTGCTTGGGATCGAGTTGTCGACATATTACTACAAGGTAATGCCCGGCCTCGCTTCTCTCGCAGGGATCGCCACTTCGACGAGGCTCGAAGCCCGCTTGCGGAGGCACAGGGGCCTCTGACGGGGTGGGAAGCCCAGGTGCCGGAAAACCGGGGGCTTCGACGGGCTCGGAAGGCTTGTTCCGAAAAAAACACGGGCTCTGACGGGGTGGGGAGAGCTGTTGCGGAAGGAACGGCGGGCTCGTGGCTGGTCTCGGCTTCGGGCCCCGTCGCCGACCGTCGCTCGCGCCGAGCGCTCGGACTTCCAGGCCACCTGCCGACGGTGCCGATCGTCCCCGTCCTCAACTTCGACGGTCACGAGCGTGTCTCTCCCTACAACCGCGCCAACAGAACGGCTTCCATCTGGTACCCAGCCCATTCCACAGCGGATCGGTATTTCGGTGAGGGTTGGTCCTCTGGTACGATCGTCTAAAGACCGAGGACTCTCCGGGCTGGCGTTACGGGATTTACGGCTCTCGGCCATGGGTTTGTTGGATAAGAAAGAGGTCTTACAGCACAGGTTATTCGACCGAGCTTCATTTTCAGAATGACGACGGCAAGGGAGGGGTGCCGGTACCGGGCTCGTGAGGTGCAGCCCGTGTTTCTGGCTTTCAACGTGAGCTTCGACAGGTTCCAAAGGCTTGGCTTCATCTTGGGGGTAACGCTCGGTGTGCTCGGCGGGTACCTGCTTCTCGTCAGCCCCGTAGAAGCCCAATCTTCCACCCATTACATCTTCCTCATCGACACCTCCGGCTCGATGGTCGGACTCCCCAGTGGGAGCGAACACGCCGTGATCTTCCCCAAGGTCAAGGCGGAGCTGAACCGCTACCTGGACAGTCTCCGGCCGGGGGACTTCGTGGAAATCCGTACGTTCGACCGGGGACTCCAATCGGCCCGGATGTTTCGAATCGAATCGGAAGACACGAAGAAGGCGGCCATCTCGCACGTGGAAGCTCTCGATGCCGAAGGGCAGGTCACTTGGGTGTACCGGAGCATCTTGGAAACCGCGCAGAGTCGGCTCGAGGAAGTGAAGCGTCCAGGCGCTCTGGAGATTCCGACGATCTTCTATGTATTCACCGACGGCTTGGACAACGACCCCCAAGGTCTCAGCATGCGTGAGATGCTGAGCCGATATGCCCGGCTGCGGCGAGAGAAGGACTTCCTGATCTATGTCACTCTGGGCGTCGAGCTGCCTCCCGACGACATCGAGGCCCTGCGGGGGTTTCCCCACGCGGCTCACCAGGGAGAAGCCAAGGACGTGGTTCGCATCGGCACCATCCAGGTGCGGGCCCGGCGGCTCGACTTCGGATTCGTCGAGGGAGATCTCTCGGCTCCGCGTTCGCTGGCGTTGCAGCTCGACAACGTGGAGCCCTCCGAGCTGAGACTACGTCTGGAGCCACGGTTTCCCGAGATCGAGGCCACCGGTGGCGTGGTCGAGGTCCAGCCGTCCCCGGTCGACCTGGAAGGGTCGCAGCAGATTCGGCTGAAGATCATCAACCGGGACTCGCTACCGCCGGAGAGGTTCGCAGGAGAGATCCACCTGTCGACCGACCAGCAACACATCCAGGTCGTTCCCGACCGCATCGAGGTGGCCCTCAGCACAGTTCCCGGCCCCACTGCCACCGTGACTTTGGAGCGACAGACTGCGGGGGAGCGACAGACCACGGGGGAGCGACAGACTGCCGAGCTTGGCTTTGGGCGGGCGGTGCTCGGCGAAGGGGCCCCGCCCAAGCTCCCTGCCCGGGTGGAGCTCAACGCCAGCGCCCTTTCCGAGCAGGCCGGTTTCTACCTGACCGTTCAGCCGAGCCGACAGGGGTCTCCCGCTCCCGTGGCGACCTGGAACGGTGAGCCGGTGACCGATCGGCTGCTGACCTCTCCGGAACGAGTCAACGACCTGGTGCTTTTCTGGCAGCAGGTCCCCCCCGAGCCCGGGGTCTACACGGGGGAGATCCAGCTTGTCGCCGAGCGGCTGGCGCTGCAGGGAGAGGCCCTGGTGGCCGGGGGCGAAGAAGGGGTCTTCACCCTTCCCTACCGGCTGGAGGTTCTTCCTCCGCCTCCTCCGCCGTGGATGAGCTGTCTTTGGATCGCGGCGATCGTGCTGGCCGTGTTGCTACTACTTTCGCTGGTTTTGTGGGTCTTTAGCCGCAAGCCGCCCTTGGAGGCGTTGCGGCTCTGGATGCTGCGCATGGGTCTGGCCAAGCCCCGGCTCTACGGCAAGCTGGTCCATGATTCGCCCAGCGGAGAACGGATGGCGCTCACCCTCTCCGGTAGCGATCCGATCCGGTTCGGCACAGGCACCGAGCTCTGGAACACGCTCCCCGACCAGGTCGAGGTTTCCCCACGGCTGCGCAAGGGAGCGGAGGTGGTCATCGCGTCCCCCCGGCAGGGAGCGGTGAATTACCAATCCAAGGACGCCCTGCATTCCGAGCCGCTTTCGGGACAGGCGCTGTCTCACAACGACACGCTGATTCTGAGCGATGAGCGAGAGATCGTTTTTCTGGCGTTTCGACGCTAGTGAACGCTAGACATTGGTAGGTGAAGCAGATGATCCGAGTCCGTACCCCATAGGCGACACCAGCAGACGAGGAGCGATTGGCATGCCATTTACGATTCGAAAGTCCCTGATCGTCGGTCTTGGCGGCACAGGCCGCGATGCGGTGCTGCACGCCAAGCAACGGTGCCAGGAGGTCTACGGCGAGGTGCCGCCCACCACCCGGTTCTTCGTCATCGACACCACGGACTCCGAAGCCCTGCAGCTCAAAGGGGACGTCCGGGTCACCCTCGACAAGGGCGAGTTCAAGAAGCTCAACGTCCACGATCCGGTGACGTTGATTCGCAGCAGCGAGGAGGTCCAGGAGTGGTTCCCCACCGACGTGCCGCAGCGGGCCATCATCAACGGTGCCGGTCAGATCCGCGCGCTGGGACGGCTCGCTCTCTACTCGGACACCACGGTCCGCGGGGCGCTTTCCAACCTGGTGCGCGACATCAATTCCTGGGACAAGACCCGGCTGACGCGCGAAGGCGGCAAGTTCGAGCTGTTCGATGAAGGGGAGAAGCTCTATGTGAGCATCGTCGGCTCGCTGGCTGGAGGCACGGGATCGGGAACCTTTCTGGACATCGCCTTTCTGCTGCGGGAGAACCTCAAGCCCACCGACGTCGTGACCGCCTACCTGCTGCTTCCCGACGTCTTCAGCAGCAAGCCCGCCACCCGCAACGTCGAGCCCAACGCCTACGCCGCCCTCCGCGAGCTCGACTACTACATGACCCGTGAAACGGGTACGGACGAGTTTGAAGAGTTCACCTTCGGCGGTCACAGGATCAGCATCGAGAAGGCGCCTTTCGACGTCGTCTACATCGTCAACAACATCACCTCCGCGGGCACCGTCTACTCGGAGGTCAGCGATCTGTGCGAGTTCCTGGGCCGCGGCCTCTTCATGTCGATGGGGGCGAGCGGCAAGAAGACCACCGATATCTGGGACAACCTCCAGCATCAGATCATCGGCCGGCACAAGTGGCAGGGAAGGGCCGCCTACCTGTCGAGCTTCGGCCTCAGCGAGCTGGTCTACGATCCGAGCCGCTTCGTTCGCCGCTACACGCGGGAGCTGGCCGAAGACCTGGTGCGCCGGCTCTTTCTCGGCGAGCAGCTCGATGCCGACGAGGCGGTCGAGAGCTTCATGCAGGAAAACAAGCTGCGCGAGGAAGGAGCCAAGCACAACGAGGTCATCGATCGGTTGGTACGGCACCGGGAGCCGCCCCCCTTCGAACGCCCCGACCGGCCCGACAAGCGCTCGGTCGAGCGGATGCTGGAGGACCGGCCGGGCTACTTGCAGCGGGTGACGGACCGCGCCTCGACCGAGAGCGAGGAGAGCTTCCTCGCCATCCGCGAGGAGTCGACGACCAATCTCCGCAGCTTGCTGCGCGAGCGTCTGCACGCCGAGAACGGTCTGGCCTATTGCCGCAGCTTCCTGCTGGCGTTTCGAGGCCGGCTGGAAAGCCTCGAAAAGGAGATGGAAAGCGAGGGCGAGCAGGCCGACCGGGGGATCGAAAACGAAAGCAGGATCTTCCAGGAGCTGCAGCGCGAGAAGGACGATCTGCCCGACGGCTTCTTCCGCCGCGCCGCCTGGGACGACCTGGCCGAGCGTCTCAAGTCGTCGACCGTGCAAGCCGCCCGATGGCAGGTCGAGAAGATCCGCCGCAGCCAGGCGGCCCGCCTGTTCCAGGCCCTGGTCACCGAGCTCGACAAGGAGCTCCAGAACCTGGACCGGCTGCGTAGCCTGGCCGAGGCCCTGGTCAGCAGCTTGAAGCAAGAGCTCCAGGACCTGCGTCTCGAGCGGCCACCTCAGGAGCCCTTTGCCAAGGTCTTCGAGCCGCCGGCCCACGATTCCCGACCGTCGGCCGATCTGAGGGACTTTCTGACCTGGCTCTCGCAGCGGGGAGCCACCATCGCGAGCTTTCCCTCGTTGCAACTGCGAGACGCCAAGAAGCTGCTGCTGGAATACGCGGCGGCCCGGCAGGTGGTCAAGACGGTGCAGGGCCGGACCATCGAAGAGGTCCTCAAGGAGATGCCCAAGAAGGATCGCTTCGACCAGATCGGTCTGCTCGGCTCGATGGCTGATCCCCTCTGGTCCTTCAGTCGCGCCCATGTCACCGGCAAACGCAAGACCGAGCAGCTCTACTTGATGGGCACCCAGAGCGAGGAGGGCTCGGTGCTCGACGAGCCCGAGCTGGCGCAGCATCTCGAAACCGGCGAGTACCAGCCCCAGATCGTCGCCACCGGCGACGCGACTCGCATCACCTGCCTCAAGATCGAGGCGGCGATCCCCGCCTACATCCTCGATCGGATGAACCACTACCGCGATCGCTTCCGGGATCCCGACCGGCCGTTCACCTACCACACCAGCGACCGCTTCGAGTCGATCCTGGACCTCTTCCCGATCAGCGAGGACGAGGCCAACCAGAAGTGGTGGGCGCTCGCCCTGGCCTCGCCCTTCGACCTGATCGAGGCCCGCGGCGACTACTACTACTTCCGCTCCGAGAGCCTGGGGCGGATGACCGACGATTACATGGTGAAGCTGGGACAGGGCCGGGCGGAAGCGCTGAAACGCTTCCTCAAGTATCCGGAGGCGCTGGAGGAGACCCGCAAGCAAATCGAGCAGACGCTTCGAGACCGCGGAACCGCCAGCGTCCGGAACTCGCTGGTGGAATGGATTCGCAAGAAGGAAGAAGAATACCGGGGCCGCAGGATCAAGCCCCAGATCCGGGATCTGATCGAAATGGAGCTCGCCGAGGTCGAACGGTACGTTTCGGAGTCCCTGGAGGAGATTAGCTAGCGATGGATGCGATCCGCTCGTCGTTGATCCTGTCGGTCGGCGAGCGCGCCGGTGGGATCGCGAGCCGGGTCCAGGATTTCACCGAGGAGCGCTGGCCGGAAATCGAGCCCGTCGTGGCCTACGTGAACCTGGCGTCCGACGGCACGGTCACCCGTCGGCGCCACGGCGAGCTGCAGGAGCTCGAAACCCTCACAGGGCTCACCGACGAAGAGAAGCCAGGCGTTTACCGGAGCAACTTCCAGCTCCTCTGCGGCGAGCTGGCGGATCCCATCGAGCGCCTGATCAAGGATCTCCTGCGCGACGTGCGGCTGCGAGAGACCCTCGCGGAGCTTCGGGCCCAGCGGGGCTGGGCGGATAGCGAACGGGTCTACCTGCATGTGCTCACCGACTGCTTCGGACCGGTGGCGTCGACGTTTCCGCTCGCTCTCCTGAGGATTCTGGACGACCACGACGGCATCGACTGGGCCGGTCGTCTACCGGTCTCGGTCAACTTGGTCTACTTCCTCCCGGGGCTGTTCCAGGCCGAGGTGGAAGACCTACGCTTGGCCCGCAGCCATGCCACCTTCAGCGAGCTCGAGAGCTACCTTTCGCCGATCGACCCGCACGCGCGCCGGACCCCGCCGAGCTGCAAGGTGTGGGTGGTGGGCTCGATCGACCGGCGCGGCGGCGCGGTGCACGACTTCTCGCCGCTCGTCACCCCGATCGCCCAGTTCACCAGCCGTCTGATCGACGGCAGCCTGGAAGGTGACACGAGCTGGGAGAACGAGCTGGGTCGCAAGGTCGACGAGCGCCAGACCTTCCTCTCCTCTTTCGGCTTTGCGGACCTCTATTTTCCGCGCACCTTCCTGCGTGAGCTGGCTCTCCATCTCGGGCGCAGCCAGCTTTGCCACCACCTGGTGGGGGAGCGGTCGGAGGTCGATGCCGACGCCGTCTCGGCCGACGTCCAGACCTGGATCACCGAGGTCAAGCTGGATCAGCTCGTGGGACGGCTGCAAAGCCCCCGCGAGGGAAACATGGTCTTCAAAGTGCCGGTCCAGCCGGACGTCTCTCCCGAGGATCTGGACGCCGCCAGATACGAGCAGCAGTTGGAGACCCGCCTGGTGGAGGATCTGCAGCTCGGAGGCAACGTCCAGCGGGCGGGAAACGATCTCTTCGAGGGGCACCGCGAGCGGTTGCTCGAACAGATCGCAAAGATCCTCGACGACCGGTCCGGGCTCCCCGAGGCCCGCGAATTCTGCGAGCACCTCCAGGGCCACGGGCGGGGCTTGACCGAGGCGCTGGTGGGACAGCGGGTGCGGAATCTCGAAGGCCTCATGCTGGACCTCCAGACCTACTTCCATCGCGAGGCGGGCCTCAAGGGAGATCCGGCTCGCGAGAAGGAGCTCAAGACGGTCCTGATTCCCGGCAAGGCGGTGGCGGTCAGGGACGCCCAGGAGCGGATCGTCGAAGCCGAGAAGCATCTGCGGGAGCTGTACCCTTCGGAGGAAGGCGACCCCGAGGTGACCGAAGCCGAGCCTGCCTCGGACGAGAGCCCGAGCAAGGCCGGCGGCGCGGTCCAGAGCGAGCAAGCGGCGGAGGACCGACCTGCGGCGGAAGACACCGAGGTGGCCGGGAACGGGCAAGGGCCGGAGAGCGCTCCGGAATCGGAGAGTGACCCGGAATCGCAGAGCGATCCGGGTAGCGATCCGGGCTCCGACGACGTCGATGTTCTCATCGACGAAGGGAGAGCTGACCTCGAAGCCCGGATCGCCACCGAGCGGGAAGATCTCGCGCAGTACCGGAAAGAGCTCGAAAAGCTCAAGCAGGAGCACGAGGTCGAGAAGAAACACGTGCGCGAGTCCCGGCAGCTCGCCCGGGATCCGGCGCGGCGACACCAGCTTCTCCATCAGCTCCGGGCCGCCGAGCTCGAAGAGAGGGCGGAGCACGGCGAGAAGCTCCGGACGGCCACCCGCGACCGTTTCCAGTCTCGCGAGACCTGGAAGCACGAGGCCGGGCGATTGCGGGGCACTCTGCTGACGCGCTTACTGCTGATCCCGCTGGGACTCGGGCTGCTGGCGTACGCCGGCTATCTCTTGGCCGCGAATCAGCTCGACTCGGTGACCTATTCTGCAGCCACAGCCCGCAATCTCACGCTGGGGGCCCTTGCCCTGGGCTTTCTCCTCGGCTTGTTTCCCGCCTTCCAACGTTGGAAGAGCTACCGTGCCGCGTGGTTGGCCTACCAGGAGGCGTTGCGCCAGGTGGGCCACTTCGCGGATGCGCTTTGGCGGCACCGAGTGGCTGGCCTGCGCAAACGCTTCGACTTCTTGATCCACGCGGAGGCCATCCGCATCCTCGACCGTCTCCAGGACGAGGCGCTCAGCGAGAGCTCGCGGATGAAGAAGCTCGGCGAGCGCCTGGAGAGGTACGGCGAGGAGGCCGAGCGGGCGATGGTCGAGGCGAAGATGGAGACCTCGCTGTACCACCGCCCCGTGCTGTTGCCGGAGCAGGTTGACGAGCTGGTGCGGGACAACAAAGTTCTGAAGCGGACGATGGAGGAAGTGGTCGACGGGGTGACCCTCTCCCAACTCGTCACGTCGGCGCGCGACGAGGAGCTCGGGGACCGCTTGCCTCCCTTGATCGCCGAGACCGAATCCGAGCTGGACCGGCGGAGCGTCGAGGAGCTCTCCAAGGAGCACATCGGGACGGTCGTGGACCGGACGCTGACCGGGAAGTCCGGCGCCGACGGCAACGTCCGCAACTGGTGGCTCAGTGTCCAGGAGGCCGCCCTCTCCTGGATCTCGATCAAGGCGGCAGGACCGCAAGGCACCCTGCGAAGCCTCTATTTCATCCCGTCGGGAGCTTCCGACGGTCTCAAGAGCTTTCTGCAGGAGGCTTCCGTGGGGGATAGCTCGGCGGACCTTCGGGAAACGGAGGATCGAGATCAGCTCGGAGCCTGCGAGACCTGGATCGGGTTTGCCACCCACCAGGTCGCCGAGCTCTCGATGTCCAAAGAGAGCCTGGATCAAAGCTGGGACGCGGTCAGCGCCGTGGAGGGAGCTCTACCGCTCAGCTTGCCGAGCACCGAGGTGGTGATCTCGGTCGACCGCGAGGACGCCTATGCCCTGCTGCAGGCGGCGCTCGCCTATCTGAACGCAGCCAGTGGCCTCGGAGACGAAGCAGCGATGCCGGAAGAGTTGCTCCGGAGATATCGCGCCGCCGACGAGTATCCGGTGGAGACCCTCGCACAACTCCGGGACCAGGTCGAGCACTTGCTGGAGACGAGGAATGGCGCAGCTCAGCGCTTCGAGCGCTTCCTGCGGGGTCTCGATCGGCGCGATCGGCGGATGATCGAGCATCTGCGCAGAGCGGCGGATGACGGCGAGTGACGGAGCTTGATGCCAAGGTCGAAGAAGAGTATCTTGAGATAATAAAGGAACGCTACCTCGTTTCAGGTGATAAGGAGCGATCGATGCGAACCCGACGTCTGAGTCCGACCCTCGTGCTTCTGGGAGCGCTGCTGCTTCCCAGTAGCGTCGGGTCCCTCTGGGCGCCGCCGGAAGAGATACTTGCGTGAGCGCCTCATTCGCCGCACCCCGGTCCGGTAGGACTTGCAAGTTGATCGATGGTCTGTGCACGATCGAGGACTTCTGCCAGTTTGCCTAAGGCCCCGATCCCCTTTCTCCTGCTGCTGGGGTCTCTGGCTCCGGCGGTAGCCGTCTGGGCGGCAGGCTCCGTCGAGCTCACCCTTCTGCCATCGGCACCAACTTCCTCGGAGGTCCCTCGGGGCGAGATCTCCGGCTCGGTGACTCTACTGACGGAGGGCAACCCGCCCGTCTCGCATCCCCTGTCTTCCTGGGATCCCCTGACGGTGGTCGTCCCCGACCGGGTTCCGACCCGCATCCGGCTCCACGCCCAGGGCTACTGGGCCGCCGAAGAGATCGTGCTGCCGACGGGCGAGCCCGTGGAGAAGAGCCTCCAGCTCCATCCTGCCGGGATGTTGACGGGTCGAGTCGCGCCCCCCCGAGGGGAGCCCCTTCCCACCTTCTTGTCGTTGACCCTCGAGCCTGCAGAGCCGTTTCGGGTACAACGTTCTAGAGACACTCGGAAGCGCCGAGCTTTCCCACGCACCACGCAGAGCTGTCCGGTGGATCCCCGGGGCGGTTGGGTCTGCCCCGCACCCGCGGGTCGTCTCGACCTGCGCTTGCGCGTCAAGGGCTATGTCTCCGAATACCGGTGGGGCGCTCGGATGGACGCCGGGAAGACTTTGGATCTGGGGGAGCTCGTCCTTCGCCCCGGGGCTTCGGTGGTCGGCTGGGTGCGGACCGTCGACCAGAGCCCCCTCCAACCCGGCGCTCGCGCGTTTCTCACCCCCAGCACGGCCGGCTCGCAGCTCGATGCCGAGGCGGCCGGTGTGGATCGTCGTACCGAGAGCACCGAGATCGACGGGCGCGGCTTCTTTCACTTCGAGGGCGTGGCTCCCGGCAGCTACAGGCTCCGTGTGGAACAGGAGCGATTCGCCCCCACCGAGCGCTCGCCGGTGACCGTTCTCGAAGGACGGGAGACGAGCCTCCCGGAGCCGCTGGTCCTGGATCTCCCGGTCCGTTTCGAGGTGGCGCTGGTGCCGCCGGTCGATCCCTACGGGCGTCCCTGGCGGCTGAGCCTCGATCCCGAAAACGCAGGGACGGGAAGTCCGCCGGAGCCCGCGGGCACCGATGGCTTGTGGGCGCGGGCCGGGCTCGCTCCGGGCAGCTACCGGCTCACCGTCGAAAGCGGAGAGGGGCGCTACGAATACACCTGGTGGACCGAAGAGGTCTCCATCGAAGCCGGCATGCCGATCTACGAGCTGCGGCTTCCGGTCGTGGAGGTGGTCGGCACCGTCCGGCTCGGGGGCGAGCCCATCGAGGCCATCGTCCGCTTCGGAGGCCGCTTCGGTGCCCGACGCCTCGATTTCGACAGCGACCAAGAGGGCCGGTTCGGCGGCTACCTACCCGAAGAGGGGGAGTGGCCGGTCTCCATCTACTCGGAGGAGACGGGCTGGCGCAACCTGCCCCCGATTCCGGTGGAGCTGCCGTCCGGCGAGCGTCTGGCCGAGGTGGACATCCGGATCCCCGATCTCACCCTCCGCGGCGAGGTGGTCGATGCCGAGGGGCAGCCGGTCGCGGAGGCCGTCGTCTGGGCTCACCCGCTCGATTTCGACCGGAGCAGCGAGCGGGACACCGACCGCACCGCCACGGACGAAGAGGGTGAGTTTCAGCTCCGTGGCCTCGAAGCGGGCTCGTGGCTGGTCTCGGCCCAGTCGGTGAGCCCCGAGGGCATGTCCGCGGGAGTCGCGGTGGAGCTCGGTGAGGGTCCCACGCCCGAGCCCGTTCGGTTGACCCTCGAACGCTGGGTCCACGTGGAGGCTCGGCTGGTCTCGGCGTCGGGTCCCGTCGCCGGAGCGCACGTCGGGGTGACCCCCCGAATGCCTGGGGAGTACCTCGTGTTTGCCCGGCCCACCTCGATTTCCGACGCCGATGGCCGGGTTCGCTTCACCTATCCCCGGCGGGCCGCCGGCGTGGATCTTTCGATCCTCCCCCCGGGCTTTGCCGCCCAGGCCCGTTTTCTTCCCTCGCCGCTCCCCGAGACGATCACCGTGCAGGTGTCTCAGGAAGGCGGAACCTTGATCCTCGATCTGGAGAGCTTCTCACCGGACCTCCCCGAGGGATCGCTGCCCCCCGCGCTCCTTCTCCACGAGGACGCCCGCCTGTCTCTGGCCTCCGCCAGGACCTGGGCACGGCTCCAGAGAGCCGATGCCCCGAGCGATGGGAAGCTGCGGATTCCCAGGATGGCTCCGGGCACCTACACGCTCTGTGTGTCCACCAGTACGGGAGACGAGGGTAGGCACTGCGCGCGAGGAACGCTGCCTCCCTACGGCCAGTTGGAGCTTGGGCGAGAGTGACGGTCGGTCGAGATCTGACAAACATCACCGACGTCCAAGCCGCTGCAGCGTGCCCTCACGGCCGTTTGCCTCCACACCGCCTCCATGGTTTGATCGGCGGGTGAGCCGATTCCTTCGAGCCGGCTCGTTCCCTCGGTTCGATCCTGGAGGTGATGATGCGCAAAGCGGCCCCGATTCTAGTTCTCTCGGCTCTCCCGCTTCTGGCTGCCTGGCCGGCGGTGGGCGACACGGTGGCGGCGGCGATCCCCGAGCCCATCCCCGAGGGCTGGCGCACGGTCGCCGAGCGCTCGGACTTCCGGGCCACGGGCCGGTATGCCGACGCCCTGGCGCTGCTCGAAGACCTTGCCGCCAAGACCCCGGAGATCCACCTCACTACCTTTGGTACATCCGCCGAAGGACGGCCCCTGCCGCTGGTCATCGTCTCCAAGGAACAGGCGTGGACCCCCGAGGCCGCGGCCCGGCTGGCCGACGACAAGGGCAAGCCGATCCTCCTGATCCAGAACGGCATCCACGCCGGCGAGATCGACGGCAAGGACGCCTGTCTGCGCATCCTCCGCGACCTGGCCCTGGGCGGCCACCGCGACCTGCTCGACGCGGCGACCGTGCTGATCGTTCCCATCCTCAACGTCGACGGTCACGAGCGGGTCTCCCCCTACCACCGTGCCAACCAGAACGGACCCGCTGACGGCATGGGCTGGCGCACCAACGCCCATGGCCTCGATCTCAACCGCGACCACCTCAAGCTGGCCAGCCCCGAGATGCGCGCGGTGATCGATCTGTTCAATCGCTGGCGTCCCCACCTCCACGTCGACAACCACGTGACCGACGGCTCCGACCACGGCTGGGTGCTCACCTGGTCCTGGGCCGAGGCGCCCCAGGCTCCCCCCGCCATCGATCGCTGGCTCGAGCGCCACCTGCCGCCGGTGCTGCGCGCCACCGAGGCCGCCGGCCATCCGCTCGGCCCCTACGTCTCGCTCGAGGAACGAGACGACCCGTCGAAGGGCTTCAGCTCGCGGGTGGTCAACCCCTGGTACGCCACCGGCTACTACCCCTTGCGCAACCGGCCGTCGATCCTGGTGGAGATGCATGCCCCCAAGCCCTACGGCGACCGGGTGCGCGCCAACCAGGAATTCCTCGTCCAGCTCTGGCGGGCGATGAAGACCGCCGGCCGGGACCTGGTGGCCGCGGTCCGCGATGCCGAGTCCTGGACCGTCCGCCGGGGCCGCAGAGGGGCGCCGCCCTCCGAGGTGGTGCTCACCTGGGAGCCGAGCCCGGACGCCGACCGCATCGCCTTCCCGGTCTACCCCTGGCGGTTGGAGCCCTCGGTGGTGGGAGGGGAGCAGGTGCTCCTCTACCGCGAGCCGGAGGACGAGCCGGAGGACGAGCCGGAGCCGATCGAGGTGCCCTGGATCCGCACCTCGGTGCCCGAGGTGTCGGTGGTGCGGCCCCGCGGCTATCTGGTGCTGCCCGGCTGGCCGCAGATCGAGGCGCGGCTCGCCGGTCACGGTCTGCGGGTCGAACGCCTGACCGCCCCGGTGTCGCTCCCGGCGAAGTCGGTGGAATCCATTCGGGTGGCCGAGCCGGAATTCGCTCCGGCGCCCTACCAGGGACAGATCCGGGTGTCGGCCGCGGTGACCCGGGAAGCGGGTCCCCAGGCAGATCTCCGGGAAATCCCCGCCGGCGCGCTGTGGATCCCCGCCGACCAGCCGGATTTCGAGGTGGCCGTGCACCTGCTGGAGCCGGAGGCGGAGAATTCCCTGTTTTCCTGGGGTTACCTCGCCTCGGTGCTCGAGCGCAAGGAGTACATCGAGCCCCGCAACCTGGAGCTGTGGGCGCGCGACCGGCTGGACGATCCGACGGTGGCCGAGGAGTGGCGCAAGGCTCTGGAGGATCCGAAGCTGGCGGAAGATCCCCGGGCGCGGTATATGTGGTGGTACCGGCGCACGCCCTACTGGGACGACACCGTGGGGCTCTTGCCGTTCGTCCGGGTGATGAAACGGCCGGAGCTGACCACCGAGCCCTGGCCGGGTGGGGGCCACTGAGGATCACGGAGGTCACGGAACGATGGACACGATCGGCTTGAACGAGCCGCAAGGGGCTCCGGCGGCTCCCCTCTTTCCGCCGACCTACCGTCTGGGTCTGCTCTGTCTGCTCATCGGCGTCGTGGGAGCCCTCGCGGCCCTGATGTTCGATTTCCTGGTCGATCAGGGTCAGCGCTGGCTTCTCGAAGGGCTGGGTGGCTTCAAGCCGCCGTCCAGCGGGGAGCTCGTACCGATGGTCGTGATTCCCGAAGGCTGGGCGAGGCTCTGGCTGCCGGTGGTTACCACCCTGGGGGGGCTCATCTCCGGGCTCCTGGTGTACTTCCTGGCACCGGAGGCCGAAGGCCACGGCACGGACGCCGCCGTCTCCGCGTATCACCACCACGGGGGCCGCGTCCGCGGCCGCATCCCCTTCGTCAAAGGCCTCGCTTCGGCCGTCACTCTGGGCTCGGGGGGAGTGGCGGGGCGGGAAGGACCGACGGCGCAGATCGCCGTCGGGCTGAGCTCGGTCATCGCCAAGGGGCTGGTGTTGCGCGGTCAGGAGCGAAGGATCCTGATGCTGGCGGCGATGGCCGCCGGTCTCGCAGCCATCTTCCAGGCCCCTCTGGGGATGGCCATCTTCGCCGTCGAGATTCTCTACTCCGGGATGGTCTTCGAGTCCGAGGCGCTGATCTACACGGTGATCTCCGCCACCACCGCCTACGCGATCTACGGCTTTTTCGTCGGATGGACCCCCATCTTCGCCATCCCTACCGGCCTCGCCTTCCACAAGCCCCTGGCCCTGCTCGGATTCGCCGCCCTGGGGGTGCTGGCGGGTGTGTTGGGTGCGATCCTGCCGTCGCTGTTCTATGGGGTCCGGGAGCTGTTCCGCCGGCTTCCGGGGCCGCCCCATTGGAAGCCCGCGCTCGGCGGCTTCCTGGTCGGTCTGCTGGCTCTGGCGGTTCCCGAGCTGCTGGGTGCCGGCTACGGGTGGGTGGAGCTCGCCCTGGCGGGTCGGCTGCCGTGGGCCACACTCTTGCTCCTGCTGCTGCTCAAGGGCCCGGCCATGTCACTCACCATCGGCTCGGGAGGATCCGGAGGCGTGTTCGGCCCGACCGTGGTGTTGGGAGCGATGCTGGGCGCCGCGGTCGGGATGGGCGTGCAGCAAGTGCTTCCGGCGGTGGGCACGGCTCCGGCGGCCTTCGTCGTGGTGGGCATGGCGGCGGTGTTCGCCGGTGCTGCACGTACGCCTCTCTCGACCTTGATCATGACCGCGGAGATGACCGGGGGCTACGGGCTGATCGTGCCGGCCATGCTCGCCAACGTGCTGGCCTTCGCCGTCCAGCGATCCCTCACCGCCGGCCGACGCCACCCGACGCTCTACGAGTCGCAGGTCGACGGGCCGGAAGAATCGCCGGTGCATCGCGGCGTCTTCGTACGGCGGGCCCTGGAGATGCTGGAGGGCGGCCGGCTGAAGCGCTCGGAGCTCACCCTGCCGCGGCTGACCAGCCTGCTGGAGTACGGAGATCCGATTCCGGTGACGCGGGACGGACACGGTTTTCTGATCACCGTGGAGCTCGAAGAGGGTTCGCCGCTGGCGGGGGAGACCGTCGCCACCGGTTTGGGTACGGTCGCCGGGCTGACCGCCGTGGCGGTCCTGCGCGGCGATGAGATGACGGTGCCGCGAGGACCGACGTGTCTGGAGGCCGGGGATCAGATCGTGGCCGTGGCCACCCCGGAGGCCCACCGCGAGCTTCGGGAAAAGGCGGTGGCCCCCGGGTCGGTCCCGGAGGAGACGCTGTCCGATCGGAGGACAAGCCCATGAGCCGCTCTCCGTCGACCCGATCTGGAGTGACGGCCTCCGGCCCGCTGCGGACGGTGCTCACCCTGATCCTCGCCGCGCTTGCCGTCGCCGGGCTCACCGGCTGCGGCTCCGCACCCCTGCCGCGCCAGGATCTGAGCCGGCTCTATGAGAGGGCCATCGCCGACGCGATGGAGGTCGAGCCCTCGGAGGTGGTGCAGGATCTCGCCGTGATCCGCCCCGGCGCGCCGGGGTTGGAATGGTCCGCCGATGGCCGGGTCCTGGTCGCCACCTGGGCGGACCAGAGGTGGCTGCGCAAACCGGGACGGCACCTAATCCTGCGTACCGACGTTTGGGTGACTCCCGGGAACGAGGTGCAGCGGCGATGCCGGCGCATCGACGCCTCCGAGGCCGAGCTCCAGCTCCGCCTGGAGCAGATGCTGGGGCTGCCCCCGGGCTCCGGCTCCGGCCGACGCTTTGTCGAGCTCTGGGTTCGGCCGGCGGACCTGTTCCGTCCCTGTCCGGATCCCGCCATCGATCGCGTCCGCTGCACGCCGGAGGTGGATCCGGCGACGATCTCGCCGGAGCACAGGGAGTGGCTGGCCGAGACCGCGGAGGATCTCCACCGGCCCGCTCGCTCCGGCGGCTACCCGTGGACCGGTCTCGGCTACACCTACGACTGGGGCGATCCCTACACCGAGGTGGGATTCACCGAGCTGGTCGTCCACCGCCGGGCCGAGGTGCGGGTGAGACGCGTGGCGCCGACCCGGGGCTATTGCCGGCGACCCTGAGCCAGGATCCCGGCATTTGACATGGCCCCATCGAATACCCCAAGATAGGTGAAGCTTCCGCGTTCCGCGCACCCATGGGAGGGTGGCGCGGCGGCTCTCAGGAGGTGGGGGCGGCCCACGGAGCCGGGCGGGGGGGGACCCGCCGATGACGGATACGCCCAGAAAGGAGGTGGTCCAGTGAAGAACGGTAAATCTGGCTTGATGGAGGTGGCGTCCTCGTAGGGGACCCTCCACGGCCATCCGTGGCGCACTGGGCAACCCCCTCGCGGGGACACCCCACGCCACCGATTCGAGCCACCCCGGCCCCGCTCCGGTCCTTCCGGGGCGGGGCCTTTCGCGTTTTTGGGGTTTCGTGGTATCGGGTTGTGTAGACTCGGAGCCGTCTAGACCCCCGGTGAGCTGCTTCGCATGGATCAGCTCGAGCCCGACACGAAGCACTTGGAGCGGCAGGATCAGCTCGATCTCTTCGAGGTTCCCGAGAGGGCCGAGGCGAGTTGAGCGCCCACGTTGCTGAAGCGTGCACGGGAAGCTCATGCTGATCTGGATGTGGTCTGCGTCCTCGCCAATCCAGAGTACGAAACCTGGTTTGTCGCCGCGGCGGAATCCCTGGAGGACTTTCTCGATCTCGGAGGCGGCGAGACCCTGTCCGAAGATCCGGAGAAGGACGGGCTGAAGAAGGCCTGGATCGAGAGCCGATTCCGCGGGCTGCGGTACAGCGAGACTGTGGATCAGCCCCGCATGACAGCCGCCATGGACCTCGCACTCTGCCGCTCTCGGTCGCCGTCGTTCGACAAGCTCTGCCGGGAGCTGAGCAAGAGGCTGGGTTAGTCGGCGGACTTCAAATCCACCACCAGCACGAATTCCCCCTTGAGCGAGGGCCGGTCGCGGAGGGTCTGCAGGATCTCCGTCAGTGAGCCCCGCAGGACCTCCTCGTGGAGCTTGGTCAGCTCGCGGGCGATGGCTGCGGGGCGGTCTCCGAGCTCCTCCACCGCGTCCTCCAGGCTGCGCAGCAGACGGTGGGGGGATTCGTAGACCACCAGGGTCTGGCCGAGATCCGCGAAACGGCGGTAGAAGGTGCGCCGCTTGCCGCTCTTGGGCGGTGGGAAGCCGGCGAAGGTGAAGGGGTGGGGCGGCAGACCGGAGACCACCAGCGCGGCCAGCAAGGCCGACGGTCCGGGCACCGGCTCCACCCGCACCCCTCGCGCCACCGCCTCGCGCACCAGCAGGAAGCCGGGATCGGACACCAGCGGGGTCCCGGCATCGCTCGCCAGCGCGATGCGCCGGCCGTCTTCCAGGGCCGCCAGCAGCTTTGGCAGACGCTGTCGCTCGTTGTGCTCGTGGAGGGAGACCAGGGGCTTCTTGAGACCGAGATGGGCCAGCAAGCGGCCCGTGTGTCGGGTGTCCTCGCAGGTCACCAAGTCGGCCTCCTCAAACGCCCGACGGGCCCGGGGGGAGAGATCTTCCAGGTTCCCGATCGGGGTGGCGACGACGGTCAGGACGCCGCTGCGAGGGCCGGGTTGCGAGGTGCGCTCGGACACTCCGCGCGATGCTAGCATGCGCCCATGGTGCGTCGCCCGTCCGCGATCGTCTGGCCAGCCCTTCACGCTCTGGCCCTTCTCGCCCTGACCTCGATCGTGGGCCGGATGCACCCCCTCGCGGTGCCGCTTGCGGCCCAGACCCCGGAGGCGGTTGAGCCCGCGGAGGTCCAGCTCTTCGACCGCATCGTCGCGGTGGTGGATCAGGACCCCATCTTCCAGGGGGAGATCGAGCGGATCATCGAGCTGGGGTTGACAGAGCCCCGAGAGGGAGAGGGGCCGGAGGCCTTCCGCCGACGGGTCCTCGAGGAGCTGATCGAACGGCGTCTCCGCTATCAGAAGGTGGGGCTGTTCGGCACCCGGACCGTCTCGGTCGAGGAGATCGAAGCGGCGGTCGAGGAGCTGCGCTCCCGGATCTCCGACCAGGGACGGGATTTCGACCAGGCCCTCGCCGCCGCGGACATGACGATCGAGGAGCTGCGCCAGATCGTGGCGCGGCAGCTCGCCGTTGTGGACTACGTGGATCGGCAACTGGGCACACGGGTGTTCATCAGCCTCGAGGACATCCAGAGCTACTACGACGAGGAGCTGGTGCCGAGACTTCGCAGCCAGAACGCGGAGATCCCACCGTTGGACGAGGTGCGGGAGACGATCCGCCACGTGCTGCAGGAGCAGCGTCTCAACGAGGAGATCGAGAAGTGGACCGAAGACCTACGGCGGAAGGCCGACGTCCGCATCTTGATCGACGATTACCCGGACGAGCTGCCACCGCTGCGGCGGCGGATCGGGAGCCCGCAGGATGCCACGCCGCCGGCGAGGTCGCCCCCTCCCTGAGCCCCTCGCTCGCATGGGAGTGTCCGTGGCGGGGTCTCCGTGGCGGGGTGTCCGTGGCGGGGTGTCCGTGGCGGGGTTTCAGTGGGCGGGAGTCAGATACGCGCTGGCGGCCGGCTCCAGGTCCTCCAGCGGCGCGTAGAGATCTTGGTACCGCGCCAGGCTTCCGAGCACGTGGGTCACGTAGTCGCGGGTTTGGCGGAACCCCACCTTGGTGATGTACTCCTCGGGCTCCGAGCTGAAACAGTACCGGCTCCAGAGCTGCGCCTGGGGCTCCCCCGCGTTGTAGGCCGCCACCACCATCTCGGGGCGGCCGGCGAAGCGCTCGAACAGCTCCTGGAGATAAGCCGCACCGAGGGGGATGGCCACCGCCGGGCGATAGAGATCTTGCGGAGCCAGCCGCCTGATGCCGATGCGCAGCGCGATCCGGCGTGCGGTGGGCTGGACGAACTGGGTCAGACCTCGAGCCGATGCCGCGGACAGCGCGTTCTCGTCGAACCGGCTTTCCTCCCGGATGATCGAGGCCAGGAGCAGCGGATCGACGCCCCACCGCCGGCCCTCCCGGATCAGCACCTCGCGGTGCGCCAGGGGGTACAAGAGCCGGCGGAACGACGAGGGGAGCAACGGCTCCGGCAGCGACGCCGGGATCCGTTGGGCCAGCACCTCCGCCATGCGGATCGAGTCCCGGGTATTTCCGGTGATGGCCAGAAGGTTGCTGCCGGTGACCGCCAGCTCCAGATCGTTGAGCGGGAAGTGATCGTCCACCAGATGGCGACTGAGGGTCAGGTCTCCCAGCGCCAACAGCAGATCCTCGCTGCGGCGCTGCGAGCTGCGCCACAGCGGCCAGCGCTCCACCGGCAACGGATGGAGGTCGAGGAACGCGGCGGTCGTGCGGTCGCTGGCGAGGTGGCGCCGCAGATGGTCCAGGGCCGCCTGTCCCAGGGGATGCTCGGAGCCCAGGAGCAGACGGGCCTCGTACAGCCGGTCGTTTTCGTCGGTGCGAGAGTCGGCGATCCCCCGCGGCCGGACGACCGCGGCCAGGCGCGGCTGCTCCAGCCGGGCGCGGCTCCTGGCGGCCAGCGGATGGAAGAGATCGCGGCGCAAGACCGCCAGGTACGCTTCCACGGCGTCCTCGGGCCGGTCCTCGAGCTCGGCGAGCCGGCCTTTCCAGTAGTCCGACTCCAGCCGTGCGTCGGTCACCCGAGCGGCCTGATCCAGCCACGCGCCGGCGCGATCCGCCCTTCCGCGCACCAGATCGGAGGCGGCGAGAAAGAGCGCCGCCCGGGCGGCGGTTTCGCGCCACGATCTCTTGGAGCGCAGCATCTCGTAGAGCTTTCCGGCCTCGTCCTCCTGCTCGCCATTCCACAGGAGCCTCAGGTGCGAGAACAGGGCCGCGTCGGCCCAGGGGCCCGCCGGATCGGCGCGGTACGCGGCGCGGAAGCTCTCCAGCGCCTGTCGCCAGCGACCCGCCAGCTCCAGCGACCGGGCCTGCTGGTAGTAGACCCGTGCCTGTGCCTCGAAGTCGGAGGTCTGCATCGCGATCCACTGGTACCGATGCGCGGCCTCGTCGAAGCGCTCCTGCCAGAACAGGCTCCGGGCCTGAGCGTAGGCCAGCTCGAGCTCCGCCTCGTCGAGCGAGCGGCCAAAGATCATCGAGGTCCGGCTGAGGTAGCGGAGCGCATTCTCGAAGTCCCGGTGCTGGAAGAAGGCCATGCCGATCAACGCCGCCTCGGACTGGCCGGGGTTGCGCGGGTCGAGGGACGCCGCCCGGGCGGGGATGAGGGCCGCCAGCCGCTCCGCGGCCTCCCTCTGGGGCTCGTCCTGCGCATCCTCGCGCAACAGGTCGAGGTAGATCGCCCGCGCTGCCGACTGGCTTTCGCGAGTGCCGGCACGCAACGAGCAATCACCACGGATCAAGCGGACGTACCGGCCTTCCGTCCGGTCGAGGCGGGAAGCGTCGACCCGGCGGAGGACCCGGCAGTCACCGCCCCGGGCGACGGTGCGGGTCAGGAGCTTCACCGCCAGCCCGAGGAGTGGCTCGGACACCTGGGACGAGCTGACCACCGAGGCCACCAGCCCGGCGGCGGTTTCCGGATGCCCCATCTCCTCGTGCTTGAGGGCGGCCCGGTACCGGCTGTGGAGCGCCAGCCGGCTGTCCGCCGCCATGGCCTGGGCGAAGGCATCGGCGGCCTGCTCGTGGCGCTCCAGACGCTCGAGGAGGTGACCGGCCAGATAGTCGAGCCCCAGCTGGCGCGCCCGCTCCGGGTGCTCCCGCAGCTCCCGGCGGGTGAGCTGGAGGGCTTCCTGGGTGCGGTCCTCGAGCTGGAGCTGGACCAGCGTCCGCCGCGGGTCGGCCTCCGGATTCGCCACCGCGAGCACGAACATCAGCAGAACCAACGGAGTCATGCGACACTTCCCATGGGCACGGAGCGCCGTTCGACCCGGGCTCCGAGGCGGCCCAGCTTGGCTTCCATCCGCTCGTAGCCCCGGTCGAGATGGTAGATCCGATCCACCACCGTCTCCCCCTCCGCCACCAAGCCGGCGAGCACGAGACAAGCGGAGGCGCGGAGATCGGTGGCCATCACCGAGGCACCGGCCAGCGGGGTAGGACCGTGCACCCGGGCCTCGTTGCCCTCCACCTCGATGGAGGCGCCCATCCGGCCCAGCTCCGGTACGTGTTGGAAGCGGTTTTCGAAGACCGTCTCGCGCACCGCGCTCACCCCGCGGGCCTGGGTCAGGAGGACCACGAGCTGCGCCTGGAGGTCGGTGGGGAAGCCCGGATGGGGAGCGGTCTCGACGTCCACGGCGGTCAGCTCGCCTCCCCGCCGGACCCGGATTCTCCGCTCCCCGGTCTCGACTCGGGCACCCGCATCGGCCAGTTTTTCCAGCAGAGGCGCCAGATCGGCGGGCTCGGTGTCTTCCAATGTCACGTCGCCGCCGGTGAGCGCGGCGCCGACCAGATAGGTCCCCCCCTCGATGCGATCGGGGATCACGTCGTGGCTCGCCCCGCCGAGCCCGTCGACACCCTCGATGGCCAGGGTGGTCGTTCCGAGCCCTTCGATGCGTGCACCCATGGCCACCAGCAGCCGTCCCAGGTCCCCGATCTCGGGCTCGGTGGCGCAGCCCTCCAGCACCGTCGTGCCCCGAGCCAGGCACGCCGCCATCAGCAGGTTCTCGGTGCCGCCGACGGTCTGGACCTCGAAGCGGAAGCGAGCGCCGACGAGATGCTCGGCCCGGGCGTCGACGTAGCCGTGCTCGAGCCGGATGTCGGCGCCGAGGGCGGTGAGACCGGCCAGATGCTGGTCGATGGGCCGCACCCCGATGGCGCAACCGCCGGGCAGCGAGACCCGGGCATGACCGCGGCGGGCGAGCAGGGGACCGAGCACCAGGACGCTGGCGCGCATGGTCTTGACCAGGTCGTAAGGGGCGTCGTCGGCGGATCCCTCGGGGCCGCCGCGGGAGACCATGGCCAGGCCGTCGACCCGGTCGCAGCTCTTTCCCAGGTGGTCCAGTAGCTTGCCCATGGTGTGAATGTCGCGCACCCGGGGGATCCGTCCCAGGTGCACCGGCTCGTCGGTGAGCAGGGTGGCGGCGAGGGCGGGCAGGGCGGCGTTCTTGGCGCCGCTGGCGGTGATCCGGCCTTGCAGACGGCAAGGTCCCGAGATGTAGAGCTTGTCCACTCCGTCGATCTCCTCGGCGCGCGCTCCGCGGCGCCCGGGATCAGTCCCGGCTCAGCACCACGACGCGCGGAATTCCTGCATAGTCCTTCCGCACCTCGACGACGGTGAACGGGCCTTCCGCCGCCCTGCCGACCACGGCTTCGAGCTGTCCGAGGCCGATTTCCACCGCCAATATGCTCTTTGAATGCAAGTTCCGGCCCAGCTCCAGCAGCCGCCCGATCATCGCCTCCCCCCGCCGCGCGGCGAACAGCGCCCCGGCGGGCTCGAAGTCCCGCACCTCCGGGGACAGCGTCGCGGCGGCCTCCGGGTCCACGTAGGGGGGGTTGCTCACCACCAGATCGAACCGCGAGACGTCGAGAGCGGCTGCGACGTCGGTGGCCGCGAAGAGCACCGGAGCGGCCAGACGGCGGGCGTTGGCCACAGCCACGGCGAGCGCTCCGGGGGACAGGTCGGTGGCCGTGACCCGTGCCCCGGGCCGCTCCAGAGCCAACGTTACGGCGACACAGCCGGACCCGGTGCCCACGTCCAGCACCCGCGGCTCCCTCGCACCGCTGCCCTCCACCGGGCTCATGGGGTCCAGCGCGACCAGCGCCGCTTCCACCAGGTGCTCGGTCTCGGGCCGGGGGATCAGCACTCGTGGATCCACCCGAAAGGTCCGGCCGTAGAACTCGCGCTCACCGAGCAGGTAGGCGACCGGCTCGCCGGTGAGCCGCCGCACGACGAGGGCGCGGTAGTGGGACGCGGACTCGTCGTCGACGGCGCGCTCACCGCGGGCGAGGACCTGCGCCTCGCTCCACCCGAGGACCCGCCCGAGCAACAGCCGGGCCTCACGCAAAGGCGGCTGGAAGGGCGCACCGGCAAGCCGACGGCGGGCTTCGTGGACCAGCTCGTCGACGCTCGCCATGAGGGGTGATCCAGGCGGAAGCGTCTACTCGAGGGTGAGGGTGCCGAGCTGACCGGCGACGGTGGTGGTCGAGCCGCTCCACGTCCGGCCGTCGGTGGCGATCACCCGCACGGTCAGGAGGCCGGCGGGAAGCCGGGTGACTACGGTACGGCCTCCGAGGAGCGGCTGCACGGAGCGGTCGTTGTAGAGCGGCAGCGCCCGACCGGCGGCGTCGAAGATCTCCATCTGTGCAAGGGTGCCGCCTTCGAGAAGCTCGGGGACCGAGACGTCCAGCCGCGCCTCCGGGGTCAAGATGACCGGGACGGTGGGACCCGGCACCGTGGCGCGCACGGTCGTCAGGGCGGAGCCGTTGGAGGAGACGTGGAGGTCCCAGGTGCCCGCGGCGAGCTGGGTCAGGCGGACCACGCCTCGATCGCCGACGGGCACTCGGAGGGCGTCCCCCGGGCCGCCGTCGGGACGCAGCGCCACCACTGCGACCCAGGGGGACGGGATCACCCCGGGAGCCCATTGGAGCTGGAGCGTCAGGCTCTCGCTGGGCTCCATCCGCACCTCGACCGAAGCCGAGGCGGAGGCTTCGAGGGTCACCGGACGCTCGGCCCGGCCGTAGCCGTCACGGGTCAGCACCAGACGATAGGAGCCGGGGGTGACCGTGGTCAGCCGGAACGCGCCGGTGACATCGCTCACCGTGCCGGCGGATCTCATCGAGAGCCCGAGCGGACCCCCGTCCGCGGGCTCGAGCTGGACCTGGACCCCCGACAGCGGTTCCTCGGTGACGGCGTCGAGCACCCGTCCGGTGAGCCGCCCCGCGCTCAGCTCGACGAGGAGGTCCCGATCGGCGGTCACCTCGACCTCCTCCTGATGGTGCAAGCCACGCCCGTTGGCCACTTGCAGCCGATAGCTGCCCGCGGAGAGGCCCTCGATGCGAAAGCGGCCTTCGGGTCCCAGGACGGAGTGACCGGAGCCCGTTCCGATCCCGTCGAGCTGGCTGAGCATCGACAGGCTGACGAAGCCTTCCGTCAACGGCTCGGATCCCAGCAGGACGCGCCCGGTCACGGTGAAACCCTCTTCGAACCTCAGCACCACATCGGCTTCCGGCGCTTCTTCGGACAGCACGAGCTGTTCCTGCACCCGACGACCCCCCGGAGTCGAAGCGACGACCGTCCAGGGACCCGAGGACAGCTCCTCGAGCTCGAACCGGCCCTCGAAGTCCGGCTGGGCCCACCGTCCGCCTCCGGAGCCGCCGTAAGCGTAGATCTCGACGTGCGCGAGCTCATCGAGGCCAAGCCCCTCGATCTCGCCCCGGATGCGGCCAAGGCCCCCGAACCGAAGCTCGAGACCCGAGACGTCGGCTCCGGCGACGGTCACCGGTGAGGTCTCCGCGGCATCGCCGTGATCGGGGTGCTGGCCGCGCAGGAAGTAGCTCCCGTCGCCGACCCCTTCGAAGGAAAACGAGCCGTCGGTCGCGCTCAGGGCTTGGCGGCCGCGGCCGATGGAGGTGGAGTAGAGCCACAGGGAGGCGCCCGCGATCGGCTCGCCGTCGCTGGTCCGGGCATGACCGCTCACCGTGCGGCCCTCCTCGAGCCGGAAGTCGAGACGGTTGTCGCCCGCCCGCACCTCGAGATCCCGCGTCGCCTGCGGGTAGCTCTCGTGGGAGGCCGAGAAAGTCCGCAACCCGACCGGGATACCTTCGAGCTGAAACTCCCCGTCCCCGTCGGTGCTGCCGGACTGGCGGATGCGATAGTTGGAGCCGCCCTGCACGAGAGTGACCTGCGCTTCCGACAGCGGCTCCCCGTCGGGCGCTTCGACGCGCCCGGAGACCGTCGCTCCGCGCTCGAGGACGATCTCGATGTCCTCGAGCACCGCCCCCGGCGCCACCTCCAGGTGGATCAGGCCCCGGTTCAGATATCCCTGGGCCTGGGCCTGGACGGTCACCTCGCCGGGGGGAACGTCGGTCAGGGAGAAGCGTCCCTCAGCGTCGGTCCGGGCTCGGCCCTGGTCCGCCGAGGGAAAGGGCGCCGCCCTGGACAGCTCGGTCCGAACGTGAGCGCCCTCGATGGGATGGTCCCGGGAATCTATCACCTTGCCCTCGATCCGGGCCCCGGGCTGCAGGACGATCTCGACCGGCTCCGGGCTGGGAATCTCGATGCCGGGCACCTGCCGCGAGGCGAAACCCGGTCGCGAAACCGACAGCCAGATGGTGTCGCCCTCGCGGAAGTCGCCGACGGCGAATCGTCCATCGGGACCGGTGGTGACTTCCTGCCGTTCCGAATCGGGATCGGTGCGGAATCGGGGGCGGTAGCCCGAGCGTGGGGAAAGGGCCCGGACGAGCGCCCCCTCCAGGGGCTGCTCGGCGGGATCGACCACCCGGCCCCGGACGGGAAGCGCCGTCTCCAGCACCACAGTACCGACGTCGAACGGCCCTTCACCCTCCGGGATCTCGATCCCCGGCACCTCGGCCGGGGCGAAGCCGCTGGCTTCGACCTGCACATCGTAGGTGCCGACGGCGACGTGGTCGGCGGTGAACCTCCCCCGGGTATCGGTGACCGCCGTCGGCGGGCTCTGGGAAAAGCGGAAGTGGAGGAAGCGCTCCGCCGCCGTACCGTTCCCGAGGTGGGGGACCAACGAAACCTCCGCTCCGGCGACCGGTTTCTCCACAGGGCTCAACACAAAGCCCTGGGCGGAGCGTCCCCGGTGGAGCACTACCCGCACGCCGTCGAGGGTCTGCCTGGGCTCGAGCACCGCGATCGTCTCGGACGCCGGAGCATAGCCGGCCTTGTCGACCACGAGCTGCATGGGACCGCCCGGAGCGAGCGGGCCGGTGACAAAGCGCCCGTCCCCGCCCGAGCGTGCCCGACCGGTCGATCGTCCGATCCCTCCCACGACCCGGATCCGCGCGCCGGGCACGGGCTCGCCCTTTGGGTTGACGACCTGTCCGGCGATCGCCGCGGCGGGCTGGAGCGGCAGGGTGGGCAGTTGACCGCCGAGCTGTTCGGGGCGGATGCGGGACCGATGGGGCCGGTATCCGGGGTGGAGCGCCAGTAGCCCGAAATGCTCGCCCGGGGGATCGGGCAGCTCGAGACGGTATCCGCCGGCCCGATCGGTGAAGGCGAGGGCCTGGCCGGCGTCGGGTGCCCACAGGAGCGCTCCCGCGAGAGGGGAGCGATCTTCCGCGTCGATCACCCGCCCCGACACCGTCGCGGGAGGCTCCACCCGGAGCTGCACAGGAGGGAGCTCGGGGAGGCTCTCGGAACCACCTTCCGCATCCTTCTCGTCCCCTTCACCTCCGACGGCATCCTCCCCGGCTTCAGGCTGCGGAGGCCCCACCCGGGCACGGGCCGACCGCAGGTCCGGGGCCAGCGCTCTGACCGACAGCGGGGCGCCGGCCGGAGCCAGGATCTCAAGCTCTCCGTTCTCGTCCGTACGCCCCACCGGGAGGCCGGGCTCGCCCACCCACACCAGCGCGCCGGGCAGCGGGCGGCTTCCCGTCCCCCACGGCTCGAGCACCTCGACGAGGAGCGGGATGCCGGCTCGAAGCCGCAACACGGCGGTCGAGCCCTCGACCGTGACCTCCTCCACGGCCGCAAGCCCGGGAGCCCACGCCGCGAGTTGGAGCGGCTGCCCGGCCTGCGCCGTCACCATCACCCGCCCCTCTTCGTCGGTGCGCGCAACCCGGGCGCCGTGGGGCTCGTCCGGCACCGCCCGGCTGACCACGCGGGCTCCCGCCACCGGCCGGCCCTCGGGATCGACCACCCGCACCGTCACCTCGCGGGCTTCGGCAAGGCCGAGGGACTCGTGCTCCTCCTCGGCCAGGTACGCGAGGACCACCTCCTCGCGGGTGGCGCGCCCGGGAGCCGACAGCCGCAGGAGCCACAGCCCGGCCTCGGGGGCCTCGACCCGGAAGAAGCCCCCGCTGTCGGTGGTCGTGGCGGCCGCGGGCAGGGCTGTTCTCCTCCCGACCGGTCTTGGTTGGTCGCCCTGTGCCTCTTGCGCTCCCTGTGTCTCGTCGAGGAGCTCGACCCCGGTCCGGTAGGCGTCGAGCAGCGGAAACAGCTCCACCGTGACGCCGGGCAACGGTGTTCCCTCGTAGGACAGCTCGGCCACCGGCTGACCCTCCGGGCGGTCGACGACCTGGCCGCCGAGACCCAGCCCGGCGCGCGCCGGCGACGAGACCAGGATCAGCGCCAGACAGAGACCGAGAAGAGGTCGGAAGAGAGGAACGAGGAGCCGTAGGAAAGGGGACGCGGGGAGGAAGGAGAGGAGGAAGGAGAGGAGGAAGGAGAGGATGGTGAAAACGTCGCCGTCCGAAGCGGCTGAGGGGCCGCGGACGCCGAGAGCTCCGCCGGGGTCAATTGTCTCGGCCGCGGGCATCCTCTTCCATCTGCTGGGCCTGGAAATGTGCGGCGAGAGGCTCGATCAGGGGCTTCAGATCGCCTTCCAGGACGCTGGGCAATTGATGCACGGTGAGACCGATGCGGTGATCGGTCACCCGGTTCTGGGGGAAATTGTACGTGCGGATCTTCTCCGAGCGGTCGCCGCTGCCCACCATCTTGCGCCGCTCGGCGCTGAGAGCGGACTCGGCCTTCTCCCGCTCGATCTCCAGCAGCCGGCTCTTGAGCACCCGCAGGGCCTTCGCCCGGTTCTTGATCTGGCTGCGCTCGTCCTGGCACTGGACCACCAGACCGGTGGGCAAGTGGGTCAGGCGGACCGCGGAGTAGGTGGTGTTGACCCCCTGGCCGCCGGGGCCCGAGGAGCAGTAGCGGTCCACCCGCAGATCCTTCTCGTCGATCTTGATTTCCACGTCCTCGGCCTCGGGCAGCACCGCCACCGTCACCGCCGAGGTATGAATGCGGCCGGACGCCTCAGTCTCTGGAACCCTCTGCACCCGATGGACGCCGGCTTCGTATTTGAGCTGGCTGTAGGCGCCGCGGCCCTCGACGATGGCGGAGACCTCCTTGATCCCGCCGACGCCGGACTCCGAGAGATCGATGACCTCCACCCGCCAGCCCTGGGATTCGGCGAACCGGCTGTACATGCGGAACAGATCGCGGGCGAAGAGGGACGCCTCGTCGCCGCCGGTGCCGGCGCGGATCTCCAGCACCACGTTGCGCTCGTCGTTGGGATCCTTGGGGATCAGCTCGAGACGAAGCCGTTCCTCCAGCTCGTCGAGCCGCCCGCTCAGCTCGGCGCGCTCCTGCTGCGCCATCTCGTACAGCTCGTCCCCGCGCTCGAGCCCGGCGAGCATCTCCTCGGTCTCACCGAGCTGCCGCCGGAGGTCCTTGTACCGGCGGTACAGCTCGACCACGTGGGCCAGCTCGGAGAGCTTCTTGCTGGCCTCGGTGTAGGCCCTGGGGTCGGCGAGAACCTCCGGATCCGCCAGCCGGGCGGTCAGCTCGTCGTGGGTGTCCTCCAGTTGGGAAAGCTGTTCCAGCACCGTGGAATCCGGGGATCAAGCCTCGCCGTAACGCCGCTTGAAACGCTCCACCCGTCCGGCGGTGTCGATGAGCTTCTGCTTGCCGGTGAAGAAGGGGTGGCACTCCGAGCAGATCTCCAGCCGGAGATCCTGCTTGGTGGAATAGGTTTCGAAAGAGCTCCCGCAGGCGCACTCAACGGTGACCCGATGGAGCTCGGGATGAATGCCTGTTTTCACGTCGTTCCTTCCTTTCCGTCTCTTCCGTCAGAGCTGTTCAGCTTACCCGAAGAGGCATGCCGCGGCAAGACCGGAGCGAGACCGGCTGCTGAGGGCCGGCCCTGGTTATAAAGGCGAAAACGGCGAAGGATATTCCAGCAACAGCGCCATCGGTTAAGCTTCTTCGGTGATGAGCGCTTCCAGCTTCCACCGCGACTGTCTGGTTTTCGACGGCCACACCGACACTCCGACCCGGCTTTACGTCGGCCCCGCGGACCTCTCCGAGCGTCTCGACGACGGCCACGTCGATCTGCCGCGGCTGCGCGAAGGTGGCGTGGACGCACTGATCTTCGCCCTCTTCATCCCGGCGCCGCTGGACCCCGAGCGGGGTCTGCAGCACGCCCGCGACCTGCTGGCGCGGGTGCGGGAGCAGCTCCGCCCGGGCGAGCTCGAGCTGGCGGTCAGCGTTGACGACATTCGACGGGCCGAGCGCGAAGGTGCCGTGGCGGCGGTGCTGGGGCTGGAGAACGGCCGGCCGCTGACCGTTCCCGGGGCGTTGGAGGAATTCACCCGCATGGGGGTCCGGGTGGTGACCCTGTGCCACCAGTCGAGCCACGAGTGGTGCGACTCGAGCACCGACGCCCCGCGCCATGGCGGTCTCACCGAGGAAGGCATCGGCATCGTGCGCGAGATGGCCCGCTTCGGCATGGTACCGGACATCTCCCATGTCTCCGACGACGCGGCGCTCCAGACGCTGGCGATGGCGAAGGGGCCGGTGGTGGCCAGCCACAGCTCGGCGCGGGCTCTGTGCGATCACCCCAGAAACCTCACCGACGATCTGGTGCGCGAGGTGGCGCGCCGTGGCGGGTTGGTGGCGGCCAACGTCTACGTCGGGTTCCTCGACGACGAGGCGGCGCGGGCCCACGGCGCCCGCTCCAAGCTCATCGGACCCTTGGCGGCGGAGGTGGAGACCTGGGACGAGGACAGCCTGCGCAGATTCGGTGCCGCGCGTCAGGAGGTGCTGGAGGCACATCCGTTGCCGCCGGTGCCCCTGAGCGTGTACGTCGACCACCTGATCCATCTGATCGAGCTGGCGGGGGAGGAGCACGTCGGCGTCGGCACAGACTTCGACGGCATCGACCGCGCCCCGGAGGATCTGGAGGACGTCTCCCAGATGCCCAACCTCACCGAGGCCCTCCTCGCCCGGGGGGTCGACAAGGCCGGTGTGCGGCTGATCCTGGGAGGCAATTTCCTGCGGGTGCTCGGTGAGGCGGAGCGGCTGGCGGGGTAGGGGGCACCGGCTCGGACCCCGAATGGGCTGATCCGGGAAAGCGTAAATAGGGCGTTGACACCGGGTGCGTCACGCGTTGGGTCGACCCAACGGCAATCACACGCGGTGCGATGTCCACAAAATCGGGGCAGGGTCAACCGTGCGACGAGCGTTTGGTTGCCACAACGTCATTCGCACGCCGTGAGAAGGCCGTTGGGTTGACGAAGAACCGATTTAGGGCTCAGCCTGCTTCCCCAGAGGGATCCGGGAGAGACTGGACGGAGGACTCCGACCCACTTCAACTGGCTGCATGAGCCTCACTCAAATACGTCACTGCCGACGAGAGATGCACCTCCTAGTAGAGAGCGTACGAGAGCTGGTAGTCCGATGCCTGATCAGTGGCTTCGTCCACTGCCCGCGCTATGCTCGCCTCATGATCACCAGCGCGATTGCGTAAATCGGCAATCGGCCACGTCTCGCGGTTACCGGTCCCGAACCTACCATCTGAAGCCGCATAAGTGCTCCCGATGGACTGCGGAGCGTTGGGCGCGTTGACGATCCAGAAGGAGACCCGACTGTTTGGCGTGAATCCCACTCCGCTCATGTAAAGCCATGCCCCGAGCTGGTGCCGCTCCGTAACGGGCGAGAAGCTGGGAATGAAGAACACGCCCCGGTTCGTGGTCCAGCGGATGCTGCCGCCCTGGAAGTTGCTATACCGCACTTCCTCGCCATTGCTCACAACTCTGAGCTCATCGGTCTGCGGAAAGCCGAGGTAGGAGAGTTCGGCGCCCATCACCAAGTAGCGGTCCCGGATCGCCCCGTGTACTTCTTTGGCGCCACTCTGCCGCGTCCAGTAGATTGATGCATTCTGGAAGTGCCGAACGTAGCCGTCCGCCTGGGATACTGTGAAAGCACTCGTAGGGTTGCCCACCCATCCCAAGGCGGCAGCCCGGTCGTTGATGGTCTTCTCTGCCTCTTTCATATCTTTGAGAATGTCGGAGATTCGCTGAAACGGTTTTATAGCCTCAACGAATATACCGTCTCCTCGGTCCATGGTGAACAGATCCTGTGGGAGCCGTTCCTTCAGGATCGCCTCCAGGTTCGTTGAGCGGTCGGACGGTGAAGCAGCGCTCGGGCTGGACTTGTCGGCCGTTTTCCCATCGTGGAGGACTCCTTCGTTGAATAGACGTACAAGGCTCGCTTTGATCAACGTCTCCTTATGCATGGCGTGTCCTCCGGTTGGGTTGGTAAGAGATAGGGCTGTTCAGGCGGTATGATTTGGGCGTGACGGGCGGTCGCCCGAAATCCGGAAGTTAATGATATTAACGATTCTAAGTAGATCCTCGCCGGGAGTCAACTACGACAACGATCTTGTCGCTTATCTCCAGCCGGCGGGAGCGCGCAGCCGCGCTAATTAGCCGACAGGCAGTGTCGTAGTGGGCCCCATACCGCCGCTTGAAGGGCCCCACTGAATCGAGCGCTCGTGACAGCTTGGGTCGGAAGAGTACCTGCTGAGGACGGCCGACTGAGAAAAATGGGGAAAGTCCTCGAGGCAGCTCACTCCAACTCCACCATTCGCCCTTCCTGAATCACCCACAGAACCTCGCGAACGGCGGAGATGTCCGCCAGCGGGTCGCTCTCGAGGACCACCAGGTCGGCGGTCGCTCCCTCTTGAACGACCCCCAGGTCGTCGCGGCTCAGCACCCCGGCGGCGATGCGGGTGGCGGCGGCCAACGCCTGGACCGGAGTCATACCGTACTCCACCATCAGCTCGAGCTCGCGGGCGTTGTCACCGTGCGAAAACACCCCGACGTCCGAGCCGTTGGCGATCGCCACGCCGGCCTCCAAGGCGTTTCGGAACATCCTCCGCGCCTCCACCAGGCGTTCCGGCTCGGGCTCGCCGGGCTGCCAGCCGCTGTAGCGGGCGATGGCGTCGTAGGCGGCCAGGGTCGGGCACAGCACCACTCCGTGCTCGGCCATCGAGCGCAGCACCTCGGGCGTTGCCCCGGTGCCGTGCTCGATGGTGCGCACGCCGGCCGCCACCGCCCGTCGGATCCCTTCCGATGTCGAGGCGTGGGCCGAGACCGGCAACCCGGCGGCCGTCGCCTCGTCCACCGCGGCATCCAGCTCCTCCTGCGAGAAAGTAGGGGTGGACGGGGCCCCGGCGCTCCGGCGGTAGTCGGCGTAGACCTTGATCCAGTCGGCTCCCGCCGCCACCTGCTCGCGCACCGCGCGGCGCACCCCGGCCACACCGTCCGCCTCCTGCGCACCCTTGGGGATCGGCCAGCGGGGATCGAAGCCGTGAGGGCCGTACGAGGCTCCCGCCACCAGCGCCCGGGTGGCGGCGAGGATCCGCGGCCCGGGAATGAGCCCCATCCGCACCGCGTCCCGCAGCGCGACGTCGGCGAAGCCGGCGCCTTCGGTGCCCAGATCCCGCACCGTGGTGAAGCCCGCCGCCAGCGTCTTGCGGGCCGACACGACGCCGCGGATGGTGCGCAGCTCGAGGCTCTCGCGCAGAACCTGGTCGGTCCACGGCGTTTCGTTATAGGGATGGAGCAGCAGGTGGGAGTGGAGATCGATCAAGCCCGGGATCAGGTAGCCGCCATCGAGCTCGAGACGCCGGACCCCCTCCGAGAAGCCCTCTCCCCCCGATCCGATCTCCGCCTCGGGAGCGATGCGTACGATGTGCCCCTTGTCGACCAGCACCGCACGACCGTCGAGCCAGCGATCGCCCGAGGGAGCGAGCACGTGGCCACCCACGAGGAGCAGCGGAGGCTCTCCGGATCTCGAGTCGGCGCCCGGGTCGGCGCCGGCCGGCACGGTGTGCCCGAGCCCGAACCCGAGCAGCAGGAAGACGAGGAGCCCGAGAGCGGGCCACAGCGGGATTCCGGGGCGGGCGCAACGCATGGTCCATCCTCCCTTGGGTCAGGTCGGTGCGGGTCAGTACCGGTCACCGTCCAGAATGCTGGGTCCGTACATCACGGCGTTGAGAAACAGGGGCAGGGTTCCGCGCCAGAACCCCCGGAAGGTGGGCTCCTGAGCGAACACGACGATCCGGCCGGCGCCCCGTCGCTGGAGCCCCATCAGCAGCGAGCCGGCGAGCCGCTCCTCGGCCTGCGGCCAGGCGAAGCCGGAGATCACCGGCGACTCCGGGACCGCGGTCAGCAGGTCCCGCTCCGGCTTGCCGGTCGCCAGCAGAACCGCCTCCCCCTGCACGAGCACCGGTGGGGAGGTCGGGAGACCCGCGGTCAGCGGATGTCCGACGCGCATCTCGGTGGCCACGATGGCGCCGGGAGTCTCCAGGGGCAGGTCCTCCAGCGCGGCCCCCCGGCCGGTGCGCGGACCGGCTCCCGTCGGCTCCGGCTCCTCCGACTCCCCGCCCTCCGGCTGCCACAGCTCGAAGTCGGCCAGATCCTCGTCGATCAGGGCCTCCACCGACTCACCGACGGCCACCAGAGTGCCGCCCGCGTCGAGCCAACGCTCGACGGCCTCCACCGTCTCCTCGCGCCAGCGCACCGAGCCCTCGGGCAGCACCAACGTGTCCAGGTCGGAGAGATCCAGCCGGTCCAGCCGGTCGAGGTCGAGCAAGGAGATGGGGAGCCCGACCTCGCGATCCAGCACGTGCCAGATGGAGCCCACCGACGTGGGGCTCAAACCGTCCCCCACGAGCAGCCCCACCCGCACCTCGCGCACCGGCGTCACCTGTTCCGAGCCCAGCGACACGCCCTCGTCGTGCCAGGAGGTCCCCACCCGGGAGACCGGAAGACCGGTCGACGCCGCGAGCTCCTCCAGATGCGGCTCAAGGTCCTCCCGGTTGGCGCGGCGGGGGATGAACAGCGTTCCCGGGAGATGGCCGTGTCCGTTCAAGGTGGCCGGAGCCAGCAGCAGCCGGTAGCGGATTCCTTCCCGCTGCAACAGGGCGGCGAAGCGATAGGTGTCGAGGCCCCGGGGTGGCACCAGGTATCCGATCTCTCCCCGTCCCTCGAGCCGGCCCCCACCGGGGGTGCCGACATGGGCCCGCAATCGCTGCGGCTCGCCTTCCATGCGCCACGCTTCGAGGTTGAACGCCAGCGGCAGGCTCCAGGCGGTGATGTCGTAGAATTCCGTGCGCAGACCCTGCTCGATGCGGTGCTGCTGGCGATCTAGAAACTCGCGGGGCATCTCGGCGGCCTGGCCCAGGAGCGAGCGCACCAGCCGCCCCAGGGGCTGGCGGGTGGAAACCACCCAGTCCCCTTCGACGAAGCCGTGGTGTCCCGCCGGGCGGTCGGAAGAGCTCCCAACTTCCGGAGACACCGGGGTCACGGTGAGCTCTGCGTCCCGGCCGAGGCGCAGAAGCTGGATGCCGTGGAGCTCGAGCAGACGCGCGAGAGCGTCCGCCTCCGGTTGATCGGCCGCCCACAGAAAGCTGACTGGCTCTTCCCGCTCCGGGGCCGAGCGGGCCTCGACGAAGTCCTCCAAGAGCCGCCGGGAGCCGTCAGCGGCGGTGCTCACCGTCGCCAGCGAAGAGGTCATGTGCCGTGCGACCCGGTCAGCGAGCGACAGGACCCGGCCGTCGGGCAGACGCACGACCTCCCCGGCCCGGCCGCCGCCGGCCATCTCGTAGGTCATTCCCACCGCCCCGCGGAGGGCCGGGTACGAGTCCCCGTACCCGGGGTAGAAGAGATCGAAGCTCTCGCTCTTGTAGTACACCCAGCCAAGGGCGTCGAAGGCCTCGGCGTTGCCGCGGCCGAAGATCTCCAGCCAGGCGAGGGTGCGCTCGTCGATCAACGGATGAACCGGCTCCGCCGCGGGAGGGAAGAAATAGGTCGACCGGCTGGACATCTCGTGCAGGTCGACGTGCACCTGGGGCTCCCAGCGGCGGTACTCGGCCAGGCGCCGGCGCGTCTCCTGCTGGGTGACCCAGGCCCAGTCACGGTTGAGGTCGAACAGGTAGTGGTTCTGCCGCCCGCCGGGCCAGGGCTCGAGGTGCTCCAGCGCTTGCGGATCGGGATCCGCCTCACGGCCCCGTCGCTGCTCGTAGCCGTGGATGTAGCGCTCCCGGCCGTCGGGATTGGACAGGGGATCGATCAGCACCACCACCCGTTCGAGCATCGCGCGCTTGCCGCGGTCGGCGGCCAGAAGATAGGCGACCGCCAGCGCCGCCTCGGCGGAGGAGGACTCGTTGCCGTGGATCCCGTAGCCGAGCCACACCAGGGCCGGCTGCCCTTCGATCAGCCGCCGCCGCTCCGCGGCCTCCAGGCTCGCGGGAGCGGCCAACCGGAGATTGCTCTGCCGGATCTCCTCCAGGCGGCGCAGGTTGTCCTCCGAGCTGATCGCCAGCAGCACCAGCGGCCGGCCCTCGTAGGTGGCGCCATAGCTCCACAGCGACACCCGGTCCGAGGCCGCGTCCAGAGCCTCCAGATACCCGAGGATTGCGCCGTGGTGGGTGAAGCGCGAGCCGAGCGGATACCCCAGGTGCTCGGCGGGGCTTGGAACGGAGGGATCGAGGGCGTCGCCGGAGGGCAGGGGCAGCGTCGAGCCGTCGCTCAGCGGGGCGAGCCAGTCGAGGCTCTCCTGGGCTACCGTGGGGGAGGGCGCGCCAGCCACCGCGGCGAGCAGGAGAAGACAGGAGAGCGCGAGCCGCCGGCTCGGGATGGAACGAAGGGTCATGGACGGTGTCTCCCTGGAAGCGGACATCGAACCGGATCGAGATAGCCGGTGCATCTTACCGCTTCACCGCTTCACCGCTTCTCGCGGGAGCCGTGCAGCGGGAGCCCCTCACACGTCTCAGGCCGAGGCGGTCACCGCATCGGCGGAGACGCCGAGCCGCTTCATCATCTCGTGGAGGGTCGTGGGCTTGACCTGGAGCAGCTCCGCGGCACGCTTCTGGACGCCGTTGGAGGATTGCAGAGCCTTGACGATGAGCTGACGCTCGTAGTCGCTCACCGCGTCCTTGAAGGAGAGACCCTCCGGAGGGAAGCTCGTCTGGGGCATCGAGGTGGCGCTCGGTTGCCGCACCGTCGAAGGCAGCAGCTCCTGGTCGAGCTTCTCGCCGGCGGAGAGCACCACCGCCCGCTCGATCACGTTCTCCAGCTCCCGCACGTTGCCGGGCCATCGGTAATCCAGCAGCAGCTCCATGGCGTGAGAGGTGATTTCCCGCAGGGGTTTGTCGTTTTCCTTGGCGTAGCGGGAGAGGAAGTGCTGGGCCAGCAGCGGTACGTCCTCGGTCCGCTCACGGAGGGGAGGGAGCGGGATGGTGATCACGTTGAGGCGGTAGTAGAGGTCCTCGCGGAACTGGTTTTCCTGCACCGCCTCCTCGAGATCCGCGTTGGTGGCGGCGATGATCCGCACGTCGGCCTTGATGGTCTCGACCCCGCCCAACCGCATGAACTCGCGCTCCTGGATCACCCGCAGCAGCTTGGCCTGGGTGTCGGGCGGGATGTTGCCGATCTCGTCGAAGAAGATCGAGCCGCCGGAAGCGACCTCGAACAGACCCTTCTTGTTCGAGATGGCGCCGGTGAAAGCCCCCTTGACGTGGCCGAACAGGTTGGACTCCAGGAGGTCCGCCGGCATCGAGCCCGAGTTGACGGTGACGAAGGGCCCGTCGGCCCGCCGCGAGTGGTGGTGAATGGCCTTGGCCACCAGCTCTTTGCCGGTGCCGCTCTCGCCCAGGATCAGGATGTTGCTCTTGGCCGGAGCCGCGAGGCGGATCAGCTCGTAGACCTGCTGCATGGGCTTCGACTTACCGATGATGTTGTCGAAGCCGAAGCGTTGCCGGAGCTGTGCCTTGAGCTCCCGGTTCTCGGCGGTGAGGCGACGTTGCTCGAGACCCTTGCGGACGGTGAGCAGAACCTCGTCGTTTTTGAACGGCTTGGGGATGTAGTGAAAGGCCCCCTCCCGCATCGCCTCGATGGCCCCTTCGATGGAGGAGTAGGCGGTGATCACCACGACGATGACGTCGGGGTAGTTCTTGCGGATCTGTTTGAGGACCTCCTGGCCGGACATACCCGGCAACATGAGGTCGAGGACCACCAGGTCGATGTTTTCTTCTCGATCGAGCAGCCTCAGACCTTCCTCGCCGGTGCGAGCGCTGGAGGTGGAGTGCCCCTCGCGACGGATCAGCGAGGTGAGGACGTCCTGGAGGACCTCCTCGTCATCGATCACCAAGATGTTCATTCGGTCTCGTGCGTCTCTTCGGCCTTGTCGTGAGCTCTGGGCAGGTCGACGACGAAACGCGAGCCCTCTCCGGGCCGGCTCTCGACCTGGATGTCACCTCCATGGCGGCGCACGATCTCGTAGCTGATCGAGAGACCGAGACCGGTGCCACCGCTGGTCAGCTTGGTGGAGAAGAAAGGCTGGAAGATCGTCTCCAGACGCTCCGGTGGGATACCGACCCCGGTGTCCTCCACCGCGATGCGCACCACCGAATCCTCACCCTCCACCTCGATCCTCAGAGTACCACTGTCCCCTCCGTTCGCCTCCGGGGGCATGGCGTCGGTGGCGTTGACCAAGAGGTTGGTGAGCACCTGCTGCAGCTCCCCGGCGTTGCCCCACACCCGCAACGGATCCGTTGGTGGCTGCCAGTCCACCCGGATTTGACGCGTCTGCAGGCGCTCCCTGAGCAGGTCGAGGGTTTCGGTGATCAAGGGGGTCACGTCCACCGGCCGGTTCTCGCTGCTCTTGTTGCGGGCGAACTCGAGCAGGTTGTTGACGATCCGAGAGGCGCGGAACGTCTGCCGCTCGACCTTCTGCAGGAGCTCGTAGCGGGGATCCTCGTGGTCGGTCTCCGCCAACAGCATCTGGGCGTAGCTGGAGATGCCGGTGATCGGGGTGTTGACCTCGTGGGCAACCCCGGCGGCGAGCATGCCCAGGGCGGCCAGACGGTCGCTCTCGCGGAGCGCGTTCTCCATCGCCACCCGTTCGCTGACGTCGTGGACCACGAGGATGCGCAGCTCGCCGTCTCCGCGATGGAAGGCGGAGAGCGAGAGCTGGTAGTACCGCTCGCGGCCGGACAGATCGCAGTAGGCCACTTCGAGCAACCCCTGACCCGGCTCGGGCAAGGGTTTGACCAGCAGCAGCTCGTCGAGGGGACGACCGGTGAGGCCGTCAGCGGAAGGTGCCGGCGAGCCCCCGTCGGAGGTCAGCCGGGCGAAGGCGGCGTTGGCGGAGACGATGCGATCGTCGGCGTCGAGCACCGCGATGCCCGCGGGGCTCGATTCGAAGATGCCTTCGCTGTATTCCTGGAGCCGGGACACCTCGTCCAGTCGTTGGGACAGCTCTCCCATGAGCTGGGCGTTCTCGATCGCCAGCGACGCCTGGTCCAGGAGCTGGCGCATCAGCTCGACGTCGTCGCTGTTGAGCGGCGTGTCCCCAGGCTTGTATCCGGCCAGCACCAGCCCCACCCGGTGATTCGACGCCCGCAGCGGAAAGATGTAGCGGTACCCGGCGATGAAGAGCTGTTGCTGGGCGGTGAGCTCCTCCGCCGGCAGCGAGGTGGCGGAGATGGGATGCACGCTTCCACGCCACACCCGCTCGCCGAGCTCCTCGTAGCTCAGGCGCTCCTTCAGCTCGGGCTCGGGCCGCACCGGTTGCAGCCCGGCGCCGTCTCCCAGATACAGGTTGACCTGCGACAGCGGCACCGCCTCCTCCAGCCGATCCGCCAGGTGCCGGCAGAGTCGGGTCAGATCGCGCTCGCGCAGCAGATCGTCGGCCAGCTCCGCCAGCGCGCGGCGCTTGAGGAAGTTACCGCGGTACTGGAAGCGTTCCAGGCCGTCGGAGATCAGCCGGCGGGCGGGCACCAGAAGACTCGCGATGGAAAGCCCGGCGACGAAAGAGAGCAGGTTGCGCGCCAGGGTCAGGTCCGGCTCCAGCCCTCGCGAGATCCCCAGGTGGACCAGCGAAAAGCCCAGGATGCCCAGCATCAGCGTCAGCGTCGAGGAGATCGTGTCGCGGACGATGGCTTCGATGTCCCACAGCTTGTAGCGCAGGATGGCGTAGGCGAAGGCCAGCGGCACCAGCCCGAGCGGGACCACCGAGGCCACCCGAACGCCCTCGGCGGCCTGGAAGCCGAGGATCCAGGGCACCAGGTACAGGACGCCGAAGGGGATGTAACCGCCGGCCAGACCGAGGGTGATCCACTGGACCTGACGGTGTTGCTCCCAGTCCTGGTGGCGCAGCAGCCGCGCCACCAGGGCGACGACCGCCGCCAGTCCGAAGGCCACCCAGTGCACCAGCTCCGCCCGTTGGAGGAGGTCGACGCCCCGGCTCATCCGCTGCACCGAGCCACCGAAGAACAGCGCGCCGTCCTGGGCGATCAGATCCAGGTGCAGGGTGCCGAGCACCGCTGCCGGCAGGTAGAGGAAGGGCAGCACCCGGCGCAGCCGGAGTCGGGTGAGCCGCTTCCGCGCCACCAGATCGGGAAAGACCAGAAACAGGTGCAGCGTCAGCGCCGGTAGCGCCAGCCGCGCGAGCAGATCGCCCACGTAGACGACCTTGTCGAGAGTGTCCGGATCCGCCTGCCCGGTGGCCAGAAAGCTCGGCGACAGCAGGTAGAGGGCCGCCGAGGTCAGACACCACAGGAAGAAGAGAAAGCCCGAGCCCGGCTGCGGGGCGGGTCGCTCCCCGGGCCGCTGCTTGAACAGGGTGTAAAGACCGATCAGCAGGTAGGCGGCGCCGACCAGGACGAGCACCAGAAACGGCCAATCGACGTCGAGCGGCGGACGCCGGTAGGGGATCGAGACGACCTCTTCCCCTCGGGCGACCACCAGGGCGCTCTCCTCGCCGGCACGGAGCTGGGCGAAGAAGCCCGATCCCTCCGCGCTGCGGCCCCCGACCTGGAAGATCTGGTCACCGGCCTGCAACCCGGTGGCGGGCTCGCTCACCCGGTCCACGATCCACCCGGCGCCGGCGGCGTGGGCCTGGAAACCGAGTGGCTGGAAGGTCTGGATCCGCTGGTAGACACTCGCCCCGGCGAGGGCCGTCACGGCCACTGTCAGCACCAAGGCGAGGGCGAGACGGAGCAACCGGAACGGTTGCAAACCGGACGAACGCTGGTCTGCCGCCGGCTGGCGGGAGTGGGCTTCGGAGGACGAGACTTCAGGAGACAGGGCCATGGGTAACGAGCTTCCTCAGTTGTATGAGTAGAGAAAGCAGGTTTCGTGCCACTGTCTCGGAATTTTGAATCGGTCGAGACCGGCGAGAAGTGAGGGGTTCCAACCAACCCCGTCCAATATTTTGAATGGATTCCAAGAGATTGGATCCAAACATTTGGGCGGGCAAGGCTCGGGCCAAGCATGGGACCAAGCATCGGGCCCTGTAGCCAGCCCGGCTGGGCGCTGCCGGGGGAGGCCGCACCGATCGCGGAGGGAGGGGGTGTCGGGGGTCTAGAAGCGGACTGCGATGCCGCCGAGGATGCGCTTGCGTAGCTCCTCGTCGTCGGTGGCGCTGTCAAACAGCTCGGAGCCCCGGGACAGCTCCATGTTGAGATGGACCGCCCAACTGCGGGTGAGATCGAGCAGGACGTTGAGGTCCTGGGTCAGCATCAGTTGGAGCCGGTCCTGCTCGAGGCTCTCGAAGCGCTGGCCGTCGAAGTGGGAGGCGAGAGGGTTGAGGTCTTGCTGGAGGTGGTGGAACGCGATGAACAGGCCGGTCGAGGTGTTCTGGAAGCGGGTGTCGAGCGAGGTGACGAGATAGCGGACCTGGTTCTCGTAGGCTTCCCGGTCGGTGGCGTAGAAGATGCCGCCGCCGCCCGCCGCCAGGTTGCTCTCGAGCCGCGCCAGAATCTTGGGGGCGAGCTTGCGGGTCCAGGAGACCTGGACCTCCGGCAGACGATCGCCGGGAACCAGGTACAGGCTCTCCATGCGGTCGAAGAAATCGTCGCTGAAGTAGAGCCGCAGGGTCTCGGCGTACTCGCGGTGGACGGCGCCGAAGGAGATCTGCTCGTCGTCATCGTCTCGGGTGCGGGTGAAGAGCAGGCGATAGCAGTGCTCTTCGCTGTCGGCGCAATCCTCGTTGCGCTGCTGCAGGGTGGGCAGGAAGCTCTGCACCGGGTCGCCCGTCTCCACCCGGCGGCTCACCGTCGTGGTGGCCTGCCAGTCGCCGCCCAGGTCGACCACGACGCCGCCGCGGGGTGCCAGCGACAGGCTGCCGTCGGTCATCTGAGTGTACAGCCCGTATTCGACCACCACTCTCGGTTGGATGCGGGTGTCTCCGACGCCGTAGAAGTCGATCCGCTCGTCTCCGGAGGTCTCCAGCGGCGAGGGGATCGAGCCCACCGTGCCCAGACCGTCCGCGAGCCCGTCGTAGTCTCGCTGCCAGAAACGCATGCCGGTTTCGAGCGTGGTGCCGTCCCCCAGCGTCCGGGCGTAGGAGCCGGCGAGACGGAAGACCCGGGAAGCACCGGGGATCCCCAGAGGATCGTACATCCCTTGGCGATGGAAGTTGGTCTCGTCGGTGTACTGGGCCGAGAGCTGTGTACGGCTGTTGTCCCCCAGATTCTGCGACACGCTCACCTGGTAGTGCTCGAAGTCCACCGGGTCCGCCGACTGTCGGAACCCGCCGTCCATGCGGTTCGACAGCGAGGTGACGGTGACCCGGGTGTCGTCACCGCTGGCCAGGTTGAGGGACAGGACGCTGGTCTGACCGGCGGTCGGCGTCAGATTTCGGGACTGGAGCTGCCGGTAGTTGCCCGCCAAGCCGATTTGCATGTTGCCGACCTGGCCTTCGATGCCCACCTGTCCGCCCACCATCTGACCCTCTTCGGCGGCGATCTGATCGACTCCGGTGACCGCCTGCATTTCGGTGCGGAGGCGCAGCCCTTCCGGCAGCCGCAGGTGATTGCCGGCGGCCATCTCGGTGTGGGAGAGGCGCCGGTCGCCCATCTCGTCGAGAGTGATCTCCCGCAGCACGTCGGCGGGGATCTTCGAGCGCACGGACCAGAAGGTTTCGCGCGTCGATCCTTCCTCGGCCTCCAGCAGCTCGAGATCGAGGAAGGTGTAGGAATCGGCGGCGGTGCGCGTGAGCTGCACCACCGCGGGTACGAAGCCGGCCTTGTAGGCGATCACCTTGTACAGACCCGCGGGCAGCTCCTCGAACAGGAAGCGGCCGGCGGGATCGGTCACCGACTTGTCCAGATGGAAGTCCGCCAGGTGGTAGAGGTAGACGCGCACCGCGTCGAGCGGTTGCCTCTCTCCGCGGACCTGTCCTCCCAGGCCGCTGGCCCGCACCTCGGCTCCGGTGCGCTCGGCACGCGGGGCGGGCTCCGGAGCCGGCTCGGCGCGGGCTCCGGACAACGGGACGATCCAGCCCAGGGCCATCAGCCCCAGGGTGAGCCATCCCAGGGCCGTCCGGCCCCGCCGGGATCCGGATGGGGTACGGAGCGACGGCACGCCGGGGATAAACGGCGGATCGGACGAGCCGGGCTCGCCTTCAGACAAGTTGGATGGGGATCGCGGGATGGCGTTCATGGGCACTTTCCCTAGCTCATCTAGTCTAGCTCCGGCCCCGGGGGCTGTCAAACTTCCAGGCTGCCGGTTTGCAAGCGATCTGGACCTCTCTATGGACCCCTCTACGAGATTTGCCCCGCGAGGTTCCCCGGCACGTCCCGCGACTCGTCGGGACCGGGCGCCGGGCGCGCTGTCGGGGCGCTGCCGGGTCGCGCTTGGAGGGTGAGCTTGCACGCCTGGTTTCTATGCAAGATCCATGCTCTTTCTGGGGGTCCGGGCCGCCACCAGCGCGATCACTGTTCGGACCCCGGCCCGCTTGAGGCCGTCCGCCGCCGCATCCAACGTGGAGCCGGTGGTGCTGACATCGTCGACCAACACCACCGTCCCTTCGCAGGGACGCCGGCCGACGAAAGCTCCCACCGGGCCGCGCCGCCGCCGCTCACGGGGGAGCGAGGTCTGGCGCGGCGTCGCGCGCCGGCGGCGCAGACACCGTCGCAGGGGAAGCTCCAGCGCCGCCGCCAGGGGACCGGCGATCGCCTCCGCCTGGTTGTACCCGCGGCGAAGCCTGCGGCGCCAGTGCAGGGGCACCGGCACCACCGCCGCGCTCTCGGTGAGGGCCGCCGCCAGCTCCGTGTCCCGCGCCGCCTCCGCTCGCAGGCGATCCGCCAGGAGGGTGCCGAGAGATTGGCCCAGGTACTCCAAGCGGCGGAACTTGAGCCCGAGGATCACCGCGTCCACGGGAGGCCGGTAGTCCCACACCGCGAGCAACCGGTCGAAAGCCGGCGGTCGCCGCCGGCACCGGCCGCACCGCCAGCCGGCGGGGAGCCTGCCGCCCGCGGGCGCCGCCAGCGGTCGGCCGCAGCGAGCGCACGCGGGGGCTCCCGGGTCGATCTCCGGCAGCTCCCGCCGGCAGCGGTCGCACAGCCCGAGCGGGCTGCGCCGGGCGGGCAGCGGCTCGGCGCAGCCCAGACACGGCGACGGCAGCACCAGGTGCAGCAGCCGGTCGAGAAGCCTCGAGGGGCGACTCGCGGGGGGACCCGCGGCCGGCGGCCCGGAAGGCTCGCTCGAGAGATTCCCTGTGACGCTCACCGGGTGTCCCCCGTAAGAGCTATTGGCGGAGGGACGGGATCGACGGCGCTATACTCTGGGTTCCTGTCTGGGTTCCTGGAGCTCCGGGCCCGCGGCGCCCGGCCCGAGGGTCGTCGCTCCGGAGCCCGCCGATACCGCATTCTGAGAATCCGATCCACAGGGGACGCCCCCGGGGAGATACCGTGACCGAGACGTCTTTTGTCCAGACTGCAGCCCGCGCCGCCCTGATAGCCCTGCTCACCGTGGGAACCCTGGTCGCCGCCGCCCCGGCCGCCGCCCAGGTGCAGGAGACCTACACCTTCTCCGGCAGCCTGCTCGCCGGTCTCGCCGGCTCCACCGACGCCGACCCGGGGAACGGCATCGACAACGTGGCGCTCCAACTCGGATTCAACTTCGTGATCAAGCCGCGCACCCAGCTCGCCCTCCGCCTCGGCCGCTTCGATCTCGATTCGGACGATCGCTTCGGCGGCTTGCGGGACGCCGAGCTGACCTACCTCACCGTCGGCGGCGAGTACCGGCTGAGCGAGGGTTACTACGATTCCGGGGTGTTCGCCGGGCTGGGGGTCTACGATCTCGACGGCACGCCGGTGTCGGGCGACGCGGACTCGCAGACCGCCGCCGGCCTCCATCTCGGTGCCCTGGGGGACTTCACCCTCACCCGGCGGCTCAGCTTTCTGGTCGAGCTGAGCGGTCACTACGTCGACCTCGACGACGCCAACTTCTTCGTGATGGGCATGGCGGGCGTGGGCTTTCACTTCCGGTGAGCCAGGCTCCTGGCGAACCCGCTCAGCCACCGAGCTCGAGCTCGCCGCTGAGCACCGCCCGCAGCTCCGCGCGGATCTCCGCGTTTCCCCAGTCCGTCTGGCCCACCCACCGGGGGGTCTTGCCATCCAGCTTGAGACCGGTCTCCTGCCGTAGCCGCTCCTGGCTCGGCGCCTCCAGCACCGTGCCGCCGACCACCAGATAGGTCTCGGGTAGCTTGCGGGTGCCGTAGCGGTGGGCCACCTCCCAGTTGGGATCGAACAGCGCCATCGGCGCGAGGGAGCCGAGGAACGAGTCGACGTCCTGCGCCTCGTCGTCCACCGCGATCATCACCAGATCGAACCGCGGCTCGTCCTGGAAATCCTTGGCCAGCTCCTGGAGAGCTGGGATCTCGGTGATGCAGGGGGCGCACCAGGTGGCCCAGAAGTGCACCAGCGTCACCGGGCCCAGCCGCTGGGCGAGGGGCACCGGCCGCCCGTCACCGTCGACCAGAAAGCCTCCCGGCGCCTCGAAGCTGGACTCGCCTCGTGGCCACAGCAACGCCGTCAGCACCGCGACGGCGAGCACCGCGATGCCGATCTTGGTCTGCAACCCCAGCGGCGCCGGCTTGCCCGCTCCCTCCGGGAGCGGATCCGGCATCGGATGAGCTTCGGCGAGAGCCGATTCGCGGCTGCCTGGAATCGGGGGTTGGGAGTCGGTGGGTTCCTCGTGCGTGCGATCGGGGCTGCTCATGGCTCCATCCTTGCGATGTGGGCTCGGGGTCAGATTTGGACCCGCCCTCCGATTGCCCTAGAATGAGCGTCAGCCCCCGGACGAATCGGGGGCACTCGACGGTCTCGCGGCCATCCCGGCGGTCTCGCTGGGTGGCCGGCAGACGGTGTCCGCCACAAATTGTATCGCGACGACCCCAGCTCCAAGCGCCGTCCCCGCCGGGCCTTCCTGGTGGGAGCGATCTTCCAGGGTCAGCCGCCCTGGTTGGTGGAGGAGCATGTCGACGAGCTCGAGCGGCTGACCACCAGCGCCGGCGTCGAGGTGCTCGGACGGGCCTTCCAGCGCCGCAGGAGCCCGGATCCCGGCCATTTCATCGGTCGCGGCAAGGCGGAGGAGATCGGTGCGGCGGCGAAGGAGTTGGGAGCCGACGTGCTGCTCTTCGACGACGATCTCTCCCCCAGCCAGGTGAAGAACCTGGAGGAGCTGACGGACTTCCAGGTGATGGACCGCAGCGGTCTGATCCTCGAGATCTTCCACCAGCGGGCGCGCACCCGGGAGGCGCGCACCCAGGTCGAGCTGGCGCAGCTCCAATACCTCCTGCCGCGGCTCACCCGCCGCTGGCAACATCTGGGCCGGCAGGTCGGTGGCATCGGCGTGCGGGGAGGTGAGGGCGAGAAACAGATCGAGGCCGACCGCCGCATGCTGCGCAAGCGCATCCAGCGGCTGGAAAAGAACCTGGTCAAGATCGAGCGGACCCGCGAGGTCCAGCGCCGCGGCCGCAGGGACGTGCCCACGGTCGCTCTCGCCGGCTACACCAATGCCGGCAAGTCCACCCTCTTCAACCGGCTCACCGATGCCGGGGCCCGCGCCGAGGATCGCCTCTTCGCCACCCTCGACTCCAAGCTCCGGCGCGGCCTGGTGGACCCCGATCTGCCCGAGCGCCCCGCCGTCTTCGCCGACACCGTCGGCTTTATTCGGAAGCTTCCTCACCACCTGGTGTCGTCGTTCCGCAGCACCCTCGGCGAGATCGTCGATGCCGACCTGGTGCTCCACGTCATCGACCGCAGCCACCCCGGCTGGGAGGAGCAGATGGCGGTGGCCGAGGACGTGCTGGAGAATCTCGGCGTCGACAAGGGCCGGACGCTGCGGGTGTTCAACAAGGCGGACTGCCTCTCCGACGGCGTCGCGGGGGGTGACGCCGCGGGAAACGGCGACGGACCGGGCGCCGGAGACGGCGTCTGGGTCTCGGCGCTGACCGGCGCCGGGATCGACCGACTGCGGCGCGAGATGGCCCGCCGGCTCGACGCCTATCCCGCCGACGGCTCCGACGGCAGGGGCGGCCCCACCGCCCCCTCGGGGGAGGGCGGGGCGCCGTCGGCGGCCTGACCGGCCCGTCCTGTCGGGATCGCCTGCCGATCCTTCTTCGAGCTTTCCGAAACTCCGCGAGACTCTGAAATGGCCTCCGACCCGCACCTCGGACACCCGCCGGGGAAGGACGGAGCTCCCGACCTCTCGCAGCTCGACGAGGTGCTCGGCGACGTGGCGCTGGAAGGGGAGATCGCCCGCACCCCGCGGGCCGTGATCTACCGCGCCCGGGTCGGCTCCCCGGTCCCGGACGAGCCCCGGGTCGAGCCTCGGGAGGTCGCCCTCAAGGTCGCCCGGGTGCCCGGCGGCGCCGAGGAGCTGGCCCGCTTCGCCCACGAGGTGCGGCTGCTCTCCGAGGTGCGGCATCCCCACGTCGTGGAGGTCTACGACTGGGGCGTGCTCCCCGGGGGCTTCCCCTTTCTCACTCTCGAGCTGCTCACCGCCGGTGGCACCACTGGCCGGGGCCCGCGAACGGACGCTGCGCCCCGAGACCTCGGGGAGCGGCTGCGGGCGGCGGTGGAGGAACGCGGCTGGGACGCCTTCTACGACGCCGCGCTCCAGCTGACTGCCGGGCTGGCCCACATCCATCGCCACGGGTTGGTGCATCTCGATCTCAAACCCGACAACTTGGGGCTCGCGGACCCGGTCTCCGGTCCGCCCGACGGCTCCGGCGCGCGCAACGGCCTGCATCTCAAGATTCTGGACTTCGGCCTCGCCCGCTCCCTCGCCGACCCGCTGGCTGCCGAGGGCCGCGGAGACGAGCGCCCGGAGGACCGTGCGATCCGCGGCACCCTCGCCTACATGGCGCCGGAGGTGTTGCTGCAGGAGGGGTGGGACGCGCGCGCCGATCTCTACTCCTTGGGGTGGACCCTGCTGGAGCTGGCCACCGGCGAGCGACCCGGGCGCGGGGACGCCCTGGCGGCGGTGCGCCTCCACTTGCAGGGGGAGAGGGTGGAGCCGCTCGAGCTGCGTTCCGACCTGCCGGAGCCCCTGGCGAGGATCCTGCGCCGATTGATCGAACGGGACCCGGCGCGCCGACCGGCGTCCGCCGGACACCTCCTGGCCGAGCTCGGGGAGGCGGCGGGGCGGTCGGTGGATCTCGGTGAGCTGTCGCTGGGTGGCGCGGAGCTGCTGTCGAGCCGGCTGGTGGGGCGCGAAGACGCGCTCGAACGGCTGCGCGACGCCCTCCGCGCCGCAGGGCAGGGCCGCGGCCGGCTGGTGCTGCTCGAAGGGGCCGAGGGGATGGGCAAGAGCCGCTTGCTGCGCGAGCTGCGACGGCTCGCCATGCTGGAAGGCGCCCGGGTGAGCCCCGTCCGGACCCCCGACGCCCCGGCGGAGCCGCTGCGCTTTCTGACCCGGGCGTTCCGCGGCCTCGGCGTGCCGGACCCTGAGCTGCGCGACCCTGCGCCCACCGAGACCGTGCCGGTCGAAGTCTCGCCGGCAGAGAGCCCGCCCGACGGGAGCCCGCCCGACGGGAGCCCGGTGCCCACCGAGCGGCCCGCTTGGCGCTGGGCGCGGGAGACCGCGGAACGGCTGCGGGCGTCCGGCGCCGCGGGTGAGCCCGGCACCCCCCACGTCCTGCTCCTCGATGACCTCCACCGCGCGGACACCGTGACCCACGAAGCCCTGGCTCTTCTCGCCGCCGAGCTGCCCTCGTTGCCGGTGCTGGTGGCGGCCGCCCGTCAGCCGCCCGACGAGGCGGGCAACGAGCCGACGTCCGGTCCCAGAGATCGTCTGGGCGAGGCCGAGGGGGTGGCCCGATTGCCGGTGCTTCCCCTGAGCCCCGACGAGGTCGGAGAGCTGGCGGCCGCCGCTCTCGGGCTGGAGGAGCTGCCGGAGACCTCGATCGCCTGGCTGCACCGCCACAGCGGCGGGTCGCCGCGTCGCGCTCAGGAGCTGTTGCGCCACCTGGCAACCGAGGGCGCGTTAGTCTGGGAAGACGGGTCCTGGCAGGTGCGGACGGCGGAGCTGGCCCGGGTGGCGCCGCCCCCGGGGGACGCCCCCGAGCTGAGCTGGCGCCGGCTGGTACGTCTGGAGGAGGCCCCCCGCCGGGTGCTCGAAGCCCTGGCGGCGATCGGCGAGCCGGCGACGCTGGAGCAGCTCGCCGCGCTCCAGGAGGAGGAGCCGGAGCGGGTCTGGGAGGCTCTCGTCGCCTTGCGGCTGCGGTCCGACCTCGAAGAGCGCATCGACGAGAGCGGGGCGGTGTGGGCCTTTGCCCAACGCCGTCTCGGAGAGCTGGTCTACGCCGGGTTGGAGACCGAGGAGCGCCGTCGTCTCCACCGGCGCTTCGCGCGCTTTCTCGAACGGCGGCCCGATCCGCCGTCACGGGTGCTGGCGGAGCACCTGTGGCGGGCGGGGGAGAGGGAGGCGGCGCTCCCCTGGCTGCGCACCGCGGCGGAGGCAGCGGAATCCGCTCACGGTCACGACGAGGCGGCGGAGCTGTGGGCCCGGGTGGCGGAGGCGGCGCGCGAGACGGGGGAGGGTGCCACCGCTCGCGAAGCCCTCGCCGCCGAGGCCCGCGCGCTGACCGCCGCCGGCCGCTATCCGGCCGCGCTCCGTCTCTACCGGGAGATCCTGCGCGACACCCCGCCGCAGGAGGCGCAGGAGGCGGGAGGTGCGGCCGCCGCCGCGTTCCTCGCCGGGGTCTGGCTGCGCAAGGGTCGCCTCCACGCCCGGCTGGGCGAGCACCGGGAGTCGTTGGAGAGCTACCGGGCGGGTCTGCGCCGGCTGCACGGCCCGGGCGGCGAGGTAGATGCCGTGGGTGAGGGAGTGCCGGCCGGTGGGGATTCCCCGACCGACCGGACCGGTCTGAGAATCCGCCTGCTCCATGGCGAGGCCACCGCCCGGCGTGACCTCGGCGAGCCCGACGAGGCTTTTGCCACCGCCCGCGCGGCCCTGCGGCTGGCGGTGCGGCTGCCCCGGCAGCGGGCGCGGCTGCTGTCCTTCCTCGCCGGTCTGGTCTACGGCCGGGGGGACTGGCGGCTGGCCGAGCGCCTGCTGCGCCGCGCCTTGTGGGTCGCCGAGTCCCAGGCCGACGACCTGGCGCAGGCCCTGCGCGTGCGCAACAACCTGGCCAACGTCCTGTGGAAGACCGGCGCCTGGGAGCGGGCCGAGGAGATCCACCGCGAGAATCTGGACCTGTGCGAGCAGCGGCGGGATCTCTGGGGCCGGCTTTCCGCCCTCCACAACCTGGGCATCCTCCAGGCCAGCCGCGGGCTTTGGCGGGAGGCTCGCGAGTCGTTCGCCGCCGCTCTCGTCATGAAGCGACGGTTGGGGGCGTGGGAGACCGAGGTGCTCACCCGGCTCAACCTGGCGGAGGCGGAGGAGGTGCTCGGGGAGTGGGTCGCCGCGAAGCGGCACTGCCTGCGCGGCCTGGAGCTGCTGGCCGGCCAAACCGACCCCGTAGACCGCTTCGAGCTGCTCGCCCGCCTCGCTTCCCTGGAGCGCAAGCGGGGCGACGCCGAGGCCGCCGAGAGCTACGCTCGCGAGGCCCTCGACGGCGCCGGCCGGCTCGGCGACCCCGATCTCGCCGGCCGGTGCTGGCGTCTGCTGGGGTGTCTGGAAAAGGACCGCCGCCGTCTCGACCGTGCCGCCGCCTATTTCGACAAGTCCCGGGAAGCGCTGGAGGACGACGGCAGCCCGGAGGCGCGGGTGCGTCTGAGTCTCTCTCTCGCCGACCTGGAGCTGGAGCGCGACCCGGCAGACGACGGAGACGGGCGGCTGACCGAGGCCGAGGGTCACCTGGCCCGGGCGCGCGAGGGTCTGGAGGAGCTCGGCGACCGGCTGGCGGAAGGGGAGCTGTGGGCCCTGGAAGCGGAGCTCGCCGCCCGCCGTGGCGACTCCGAGACCGCGGAGGCGGGCTTCCGGCGCAGCGCCGAGCGATTGGAGGAGCTCGGAGCCCGCTTCGAGCTGGGCTCCACCCTCTACCGGTGGGGTCTCCACAGCGACGACGGGGACCTGGCGCGCGAGCGTCTCGAGCGGTCCACCGCCACCTTCCAGCGGCTCGGAGCGGAGGCGGAGGCGCGCCGGGCGCGCGGTGCCCTCGAGAGTCTCCGCGAAGTGCCGCGGCCCTCCAGTACCCCCGTCGTGCTGACCGAGATGATGAAGGTCGTCAACTCCACCCTCGATCTCGACGAGGTCCTCGACCGGATCATGGACCGCGCCCTCGAGCGCCTGGGGGCGGAGCGCGGGCTCATCGTCCTCTCCGACCCCCTGACCCGCGAGCTGATCCCGGCCGTCTCCCGCAACCTCGAGCGGGGTGAAGGGGAGGAGCGCAACCTGTCCGAGAGCGTCGTGCGGCGGGTGATCGAGAGCGGCGAGCCGGTGATGACCGTCGACGCCCTGGAGGACTACCGCTTCGCCGCCGTCGACTCGATCGTCACCCACCAGATCCGCTCGATCCTGTGCGTGCCGCTGACCATCCGCTCGCGCCGGGCGGGGGCGATCTACGTCGACCACGGCACCTCGCGGCATCTGTTCGGCGAGCGGGAGCGCGACTTCCTTCTCGCCTTCGCCGACCAGGCGGCCATCGCCATCGACAACGCCCGCCTCTACGGCGAGCTCGAGGAGGCCCGCCACCGGTTGGAGCGGGAGAACGAGTCCCTGCGCCGGGAAGTGATGGAGAGCCACCATCTGGGCCGCTTCATCGGCAAGAGCCCGGCCATCGTGGAGCTCAAGAAGATGCTCGAAAGGGTTGCCGTCAGCGGCGCGACTGTGCTTCTCCGCGGCGAAAGCGGCACCGGCAAGGGACTGGTGGGGCGCATCCTGCACGCCATCTCGCCGCGCCGGGAAGCCCCTTTCATCCACTTCAACTGCGCCGCGCTCCCCGAGACCCTGGCGGAGAGCGAGCTGTTCGGCTATGAGAAGGGTGCCTTCACCGGTGCCGCCGGCCGCAAGCCGGGGCGCTTCGAGCTTGCCCAGGGCGGCACCATCTTTCTCGACGAGATCGGCAAGATCTCCCGCTCGATCCAGGCCAAGCTGCTGCGGGTGGTGGAAGAGAAGGTCTTCGAGCGGGTCGGCGGCACCAAGACCCTGGAGGCCGACGTCCGCATCCTCGCCGCCACCAACCTCAACCTGGAGGAGGCGATCTCCAGCGGCGAGTTCCGCGAGGATCTCTACTACCGACTCAACATCATTCCGCTGGTCCTGCCGCCGCTGCGCGAGCGCCGCGAGGACCTCCCCTACCTGGTACAGCACTTTCTCGACCGCATCAGCCGCGATCTGGGTCGCACGGCGCCGGAGATGGACCCGGCGGTGCTCGAGCTTTTCCACGGCCATCGATGGCCGGGGAACGTGCGCGAGCTGGAGGCGGCAATCCATCGGGCGCTGGTGCTGAATACCGGAGACCGGCTGACGCCGGACGACTTCGCGTGGCTGGGGTTGCCGGCGGGCCAGGTGCCGGGACCGGCCACGTTCGGACCGGGGACGATCCCCGACGACCTCGGAGACGGCGCCTACCAGGAGGCCCTCGACCGCTACGATCGCCGGTTGCTCGCAGCCGCTTTGGAGCAATGCGAAGGAAAGCTCCGAGAGACCTCCCGCGTCCTCGGCATCTCGCGCAACACCCTCAAAGCGAAGATCTCGCGCTATGGGATGCGGTGACCGGATAAAATCGACCCTCATCTGCCGCGAGAATGACTTCGGAGGATTCCATGTCACGGACCCGTTTTGCCCTCGCTCCGGCCGCTCTGATCCTGGCCGTCTCGACCCTGACCTCGGCCTCGCTGGCCTGTGCCCAGGGCGACTCCCCCGACCCCGCCCTCCAGCGTCTCAACGACTCGCCGCGCCACCACGAGTGGGTGCAGGTAAAGCACGGGGAGCGCACCGTCCACGCCTTCGTCGTCTTCCCCGAGGTGGAGAAGAAAGCCCCGGCCGTGCTGGTGATCCACGAAAACCGCGGGCTCAGCGACTGGGTGCGCGGCGTCGCCGACCAGCTCGCCGAGCACGGCTACATCGCCATCGCTCCGGACCTGCTCTCCGGCGCCGGACCCGATGGCGGCAAAACGAGTGACTTCCCGGACACCAACGCCGCCCGCGACGCCATCTACGAGCTGGAGCAGGCGCAGGTCACGGCGGATCTCGACGCCGTCGCCGACTACGCCAAGTCGCTGCCCGCATCGAACGGCACCCTGACCGTGGCCGGCTTCTGCTGGGGTGGCCGGCAGTCCTTCGAATTCGCCACCCACCGCTCCGATCTCGCCGCCGCCTTCGTCTTCTACGGCACCCCACCGCGCGACGAGAAAGCCCTGCGCGCCATCGAGGCCCCGGTCTACGGCTTCTACGGTGGCGCCGACAACCGGGTGACCTCCACCGTCAAAAACACCCAGCAACGGATGCAGACCGCCGGCAAGACCTACGAGCCGGAGGTCTACGAAGGCGCCGGCCACGGCTTTCTGCGGGCCGGCGAAGCCCCCGACGCCGGCGAGGCCAACCGCAAGGCCCACGACGCCGGCTGGGAGCGCTGGCTGAAGCTGCTGGGAGGCCTGGGCGGGTGACCACCAGGGCGTGAACTTTCACCTCTCCGGTCCGTAGGGGATCCAAGAGCCTCAACCGCAATTCCCCGGCCAAGAGAGGGAGACGATCGTGCGTCCTTGGAGAAGTGGGTCTCTTGTCGACATTCTACAGTCCAGCGCCATCGTGTCGGGTGCTCTCGCGCTGAGCACCGTCGGCCTGCTCGCGGTGTCGGTAGCCGCCCCGGCGACCGCCTCGACCTGGCCCGGCCTGCGTGGCCCGTCCTACGACGGCACGGTTCGCGACGCCCGGCTCTTCGCCGGCGACCAGGGCGAGCTAAAAGTGGTCTGGAAGACCGAGCTCGGCCCCGGTTACTCCGTGGTGGCGGCGGACTCCGAGCGTCTCGTCACCGCCTTCCAGCAAGGGAACGGCGACTTCGTCGCGGCCTTCGACCCGGGCTCCGGCGACGAGCTGTGGCGCCATCGAATCGCCGACGCACACAAGGGGCACACCGGCTCGCACGACGGCCCGATCGCCACCCCGGTCCTCGACGGCGGCCGGGTCTATGGGCTCGGTCCCCGCGGTGACCTCTACGCTCTCGACGCGGCCACCGGCGAGGTGCTGTGGGCCAAGAGCCTGGTCGACGACCTGGGCGCCGAGCCCCCCTACTACGGCTTCGCCAGCTCGCCCGTCGTGGCCGACGGCGTGCTGGTCGTCGCCGCCGGGGCCGGCGAGGGCCGCGCCATCCTCGGTCTCGATGCCGCGACCGGCGAGGAGCGCTGGGCCGCCGGCACCGACCGCATCCGCTACCAGTCCCCGGTGCTGACACGGATCGGCGGCCGGCTCCAGGTCGTGGCCGCGGGCAACCAGACCCTCCAGGGTCTCGATCCCGCCACCGGCGCGGTGCTCTGGCGCCACGAGCACTTTGGCGACCTGCGGGACATGGGGGGCAACACCATCGTCCCGCTGCCCGCCGGCGAGGGCCGGATCCTGCTGCTCAACCGGCACCCCACCTCGGTGATGCTCAAAGTCACCCCGAAAGAGGCCGGGGACGAGGGGGGCTCCGCCTACGAGGTGTCCGAGCTGTGGACGGCGAGCACCATCAAGAGCACCTACGTGGTGCCCGTCTACCATGACGGCCACATCTACGGCATGAACAGCAAGATCCTCACCTGCATCGACGCCGAGACCGGCGAGATGAAGTGGCGCTCGCGCGAGCCCGGCGACGGCTTTCCCACCCTGGTCGGCGACCACCTGGTGATCATGACCAAGCCGGGCGTGCTGCGCGTCGCGCGGGCGTCCTCCGAGGGCTACCGGCAGGTCGCCGAGCTGGCGCTCTTCGACGAGCTCTCCTGGACCGCCCCGACCTTCGCCGATGGCCACCTCTTCGTCCGCAGCATGGGCCACCTGGCACGGGTCGATCCTTCGCTCACCGACGGCAGCGGCCGGCGCGAAGCCTCGTCGATCGACGCCACCCGTCTGGGTCGCTTTCTCGACCGCGTGGAAGCGGCGGACGCCGCCGACCGCGCCGGGCTGATCGACGCCTTTCTGGCGGAGCAGGAGTCGTTCCCCATCGTCGAGGACTCGGGCGCCGTGCACTTCCTCTACCGCGGCGAGGCGCAGGATGTCGGCATCGTCGGCGACATGATCGGTCTGCGCCGCGAGGACCCGATGCACCGGGTGGCGGATACCGATCTCTTCTACTACTCCATGCGGCTCGAGCCGGACGCGGCGGTGACCTACGGCTTCATCCCGGACTACGGCGACCCGGTGGCCGATCCGCTCAACCCGCGCCAAGCGGAGGGCTTGTTCGGCGAGCTGTCCTGGCTCGCCATGCCCGCCTGGAGCCCGCCGACCTATCTCGATGGCGAGGTCGCCCGTCCGGGCACCCTCGAGACGGTGGAGTGGGAGAGCGAGATCCAGGAGGGCCGTACCCGCAAGGCCAGCGTTTATCTGCCGGCGGGCTACGGGGATGCGGAGGTCTCCGAAAAACGCTACCCGGTGGTCTACGTCTTCGGTGGCGACGATGCGTTGGAGAAGGGGAGGTTGAAGGACGCGCTGGACCACCTGACCGGCGACCGCGTGCGGCCGGTGCTGGCGGTCTTCGTGCTGTCGGATCCGCAGAAACCGGACCGCGGACCGCAGGGCTCGCAACGGCTCACCCGGATGGTGGTCGAGGAGCTGGTGTCGCTCGTCGACGGTAAGTACCGCACCGCGGCGGAGCCCATGGCACGGGCGGTGGTGGGGGCGGGAGGAGCGGCGGACGTGGCCCTCGCCACGGCCTTCGCGCATCCGGACGTCTTCGCTCGGGTGGGCGGCCTGTGGCCGATCGTCTTCGCGCCGATGGGCGAGATCCCGCGAGCGGACGAGAGCCCGTTGGTGATCTACCACGCGTGGGGCACCTACCATCTCCGCACGCCCCACGAAGCGGCGAACCAGGTGGAGGCCAATCGCGAGCTGTGGGCGTCGATGCGGGAGGCGGGTCACCGCCCCGCGGGGGGCGAGGAGCCGGAGGGTTTTGGCTGGGTGATCTGGCGCGCCCACACGGCGGAGATGCTGGCCACGCTGTTCCCAAGGCGCGCCCCGTGAAGTTGACTTCGCGGGGCTGGATTGCCTAAGATCGCGGTTCCCGCGTGGGGCCGTAGCTCAGTTGGGAGAGCGCTTGAATGGCATTCAAGAGGTCGTCGGTTCGATCCCGATCGGCTCCACCAGTCTAAACCCCTCAAAAACAAGCAGTTAACCTGATCGACTGAAGCCGGGTGAGCAGTCCACAGTGGTCGGATGTCACCAGGATGTCACCGGTTTGAAGCCTTCTACGACGCAAAGAACTCTCCGACTTGACGGCAGGTCCAGAGCGCTTCGGAAGGAGCGGCGGCCTGACAGCCTCTGGACTGGACATGCGTGGAAGTGGTTCGGTATAGTCGGTAATTAGGCAGGACCTGTGTCGAGCTTCCGAAGCACTCGCTTCGGACCAAAATACAAGCGGCCCCGACCGGTGCCGAAAACACCAGCCGGAGCCTAGCCACCCATGGAGGAAGCCATGAGTGACCACGTGAAGTGTATCTCGCCTCAGACTCCCCAGCAGCTCGTTAGCCTCTGTGTTTGTGAGGCCAGGATTAGCCTGAAGGAGCTGGCCTGTCTCCTTACCTACGCCCGGCGGCGCCTCTCAGCTACCGCTCGAAGCCTGCCGGTGATCCGCGAGGACCGGCTTGCGATGCAGCGGTTCGAGGTGCCCTATGATGTGCCGACGGAGATGTGGGAGGTTTTGACAGAGACTTCGGTTGCTCTAGCCTGGATAATTCACGAGGTTCAGTAGACAAGCGGGGCGAAACCCGGTTAAATCGCTTTAGCAGAGTGAGATACAGCGACCGACCGGAGGATCGCCCCGATGACAGAGTGTATCGCACCGATTGA
>Ga0209956_1000034_pt1 | contig 89993 bp, 66 predicted proteins | sample SalPon2A_C_D1_MG_FD_185720 | JGI IMG/M metagenome (GOLD analysis project Ga0209956, IMG submission 185720) | Soil microbial communities from South San Francisco under conditions of wetland restoration - Salt Pond MetaG R2A_C_D1_MG (SPAdes)... | ecosystem: Environmental > Terrestrial > Soil >...
TGCCGTTCGTGTTGTCCAGATCCACCTCGAAGTACGGCAGCAGCATGGTCGCCGACGGCACGTCATCGATGGTGCAGATTCTGGCAAAGGCCTGCCCGCCCAGAGCGAGGAGGCTCACCAAGGCGATACAAAGGACAATCTTCCTCATGAGTAGATTTCTCCTCCACGAAGTCCCAGACCTCGGTCCCGGACCACGTGGCTGGTTATTGCAATTTGACTGACAACCCGTACCCGAGCCGAATACGCCCGGGACAAGCCCTCAGAATTCTTCATGCTCCCTCTTACGGAACGACATCACCTCCTGCTCAAAGATTGGGATACCGCATAATTCTTATCGTATTTTGAATCCATTGTCACCCCTGCGTCACTCCTGGGTGTCTGCCAGCAAAACTCCGCCGCGAGCCTCGCCGCGACGCCAGTAGCACTCCATACCTCGCCCCAAGAGCGAGAGCTCGGTAGACAATTCGATAGTCTCCGGGCGAATTATGCTTGAATCCTATAGGTGGGATTCTGAATTGTCAAGCACGACCTCGGCGTGCCCTCCGTGCGACTTTTTCCGGCTTTTTTTTGCTCTTCGGGCCGTCTCAGACGGCATCTGGTGCTCACCGGCTGCCGTCGGCGGTAGCGACGCGCTTCGAGGCTTCGGTCCCCGGGGTGTCCGCGGCGCTCGGATCCCACGCTACCAGGGCCCCGCCAAACGAGCAGTCTCGGGACGTGTAGAGGTTCTTCGGCTCGCCGGCGAAAGCCGCCACCACCTCGTCCCGGCCATCGTGGTCGTAGTCGACCAGCTCGATGTGGAACCCTCGGCACTCGCCTTCGAGCTCCTGCAGCTCGGGGCTTTTCTCGCGCACGAACCCGCCGCCCTCCTGGCCCAGATAGACCAGGCTCTCCCCCACGCCGTCCAGCGCCACCAGGTCCGGCCGGCCGTCGCCGTTGAGATCTCCGGCGCCGAGCGCGTAGATGCCCGTCGTGTCGGGCCGCACGTCGACCGGCCGCCGTTGCCATTCGCCATCCTTGGTCAGCGCTAGGACGTCGATGCCGACCCGCCATTCCCGGGCCTCGAAGCTGGCATAGGCGACGATCACCTCGTCCCGGCCGTCACCGTCGAGATCGGCGGTCTCCACGGCCCGCTGGTACGACAGAGGGCGCACCAGATCGGTCGACGAGACCGCCCACGAGCCGTCCTCGAGCCCCAGGTTGAGAATGTCGGTCCGGCCCAGGACGTTGGAGCCGGCGACGAAATCGGGCCGGCCGTCGCCGTTGAAGTCACCCACCGCCAGAGAATCCCCGAACAGCCCACCGGGCTCGTCGGCCTCCACCGCCTGTGTCTTGCGCACCCAGGTGCCATCCCCCTGGTTGAGATAGACGATCGCGCCCCGGCTGCTCCCGGCGAACGTGCCGCCCGGTCCCCGCCGGCCTCCCGATTGCCGGGGGCCCTCGCCCAGGGCCAGGAGATCGGGGCGACCGTCGACGTTCCAGTCGACGATCTCGAGGGTGCGGGACGAGAAGCTCACCATCTTCCCCGACCCGGGCGGCCGGAACTCGATCCCCTCGGACCACAGCTCGAAGCCTCCGGCACCGTCGCCGATCATCACGAGGATGCCCCGGAAGTGGCAGGCCAGAGCGAGATCCATGTGCTTGTCGCCGTTGAAGTCGGCCACCGCGACGTCCCCGTAGGTGAACGGGACGCGGGGAAACCGGACCTGCGTCCACGGCCGCCACGTCCCCTTCGAGTCGCCGAGGAAGACGACGGGCGTGCCCGGCACGCCCCGGGCGGGGCCGTGCACGATGTCCAGATGACCGTCGTCGTTCATATCGGCGACCGCGAAGCCCTGCCGCCACTGCCCCTTCGCCGGCAGCCCTTCGCGGGCCGGGGCGAAGATCAGCTCCTCAGACTCCTCGATGTCGACCCGGTAGCCGGCCAGGATGGCGGCCCGCTCTTCCTCCGTCGGGCCGCGCTTGACCGGCCGGCTCTCGATGTGATCGGTGCGATAGACCTTGTAATAGAGATACTCCTCGTCCTCGTCGACGACGTCGAGGGTGAAGCCCCAGGAGATGCGGACCTTGCCTTCGCCCTCGCGGAGCAGCACCAGCCCGTCCTTGCTCAGCCTGTCGACGAAGTACTGGCGTCCCTCCTCATCTTGCAACCACTCGCCGTCCGGCGGCATCGCCGGCAAGCCGGCCGCGGGCTCCGTGTCTCCAGCCTCGTCCGACCCGTCGATGGATTCCACCATCTCGGAAGTGTCCTCCAGGGTCTCGGGCGCCCCCTGGGTCGGCTCCTGGACCGCGGGCTCCTCCGGTTCGGAGGGCTCCTGCGCCGAGCCGGAGGGCGCGACACCCAGCCCCATCAGCAGGACGGCCAGCGCAAGAAGCGTCCAGGGCATGCTGCGGCAAGGCATGCTGCGGGTTGAGACGATACGACGACGTGGCTCCGCGGTTTTCCTGAGTGCCGACATGGGTACGATTCTCCTTGATGGTCCTCTGCTGGTCCTCGTTGGGTGGTTTCCGGGTCTCCCGGGTCACATACTTCAAGCAAGTCGCGGGCCAGCCGGCTCAGATCTCGTCGACGAACGTCGGCTTCAGCTTGCGAAAGAGGGCCAGCCCGGCGCCACAGATCCCCGCGGACAGGATCGCCAACCCGGCGAGGTGCCAGGCGGGCACCGGCTCCCCGCCGAAAAGGGCGAGACGGTAGAGGGAAACCAACACGGTCAGCGGATTGGCGGCGATCCAGGGCTGCAGCGCCTCCGGCACCTGGCCCAGAGGATACACGATGGGGGTCAGAAAGAACCACGCCATCAGGACCATGCCCAGGATCTGCGAGATGTCCCGGAACAGGACGTTGAGGGAAGCGAGCAGAAAGCCCAGCCCCAAGGTCAGGGCGAGCTGCAGCGGGACGGCGACCAGCAGCCACGGCAGGGACGCCGGAGCGAGCTGGCCGGTGGCCGCCACCACCGCCAGAAAGAGCCCCGCCGCGATGCCTTCGTGGAGCAGCGCCGCCAACGCCACAGCCAGCACCAGGATCTCGGACGGAAAGGTGAGCTTCTTGACCAGCACCGCGTTATCGGTCACCGCCGTCGTCCCGCGGCTCACGCCCTCCTGGACCGCCATCCAGGGCAGCAGGCCGGCGAATAGAAAGAAACCGAAATTCTCGGTCCCCTGGTCGATCAACCGAATCTTCAACACGGTGGCGAAGACGAAGTAATAGAGCGCCAGGAGAAACAGAGGTTGGACGAAGGACCACACCAAGCCGAGGAGGGATCCGGCGTACCGACCCTGAAAGTCTCGACGCACCAGCTCGCGCAGCAAGAACCAACGTTGGACCAAGATCTCGGGCTCCCTCCGGGGTCGTTCGGCGGCCTCCGCTTCCCGCCCTCCGGGCGTCTCCGGCCAGAGCGGCGAAGCGGTTATGCCGAAATGGCATGGAAGCCCGATTATACTCGCGTCGGGCGCGTATACTCTCTCGCTCATGGACGGCGCGCTCGCAGGAAGCATCGGCACGCCCCTGCTCTGGGGAGTCTTCGCCGCCGTGGTGACCGTCTCGCTGGCGCTCGACCTGTTCGTCTTCCACCGCCGGGCCCACGCGGTGCGGTTCCGAGAGGCGGTGGGCTGGTCGGCGTTCTGGATCGGGCTCTCGCTCAGCTTCAACTTGTGGATCCACCTCGAGGCCGGTGGCGGCCCCGCGCTCGAGTTCCTCACCGGCTACGTGATCGAGAAGGCCCTCTCCGTCGACAACATCTTCGTCTTCGTGGTCCTCTTCGATTACTTCGCGGTCCCCGACCGCTTCCAGCACCGGGTGCTGTTCTGGGGCGTGCTGGGCGCCATCGTCCTGCGCGGCACGTTCGTCGCGCTCGGGGCGGCGCTGCTGTCGGAGTTTCAATGGATTCTCTACCTCTTCGGTGCCTTTCTGGTGTTCACCGGCGGCCGGTTGATCCGGCAGCGCGAGATGGAGGTCCACCCGGAGCGCAACCTCGTCGTGCGGCTCGGCCGCCGGTACTTGCCGGTGACCGAGGGCTACCGCGGGCAGCGTTTCCTCGTCGCCGAAGGGGGACGCTGGCTGGCGACCCCCCTGCTGCTCGTCCTGCTGGTGATGGAAGGCACGGACGTGATCTTCGCGGTGGACTCGATTCCCGCCATCTTCGCGGTCACCCGCGATCCGTTCCTGGTCTTCACCTCCAACATCTTCGCCATTCTGGGGTTGCGGGCGCTGTACTTCGTGCTGGCTGGTCTGATCGACCGGTTCCGGTTTCTGAAGGTCGGGCTGGGGTTGGTCCTGGTCTTCGTCGGCGCAAAGATGCTGCTCGATCGCTGGCTCGAGATCCCCATCGGCCTGTCTCTGGGGGTGGTGGTGGCGCTGCTGGCCGGAGCGATCGTTGTCTCGTGGCTCCTGTCTCGCGACACTCAGCTTTCGGAAGGAGACGGCTCGACCGGGTGAGCCCCCCGCACGGGTGGCTCCAACGGGTGGTTGCGCCTGAACCGGCTGACGGGTAGGATCGCTCGCGTTTGGATTTCTGAAACGTCCCCCCCATGAGGAGCCCCGACCGATGCTCCAGGTTTTCATCCCGCAAGAGCACGCCCCCGGCGAGACGCGCGTGGCCGGCACCCCGGAAACAGTCAAGAAGCTGTCCCGGCTCGGCTGCGAGGTCCTGGTACAGGTCGGGGCCGGGCAGCGCTCACACCTTCCGGACCAGGCCTACGAGGCCGTGGGCGCCCGGGTGCTCCAGGACGCCCGCGCCGGCTGGACCGGCGCCGACGTGGTGCTGACGGTGAGCCCGTTGGCCGACAACCAAGCCCTCGGCCGGCACGAGGCCGAGGCGCTCAAGGAGGGCGCCCTGGTCGCGGGCTTCCTGGCTCCCTACACCGAGCTCGACACGGTGCGGCGGCTGGCCGAGCGCAAGATCACCGCCCTCGCCATGGAGCTGGTGCCCCGCATCAGCCGGGCGCAGTCGATGGACGCCCTGTCGTCGCAGGCTTCCATCGGCGGCTACAAGGCGGTGCTGATGGCCGCCGGCCGGCTCGACCGGTACTTCCCGCTGTTGATGACCGCCGCCGGCACCATCCCGCCGGCGCGGGTGGTGATCATGGGCGCCGGGGTGGCCGGCCTCCAGGCGGTCGCCACCGCCAAACGGCTGGGCGCGGTGGTGGAAGTCTCGGACATCCGCCCGGCGGTTCAGGAGCAGGTCGAGTCGCTGGGCGGCAAGTTCATCGCGCTGCCGATGGAGGAGACCGGCGAGGGCGAAGGCGGCTACGCCAAGGAGATGGGCGAGGACTTCCTGCGCCGCCAGCGGGAGATCGTCACCGAGCACATCTCGGAAGCGGACGTGGTGATCACCACCGCGCTGGTGCCGGGCAAGAAGGCCCCCACCCTGGTCACCCGGGAGATGGTCGAAGCCATGCACGAAGGTGCCATCCTGATCGACTTGGCGGTGACCCAGGGAGGCAACTGCGAGCTGTCCGAGCCTGGGCAGGAGGTGGAGCACGGCGGGGTGCTGATCCTCGGTCCCACCAACCTGCCGGCGGAGATGCCCCACGACGCCTCGATGCTTTACGCCCGCAACGTCTTCAACCTGCTGAGCGAGGCGGTGGACGACGGCGGGCTGAAGATCGATCTCGACAACGACGTGCTGGACGGCGCCGTGGTCACCCACGGCGGCGAGATCCATCACCCCAAGGTGGCCGAGCTGGCCGGAGCGGTCAAGGAGGTGGTCTCGTGATGGGAGCCCTGATGGTCGGCATCTACGTCTTCGTGCTGGCGATGTTCGTCGGCTTCGAGATCATCACCAAGGTGCCACCGACGCTGCACACGCCTTTGATGTCCGGAGCCAACGCGGTGTCCGGCATCACCATCGTCGGCGCGCTGATCGCCGCCCAGGGCGGCGAGACGACGTGGTCCGGGATCCTCGGCTGTCTGGCGGTGGTGTTCGCCACCATCAACGTGGTGGGCGGCTTCCTGGTCACCGACCGCATGCTCAAGATGTTTGGCAGAAAGCGGTAATCGAGGTAACCGAAAGCAGATGCCATGAACGACTCCAACTTCCTCTCCGGCGTCCTGGTCCCGACTCTCTACCTGCTCTCCGCCGTCCTCTTCATCTACGGCATCAAGGGGCTGACCCGGGTGCGCTCCGCGCGCCGGGGCAACCTGCTGGCGGCCGGCGCCATGCTGGTGGCGATCCTCGCCACCCTCCTCGACCTCGGTCTCGTCGACTACAAGTGGATCCTGCTGGGCCTGGTGATCGGCGGTGCCATCGGTGCCGTCGCCGCGGTCCGGGTCGAGATGACCTCGATGCCCGAGATGGTGGCCCTGTTCAACGGCAGCGGCGGTGCGGCCTCGACGGTGGTCGTGCTGTCGATCCTGTGGGCGCGGGTGGTCGAGTCCGGGTACGACGGAACCCTCGCCTCACTCAACGGCAACGCCTCGGCCCTGACCAGCTTCCTGTCCATCCTCATCGGCACCGTCACTCTCTCCGGCAGCGTCGTGGCCTATCTCAAGCTGCAGGGCACGATCAGCGGCAAGCCGGTGCTGCTGCCCGGCCGCCACGCGATCAACGCGCTGCTGTTTCTCGGCTCCGTGGGCACCGGCGTCTACTTCACCTTCTTCACCGCCGACCCGGCATCGACGGCGATCTTCGCGCTGGCGCTGACGGCTCTGGCGCTGGTGTTGGGCGTGATGCTGGTGATCCCGATCGGCGGTGCCGACATGCCGGTGGTGATCTCGCTGCTCAACTCCTACTCCGGGCTGGCCGCCTCCGCCACCGGCTTCGTGCTGCACAAACCCGTGCTGATCATCAGCGGAGCGCTGGTCGGCGCCTCGGGCCTCATCCTCACCCAGATCATGTGCGTGGCGATGAACCGCACTCTGGTCCACGTGCTGTTCGGCGGCTTCGGCATGGAGGACTCCGCCGGCGGCTCGGCCGCCGACAGCGAGTACGGCCCGGTACGCTCCTACAGCCCGGAGGAGGGCGCCCTGGTGCTGGAGACCGCCGAGTCGGTGGTCTTCGTCCCCGGCTACGGACTCGCCGTCGCCCAGGCGCAGCACACGGTGCGCGAGCTGGCCAGCCTGCTGGAGAAGCACGGCACCAAGGTCTCCTACGGCATCCACCCGGTGGCGGGGCGCATGCCGGGGCACATGAACGTCCTGCTGGCCGAGGCCGACGTCCCCTACGAGCAGCTCCTCGAGATGGACGAGATCAATTCCGAATTCAAGAACACCGACGTGGTGGTGGTGGTGGGCGCCAACGACGTGGTCAACCCGGCGGCCGAGGAGCCCGGCAGCCCGATTCACGGCATGCCGGTGTTGGAGGTGTGGGACGCCCGCACGGTGATCATGATCAAGCGCTCGCTGTCCCCGGGCTTCGCCGGCATCAAGAACGCCCTCTTCGAGTACGACAACACGATGATGGTGTTCGGCGACGCCAAGAAGGTGCTCCAGGGCCTGGTCTCCGAGCTCAAGGAAGCCCTGGCGGCCTGAGGCTCCGCCGGCCCCACCGGGCTCCCCCACGCTAGAATCACCCCGCCATGGGTGAGCACGACGTCCAGCACGATCTCGAAGCCGCCGAGCTGCGCGTCTTCATGCAGAATCTGCTGACCGATCTGCGCGCCCTCGAGCACATGATCCGCGAGGGGATGATCGAGACCGACGTGCGGCGCATCGGGGCCGAGCAGGAGCTGTTTCTGGTCGACGCCCACCGCGCACCCGTCCCCAGGGCCATGGAGCTGCTGGCGGATCTCGACCCGGACTACTTCACCACCGAGCTGGCGCTCTACAACCTCGAGTTCAATCTCGATCCGCTCAGCCTCGACCACGACTGCCTGTCACGGCTCGATCGGGACCTCAACCGCCATCTCGACGAGGTGCGCCGGGTCGCCCACCAGCACGCGGCGGACATCGCCCTGGTCGGCATCCTCCCCACCCTCGCCAAAAAGCACCTGACGCTCGACTTCATGACCCCCAGACCGCGTTATTTCGCGCTCAACGACGCGATCCACCGGTTGCGGGGCTCCGAGTTCGAGTTCCGCATCAAGGGACCCGACGAGCTGACCTTCAAGCACGACAATGTGATGGCCGAGGCGTGCAACACCAGCTTCCAGATCCACTTCCAGGTGGACGACCGGGAATTCCCACGGCTCTACAACATCGCCCAGGCGGTGGCGGCGCCGGTGCTGGCGGCGGCGGTGAACTCCCCCATGCTGTTTGGCAAACGCCTGTGGCGCGAGACCCGCATCGCCCTCTTCCAGCAGTCGGTCGACACCCGTACCGCCACCGAGCACGTGCGCGAGCAACGGCCGCGGGTGAGCTTCGGCCGACGGTGGGTCGAAAAGTCGGTGCTGGAGATCTTCCAGGAGGACATCGCCCGCTTCCGGGTGCTGCTGGGCAAGGAGATCGACGAGGACCCGTTTGGAGACCTCGAGCGGGGGGAGATCCCCAAGCTCTCCGCGCTGCGTCTCCACAACGGCACGGTGTACCGCTGGAACCGGCCGTGCTACGGCATCTCGGAGGGCAAGCCCCATCTGCGGATCGAAAACCGCGTGCTACCCGCCGGCCCCACGGCGCTCGACGAGATCGCCAACGCCGCCTTCTGGTTCGGGCTGATCAAGGGGGTCGAGGACCGGTACGGGGACATCACCCGCCACATGGAGTTCGACCACGCCAAGGAGAACTTCCTGGCCGCCGCCCGGTTGGGGCTCCAGGCCCAGTTCTTCTGGCCCGAGCGCCCCCCCACGCCAGCCCGTGAGCTGATCCTGGAGGAGCTGTTGCCGATGGCCCGCGCGGGGCTCGACCACCTGGGCATCGACCCCGACGACCGGGACCGCTACCTGGGGATCCTCGAGCAGCGGGTGAGCCTCGACCGCACCGGCAGCCGCTGGCTGCTCGACTCGATGGCCCGTATGAGCGGCTCCGGGGGCACCGCGGAACGGCTGGCGGCCCTGACCTCCGCCGCCATCGCACGCCAGGAGGAGGGCAAGCCGGTCCACGAGTGGCGCCTGGCGGACCTGGAGGAAGCCGGCGGCTGGGAGCGTCACTACTCGCGCATCGAGCAGTTCATGACCACCGACCTGTTCACCGTCAGCAAGGACGAGCTGGTCGATCTGGTCGCCTGTCTGATGGATTGGGAGCACATCCGCCACGTGCCGGTGGAGGACAACGAGCACCGCCTGGTGGGGCTGGTGAGCCACCGGTCGCTGCTGCGTCTGATGGCCCAGGGCAAGGGCGGCACCCGGGACGACCCGACGCCGGTGAGCGAGGTGATGCACAAGAAGTTGTTCACCGTCGCCCCGGAAACCCCGACGCTGGAGGCCATCGCGCTGATGAAGCGCCACAAGATCGGCTGTCTGCCGGTGGTCAAAAGCGACAGGCTGGTGGGGATCGTCACCGAGCGGGACTTCATGAACGTCGCCGCCCAATTGCTCGAGCAGGTGCTGGGGACGGCTTGAGGGACCCCTTGGCACCAACCTCTTGGCACCAAGAGAGCCTGTTCCAAGATGGATGGGGGTCTCTTAGCGCCTAAGAACACCTGTTCTAAATTGGAAGGGGGTCTCTTAGCAGCTAAGAGCACCCGTTCCAAAATAAACAAGGGTTCTTAGCGGCTATGGACACCCGTTCCAAAACGGATGAGGGGTTCATAGCAGCTTTGAGAGCCGTTACGAAAAAAAACTGGGCTTCTTAGCGGCTTGGAGCCCTTGCCTCGGAGGACGCGCGTCCCTCCAGGCACTCGTCGAGGAACCGCTCCAGGCGCTGCAGATAGGCGAGACCTCCGCGGCGGTGGACGTCGCCGTGCTCGGCCCCTTCGACCCAGAACAGGTCCTTGGGCTCGGAGGCCGCCTCGAACAGGGCGCGGGTGTGATCCGGCGGCACCTTCTGGTCGGCCGTGCCATGGACGAAGAGCTTGGGCAGCTCCAGACGTGCCACTTTGTGGATCGAGCGGAACTGATTGCGCGCCACCCAGTGGAGCGGCAGCGAGGGAAACAGCGCCCGCGCCATGTTCTTGACATCGGTGAAGCTGGATTGCACCACCAGCCCTGCCCCACCCGGAGGCTGGAGCGCGGTCTCGATGGCCACCGCCCCACCCAGCGAATGGCCGTAGAGCAGCACCTTGGCCGCCGGCTGACCGAGCTCCTCGATCACGTAGCGGAGCGCCGCCCGGCCGTCCTGGAACAGGCCTTCCTCGCTGGGTCCACCGTCGCTACGCCCATAGCCGCGGTAGTCGAAGGCGAAAAGGCTCACCGGCAACCGGCTGAGCGCCTGCAGGGCCTCGACGTGGCCGCCCAGGTTGCCGGCGCTGCCGTGAAAGAAAATGAGCGTACCGCGGGCTTCCTCGCGCGGCAGCCACCAGCCGTGGAGCCGGACGCCGTCGAGCGACTGGAAGAAGACATTGCGCACCGGCACGCCCCGCTGGTGGGGATCCCAGGAGCCGTCTGGGAAACGTGTGGGGCCGTAGGTTTGCTGGTGTTGGAAGCGGCGCAGAAAGAGATCCGCCAACCCGACGCCGCCGGCGACCCCGATCGCGGCCAGCGACACCCCGAGCCAGCGGGAGGACCCGGTCGTCTCCTCCGTCACGGGGTCCGCCCCGGACTCCGCCGAGGAATCAGCGGCAACGGTCTCCGCCAGGGTTTCCGGCGGATCCTCGCTGGCTGGCGATGGACGGTTGCCACTCATGTGGGGCTCAACGCCCGGGAGGAGCCCGATATTTCGGCGTGCGCAGGGCTTCGCGAAGCCTTCGAGAGCCCTGGATGAGAGAATCCGGGCTTGGGTCCCGGCTTGGATCCGGGCCTCGATTCCGGTGCCGGCCCGGAGCTTTGATCCGGGTGGCGGTCCGGAGACCGATCCGGACGAGCTGGATCCTCGGGAGCTCCCTCGATGAACACGCCCGCCCATCTGATCGCCAACCTACTCGTCTTGAGCCGCCGCGAGCGTCCGCGGGAGGTGGTGCCGATCACCGTTGGCGCTCTGCTGCCGGACGCCCCCATGCTGGTCTTCTACGCCTGGGAGAAAATCGTCCGCCATACCCCCGAGATGACGATCTGGCGCGAGCGCTACTTCGATCCCGGGTGGCAGACGTTCTTCGACCTCTTCAACTCGCTGCCGCTCATCGCCCTCGCGATGCTGGTGGCCCACTTCGTCGGCTCTCGCGGAGCTCTGGTGCTGTGCGGGAGCATGGGGATCCACGCCCTGAGCGACCTGCCGCTGCACCGCGAGGACGCGCACCGCCATTTCTGGCCGCTCAGCGATTGGCGGTTCGAGAGCCCAGTGTCCTACTGGCACCCGGACCACTTCGGCGCCTGGGTGTCGCTGGCCGAGATCGCCCTGACGGTGGGCGGTGCGGTGCTGCTCTGGCGCCGGCACCCGCAACGCTGGATCCGTGGTCTGGCGGTGACCCTCGCCGGTCTCTACGTGCTGTATTGGGGCTTTGTGGTGCTGGTCTGGATGTAGGGCGTTCTCCAACTCTCCAACGCCCGGGCGCAGCTCTCTTCCTCTCGCTCCCACCGGGTGGCGTCCCAGCCCAACTCCTCCCGGAAGACGTTTCGGAGGCGCGGCGCCAGCTCCTGCGCCTGCGGCGGATCCCACATCCCGAGCCGGACCCGGCGCAGCAGCAGGTCCTCCAACCGCAGCACGGCACCGAGAGCCAGGTGCGCCCGCACCTCCGCCGCGCATAGATCGCCGCCGTCGACCAGCGGGTGTAGCTCGCGGTCGTCGCGGGCGAGACGGGGCAGCCAGGGCGCGCCCCCCCGCAGCCTGCGGGCGGCGGCGAGGGCGACCTCGCGGGGGGCACCGTGGCTCGCCTGCCAGTGGGCCGCGAGACGCTCTCCGAGGTCCTCGGGCGCCCGGCCGGCGAGCGCGGTGCCGGCGGAGACCGAGCGTCGGCTCGGGACCGGGTCCAGGAGCCGCAGCGCCTCGTCGACCGCTTCCTCGGCCATCACCCGCCAGGTGGTGAGCTTGCCGCCGGTGACCGAGAGGAGCCCCTCCTCCTCCCAGATCGCCTCGTCGCGGCTGGCCTTGGAGGGGTCCGTGGCGCGGTCGTCGAGAATCGGCCGCAGCCCGGCGAAGGCCCCGACGACGTCGGCGGCGTCCAGGTGCCGGTCCGGAAACAGCGACTGAGCGGCCCGCAGCAGATAGCCCGCCTCCTCGGCGGTGGGCCGGGGATCGTCCAGCGGACCGTCGTGGAACAGATCGGTGGTGCCGGCCAGCACGCCCTCGGGATGGGGGATCAGAAACACCGGCCGGCCGTCGTCCGGCGACGGCGCCGCCGCCGCCGCGGAGAGCGGCAGGCGGTCGCACGCGAACACCAGGTGCGAGCCGCGGGACGGGCGCAGCCGCCGGCCCGACAGCCCGGCCCGCTCGCGCACGCGGTCCACCCACACCCCCGCCGCGTTGACCACCAGGCGGGCGTGGACAGTGTGGCTCGCCCCGGTCTCCAGGTCCCGGAAGACGACGCCGGAGATCCGCCCCCGGGCGTCCCGGGGCAGCTCCAGCGCCTCGGCGCGGAGCAGCAGACGTCCGCCGGCGGCGACCCCGGTGGCCGCCACCGCCCGCGTCAGCCGGGCGTCGTCGGCGACCCCGTCGCCGTAGGAGAACGCCGTCTCCCCCGGCGCCAGCCCCAGCTCCGGGGCCAGCTTCCGCGCCTGATCCCGGCTCAGCCGGCGATGCTCCCGAGGCCCTCCGGGGACACGCTCGGCGAACCGGTCATAGAGCCACAGACCCAGACCCATCGCCCACGCGGGCACCGGATCGCCCCGGCGCACCGGGTAGACGAAACGCAGGGGCCGGGCCAGCTCCGGGTTGAGGCGCAGGCGGCGGTCCCGCTCGCGGCAGGAGAGCCGGGTGAGGTGGAGCTTGCCCTGCTTGAGATAGCGCAGCCCGCCGTGGAGCAGCTTGGAGGAGCGGGAGGAGGTGCCGGAGGCGAGGTCCCCCTTCTCCAGCAGCAGCACCGAGAGCCCCCGCTGGGCCGCCTCCATCAGCACCCCACAGCCGGTGATGCCGCCACCGAGGACCACCAGGTCGAAGGGCCGGTCGAGACGGGCGAGGGTCTCGCGGCGCCAGTCGGGGGAAAAGAAGGGGGAGATCACGGCCCGGCCTCAGCTCTCCAGACGGTCGGACGGGTCGAGCAGAACCCCGGGGTGCATGACGCCATGGGGATCCAGCTCGCGGGCGACGGCGGCCAGCACCCGCACCCCACCCTCGCCGATCTCGCGTGCCAGCCAGGGGGTGTGCCAGGTGCCGACGCCATGGTGGTGGCTGAGGGTGCCGCCGCTGGCCACCAGGGCGTCGGTGGCGGTTCGTTTGATCGCCGCCCAGCGGGTCAGCGCCTCATCCAGATCCGCCGGACAGCGGAAGAAGAAGGTGAAATAGAGCGAGGCACCGTCGCGATAGGGGTGCGAGACGTGGCACAGGGCCGCCACCCGCTCACCCGCTCGTTCCAGGGCTCCTTCGAGAGCTCGCCGGATCGCTCCGGCGAGCGCCGGCAGCCGGCTCCAGGGGGCGGCGGTCTCCAGGGTGTCGGTGGCGTACCCGCGGTCCAGCAGGGCGTCCCGCAGGTAGGGGTGGCGGAAGCGGTCGCGCACCCAGTGACGCCCGGGACGGCGACCCAGGGAGACGCCGCCGTGGCGGGCGGCGAGACGGCCGGCGGCTTCCTCGATCCAACGCACCTGGCGGTCCTCCCCGGCGGTGCCCAGAAGGAGCAGACATCCTCCGCGGCCGCGGTCGGGGATGCCCCGCAGCTTCAGCCAACCTCGCAGCAGCGGCGCCAGGCGGGGGTGGCCCGACAGACCCACGGCCAGGGCCACCTGGGTCTCCGGCTCGTCGGACAACCGCAGCAAGTGGAGCGGTACGCCCTCCTGCACCAGCTCGCGGGCCGCCGCGAGACCATCGCTCCAGGCGGGCAGCAGAATCGCCCAGACGGTGAGGGGCGGCGGCGTCTCACGTACCCGCAGAACCGCGCGGGTGATCACCCCCAGCCGCCCCTCGCTGCCCAGCACCAGGTGACGGAGATCGGGTCCGGCGGCGGTGGCCGGAAAGGCGGAGAGGGTGAGACGGCCCGCCGGCGCCACCATTTCGATCCCGGCCACCAGGTCGCGGATCGAGCCGTAGCCGAGGGACTCCTGCCCCGACGCCCGGGCCGCCACCCAGCCACCGACGGTGGACAGCTCCCAGGATTGGGGGAAATGGCCCAAGGTGAAGCCATGAGCGCCCAGCTCCGCCTCGACCCGCGGCCCCGGGGTGCCGGCGGCGAAGGTGGCGAGCCCGGAGGCGGCGTCGAGGTCCTCCAGCCCGGCCAGGTGCTCCAGGTCGAGCACCACCGCTGGAGCCTCCCCCGGCTCGACGTTGACGCCGCCGGTGACCGAGGTGCCGCCGCCGCGGGGGATGGCTCGCAGACCGGCGCCGTCGCACACCCGGAGCAGGGCCTCGACGTCCTCGGAGCTGCGGGGCCGGGCGACGGCGTCCGGCAGCACCGGCAGCGTGCCGGCTCGAAGCCGCAGGAGGTCGGGCAGACCCTGACCGCGGGCGCGGGTGAGACGATCGAGGGCGTCGCGAGAGACCTCCCCGGGAAGCTCCGGGAGGCGACGGGGCTCGGGAGCCGCGATGTGCCCCGGCTCGACCCGGGGAAAGGGAGTCTCCGCCGGACCCAGCCGGTGCTCGAGCCAGGCCAGCATCTCCGCCGGGGGCTCGAAGCGCTCCCCCTCGAAGCCCCAACCGGCCCAGCGGCGGGGGCGCGTGGAGACCTCGGTTCCGCCCATGGCGCCACTTTACCGCGCGTTGACGTAGCATCCTTACGGAGCGAAGCCGGTGAGATACCGACACGACCACCCCCGAGATCGCAGCCCCGACCCCGCCCGAGCCGACCGCGCCCGTGCCGACCACGCCCGTGCCGACCACTCCCGAAAGGAGGAGCTTCTCCATGCAGACCTTCCGATCCCCAAAAGCCCCCAGGATCCTACGAGCCTTGCGTAGCTACCTTCTCTACCTTCCGATCTGTTGTCTGACCCTCTGCTGGCCCGGGTCCGGCGCACCCGTCGAAGCCCAGGAGCCCGCGACCTCGCCCGCCGCACGGGAGGGATCCCCATCTCCAGGGGAAGCCGTACCCTCCCTGGAGGCCAGCCTGGCGCAGCTCAACCACACCTTGGAGAGGATCGTCGAGCTGTTGGAAGCTCAGGCCGACGTCCAGCAACTGGATGTGGGCATGAAGCGGCTGGACCTCCTGTCCGGACGGCTGGAGCGGTCCGAGCGCGAGCTGAGAGGGTTGCAGGCGACTCGCAGCTCTCAGGAAGCGGAGCGGATCCGTCTGGAGGAAAACCTGACCCGCGCGCGGCGGCTGGTCGAAACCGGGGACGACGACTCGTCGGAGGAGGAGCGCCAATCTTACTTCCGTGAGCTCGACCGCCAACTGGTGCGGGTGCGCACCGAGATCGCCGACCTCGAGGGGCAGATCGCTCGTCTGGAGAACGAGATCACCGGGCTGCGCAGCGACCTGCGGGGCTGGCAGGATTTTGTGGACCGGCGGTTGGGAGGTCTGTGAGCCGGTGCCCCCGAGCCGCCCGGAAGCCGGACGGCCGGAGCCTTCGAGGTTGCGCGGGGGGAAAACCGGGAGGCCCCGAAGGATGGTCGAGTATCCGCGGGGCGCTCCCTCCCAGAGCCGAGCCTCGGGGTGCTTTCCCCAAGGCCGGCACGGAACGCATGGAACCGACAATAGCCGTGAGCGGTAAAAACAGATGGTTAGCTGTAGAAAAAGAATCCGCCCGGTTGCGGCATGTCGACGAAGCTTCAATCAAGGGCTTCGCCCGCCGCAGCCGGGCACCACGAGGCTCGCTGACACCGGGTGGCACCGCCATGCCATGGGTGCCGAGAAACCAGGCCGGTGTACGAGGATCTCAGGCTCACCCTGTTAGAGAGCAAGGGTCGGGCCAACCTCGTCACCCAGCAAGCGATTCCCCATTTGACGGGGGTTTGTGGCGATTCGCCCGCAGACTCATCCTGCAAGCCTGCGAGAATCGACAACCGAGTTGGCGCTCGGAGGCGCAGCGACTTGTCGCTCGGCGCCAAGCTGATGGTCAGACTCCGGCTCGTCCGAGGGCTTCAAGACGGCTCGGGCTCGATCCCCAGCCGTTTGATCTTGAGGTTGAGCCCGTTGCGGGTGATGCCCAGCAGCTCCGCCGCCCGGGTCTTGTTGCCGCTGGTGACGGCGAGGGCTTCGCGAATCGCCTGTCGTTCCAGCTCGTCCACCCGTTCCTTGAGTGGGCGGATGCTGTCGGCTTGAGCCGGCTCGGAGGTCGGCGTGGAGTCCTCTGCCGGCGGAGGGTCGGGGGAGGTCGGGGCCGTCTCGATCGGAGCCTCGGCCTTGGGGCCCTCGAGCTCGCCAAAGCATCGCTGATCCAGCACCCCGCCGTCGGAGCAGCGCAGCACGGCGCGCTCCACGGCGTGCTTGAGCTCGCGGACGTTGCCCGGCCAGTCGTGATCCAGCAGGCGGCTCAGAGCGGCCTTGCTGACGCCCCGCACCCGTTTGCTGTAACGCGACGCCGCCCGCCGGGCGAAGGTCAGCACCAGGTGGGGCAGATCCTCGCGTCGCTGGCGCAGGGCCGGCACCCGCAGCTCCAGACCGCGCAAGCGGAAATAGAGGTCGGAGCGGAAGCTCCCGGCCTCGACCTGGGCGGCCAGGTCGCGGTTGGTGGCGGAGACCACCCGTACGTCCACTGTCCTGGGCGCCCGCGCGCCCAGCGGCAACACCTCCCGCTCCTGCAGAACCCGCAGCAGCTTCGCCTGGAGCTTACCGTCCAGCTCGCCGATCTCGTCGAGAAACAGCGTGCCGCCGTCGGCGGCCACGAGGCGGCCCGGGCGCGGCTCGACGCCGGTGGCGACGCCGGCCTCGACACCGAACAGCTCCGCTTCCAGGAGATCCCCCGGGATGGCGGCGCAATTGAGGGCGACGAACGGTCCCTGGGGTCGGCTGGACGCGTGGAGAGCCCGGGCGATCAGCTCCTTGCCGCTGCCGGTCTCGCCGGTAAGTAGGACGTCCAGATCGCTGCGGACGGCGCTCCCCAGCTCCTCCAGCAGATCGCGGAAGGCGGCGGAGGCCCCCACCACCATCTCGTCCGGCAGAGCGAGCGCAGGCTCGCGGGAGGGGATCCGGGTCTCGTCGCTGGCCTTCAGGCTCAGCGGGCTCGCCCCCGGCTCGGGGCCGAACAGACGGGTGGCGAGATAGTGCAACAGCTCCTGCCGCCAACCGAGCTGCCGCGGCTTGTGCTCCAGCACCGCCACCAACTCCGGACCCGGCGCAGCCGCCGGGCTGGCGAGCACCTGCCAGGCCGAGCCCTCCGGGCTGACGGCCTCGATCTCCCCGATCTCCGGGGTGCGGACGCCGGAGGACTCGCCGGTCGGCGACAGGGGGGCCACCAACTCGTCGAGAATCCCCGGCTCCGGCAGACGTCCCGCCTGCTCGACGAGCAGAATCCTGCCCTCGGTCCGCTCGATGACCAGGAGCGCCTCGGCTCCCAGCACCTGGCGTCCCAGCTCCAACAGCTCCGACTGGCGGCGACGGCGGGTCTCCGCGTCGAGGCTCTCGATCTCGCGCACCAGCCGTAGAGCGCGACGGGGAGACGACGCACGACCCTCCATCTGCAGCGCCGCGGTCTCCATGCGGGACAGAGAGCCGGAGCCGAGACCGTAGCCGGCGCTCGAGCCGTCCAGCTCCAGGGCGACCTCGACGTCCGCCGGCGAGACCTCCTCCAGATAGACATGCGTCCGCCCGATCAAGACCCCGGGGCCTCCAGGCTCGAGACGCACCTGGCCGTGGCGCCGGTAGTCGCGCACCAGCCCGTTCTTCGATTCGAGGTCGGTGAGGATGAGGCCGTCGCCGGAGGTGGTCAGTTGAGCGTGACGGCGCGACACGCCGGGGGCCGGAAGCACCAGGTCGTTGTCGGGGGCGGCTCCCAGACGCAGCGGCTCGTGGCCTGGAGCAGGCAGCGGGAACTGACGGATCTGGTCGTCCCAGGTGGCAGTGAGTCGCAGCATGACGGCCGGGCTCCCTTCTGCGCCAGCGGGAGAAATCTGCTCCGCAGTATACGAAAGCTCGATGTCCCCCGCTCACCCCGTGACTCTCACTCCGTCCGCAGCACCTCCAAGGGATCCGTCCTCGCCGCCCGGCGGGCCGGCAGCAGCGTCGCGCCGGCAGCCACCAGCACCAGGAGCGTGATCAGCAGGCCGTAAGTCAGCGGATCCCGCGCGGTGACCCCGTAGAGAAAGCCGGCGAGGAGCCGGGTGACGAAGAGGGCCATCAGCAGACCCACCGCCACTCCCACCGCCACCAGCGACAGCCCCTGCCCCATCACCCAGGCCATGACCTGGCGGGTCTGGGCTCCGAGGGCCATCCGGATGCCGATCTCCCGCAGACGCTCGCTCACCATGTAGGAGACGACCCCGTAGATCCCGACCAGGGCCAACACCAGCGCCAGGGCGGAGAACATCCCGAGCAGCAGCGAGTGGAAGCGGCGCGGGGCGACCCGCTCCTCCAACTGGGCAGCGAGGGTGGTGACCCGGTCCACCGGCAGGTGGGCGTCGAGCGCATGGACCTCCCGCCGCACCGCATCGGCCAGCCTCAGAGGGCTGCCGCCAGCCCGTACCACGAGGGTCATGCTGCGCATGGGAAACACCACATGGGGAAAGAAGACCGACGGCCGCGCCTCTTTCTCCAACGCCGTGCGCCGGGCGTCGGCCACGACGCCCACCACCGTGATCCAGCCGTCCTCCTCCGCGTCCTCGGCGTCTCCGAACTGGAAGCGCCGGCCGACGGGGTCCTCCCCGGGCCAGTAGCGGCGGGCCATGGCTCCATTGATCACCACGGTGGCGGGCTCGCGCCCGTCCCGGGGCGAGAAGACCCGACCCTGGAGGCGCGGAATGTCCAGGGTCTCGAAGTACCCTGGGGTCACCGCGTCGTAGGCCACCTCGATCCGTTGCTCCGGGGGAGGGTCCGGCCGCCCCTCCACCGTGACGGCGCCGGAATTGGTGAGCTCGGGAAGCAGCACCTGGCTCCCCGCCGCCACCGCTTCCACCCCCGGCAGCCCGCGGGTGCGGTCCTCCAGCAGGCGGTAGAAGTCGAGCGTCTTCGACGGCTCGTCGTAGGAGCCGCGGGGAAGGCTCAGGCTCACCAGCAGCACCCCATCGGTGCGCAGCCCCGGATCGACGTCCTGGAGGCCGAGAAAGCTGCGCACGAGGAGACCGGCGGCGATCAGGAGGACCAACGCGGCCGCCACCTCGGCGACCACCAGGAGCTGGCGGATCCGGTGACCGCGGCGTCCCCCCGCCTGGCCACGACCTCCCTCCTTGAGCGACGCGGTGAGATCGACCCGGGAAGTCTGGAAGGCGGGGAAGAGGCCGGCGAGCAGGGCGGTGCCAAGAGCCACGGCCCCGGTGAACAGCAGAACCCGGCCGGAGACCGCCAGACCGCCGCCGGCGGCCAGCTCCTCGACCAGCTCCGGCGGACAGAAGCGGAGCAGCAGATCGCCTCCCCACACGGCAAGCAGGAGGCCCAGCGCCCCACCGCTCAGCGACAACGCCACGCTCTCGGTCAGCAATTGCCGCACGACCCGGCCGCGGCCCGCTCCGAGGGCGGAGCGGATGGCCACCTCGCGCTCGCGAGAGGCTGCACGCACGAGGAGAAGGTTGGTCACGTTGGCACAGGCGATCAGCAGCACCGCGGCCACCGCCGCCAGGAGCACCCACAGCGCCGGCCCCACTTCACCTACCAGATGCTCGCGCAGCGGCTGGACGTAGACCCCGTAGCCGCTCATGTCCGGATGCTCCTGCGCCAGAGCGGCCGCCAGGGCGTCCATCGCCACCTGCGCACGCTGCGCGGACACCCCGTCCTTCAATCGGCCCACGGTGTGGAGCCAGAATTCGTAGCGGGCTTCCCGCGCCCCTTCGCCGACCACCAGGGGCGTCCAGATCTGGGCCTCGGGAAAGGAGAACCCCGGCGGCAAGATGCCCACCACCCGCAGGTCCTCCCCGTCGAGGCGCAGGGTCCTTCCGACCACGTCCGGATCGCCCCCGTAGCGACGCTGCCACAGACCGTGGGAAAGGACGACCACGTCGGATTCCCCTTCCCGGTTCTCCTCCGCGGTGAAGGTGCGGCCCTGCCGGGGGGAGACGCCGAGCAGCTCGAAAAAGCCCTCGCCGACATGGGCGACCCGCACCCGTTCCGGCTCGCCTTCGCCGGTGAGGTTGTGACGGAGGACGGCGTAGACCGTCATCTCCTCGAACACCGCGTTGTCACGCCAGTCGAGGAAGGTCGGATAGGAGGTGATGTCCCGCCGCACGCCCAGCCGCGCGTTGTCGAGCCAGACCATGGCCAGCCGCTCGGGCTCCTCGAACGGCAAGTCGCGCAGCAACACGGCGCTGACGGCGCTGAAGATGGCGGTGTTGGCCCCGATTCCCAGGGCCAGCGTGACCACCGCGGCGGCGGTGAACGCGGGGCGCCGGAGAAGGGTCCGCAGCCCGTACCGCAGATCGAGCAAGAGGTGGCTCATGCCCCCGGATCGAGCAAGGCGGGTGCCAGAGACCCGCGAGACCCGGAGAGAGCCGGATAGGACGTGGAGAGAGGTGGAGAGACGCCGAGAGCGCCCCCGAGACTGTCCGCTGGCGGGGCGGGCACATCCCACCAGCGGACAGTCCCGAGGCGGTCACCGGTCGCGGCCGGTCCGGCCGCTCGGGCCCCTCAGCGCACCCGGAAGCCCACCATCAGCCGCGCATTGAGCAGCGCGTCGTTCTCGTCCTCGCGCTCCGGCGGACGCCGCACCGCCAACGGCGCATAGAACAGCTCGCCGGTCAGGTGGGTGCGCTCCGCCAGGGCCCAGCGTGCGCCGCCGGTGAGCGAGTAGGTCCAGCCGTCGGTGCGCTGGAGGGTCCGGTCGCGGAAGCCGAAGGTCAGGGCGTCCACCTGGAATTCGAGATCCAGATAGCTGGCGGCGAGACCGAAATGCATCTCCGGGGCACGGCTCTCGCCCCCTTCCTCCTCGCCGAAGCGATAGGAGCCGATCAGCTCGAGACCGTAGTAGCCGACGTCGTAGGTGTCGCTGGACTCGGCCTGGCAGCCGAATTCGTTGCCGGGCGCCCCCGGCGGGGCCTGTAGATCTTCGTCAGTGCAGGTGAAGTCCCCTTCGATCTCACCGATCTGGCCGTAGAGCCGGGCTCCCAGGCCCCAGGAGCGCCGATCCAGGAAGGGGCGTTCCAGAGCCAGGGCGAGCAGGTTGGGCTCCACCCCTCCAACTTTCACCGGTGGCACGTAGGAGGCGACCAGCGACAGCTTGCCGGGCAGCCCGACGATCACCCGCGGGCGCACATAGGCGGGCAGCTTGTTGAGGTCCTCGGTCTTGGTGCCGTCGAAGCCGATGGTGCGCTCCTCTGCGCTCAGGTGCGGAACCCAGAGGGCTTCCAACCCCAGCTCGACCTGTCCGGGATCGCGCTCGCGCGGAGCTCCGAGGCCGGTGAGCAGAGTGACGCTGGCGAAGTACTTCATGGCCCACGACTCGGGCCGATCGAAGCCCAGGTCCTCGGTCACGTCCAACACCGGAACGTCTTGGGCCGCGGCGGGAGCCACGGCGGCCGGAGCTACGGCAGAGATCGCAGACAGGACGGCGAGGAGAACGAGGCACGGTGCGAGGCGGGGCCGAAGGGCGAAACACGATCTCTTCAAAGGGTCACCTCGGGAACGCAGGTGGAAGGACTACGGCTGCAGCCTCGAGGGGCCGAAGCTTGGAGAGGCCGAAGCCTGACGACGGAGCGACTGCCCGTGCAGTGTAGCAATTCGACATGACCTGGAGGTGACGGCCTCCTGGTCAGGCAGGGGGGGCCTTGAGGACGTCCGCCGTGTCGTACACCGGAGCCACGAAGGGGCCGGCGAGGTACTCCTCCGGCGCGATCTGGCTCTGGAGCACCACGCCCCGGCAGCGTCCGGCGAGCAGGAGCCGGGCGCTCTCCGCCAGCCCGGACGCGGTGGTCACCTGGATGGCGGACAGGGCGTGGAGACCGACCTTCCGGCCCTCGATCCGGCGCACCACCTCGCGGCGCCGGAGGATCCCCCGGCAGTCCCGTCCCTGGACGAAGGCATAGAGCACCACCACGTCGAGCTCCTCGCGGGGCACCACCCGCTCCATCCGGCGCAGCAGCTCCACCGGCCGCTCCTCCGCCGGGGTGCCGTCGCTCACCAGGGTCTCCACCTGCTCCCGCACCCAGCGCCAGTGCCCGGGGTAGCGCAGGGTCTTGTAGTCGAGGGTCTCCACCCGTCCCTCCAGGGCTTCCGGCAGATCCGCGACGCCTCCGGAGGTGTACGCCTCCTCGTAGCACACCCCGTGCAAGACCATGGGCTGGATGCCCTCCAGCGCCTGACGGCGCCGATGGACGCCCTTTTCCAGCACGTGGGTGTCCTTCAGGTATTCGGTGGCCACCCCGATCGGGCTCCAGGTGAAGGCGTAGTAGTGCGGTGCCACCGCGTTCAACGGCAGCGCGCCCACCCGCATGCCGAGCGCTTCGGCGCTTTCCACCCCCCAATCGGCGCAGCAGCGCTGCAGCAGCCCGTGGCCCAGCACGTCGACCACCCCGGGGGCCAACCCGGTCTGGAGGATGAACCCGGTCTGCGCCCCCTCGGCGAGCCGCCGGATGCGGTCGGTTTCGGCCACGTGCTCGGTGAGGTTGGCATAGTGGAGACCGTGATCCCGGGCCAGCTCGGCCATACGCGGAGCTTCCCGCCCGGGGAGACAGTCGAGCAGGAGATCCGACGACGACAGGGCCGATCGGAAATCGTCGTCCTGCCCATCGCTCGGCAGACGAAAGGAGGTCACCTCACCGGGCCCGCGGGACCCTCGACGGATCCACTCGGCCGCCCGCTGGGCGACGTCTTCCCGCGCATCCCCGAGGGTTAGATCCAAGGGCTCCTCGCTCGTCTCCCTCAAGATCAAACCGACCGCTCTCCCGACCCCCCCGGCTCCGGCGATCAACACCTTTCTGGCAGCTTTCATGACGGTTCCCCGCTCTCCCTCGTCGACCCGCACCATCGCGGGGCCGCGAGGAATCTAGCAGCAGTGAGCGCCGCCGCGAACCCCCGGACAGAGGCTTCCGCTTATTGCAAACCGTAGAATTTCGGGGAGAGATGTCCCACTCCGGTCCCCCAGCGTACCCTTGAGGTTGGATGGGGAGCGTGTTTCGTCTAGCTCCCGGTCCCTGCGGCTCCTTGTCGGGAAAGCGGGAGCAAAAACGCTCCGGGCCGCCGAGAAGATCCATGAAACATCGAGACGACTGCGAGGGCTCCGACACGCCCCTGTCGAGCCTCACGTAGCGTTTTAGACCGATTCAAGCGTACCTCTCTCCCAGGGCTCGTCAGAGCCCTGTTTTTTTATGCTCTTGCGGGAACACGGAATAACGGTCCTCGATGTCCCGCCCTGCCAGTTCCCCGTACCGAAGAGGTTGGACGTAGCCAAATCTCTCTGTAGCCAGCTTGCGAATACGTTCCGTGGACACCGATCTGCGGAGGAAGGAGAGCCGAGAATCATGCAGCGGAAGATTGTTGCTCTGTCAGTGCTGGTGCTGGCCCTGTCGGTCCTACCGGCCGGTGCCTCGACATTCGTGTTCATGGACGAGGGGCAGTTGGTGGCCGACTCGACCGCCGTGGTCAAGGGCACCGTCGTCAGCGTCGATTCTTTCTGGAACGCGAGCCATACGGCCATCTTCACCGAGGCGGTTTTCGAGGTCGAAAGCTCCATCGTGGGAGAGGCTCCGCGATTCGTCACCGTTCGCGTCGCAGGCGGAACCGTCGGCGACTACACCATCGAAGCCCTCGGCTTCCCCACCTTCCAGGCGGGTGAGCGCTCGCTTCTCTTCCTCGGCGCCCAGGAGGGCGAGACCTTCCGGGTCACCGGTTACCAGCTTGGCCACTACCACATCCTGACCAACCGCCTGGGTGTGGAGGTCGCCGTGCCGACCCTGGACCAAGGTGCGCATCTGGTGTCGGCCACCGGGCGGTCCGTCGAAGCTCCGAAGGCTCGGCCGCTCGCCACTTTCGAGGCCAGCCTCCAGGCGCAAGGCCGCAAGCTTCAAATGACGGACGACGTCCGCTAGGCACGGAGGAGAATCGACCATGAAAAAGAACGTTCTGACCGCCTTCGTGATCGTCTCTCTGCCGGCCCTCGTCGTGTCGGCCTTCGTGTTGCTCAGCCCTCCGCGGACCTGGGACAGCCCCCCCACCTACATCGTCGATGACGGCGGAATCTCGACCATCAACGACGGCGACAACGGTGTCACCGCCGTGGTCAACGCCCTCAACTCCAACGACGCCTGGAACGGCGCCGGAGTGGGGGTGGTGGTCAACGCGGTCGCCGGCCCCGTCAACGCCGGCAACTTCGTGCTGGGTGACGGCATCCCGATGCTCACCTTCACCGATCCGCTCAACGTCTGCACCGGAAACTGCCTGGCCGCGACTTTCACCGGCTTCTTCAGCGACCGCGGCGACGGTACGACGCGCATCGATGACGCCGACGTCGTGACCAACGCCGATGGCTTTGCCTGGACCTCCGAGGGAGAGGATCCCGGCGGTGCCGGATGCTCGTCCGAGATCTACGTCGAGGGCGTGCAGGTGCATGAGGTCGGACACGGCCTGGGTCTGGGCCACACCAACGTCAGCGGTGCCACGATGCTCCCGACGGTCGCCTTCTGCGACAACGGCCCGGCGACCATCGAGCAGGACGACGCCGACGGCATCAACGCACTGTACGGCGAGTGTCTGCCGAAGGGGGCTTCGTGCTCTCGGGACAGCGACTGCTGCGGCATGAAGTGCCGGGGTGGCCGCAACCCAGTCTGCCGCTAGATCTTCGCCTTTTTCGAGCTTTTCCTCGAGCTTTGCGCTCGAATGTGCTTCCTGCCCAGGGCTCTCACGAGCCCTGGCTTTTCTTTGTTCGAAATGTGCGGGCCAGCCGGGGCGCTCAGGAGTACGACCGGCCCTTCCAACGAGCCCCGCGACCGGTGAGGTGGCTCCAGGCGGAGGAGAAGGTCATCAAGCCGTAGAGGATCGAGGAGAAGGGGAGGGTCCACGCCCAGCCACCGGCCACCCGGTGGTGGTGCACCGCCGGCCGCAGTGCCCAGCCCTCCAACGCCCACGCCCCGAGGGCGGCGACGAGAGCCGCGACGAGGGCCGGCAGCGTGGATCCCGCCGTCGCTCCCTGCCCCAGGGCTCCCTGCTCCAGCGCCCACCGACCCATCTGCCAGGCGGCGGCCGACGCCACGAACGGCGGCGACACCACGAGCACCGCGAGACCCGACAGCACCACCACCAACACATCCCACCGGTACCGGAGCTGGACGAAGGCGCTGCGGGCCACCATCCGCCACAGCTCCTTCAGACCGCGGTAGGGCCGGACCGAGACGATGCCCGGATCGAGACCCAGCCAGGTGCGGCCGCCGGCCGACGCGACGCGACGCGCCAGCGACACGTCGTCGATCACCGCGTCGTGGAGGGCGGCCAGACCCCCGGCGGCTTCCAGCGTCTGGCGGCGCACCAGCACGCACCCCCCCGCCGCCGCCGCCACCCTCGAGCGTCGGCTGCGGACGAGGCGAAACGGGTAGAGGAGCTGGAAGTAGAAGACAAACGGCGGGATCAGCAGCCGCTCCCAGAAGGTTTCCGCATGGAGCCGCGCCATTACCGACACCAGGTCGAAGGGACCGTCCCGGTCGTCCCCGCCTTCCCGGGCGCGGGCCAGCAGCGAGGCCAGCGAGCCCGGGCGATGGCGGATGTCGGCGTCGGTGAAAAGCAGCCACTCCGGCGGCTCCTCATCGGCGTCGCCAGTGTCCTCAAAGACTTCTCTCGACACCGCCTCCACGCCACAGGCCAGGGCGTGTACCTTGCCGGTCCAGCCCGGTGGCGTCGGGGTGGCCTGGATCACCGTCAGAGACCCGGTGCTCTCCCCGGCGACCTCCCCGGCGACCCTGCGAGCCACCTCGGCGGTGCCGTCTGTCGAGCCGTCGTCCACCAGCACCACTCGGATCTCGGCCCCCGGACCGATCTGGGCGAGCAGCGACGGCAAGGTCTCCGGCAGCACCTCGGCCTCGTCGCGCGCGGGTACCAGGATCGCCACCGAGCCCGCTCCCGCCGGGATCCCGGAGGCCGTCTCCTTCAGCACGCAGTCGTCGGGCCAGGCCCGGCGCCGGTCGAGGGTCAGACCGAGCCAGAAGGCCAGCGGCAGCAGGGCGAAGAAAGTGAGCGGGCTCATGGCGATCGGAAGGACGGCGGGGCGAGATCGGGCCGCCCGAGCGTACCCGTTTCCCGCCCCGCGCGCCAGGTTGGATCGAGGGGCCTGCCCGGATCAACGGGCCCAGCGGTACTCGCGGTACGCAGGCAGCCCGAAGCCCAACCCGATCGTGGCCTGGGTCTCCACCTGGTCGTCCTCGCGCGCTTCGAACCAGTGGCTGCGGGCGCCGAAGTACACGTACCTGCCGCCGTACCGATCCAGATTGAAGCGTAGGCGAAACGCCGCGTTGACCGTCAGGCTGTCGTCTGCCAGGCCCCGGCCGGGCTCCGGCCCTTTTGCGTCCGCGAAGGCCCAACCAACGCCGATGGCGAGCTCGGGCACCAGACGCCGGGTCTGGGGCCGGAGGAATCGGACGTAGGAGACGTCGACCAGCGTCAGGTCGAGATCCGGATCTCCCCGCTCTCCGGGCACGAAAGCGCCCCGGGCCGGGAACAGCCCCAGCTCTCCCACAGCTCGCCCGAGGAACAGAGTGTCGGTCGGCGTCTCCCCGGTGCTCGAGTCGCCTTGCAGACCGAGCGAGACTTCGACAGCCTGCCGATCGCAATCGCCAAACCCGTACAACGCCGACAGCGTGCCGCCGAGCTCGCCATCCAACTGCGCCAGCTCCACTCGGAGCTGCTCCTCCGGCGGTCCCTTGCCGCCGGTGGTCGAAGGGCCGTGGAGCTCCTCGACGTCTCCCCCGCACAGGATGTCGAGCTCGACCTCGTAACCCCCCTCCCCGGTACCCGGGCAGCCTTTCAGGAGGCTTCCGTCGCAGGTCCCGACCGCATACACGAGACCGCGGACCGTGGTGGTGCTCGGGGACAACGCAGGGCCCGAGGACAGCGCCGCACAGATCGTCCTGACGTCCGAGGAGCTCAGAAGAACGGTGCTCCCGGTGGGAGCCATGACGGCCTTCTCGATCGGACCCAAGCCCACCAGGCTCGCCGGCGAGGTGAAGTACCAGTGAAGCTCGAGGCCGCTGGGAGCGCTCCCGTCCGAGCAGGAGAGCTCGTGGTCGATCACGAGCTCGGAGTCCGGATCCGTCCCACCCACCCCCATCTTGGCCACTTCGAGCGATTCGGCGAAGGCGGCTGCCGCGATCGCCGGGAGCATGAGGAACACGAGAAACACCGGCGAGATCCGCCGGAGCCAGGTCCCAGAAAGACAAGCTATATCCATCACCGCAGACCTCCTGTTCCAGATGTGTGCTGCGAAAAACATCTCCAATCCAGAAGAGAGGACGGAGTGGAGCGCGAAATCACTCACACTCGGGTTGCTCCTCCTCTCGTCTCCCGGCACCGCCGATCCCGTGTTTGCACCGTGGTAGCATTCGGCGCAGTTTCGTCTCTAATTTCTTGTCCTTTCTCGCTTCATGGTCCAGAGCGGAGATGCCAACTCTGGGGGGCTCCCCACCCCCTTCTCGGACGGCGAGTATCGCCGTCTGCGGCGGCGTCTCGTCCACGCCGTCCGCAAGGTCTGTCCCGCCTGGCTGGCAGCGCAGAGCGACGATCTCGTCCAGGACGCCCTGGTCAGCCTGATGCGGCGGGACCTGAGCCAACCGGAAAACCGAAGTGAGGAAAACCACGAGCTTTCCCAGTCTTACCTGATGAGGACGGCCTACAACAAGGTCGTCGATGAAATCCGCCGCCGCCGCGTGCGGCGGGAGGTTCCGATCGAGGACGAGGAAAGCGAGGAACCGTCGATTCCGGATCCGGGACCGGATCCCGACCGGGAGCTTCGCCGGCGTCTGCTGGGCCAGGCGATCCAGAGCTGTCTGGAGACGCTGATCCAGCCTCGGAGGCTGGCGGTCACGCTCTACCTGCACGGCCACCGGGCCAAGGAAGTGGCCCGCCGGCTCGGGTGGGACACGAAGCAGACGGAGAACCTCATCTTCCGCGGCCGGCAGGACCTCCAAGAGTGCCTGGAGGGGAAAGGATTCGGACGATGAGCTTGAACGATGTGGGGCGAGAAACCCGCGGTACCCTGGACCCCGAAGCGGATCGATGGCGGGACGGGCTGGCGGTGCTGGCCGAGACGGCGGTACCCCAGGAGGACTGCCCGGAGCCGGATCGGATCTGGGCCGCCGTGGCCGGTGAGCTCCCTCCCGACGAGCTGCGGGAGATGGTGAGCCACACGGCGGCCTGCGTGGTGTGCGCGGAAGCCTGGCGGCTGGCGGTGGAGTTGGAGCGCGAGGCCACCGAAGATCTCGAAGACGAGGGGAGCGACGAACGGAGTCAGCGCACCGTCTTCTGGCGCAACTGGGCGCAGGTGGCGGCGATGGTGGTCGTTCTGGCCGGAGCCGCGTTCTTGACGCACGAGGGCGGACCGTTTTCCGGGAACGCACCTCCCCCGGAGGTCGTCCGGAGCGGGGCGGGCACCCGCGTCGTCGCGCTGACCTCGCCGAGCGAGCTCCAGCCGCGCGACGACCTGGTCCTGGCCTGGGAGTGGCAACCGCCGGCCCCGGAGCTGATCTCGCACGTGGAGATCACCTGGGAAACCGCCGAACGGTCGGAGCCGATCTTCGAGGCCCGCGACCTCCTGGTGCCCCGCCTGCGGATTCCTCCGGAATCGCTCGCCCGGGTGCCTTCGGGAGCGACGCTGCTGTGGGAGGTGACCGCCACCCGGGACGGAAAGGTCGTGGCGCAGAAGTCCTTCCCCCTGCGGCTGGAGTGAGCAAGGTTGAAGGGACCGTCGGCGAGCGAGAATCAGATCCGGCCGAGCCGGCGGCCTCGGATCACCCGGACCAGGGCCACCAGCGACAAGAGGCCGAGAGCACCCAGAATCCAGAGCCACAGCGGCGGCCCGGGGTCCGGCACCCCACCGGGGAAGGGCACCAGGTCGCCGTCGCCGAGAACCTGGACCCCCGACCACACCCGCGCCGCTCCCCCGGCTTCGAGCTGCTCGCGCTGCGCGGCGGTGAGCGCCTCGGAGACCGATGCTCCGGCCGCCAGGTGGCGGTAGAAGCCGTCGAAGAGGCCCGCCGCCGCCTCGTCCGGCAGATTGCGCCAGCTGGCCACCACCGTGCGGGCTCCCGCCTCGAAGAACGACCGCGCCAGGCTGAGGACACCCTCCGCCCGCAGCAGCTCTCCGGAGGCCGTCTCGCAGGCGGCGAGCACCACGAGGCGGTCGCGCAGATCGAGCGCCGCCGCCTCCCGCGACGTGAGAAGACCGTCCTCGTCTCCCTCGGAGGCGAGATAGACGGCGGAACGGTCCGGATGCTTTGGATCGATCACCGCGTGGGCCGCCAGGTGGAGCACACCGTAGCCCGCCAGCGCCCGTTCCCGTTTGAGCGACCGCTCGGACGCCTTGGCCCCCATCCACAAGCGGGCTCCCCGCAGATGACGGCGTACGGACCGGGCCTCCTGGCGAGCGTACGGCAGCGGGGCGAGCTTGGGGCCGCGGGTCGTCTGCGTAAGGGGGGTAGACGGAGCGGACGGGGTGGACGGTTTTTCTCCTACTCCGGTCAGGTCGGGATCCGCCAGCACCAGGGCCGGCTCGTCGGCAGGCGCGATCTCGCGCTCGGTGCGCCATCGATGCCAGAGGGTGGCCGAAGGCACCAGCGTCAGCTCGTAGCTCGCCGTCACCGAGGTGGCTGGAGACGCCTCCGGCCGCAGGGCCCCGAAGGGCAGGCGGTGCAAAGGACCGTCCGGAACGACGATCAAGCGACGAACCCCGACAGGCAGGCCGTCCAGAGCCGGCGCCAGGAAGCTCCGGTAGAGACGAACCAGCAGCGGGGTCATCGCCTCCAGGTCGTCGAGCTGGGAGAGCTTGCGGATGGGGTCCTCCAGCTCCACCCAGTCTTCGAGCCGCTGGACTCGGGTCCCGGAGCGGGTGGTGACGAGCACCCAGGAGCCGCCCTCGAGCTCGCCAAAGGCGTTCTTCCAGAATCCCACCTGGTAGGAGAGCAGGGCTTCGTCCTCGCGCAGGCTCGCCGACAGCTCCGCCAGACCGACCACCTCGTCGGTGCCGGATGTCTCGTTCTCCAGCGTCTCGCGAAGCGTCCTCGCGCGGACCCGCTCGAGGATCCGGAAGGCGACGTCGAGGCTCTCGTCCCCTCCGTTCTTGAAGGATTGGAGGAGTCGGCCGATCAGCCAGTAGCTCGAATCGAACCACTCCGAGCGCAGACGTGCGCGGTCGGTCTGCGATCCCGCCAGCTCGACCAGCAGGTCTTCGATCGACTCGAGGGTCGCCTGAGCCTCTCGGATCGCTTCCTCGCGTGGCAAGAGCACCCAATCGACCCGCATCTTCTCGCGCCGGACGTGGAGCTTCGACCAGGGATCTTCCACTTCCTGCACCTCGGCCAGTGCCCGTTCGAGGAGCTCGAGGGCCCGCTCCGGATCGGCGCCCACCCGCTCGACGGCGAGGGCGGCGAGGCACAGGCTGGTGAGATCGGGAGTCTGGCTTTCGGCGACCGAATCGATGCAGTCGGTGAAGTGGGACACGGCAGCCTCGCCCTCGGCCAGCTTGCCCAGCCCCCAATGCGCGTTCGCCGCCGCCCGGGAGTCCCCGTACCGAGTCGCCAGGTCGAGCTCCCGGCGAAAGAGACTCTCCGCCCTCCGGCGAACCTCCTCGGAGGGAAGCTCCGCCGCCAGCTCGACCGTGGCCAGGAGGTGAAGGAGCCCGGCCTGGAAGATGGGACGCCGGTCTCCCAGGCTCGCGAGGCACCGTTGGAACAGATCCCGGGCTTCGTCGTGCTGGCCCAGCTCGTACTTCGCCCGGCCCATCTCGTAGAGCCAGTCCAGCCGGTGGCGGTCCGTGAGCCACTTCGGAGCGCTTTCCGATGGGCTCAGGACCACCTCGCGGTCCCGTTCGAGGAGATCGTGGCACTCCTGCACGTACCCGCGGGTCAACAGCAGGCCGGCCCTCTCGATCCGCACCTCCAGAAGCGGCCCGGGGTCGCCGATCTCGGTGGCGAGATCCTCCGCACGGGCCATCTCCTCACCCGCTTCCTCCAACTGGCCGGCTTCGGTCAGCCAGCGCGCCCGGCCGAGCCGGGCGAGAAACTCGCCCTGCAGATCCCTGCGGGCTGCGAACCGGCGCGCCGCCTCGGTATACAGTGCGGGAGTGCGCTCCGAGTCGAGCCACAGCAGCGCGGCCAGATTGTACGGCGGCCAGGGCTCGTCCGGGTGCGCGGCCCGCAACCGATCCAGGCGACGGATCGCTTCCTTTTTGAGACCGGAGCTCGCCCCACCCAGATCCCGAAAGCACTTGGAGGAGCTTCGGTCGGAAGGCGCTTCAGCGAAACGCGCTTCGCACCCGGCGAAAGGAAACGCCGGCCCCTCGGCTTCCACCCGTGGATTGGTGCCAAGGATCGGCACCGTCAGCGAGACGACGACCCACGCCCCTCGCAACCCCCCGCGGAGACAGCGTTTGCGCTGATTCCTCACGCCGGGACTCTAGCATCTGCGCCGCCTACTACCGGAGGCTGGTGGAGGAGGTCGCCACGCTGCCCGGGGTGACCGGGGTGGGGATGGCTCAGCAAATGCCACCGGCGCAGAAAAACGACTGGCTGTTTCATGGCGAGGACGGCGAGTGGATCTCCGCCGACCCGTCGATGGTCCTGCTGGTCCGCGCTGCCGGGAACGGAATCGGAGATCCGGAGAGCCTGGCCCGGCAGATCCGGCGGCGGATAGCGGCCCTCGATCCCGAGGTGGCGGTAGCCGACGTCCAGCCGTTGTTGCTGGCTCCCCGCCCGCCGCGCCGCGCGGGTCGACCCCATGGTGGCTCTACGGCGGGAGTGAGGGCCAAAGCGCACGCCACGAGCCCACGATGGACTGCGATGGACAAGGATGGACACGCCGTCCACTCGAGCAACTCAAGCTCCTGGTCCCCCTCCGCGGGAACTCAGCCTGAGCGTAGGGTATTCTCCATTCGCCAATTGGAGAAATCTCGATGCGTGCTCTGCCTCTACTGATCCTACTCACTCTCCCGTTCGTCCTCTCGGCACCCTCTGCCCTGGCCCAGAGCACTACTCTGTGGGTCGCCACGGATGGCAGCGACCTCACCGGCGACGGCTCGGAGGGCGACCCCTGGGCCTCGATCACGCACGCGGTGGACAACGCGCCGGACGGCTCGCTCGTGCTCGTCGAGCCCGGGACCTACACCGGGCGGGTGCGTCTGCGGCGCTCGTTCGCCGGTGGGATCACCGTGCGCTCCCGGGTGCCCTACCAGGCCCGGCTGCGCAACGACGACCGGGTGATCGTCGCCTACGAGGCCCAGGGCATCACCCTCGAAGGCTTCGACATCGCCCACAGCGGTCCCGGCTCGGCAGCGCTCGTCATCCACATCCAGGACCTGATCGACGGGCCGGGCTTCACCCGCCGCATCACGCTGCGCGACAACGTCCTCCACGACTCGTTCAACAACGACATCCTCAAGATCAACAATGGGGCGGGTGAGATCCAGGTGCTGGGCAACCTCTTCTACAACCAGACCGGCTCCGACGAGCACATCGACATCAACTCGGTCTCGGACGTGCTGGTGGAAGGCAACGTCTTCTTCAACGACTTCGAGGGCAGCAACCGGGTCAACGGCAACGACACCTCCAGCTTTATCGTGATCAAGGACTCGGATGGCACTGACGGCCGGCTGACCGGGAGCGAACGGATCACGGTGCGGCGCAACGTCTTTCTCCACTGGCAGGGCTCGAGCGGCAGCAACTTCGTGCTCCTCGGCGAGGACGGCAACCCGTTCTTCGAGGCGCGCGACGTGCTGGTGGAAAACAACCTGATGCTGGGCGACTCGCCGGAGGTGATGCGCGCCGCCTTCGGCGTCAAGGGCGGCAAGGACGTGACGTTTCGCCACAACACGGTGGTGGGGGACCTGCCGTCGCTGGCCTTCGCCTTCCGGCTCAACACCGAGGGCGCCAACCCGCCCAACGAGAACATCGTGCTGCGCGGGAATGTGTGGTCCGACCCCAGCGGGACGATGGGGGCCGAGAACCCGTCGCGGCCCGACGACTTCTGCGATACGCCCCCGGGCGAGACGGCGTCGTTCACCCTGCGCCGCAACCTGTACTGGAACGGCCCCGAGCCGGTGCCGGTGGACGGCGGCGAGTCGGTCAACGTGACCGACGATCCGGAGGCGCTGGAGGTGGATCCGGAGCTGCCACCGGTGACCGGTGTGGTGCTCCCCCGCTGGTTCCCGGGAAGCTCGCTGTTCGCCGACGGCTCGGTGTCGATCGCGGCGGTGTTCGAGAAGCTGGCGACGACCTACGGCACGCCCGCCGCGTTCGCTCCGGGGGTCAACGCCGGTGATCCGGCGCATGCCCCGGCGGACGATCTGCTGGGCAACCCGCGCGACGGGAGCCCCGACCTGGGCACCGTCGAGGCGGCCGGCATCTTCACCGACGGCTTCGAGAGCGGGGACGTGTCGGGGTGGTCTCTCCCCGGTGCGCTCTGAGCACGCTCGCCCTCACCCGTCGCCCTCGATTCGATACCCTTCTCCCATGGCCGGCTACTCGGGCACCCCGCTCGCCAAGAAGCTCGGCATCCGCGAAGGCCACCGGGTGGGTCTCGTCGAGGCTCCGGAAGGCTTCGAGGCCGAGCTCGCTCCCCTCCCCGAGGACGCGACCTGCGTGCGCGACTTCCTGGACGCCGGCGAGGGCTCGCTGCCGGTCATCCTCCTCTTCAGCCTCGCCGCCGAGCACCTCCACGAGGCCCTGCCCCGGGCCCTCCGCCATCTGCCGGCGGACGGCGGGCTGTAGGTCGCTTGGCCCAAGAAAGCGTCGAAGGTGGAGACGGATCTCTCGTTCGACGTGGTCCAACGCGCCGGCCTCGATCTCGGGCTGGTGGACAACAAGGTCTGCGCGGTGAACGACACCTGGTCCGGGCTGTGCTTCGTGGTGCGCAAGAAGGATCGTGCTGATTGGCCGAGTGGTGATGACGGCACCGGGACCCAGGGTGGACTCCCTTGAGAATTCGTGCCAGCCCGGCTCTCAAAGGAGCTCTGACCGCGTTGTTTCGCCGCTTGGTCGCCAAAATCGCCCAACTACCACGTTGTCTCGCCGTTTGGAGCACCAAACGGTCCAACCACCGCGTTCTCGCAGCGTTTCGTCGGCCAAACGGCTTACTTACCGTTTTGTTGGCCTCTTCGAACGACCAAACAGCCCTCGAACCGCGTTCCCTCGCTCTTGGGACGATCAAACGCTCGCCCTACGACGTTTTGCCGCCTTGTTTACGATATTTTCCGTGATTCCCGTCGTTTTTGAAGAAGACGGCCGGCTCGCGACACCTCGCCTCAACCGCTGGCCGCGGCCTTCTCGCGGGTCCAGATCACCACCACCAGCCAAAACACGAAGATCTGCACCGGCAGCGGCCAGTCCTCGGGCAGATCGAGGACGGCGCGGCGGGTGAAGATCCCCGCCTTTTCGATGCTGCCGACGGTGCGAACGTCTTTTCCGGAGGCCGTCCCGCCCGGGATCCGCTCGCGCACGGCGAATCCGCTGCGCCAGAAGGACGCCTTCTCCAGGACGTAGCGCCGCTCTCCGTAGCTCACCTCGAACCGGCTGCGCAGGGCCAAAGGCTTGGTGGCGGTGACCAGCGGGTGCTTCATCTCGTCGAGCAACCGGAAGTCGCCGAGCCAGCCTTCCCGCTCGAGCTCGTAGGTCTTGCCTTCGATCTCGACCTCGCCCCGCTCGCGCCGGGCCGAGGGATCGAGAAGCGCCACCCGCACGCCGTCGCGCTGGATCTCGTAGTCGTTGGAGAACAGGCCCTTGGGGCTTGCTTGGAGCATGGGGTCACCTTCCTGCGCAAAGCAAGGGGACGCAAAGCAGTCTTGTCCTCGGGTTAGAATGGCGAAGGAGAAAGGTGAGGATCTGCATGACTCTGACCGGAAAGCTCGAAGGCCGCACGATTCTACTCGACGAGGAGATTCCGTCCTTGCAGGGACAAAGGGTAAGTGTGGTGGTCACCTCGGTGCCCGACCATGAGCTCGAGCTTTCGGCGAAGGAGCAACGGGACCTGTGGGATGAGTGGGAGAAGCGCGGTCCCCAAGGTCCGATCGAGGATGACGGCGAAGCCGATTTCCCATGATCCCGCGTGGGGATATTCGCTGGTTTCGGTTTCAAGCTTCCCAAGCACTGCGTGCTCAAGCCGGAATGGATCCGTTCTGTGGATCGAGCTGTTCTCGGTCCCTGGATTGCGACTTTCCCGGAGGAGAGATGGGGTCAGGTGCGGACTGCGCTCCTCGAAGTCCTGGGCTTGTCGTCGTAGAGCCAAGCCGGATGCGCCACCCGCACGCCGTCGCGCTGGATCTCGTAGTCGTTGGAGAACAAGCCCTTGGGGTCGCTTGGAGCATGGGGCGTCTCTCGACATCGCCTATGGAGCCGGAATCACGATCTCGATTTCGTCAGGTGCGAGCCGCTCGAAATCCCTACGATTCAGCGTGACGATCTTCGTGGCTCCAGCGTGACGGCAACATTCGATGATCTCGGCGTCGTAGACGGCTCCCCCGATCGTGCCGCTCTCGGCGAAGGCTCCCAGCAACCTCCACGAAGCTTCCTCCGGCAAAGCGATGAGCCGGACACTCTCTTCCAGGGTCCCTTGGAGCACCTCCAGGGCCGTGCTTGGAGCCAAGCGATGCGGAGGTGGAAGCCGGGTCATCACGGAGTAGGCTTCCAGGAGGGCCCGCACCGGAAGAACCGTCTCCCCCTCCGAGGCCAAAAGCCGATCGAGAGCTTGCCATGCAGCTTCGTGTTGCTCGTGCCAGTCCTGGAGAGCAGCGATCAGCAAGCTGGTATCGATGCCGATGCCGGACAACTCAAGCTCCGTCCTTACGGCTGCGCAGGGCATCGCGAGTCTCGCGTACGATCTCCTGCGTCAGTGCCTCGGACGGTGCCTGAGCCTCGGCGACCAACACTTTCCCCCGGCGAACCAGCCGCACGTCTCGAGGAGCGGGCTCGATCTCCACGCGACCATCTCGATATCGAATTTCGAGCTCGATCCCGGGTCGCAGCCCTGCCTCGTCCCGAACTTGCTTGGGGACCACGAGACGGCCGGAAGCATCGATGGAAACTTTTGCGGCATTCGCCATGGCAGGAAGATTACCATGGCCGACTGGCCACCCGCACGCCACGAACCGGAGTCCGGAGGACGGCATTGGATAGCCCAGGGTGGAGCTCTGCGGAACCCTGGGCGGCATCGCGCTGCCAGCGCCGCCCTCCCACGCCCAGGGTTTCCACCCTGGGCTACCTCAGGACGCCCTCCGGGCTCATACTCAGTGCAACGGCCGCTTGCACCGCCCTCTCGTCGCTTGGCACCCCCCCCCCCCCCCCACCAACGCCCGCACGCCACGAACCGGAGTCCGGAGGACGGCATCGGATAGCCCAGAGTGGAGCTCTGCGGAACCCTGGGCGGCATAAAGCCTTGGGGATCGCCTGGAGCATCGTCGCGGGGCGAGCGGCTGCGAGAAAAAGCCTGCCCCTGCAGAGGCGGGCCGGGCCGTAGGGTCAAAGCTCGCGGAAGCCTCTCAGACCGTGAGGATCCGATGCCGGAATCCGAGGCCAGCCTCCCCGAGGGTCTCCTCGACCTCACAGAAGAAGCTTTCCGCTTCCGGGCTTGGCTCGTGCTTGGCAACGACCTCGATGCGGACCTCTCGGTCTTTGGCATCCGGGTAGCTCCGCTCGAGCTGACCGCTCTCGATGAGCTGCAGGTACGCATTGATCTTGTCCTGCAGAGTCACCAAATGCGTCGTCTCGTCGCTCCAGTCGAGGTGATCCGAGATGGTGAGCACGACGGCACCGGATTGACGATCGGTTCCGACAGCATCGACCACGTTCGTGTCTTCCACGGTCATCGCACGTCTGCCCGTTCATTGCTCACGACGAATCTCCACCTTCGTGGGGGGAATCTTTTTCCCGCCCGGGAAACCAGGCTTGCCCTTCCCGACGACCGTAGCACCCGACCGTTCGATCTCTGGAAACGCTTTGCTCTGGTTCCGTGTCTCCTGTCCATTTCCGGACTTTGCTTCGGTGAGTTGGATCTCTCTGCTCTCCTTGTCGATTCCAGCGAAGTCTACACGGGTCCTGGTCCTGGATTCGTTGCTCTCGATCGTCAACTGCTCGACGACGTTGTCTTGCTTCTCGCGCAAATCCTTGAGAACCCGGCGTTCAAAATTCCTGCCTTGCTCTCGATTGAGTCGGAGTCGCAGACGCCGCTGCATGATGAGCGTGTCGGTCTGTGAGCTAAAGAGCCGGGCAAAAAAGTTGCCGAAACCGGATTGGGGCCCAAATCCGAACCTCAAGCCGAACCGAGAGCAGAAGAGTCCGAATAGACCGTCCGGATCCACTCCGTTGACCGGATCGTTCGAGACGTAGGCAAAGAGGTGTCCCGGGATCCGGAAGGTGTGGAGCGACAGGTCCGGCTCTTCGAGCGCCTCAGTGTCGAACAGGTTCTCGAAGATCGGGTCGGGGCTGATCCACTGGCCCTGCCGAGGCTCGTAGTACCGGGCGCCGTGATACGAGAGCCCGGTCTCCTCGTCCAGCTCCTTGCCGGCGAAGAGATAGGGCGTCCGCTGGCTCTCGGAGCGCTCCGCCACCCACAGCTCGCCGGAGGGGAAGTACTCGAAGTGCTGGTAGACCTCGCCCTCGTCGTCGGTGATGAAGTGGGTCGAGCCCAGATGGTCCGGGTGGAAGAAGTAGCGCTTGCGCTCCTCCGGTCCGGGGCCGGTGGGCGAGGCGTTGAGCGACGGCTGGGCCACCTGGCTGGCGATCCGTAGCCCGTCGGCAAAGACGTGCTTCGAGCCGATGGCTCCGTTGCGCACGGAGAAGTAGGCGTTGACGTAGGTGGTCTCACCGTGGGGTCCGGCCTTGTTCGTGCGGCGACCGGTGTCGTCGTAGAGGAAGCGGGTGGTGCGACCGTTGTCGGCCACCGAGCGCACCCGGCTCTCCTCGGTCCACACCACGGTGCGGCGGCGGCCGGAACGGTCGTGGTCCCAGCCGGTCTGGTTGCCGCTGGCGTCGTAGTGGTAGCTGCGCTCGCCCAGATGGGTCACCGCGTGGGGCTGCGACCCGCTGTAGACGTAGCTCCAGTCGAAGGAGGTCTTTTTCTGCGCCAGCGCCTTGCCGCTGGGCTGGATCCGCTCGTGGATCTGCCGCTTGGCGGTGAGGTTGCCGATCTCGTCGTAGGACTGGTCCAGGCGATAGACGGTGCGCTTGTTGGGTGGGAACCGGTACTCGCCCTCGGCCTGAACGAGCTGGTAGAGATCGTCGTAGACGAAGCTCTGGCTTGTCGGCCCACCGTGCTCGGACGGCTTGGGCAGTGGGACGTCGTTGCCCAGGGTGACCACCGAGCCGACCCGGTTGTAGGAGTACCGTAGATCCTGGATCTCGCGGCCGTCGCCCTCGTGGGTGAGCAGCCGGTCGAGGAAGCGCGACACCGGGTTGTAGGTAAACCGGGTCTCGGTGCCGTTGCCGTAGACGATCCGCGCTCGGTCGCTGAAGACGTCGTAGCCCTGGTGGACGAGGTAGGGGTAGCGGAGTCCACGCTGCTCGCCGGACACCGACTGCACCAGACCGCCGGCGTCGAAGCCGTAGGTCAGGACCTCGCCGTCCGGGTAGGTGATGCCCAACAGACGCCCGAGGCTGTCGCGGTCGAAGCGCGTCTCCCAGGGGCCCTTGGGCGAGCGGCCGTTGAGCGCCGTCGTGGTCTTGACCGTGCGGGCGAGACCGCCGAGGCCGGTGTACGAGCGTTCCTCGATCCCCGACTCGTCGGTCACCGTGGCGATTCGGTTGCCGCGGAACCCCGACGCCCCGGGCGCGCCATAGGTGTAGAGGACGTCCGGCGTCTCGGGGTAATCGATGCGGTCGAGCCGGTTGAAGGTGTAGAGGTAGCGGATCTGCTGTCCGCGCGCGGCCAGGTGCGCGGGGATCCGCGCGCCCAGGTTGCCGGCGAGATCGAAGCGGGCCTCGGCACGCCCGGCATCCGGGCTGTCGATCATGATGCGCCGGCCGAGGGTGTCGTACTCGAGGCTCGTGACGTTGCCGCCGGGATCGGTGACCGAGGTCAGCTCGACCATGGCGTTGTAGCCATAGCGGGTGGTGAGCTGGCGCTGCATCCCGCCGATGCGGTTGGTCTGCTCGATGCCGACGATCACGTCAGTGACGTCGAAGTAGGAGTGGGTGACCTTGCCCTCGGCGTCGGTGCGGGTCCGCAGCAGCCGGCGGATGCCGTCGAGCTCGTCGATGCCGTAGTCCATCCGCGTCTCGGTGCCCTGCGGGAAGCGAGCCCGGGTGACCCGGTTCAACACGTCCCAGGTGATCCGCGTGGGATGGGTCTGGGGGACGTCGACGAAGGGAGGCGCGCGGGACAGGGGGCTGGAGAAGGTTCCGGATTCGAATACCGGTTGGCCCTCGGCCGCGACCCGGCCCTTGGCGTCGAATTCCTGACGACCGCTCACCCGGCGACCGATACGCGTGGCGCTGCCGGAGCCCTGGTCGATCTCGGTGTCCTTTTGCTGCTGGATCGGCCGGGTCAGACCGTCGAGGAACATCGCCACGTCGATGGGATCGGAGCGCGTGACGTCCCTCTGGCGCACTACCGCCGAGGCGGGCCGCTCGTCCGGGTAGTAGGCGAAGGCGAGGGTGGGCTCCGAGGTGCCCAGCTCGTTGGGGGCGAAGACCCGCGTCAGCCGGCCGAAGATGTCGTACTCACGCCGGATCGAGGCGCCCGCCTCGTCGGTGGTGAGCGTCGGCAGGGCGAAGCCCAGATCCCACTCGTTGGTGGAAACATACCCAAAGGAGTCCTCCACCCGGGTCACCTGCGTGCGGGTGGGGGCGTCGTAGACGATGTCGCGGGTGTAGCCCACCGGGTCGGAGATCGTGACCAGGTTGCCGAGCGCGTCGTAGGTCAGCGTCCAGACCGGGTTGTCGGAGCCGGTGTAGGCGGCTCCGGTCTCGGGATCCCGGCCGCCGATCAGCGTGGACTCCAACCGCACCAGGTTGCCCTGGGCGTCGTAGAGCGCGTCGCGCTGGCGCAGCAACCGGCCACGGAAATTCCGTACCTCGATGTGGTCCGGACTGTGGATGTGGCGTGCCGGATCGATCTGGTAGGCGACGGTGGCGTGGGTGTCGTCCTCCGGTCCCTCGTCGACGAAGTCCACCTCGCGGATCACGTTGCCGGCGGCGTCGTAGTCGAGAGTCACCACCTGGGTCTTGGCCAGCGCCGGGGATTCGACCGTCGTGAGGCCCTCGTAGAGCGAGGTCGCCCGCTCGACCTCGGCGAGGAAGAAGGCGTCTCCCCGCGGACCCACCGGGCGCGGGTCGTAGCGCATCGTCACGACCGAGAAGAGGTGCCCCGCGGCGTCGGCGGTCACCTGCTTGGAGGGCAAATGCCGCCGGTAGAAGTCCTGGTTGTGGTAGTCGGTGGTGACGGTGGAGCCGTCGGGCCGGATCTCCCTCACCTTGGCGAAGCCGTAGTCCACGCGCTCGCCGCGGTCGCGGTAGGCGTCGTTGAAATAGTCCCAGGTGGTGGTATAGGTGTTGCCGCGGCCGTCGTCGAGGGTGGCTTCAGCGAGCACCCAGCGGTTGTCCGGCATGTCCACCCGGTGGTCGGGGTTGGAGAGATCCACCCGGTTGCCCTGCCGCCGGTAGTCGACGGTGAGGGTGCCGCCCAGGGGGTACTCGACGGTGGCGAGCAGGTTGACTTTGCGCGCCTTGTTGCGCTTGACGTAGACGTTGCCATCGCCCTGTTTCTTGAGAATGTGGTCGGCGAGGCCGTCACCGTCCAGGTCCTGGAGCATCACCTGGAGGCCGCCGTCGCTGCCCTGGATCTGCACCGAGCCCTCGATCTGGAGCCCCACCACCGGGGTCGGCGGCACCAGCGGGATGCAGATCGGGATACCGATCGACCCGTTGCCGTTAATGTTGCCGTCGAGGCTCACGGCGTCGCGGCATCGGAAGAGTCCGAGGGGGTTGTAGAGACCGCCGGGCTCCGAAGTCCATCCCGGAGCCTGCCAGCGTTGCTCGTTGCCCCACCGGTCACCGAGGTTGAGCTTGACGCGGAAGAAGCCCTGGCCGTCGTCCTTGGAGACGTGATCGACGAGCCCGTCGCCGTTGACGTCCACCAGATCCACCACGGTGCGGGAGAGCGTGGTGCCGATGCCGCCGCCGATGGGTCCGATGGCGATGCCCGCGTTCTCCACCGTGCTGCGGGTCAGACGCAGGGCGTTGGGGTTGTCCCGGGGCAGACCGGCGAGCTGGAACACCTCGTTGCAGCGGGGCGCGCCCCCGCCGCTCCAGGGGGGTAGCTGCCAGGTCTCCTCACCGCCAAAGCGATAGCCGAGGTTGAGCCGGACCTTCATGTCGGTGCTTCCGGGACTCAACCTCACCTGGTCCGGCAGCCCGTCGCCGTTGACGTCCACCAGGTCCTTGCGGCTCTGGCTGGCGGAGGCGGCGAGCCCCACCGAAGGCAGCGCGCTCGCCACCTCCTCGGTCTCGCCCTCGGCGTTCTTCTTGGTGAAGGTGATGCCCAGCCCGATGGAGACCGACACGTTGGCGTCCCGCGACGAGCGCACCTCCAAGCCGGGGCTGGCGGCGGTCTCGAGGCCGCCAAAGCCTCCGCGGCCGTTCGAGAAGCGCACACCGAAGGAAGTCACCTGGTCCGGGTAGCGGTCGCCGTTCATGTCGAGGAAATCGAGCGCGGTGGTGTTGTCACCCAGGCTCAGGCTGCCGCCCACCCCGGCGCTGGCGTCCGCCCCGGCGGTGCGGCCGACGCTGTAGCGGATCAGACCGAGACCGCCTCCGCCTCCATCGCCGTCGAAATCCAGATCCGCCACCACGTTGCTGCCCCGGCGGGACGGCTTGCCCCCGTCCGCGGCGTGGTAGAGATCGAAGCCGGCGGCGATCCACACCGGCTCGGGCACCTCGTCGGTACCCTGCCAGCGGGGGGTGGCGGCGACGAAATCGCTGTCTCCCTCGTCCGGCCGCTCCTCCAAGGCGCTTTCACGGAAGGTCTCGGCACCGTTCCACTCGCCGTAGAACCAGCCGTGGTAGCCACCGGACAGAGGCTCTTCGCGCAGCCCCAGGGGCTGGGCGAGCTCGGGCAGGTCCCGGAACCGCTCGTTGATCGGGAGAACGACAGCGCCGATCCTGGCGCCGATGCCGTTCGTGTCGCCGATCGTGGTGACGAACACCGGGTCGCCCTCGGCCAGATCCAGAGAGAGCTCGAGGTCGAAGCTTCCCGGCACGATCCGCTCGCTGAACAAGCGGTGGAGCCCCTGCACCATCAGCAGGGCACCGTCGGCCTCGTCGTCGTCCCGGCTCACCCGCAGCGTGTGCCGCCCGGTGCTGGGGGCCGTCCACGAGGCGGTCGGCCGGTTGCGCGGGAAGAGCCGGCGGACGTCGGTCAAGACCTGGGCCGGCAGCGTGATCTGGGCCAGAGGCAGGGCCGACGGCTCGCCGCCGACGGTGCACTCGCCGGTGGCGGTGTCGCACACCGGGACGCCACACACCTCGGGGCGCTCCTCGCGGAGCTGCTGGCAGAGGGTGCCTCCCTCGTAGCTGACCTGGGGCGTCCAGGACACCCGTGCCGGGTCCACCTGGGTGGCGCTCGCCAGGTGGAAGACCAGGACGTCCTCGACCTCCACCGCCACCCTGGGAACCTCGTCGAAGGTGCCGGTCTGAGGCGCTGCCAGGTTCCGGGTCCAGACGATCGACGGCGGTGAGCCCTCGCGCAGCCGGACCACCGAGGCACGGACCGCGTCGGCTGTGGTCTGTTTCACCAGCGGACCGAAGATCGACACCTCGCCGCGGGCGGGAGCGCTCCAACCACCCCCCGGAGGACCGGCGAGGCGGAAGTCGTCCCCGGCGTCGAAGACGTAGACCGGGGCGCCAAAAGGCTCTACCGCAGCCCGCTGCTCGGGGGAGAGCGCAACCGGGAGGCATACCGCGCATCCGGGAGAAGGCGCACGGAAGTAGGTGATCCTCGGAGCCCACAGCAGGTCGTCGGCTTCCGTCTCGGCAATGGAGCCGGTCTGGAAGTAGAGCCGGTCACCGGCCGACACGTTGCGCTCGAGACCGCCGCCGCACGCGTTGCCGAGTGCCGGGGCGCACGCTGCGGTGTCGCCGGGGGCGAAGGTGTGGTGCCAGATGCGTTGGCCATTGTGGTAGATGGCCGCTTCGACGCCGTCCCGACCGCCGGAGCGCAGCTTCCGGAGGGCACCGTCGACAGCGATACGGCCGCTGTAGGGCAGGGTGAGCTGACGCAGGGTGTCGCTCAGCTTGAAGTTGTCCAGAACTTCTGTTCGTTGCTCGGGGGGGACGAGATCCTCCCCGTCGAGGGTGAAGCCGCTCCAGCTCGAGGTGTTGCCAGAGAAGCCACGGCCGTCGTTGAGACGCACGCCAAGACCGCCGAAGGCGTTCACCAAGTCCGGGAAGCCGTCGCCGTTGATGTCGGTGATCGTGCGATCCTCGAACACGTTGCTCCAGATCCACGTGACACCGGCCTGTACCGTGTCCTGGAAAGCGTGAGCGCCGGCCCCGAAGTCGAAGGAGAGGTCGAAGCCGTGCTCGAGGGTCGTGGTGTTGTCGAAGCTCGAACCGCCAAAGCCGCCCAGGTCGCTGGCCGGGTCGTAGCGGTTGAGTTCGGCGTCGCCGTCGTCATCGATGCGGTCCGGCAGCCCGTCGCCGTTCAGGTCCAGGAAGGTGACACGGGTGGTGCTGTCCGTGAACGAGGCGCCCACCTGGACCCCGCCGTGGGGGTCGCAGCTCGGTGGTCCGAGACCCACGAACACGTGGCCGCCGCCGCCGATCTCCAGGCGGTTGGTGGCGTCGCGCGAGGAGCTCAAGTGGCCCCACACCGAGGTGTCTTCGAAGCCGTCGGGGTTCCCTGCGCCGGTGGTGGGCATGCGGAAGTAGTCGAAGCGGTGGCGCGCCAGCTCCGAGGTGCCGTCGCGGCCGACGACCGCGAAAGCGGAGAGCAGGCTCTTGGAGAAGTCTCCGATGCGGTATTCGAGGAGATACCGCCGCACCAGCGCGCCACCGGCCAGGACGTCGATGTGGGAGAGCCGGTGGCGGGTGAAGGTCTTGAAGCCGGGCAGAGCGGAGGACAGGCGGTCCGGCCGGAGCTGATCCGGATTGTCGGCCGCGTCGAGCTGGAAGACCACCTGGTAGAGGGGAGCGATTCCCGGCCCACCGGTGTACTGGATGCTCTGCAGATAGGTCTCGACCCAGGGCTCCCCGTTGTTGCCGGTATCGGTGGCGTATGTGAAGTCCACCGTGTTGCCGTGGGTGTCCACCATCCGCTCCAGGTGCCAGCGGAAGACGTTGCCGCTGCGGTGGATGTCCGCCAGCCGGGCGCCGGTGGACTGGCCGTAGATCCGGCGGGTGCCGTTCTTGTCCGTGATCTCCCACCAGTAATTCGAGGGCCCGCTGCCGTGGCGCACGATGCGCTCGAAGCTTCCCTCGACGCGGCGGGTGAAGATGCGCTCCGCCTGCCGCGGTTCGCCGGTGTGGGCGGTGGGGGCGAGGAAGGCGCCGTCGAGCAGATAGGTCTCGGTCTCCTGGGCGTCGTCGTAGCGAGGCACGCCAAAGCGGGTGTCCACCTCGATGCTCGACGCGGCGAGTTCCCAGCCCAGTCCGAGCCAGCCGTTGCCGCCGGCGCTGTTGTAGGTGAGCTCCAGCTCCGGCGCCATCCCGCGCCGGCCGGGGGGCAGCTCGAGCGGGAACGACAGCGTGGCGTCTCCGCTGGGCGAGCCCGTGGGGGCCTCGATGAGCGTGATGCCGGCGGCCGGATCGGGCTCGGCCAGGTCGGCGATCGAGCTGGCCTCGAACGAGGTGCCGGACGGCGAATCCGGCACCGTCAGCGTGGCGTTGACAAAGTCGGTGAAGTGGTCGGTGAGGCTGGTGACGGTGCCCGCGGCGGGATCCACCGCGACGCGCTCGATCTCCAGCCAGCGGCCCGCCTGCTCGTCAAAGAACCAGGTCTGGACGTCGTCGTCGACGTGGCCGACGGGGACTTTGCCTCCGTCGTAGGGCAGGGTGAGGCGGATCGGCAGGGCGAACCGCATCCCATCCGGACCGAAGCGGTAGCAACCGTGGACGTCGGTGACGTTGGTCATCCCGGTGTCGAGCCCCGCCATCCGGTCCGCGTCGAGGTACTCGATGGTGATCTCGACCTCTTCCGTGACCGCTCCGGCGGGGATCTCCAGCTTCGCCCCCTCGTGCTCGATCACTGAGGCCTCGCCAGGGGTGACCGTCTGGCGGAAGATGTCGGTGGCCGTCGTGTCGCCTCCCTGGTCCTTCTTCGCTGCGTCCGCGTGGGAACGCGTCGGGTCCTCGACGGGGATGGTGCGTGCCAGGCGGGTGCCGTCGGGCCACAGCGCCTCCACAGTGACCGGCCGCTCGTCGCCGCGACCGCGGGCGATCTCGACCTCGAAGGCGCCGTCGGCGAGCCCCACGGCGCCGGGTACGTGGCCGCCGTCGACATAGAGCGCGGGGTTGCCGCCGGAGGCACCGAAGCGCTGGAGAAAGCCGCGCAGAATCACCCGGCCGTCGAGGATCGGCGCCGCACCGCCAGCCGCGCTACCAGAGGGATAGCTCAGCACCAGCCGGGGCGCGGCGGAGATCGACCCCACCGGGCTGGCGAGCAGACGTGCCTCGGTGAGCGTTCCGGACGGTGAGGCGAGGGAGGGGGTCTCGGTGTCGGAAGTGGCATTCTGCCAGGAGAGCCGTAGCCGGGTCGCCGCCGGGAGAGCGGGATCCAGCGGCAGCACGTTCCAGCCGGAGCGCAGCCCCACCAGGTCCACCGGCTCGCGGGCCATTCGGGCGGTTCCCTGCGCGTCCACCGCCTCGACCCACAGCGTGCCGGTGGGGCGGTCCCGGAGAAACACCTCCAGCGCGCCCGGCTGGGCGGGCCGACGGAACGGAAGCTCGAGGGTCGAGGGGAATGAGGCCGTGGGATCGCTCTCGCCGGTCCAACCGGTCGTGACGTCGCCATCGACCAGCGCTGTCGCCAGTGCCGAGGGCGCGGGAGCCGCGATCTCCGCGCCGCCGACCAGCAACCGGCCGTCCTCGGGGATCAGCGCCAGCCGCACGTGGGTACTCGCGGGGGCACCGGACAGACGCACCTCGTTCCAGCCCCGTTGCAGCCAGAGAGGGGAGATTTCTTCCAGGTAGCTCTCAGGGGAAAGGTAGCTTTCCGGGAACGAGGCTGGAGCCGTGTCGAGCGTGGCTCCCAGCGCCGGCCGACCGTTGATCGAGCGGGAGACGCCGAGCCAGTGCCCGGTCCCTTCCATCTCCCAGATCAGAAAGGCCCGCGCCAGGGTCCCCGGGTCCGTCCCCAGGTGGAAGTGGAGGACCTGCTGCTCCGTCTCTTCTCCAGGCTCGGCTCCGGTATCGGCACCCGCACCGAGCCGTCGGACCGGCAGGGACGCGTCGATGCGGATCGCGCTCTCCGGCAGCCCGTCGGCGTCAAGAGCCAGAGCTCTTCGCGCGGTACCGAGCAGCTCGATTTCGGGCAGGGCGGCGCCGGGGAAGTGCGGCTGCCACTCCAGGACCAGTGCCTCCGCCGAGAACGGCTGTGGCAGCGGAAGGTGCTTCCAGCCGGTGCCGAGCGAGCCGGTGGCGAGGTCGCGCAGACCTTCGACCGACCGGGTGCCTTCGGCGTCCGCCGCGAGAACCGTCAGCCGTCCCAGGCCGCCGCCCAGCAGACCGATGCCGGTGAGCGGGCGCTCTTGCGGCAGCTCCACGCGCAGGCGCACCGGGGCTCCGTCTTGGGAGAGCACCGGACTGCCTGGGTCGCTGTCCCACAGATCCCAGGCGTCGCCTGCCCCAGGGGTCAGGAGCCCGACGCTCCGGGGAGAGACGCGCTCCATGCGGAGCTCGGCGGTTTCGAGCCATCCGGCCGATTGACCGAGAGTCCAACCGACGAGACCGGCGAGGGAGAGAAGGACGGCGAGCGGGATCAAGAGCTTGCGGGACATGCGGCACCTCCAGCGATCGGTTCCCTGATCGGAACCTTGAAGCACTACGAAATGGCTGTAACCGGAATCTGCACCTGTGCAGGGCCGATGCCACACAGTTGAAATGTCGCCAAAGACTTGTCAAATCAGCGGACTCGAGAGATTTTGTAGATTTAAGGATGGGGCTCGTGAATGATCGTCACGAGTGACATAAATGTCAGCGGAGGAGTGTCAGAGGGCTCCTGACACAGGAGGCGTGGCTTCCGAGCACTCGGCGCAACGAAAAAGCCCGTCCCCGGAGGGACGGGCTGGAGCGGTTGTCAGGTGGGAAGAAGGTGGGAAGTGGGGGCGGGATGGAAGCGGGTCGCCCGCGGTCCAATCGGTCTAGCGGAGAACCAGGGCGAGGAGTGCGGCGAGCGCTCCGAGGATCTTGACGAGAGTCCAGCTCGGCTCGGGTTGTCTCGGGCTCAGGCTGGTCATGATGCGTACCTCCTCGTGGGTGTGTCCTCGGGAGCGTGATGGATCCTGCTCCGTTCACCTATACCTACGAAAAAGAGAGCGAAAAGATGACACGGAGGAGATGAGCCCCGCGAAGCACACGGGAGCTCAGGCAGGATTCTGAAGGGCCGATCGCCCACCAGCCGGTAGATTCCGAAGTCTCTCCTGTTGGTGGTGCACACCGACTCGGTCCCCAGCTCATCGGCGAGAGCCACCAGCGTGGCGTCTGCAAAGTCCATCGGAGATCCGAGTACTTGTCGACAAGACGCCTGCAATGACGGAGAGATGAAGGGGTTGCGGGAACCAGGGCAGCACCCCCGGCCAGAAAAAAGTCCAGACAAGCTTGACGCCCCCTGGGGACACGCCCGAGGAGATGGGTCGCCTCGGTCTGGCAGCGGTCGAGAAGAGTAACGAGCGCTCCTTGTATCCAACAGCAGCGCATTCGCCATTCTTCATCGACTCCAGGAGGTACTTGCGGTGCGTCCGATCGGCCGCCGCGTCCAGGGCGCGGCTCAGCTCCTCCGGGAGCCGAATGGTCACTTGGGCGGAGATGGCCTTTCTATTGTACAACTCCGCGGCCTCTACAGCCTCCCCGCGGGCACTCGGCCCTCGCGGATCTCGCGAGTCTGGGCCGGGGTAAAGGGGGTGGCGCGGAGCAGACGAGGGTCCTGCTGGCGCGAGCGGAAGAAGTCCGCCACATAGCTCATGCGGTCGGCGAGGGAGGTCCAGTCGCGCGCGGCGCTGCCGCGGAGGCTGTCGGGGGTCCGGTCGAGCTCGCGCAGCACTTCCAGCAGGGCGGGCAACGTCAAGCAGCGCAAGGCGGGTGGGTACATCGAGCCGTCCGGTAGCGGAGGCAGATCCTCACCCATCTCGAGAGTGCCTTCCGGCACCGCCAAGGTCACCAGGCATTGGGTGGCCGCCTGGACCCAGTCGTCCTCCAGCCGCCGCAGCGCGGGGCTCAGCAGCCGGCCCAGAAAGAGCGATCGTGCGGCCCTCCGCATCGGTGCGCGCAGCCCGCCGTCGATGTCTCCCTGCAAACGGGTCTGCTCGTGCAGCCCCACCAGCAGGTTGGCGAGCAGCATCCGCTCGGCTCGCCGCTGTGGGCTCTTCTCGAAGATTGCTGCGTAGTACTGGGCGAAGGCACGTGGCAACTCGTCGGTGGTCTCGGAGTCCCTGCGAATCTCGGCCAAGAAGCTGCCCAGCCGCTGGGCATCCGGCCCGTGGTGGTGGTGCACGAGCTCCAGAAAGCGCGCGTAGAGCGGTGCCAGTCGGCGATACACCCGGTGATTGCCTTCCGCGATGTGCTGGCTGACGTCCTTCGTCGCTTCGCGCGCGAAGCGCAGGAGGCGCCCGTTGCGCAGAAGCCCGGCGCTGACCGTGCCGTCGAGCGCCGAGCTCCGCCGGGGGTCGAGCCCGAGGAACCGGCGCAGCGGCGCGGGCACCTCCTCGTTGCGGATGTACCGCCCGGCCTGTTTCGAGGCCCAGGTGGCGAAGGCGGTCCACACCACGTCGGGACCACCGTAGATCCGGTCGAAGGCCACCGTCAGCTCGTGGTAGCTCTGGGTGATCCGGAGATTGCGCCGCACCGGGTCGGAATCCTCGACGATCCGGCGGACCGCGTCCGGGGTGATCGAGCTGTCCGGCTGGAGACGCCAGGCGGCGAAGCCCTGGGGAGGGGTCTGGAGAAGAAGAGTCGCGCTCATGGTGGAAGCTCCCGAAGAAGGGTGCAGCAGACGGCCGCTCGGTGGCGGCCTTCACCCGGGAGTTACGAGAAATCCGGGCGCCAGCCGACATCCTTTCCTTGGGAAGGCGGGAGCGAGAGGTTCAAGAAAGATCCGGGAAAGTCGCGTGTCGTGTTTCCGACGAGTCCCGCGTAGCTGTAGATGAACGCGGCCTCACGAGACGCATCGACATCTGAGGCAAGACACCGAGGCCGCGGAGCACGACACGAAAACATCAACCGCTACTCTGGAGGAATCAGCCATGTTGACCTCGATCTTCCGCATCATCCGACACGACCGCAACGAAGCCCACAACGAGTCCGACCGCTTGGAGAGCCTGCTGGCCATCGCCTGCGACGGCTCCCCCGAAGACTGCTACGACGAACCCGGTGGTGAGCTGCCACCGACCCAGCCCAACCCGAGCGGGGGCCGCAAGCCCAAGCCGGAGACCCAGGCCAAGGGTGGGCGTGCGCTGGACCGGCCGGTAGTGAGCCGCATCGCCGAGGCGTTGTTCGGTCTGCCGTGCCCCGTTCCGACGGCTGCCTGAGAGCACCCTGAGCCGACCCATCAGGACAACTTCCGAATCCTCCTTCACACCCGGCCGCTTCCACGGCCGGGCTTTTTGGTGCCTTTCGCACTGGCTTCAGCCGTCGGGCGAGTCGTCGCGTCTCTGGGAGTCGTCCTCGCTGTTCTCTTGTCGAAGGGTCTCCATCTCCGCGCGATGCGCCGCCGCTTCGCGCGGGCGACCCCATGTGTCGTACAGCTTGGCGAGGGCCTCGTGGGTGCGCAGGGCGGAGCCGTAGTCGAGATCGCCTTCCTCGATGTTGAGCTGGAGGATCTCCTCCGCCTCGGCGTAGCGGCCGAGCTGGGTCAGACAGCGGCCGAGGTCGATGCGCGGTCGCACGATCTGGGGGAATCGGGAGGTACCCTCGTTGCGACCGAGCTCGAGCACCTGCCGGAGGAGGGGCTCAGCGCCTTCGGGATCGCCTCGGTCCAGGCGAATGGTTGCAAGACGATACAGGGGGAACACCAGGTAGGGTGTCCGGGGTCCAAAACTCTTCTCGTAGCCTAGTCGCACGCGTTCAAAGAGAGCAGCGGCTTCGTCGAGCTCTCCGGATTGATAGGCCAGAGTTGCCAGGTTGCGTAGGGGGGTCAGGATATTGAGGTGATCCGCACCCAGGCTCGCTTCGATGATCTTTGCGCTGCGCTGGTAGAGATCGCGGGCCTCGGAGTACCGGTGCTCTTTCTGATACATGCGTCCGAGGTTGTTGAGCACGCTGGCGAGCACGGGGTGCTCCGGTCCGTACACGTCCTCGTAGATCGCAGCGGCCCGCTCGCGCGCCTCGATCGCCTCATCCATCCGATCCAAGCTGCTGAGCACACCGCCGAGGAGATCGAGGCCGTCCGCCACCTTGGGGTGGTCGGCGCCGTAGGACTGCTCCAGGGCCGGGAGGGCGAGACGGAGCTGCTCCTCCGCCTCGACGTCCCTCCCCAGATGCCGGAGCACGGTTCCCAGGAGACGACGGACCTCCGCCACGTACGGGTGGTCGGGTCCTTGACTGGGCTCGAGCGAGGAGAGCGCCGTACGCAGAGTCTTCTCGGCTTCGTCGTACCTTTGGAGGGCCAGGAGCGCCTGGCCGCTCGACATCCACGAGAGCCCCGACGTGGGGTCCTCCGGCGGGGCGCCCGCCGCGAGGATCCGGCGTGCCTGCTCCTGGATCTCCAGCGCCTCCTCGTAGCTTCCTTGGGACAGCGCGATACGGCCGAGGGTTTCGAGGGTGCGGCCGAGCTCGGGATCGTCCGCCGGAAGATGCTCGCGGCGCAGTGCGAGGGCTTGTTCGACCAAGTCCCGCGCCTCGTCGTACTTTCCCTGGCCCGCCCGCAGCACCGCGAGCGAGGTCAGCGAATGCGCGAGATCGTCGGGGTTGCCATCCTCGCTTCGCTGCAGCTCGACCGCCCGCTCCAGCAGAGGCTCGGCCTCGTCGAACAGCGCCAGCTCGCGGTAGACCTCCCCCATCAGCGTCATCATCGACGCCTGCACCTCCGGCTGCCCGGCCAGCTCTTGGTCGATGCGCTCGGCACCGCGGTCGAGCAGCCTCCGTGCGGGAACCTGCTCGCCCAGCGAGCGGGTCGGGGCCGAGATCTCGAACAGGCTGCGCAGAAAGTCCGCCACCTGCGTCGCCTCGGCGGCGGCCACCCGCGCGCGGTCGCGCTCGCGGGTCAACCGCACCGTGTAGAACACCACCAGCGTCACGATCAGCGCCAGCGCGGCGGCGGCGGTCGCCACCGCCACCCGGTGACGGCGGACCAGCTTGCCGGTGCGATAGGTGAAGGTGTTGGGCCGTGCCTTCACCGGCCGGCCGTCGAGGTAGCGCTCGATGTCCTCGACGAGCTGGGCCACCGAGCCGTAGCGGCGCTCCGGCTCCTTGCGCAGCGTCATCAGCACGATGTTGTCGAGGTCGCCGGACAGCTCCCGGCGCAGCCGGTCCGGCGAGGTGCGGCGCGCCCGGCCGATGGCCTCCGCGGTGGGGGGCGCCTCGCCGGAGATCGGCGGGGAGTGACCGGCGGCGGCCAGCACGGCGTTGGACGGCCGCGTGGGGTCCGTCTCGCAGATCGCCCGCACCGCTTCGTGGGGGCTGCGCTCCGCCAGCTTGTAGGGATAACAGCCGGAGAGCATCTCGTAGAGCAGCAGACCGAGCTGGTAGATGTCGGAGGCCGTGGTCACCGGATCGCCCTGGATCTGCTCCGGGCTGGCGTAGACCGGGGTCATGGGGCGGGCGTCGGTGCGGGTCAGCGGCATCGCTCCCGGGGCCGCCTCGGAGTCCAGCAGCTTGGCGATGCCGAAGTCCAGGAGCTTGACCACCCCCTCGTCGCTGACCAGGATGTTGGAAGGCTTCAGATCCCGGTGCACCACCAGGTTGCGGTGGGCGTAGCTGACCGCCCGGGCCACCTGGATGAACAGCCGCAGCCGCTCCGGAACGCTCAGCTTCCTCTCGTCGCAGTAGTCGTCGATGGGCCGTCCCTCGACGTGCTCCATGACGAAGTAGGGCCGGCCGTCGTCGTCCACCCCGCCGTCGAGGAGCTGGCCGATGTTGGGATGGCGGGCGAGCGCGAGGATCTGGCGCTCCTGGTCGAAGCGCATCACCACCTCGTCGGTGTCGACGCCCTGCTTGATGCGTTTGAGCGCCACCTTCTGCTCGAACTGGCCGTCCGCCCGCTCGGCCAGGTAGACGACGGCCATGCCACCACGGCCGATCTCTTCGAGGATCCGGTAACGGCCGATCACCCGCCCGCTCGGGCTCTCCTCCTCGCCTTCCTCACCCGCCAGCTCGCGGGCGACCTCGCCCCACAAGGGGTTGTCGAGAGCGCCGCCGGGATGGAGGCTCCGGGTCTCCTCCTCGGAGCTCGCGAGGAGCCGCTCGACCAGCGCCCGCAGCTCCGCATCGTCGCCGCATGCCTCGTCGAGATAGGCGGGACGCTCTACAGGGGGGAGATCCAGGGCCGCCTCGAACACTTCGTCGGCACGGCGCCAGCGGTCAGTCTGGGAGTCGGGCATGGTCGGGGCTTGGGATTCGAACGTCCGAGATGCAGCGGTCCGAGCTGCCGTTTCGATGAATAGCTGGATGAATAGCTGAAAGTCTAGCTTGCCGGAGCCACCTGAAGCCAGTACACTCCTTACAGGAGGTAAGGAACATGGCCACCGCTACCGTCACCAGCAAGGGTCAAATCACCATTCCCAAGCAAGTCCGCCAACATTTGCGCCTGGAAACCGGCTCCCGGGTCGAGCTCGTGGTCCAGGAAGACGGGTGGGTAGTCCTTCGGCCCCTCGAGCGATCCATCCGAGAGCTTTTCGACCTGCTTCCACCCTCCCATCGGCCCACTCCGTCTCTCCAAGAGATCGACGATTCGATCCTGGAAGGTCGAGCGTTGGACGACGAGCGGATTCGCGGGAGAAAGTGATGCCGGCGCTCTTGGGACTGGATACGAACGTCCTGCTACGAGCTGTCACCGGTGACGATCCCCAGCAATCTCCTGCTGCACAAGCTTTTCTTGAGAAGGCGGAGCGCAAAGGCCATCGAGTCCATTTGAGCCTCCCTGTGTTGTGCGAGCTCGTGTGGGCGCTCCGAGGAAGCCGATATCGACTCGACCGCCCCACGATCGCGGCCGTCTTGAACAACCTCCTACAGACTCCGTTGTTCGAGATCCAGAAGCGGGATGCAATCCGGTTGGCTCTCGCGGACTATCGGGAGGGATCTGCAGATTTTCCCGACTATCTGATCGGCCGCCTCGACGAGATGGCTGGCTGCGAGCAGACTGTAACCTTCGACAGCGCCCTGAAAGGCTCGGATCGCTTTGAGATCCTCTCACCTGCCCCATGAGCCGCCGCCCACTCCTTCTCGTTCTCCTCGTTGCCATCGTTGCGCTCGGTCTCGGGAGCTTGGCCCTCTTCCTCACCCCGTCCCTTACTCTTGGCAAAGGTGAGACGGCGGAGCCGGTTGCAGACCCGGCTTCGGAGACCACCTTCCTCAATCTCGACTTCGAGGTCTCACCCACGGGGACCTTGCCCAAGGGCTGGTTCTGCGGCGGCCAGGGCCACGAGGTGAGGCTCGATTCCGAGATCGCACAATCAGGGGACAACAGTCTGCGCATCCGCCACCTCGGTCAGACCCTTCCCGGACAGAGCTTTGGCGTGGCGACGGGCACGTTCCCGATTGCGGACGCCGTGGGCCACAGGGTCCGCTACAGCGGGTGGATCCGGACCGAGGAGGTGGCCGACGGCTGGGCCGGTCTCTGGTGGCGCATCGACGGGCCTGGAGGAGCCCAGTTGGGATTCGACAACATGGCCGATCGGGGACCCCGGGGCACAACCCCCTGGACCTCCTACGCCATCGAGCTGGAGGTGCCCGAGGGAGCCGTCAACATCAACTTCGGGGCCCTGCTGCCGGGCACCGGCACTGCCTGGTTCGACGCTCTCCAGGTGGAGCTCGACGGCGAGCCCTATCGCCAGGTCGAGCCGGTCCCCTTTGAGCCCTCGGAAGCCCAGCTCACCTGGCTGCGGGAGAACGCGGTGCCGCTGGCGACGGACGATCCCGGCGCAGACCTCGGCGATCTGGAGTCCCTGAAGGAAATCATCGGAGACGCCCGTGTCGTGGCTCTCGGGGAGGGCACCCACGGTACCCGGGAGTTCTTCCGCATGAAGCACCGGCTGGTGCGCTTTCTGGCCGAGAAGATGGGTTTCACCGTCTTCGCCATCGAGGCGAGCCTGCCGGAGGCCCGCCGGGTCGACGACTACGTCCGGACCGGCGAGGGCGATCCCCGGAAAGCGCTGGCTGGCATGTACTTCTGGACCTGGAACACCGAAGAGGTCCTCGAGCTGATCGAGTGGATGCGGAGGTCCAACCAACGGGGGCGCCGGATCGAGTTCTGGGGCTTCGACCTTCAATTCCCCGACGTCGCCATGGACAACGTCGAGGGTTTTGTGGCCCGGGCCGATCCCGGGGCGTTGGGCGACGTGCGCGACGCCTACGGTGAGGTGCGGGGAGCGGTCGCCGCGGTCCGCGAGCACCAACGGCAGGCGGGACGCCGAGGGGTCGGCCCGGTGCCCACCGAGCACCATGAGCGCTGGCGTCTAGAGGCCCAGAAGGTCCTGGAGCGTCTGGAGAGCCATCGCGACGACTACCTCGTTCGGGAAGGCGTCTCCGCCGAGGAGACGGCCTGGGCGCTGCGCAACGCCCGCGTGGTGGTCCAGGGGGTGGAAGCGCAGATGCCCGGCAGGACCTCGCGCGACGCGAGCATGGCGGAGAACGTCGAGTGGATCCTGGACCAGCATCCGCCGGGCACCAGGATCGTCCTATGGGCTCACAACGGCCACGTCAGCGAGCTCGACACGGGTCCGTACACGCCTATGGGGCACTACCTCGCCGAGCGCTACGGCGAGGACATGGTGTCCGTTGGCTTCGCCTTCCACGAGGGCCGCTATACGGCGGTTGGCAACCGGGGTCTCGGCACCTACGGCACGACCAGCTCCCGCCCCGGCACCTACGAATGGGTCTTCCACCGGACCGGTGCACCCCGGCTGCTGCTCGACCTGCGGCGAGCCGAGGAGGGATCGGCGCTCTCCGGCTGGCTCCACGACGAGCTGGAGATGCGCTCGATCGGAGCCATGGCGGTGGAAGACGCCTTCTACCCCTTCGACCTGACGGGCGCCTTCGACCTGCTGATCGACTTCGACCGCACCGGACCCTCGAAGCGGCTCGGAGCCCCGGCGAGCCCGTAAGGTACCTCCCTCCTACGGCCGCGGACCTCGGATTGTCAACCGGCCGAGATGCAGATGCAGACGCGATTGACGCAGCCACCGCAGGGACCGCACTGCTCGTGGGTGGTGCACCGCATTCCGGGATTGCATCCGGTGGGGTTGACGCACGGCTGGCAACCTCCGATGTCGCAGGGGCAAACCTTCTTGGTCGCGCCGCACTGGACGAAGTTGCGGCTGCCGGAGCAGTCCGCGACGGTACAGGGCTCGGAGCTCTCCTGGCAGGTCTCACCAAAGCCGCCGGAGCACGACAGCATGGAGCCGTCCGAGCAGGTCGTGGACGCGGTACAGCCGGCCAGCTCGACCGGATCCTCGGGCTGCAACGCGGTGGGGAGCTCGACCTCCGGCGGTATCGGGGCCTGGGAGAGCGCGGTGGAGCCGGGCTCGCCGCCGGCCACCGCCGCCGGGTTGGTACCGAGAGCAGCGAAGGTGAGGGCGAGAACGAACAGACAGATGACGACCAGGGTTGAGCGGATCAGGATCTTCATGCTCCAGCCTCCTTGACGAGGGCCTTCCGGAAACCGGCCCAGAATCTTGCAAAGAATTCGTCTACGCAGATTTTCTTGAGAATAGCAGAATCCAACTTACGCCTCGTTCGTGTATTCTCGGCGTATGCCCGAGCCGGAGGGGGAGCGTCCGACGCGGCGCATCCTCCACTGCGACATGGACTCCTTCTTCGCTGCGGTCGAGATGCGGGACGATCCGTCGCTGCGCGGAAAGCCCGTGGTGGTGGGAGGCGACCCGCGGGGGCGAGGGGTGGTCGCCGCCGCCAGCTACGAGGTGCGCAAGTACGGGGTGCACTCGGCCATGCCAGCGGCGCGGGCGCTCCAGCTCTGTCCCCACGCCGTCTTTCTGAAGCCGGCTTTCCGCCGCTATCGCGAGGAGTCCGCCGAGATCTTCGAGATCTTCCGGCGTTTCACCCCGCTGGTCCAGCCGGTGTCCGTCGACGAGGCCTATCTCGACGTCACCGAGCATCTCGTGCCCTGGGGCTCCGCCACCGCCGTCGCACAGGAGATCCGGCGCCAGGTCCGCGACGAGCGGCGTCTGACGGTCTCCATCGGCGTCGCACCCAGCAAGCTGCTGGCGAAGATCGCCTCCGACTTCCACAAGCCGGACGGCCTGACCGTCGTACACCCGCACAAAGTCGAGGGATTTCTGGCCCCGCTGCCGGTCCGCAAGCTGCGGGGCGTCGGCCCCCGAACCGAGGAGGCATTGGCCGAGGTGGGTATCGAGACCGTGAGGGATCTGCGGCGGTTGTCCCGGGACGACCTCGTCCGGCGCTTCGGCCGTCACGGGGGGACCCTCTTCGAGTTCGCCCGGGGCATCGACGAGCGGCCGGTGGTGACCCACCGCGAGCGCAAGAGCCTGGGACACGAGAACACCTATCGGGAAGATCTCGCCAGCCTCGACCGTATGGACGCCGAGATGGAGCGGTTCGCCGAAGAGGTCGCGCGCGGATTGGCGGCGCGCGGCTTTCTCGCCACCACCTTCACCGCCAAGGTACGATTTGGAGACTTCACCACCGTGACCCGGTCGAAGACCCTGCCGGCCCCCACCGCGGAGGCCGCGGCCATCGCCCGGGTCGCCCGCGAGCTGCTGCGCAAGACCGACGCCCCCCGGCGTCCGGTCCGGCTGCTGGGGGTCACGGCCTCCGGGCTGATCGGTGACGAGGAACAACGGCAGCTCTGGCTCTTCGAGCCCTGACCCGCTCTGGTGAGACATTCTGGGAGGTTCCGAGACGTGAGCCCCGACAAGACCAACCCCCGGCGCCGCAAGCGAGCCGATCCGGCTCTGCTGCGTCTGCTGCTCTTCTCCGGCGTGCTGATCGGCGTGCTGGTGGTCCTGCTGGTCTTCCGCAAGATCTTTCTGCCGCTGATCCTCGGCTTCACCATCGCCTACCTGTTCCATCCGATGGTGTCGTGGTTCGAGAAACGGGGGCGCTCGCGGGTCACCGGCGTCATCGTTCTCGCGTTGCTGCTGGTGCTGGTCCTGACCGGCTTTTTCCTCTACCTGATCCCCCAGGCGGGGAAGCAGCTCCACAGCCTGGCGGACCAGTCGGCGGACTACTGGCAGCGATTGAAAGCCTGGGCGGAGCCGGTGGTGGCCCAGGTCCGGGAGGTGCTGGAGGAGTACCAGAACGACGACGACGACGCGGGGAACGCCCCCGCGGGGGAGCCGGAAGGCGCCAAGGCCTTCAACCTCCTGGACGAGGTCGAGGGGACCCTGAAAGGCATCCTCCCGCGGGTGACCTCCTGGGTCGTCTCGGGGCTCCAGCGCGGATTCAGCGGGCTGCTCAGCGCGGTGCTCTTCCTGCTCAATCTGATCTTCGTCCCGGTGTTCGCCTTCTATCTTTTGGTGGACTTCCCCCACATCCAGCAGGGGGCACGGGATCTCATCCCCCTCCCGTACCGCGAGATCACCCTGCAACGTCTGAGCGAGGTGGACGACGCGCTGTCCAGCTTCGTCCGGGGTCAGCTCACCATCGCCTTGGTTCTCGGTGTGCTCAACGCGATCGGGCTGATGATCCTGGGGGTTCCCCTCGGTCTGGTCATCGGGCTGGTGGCGGGGCTCGCCAACATGATCCCGTACATGTCCATCGTCGTGGGTCTCGGTCCGGCGCTGCTGCTGGCCTGGGTCGAGCATCAGAACGTCTGGGTGCTCGTCGGTGTCGCCGCGGTCTTCGCCGGCACCCAGATCCTCGAAGGCACGGTGCTCTCACCGCGAATCCTGGGCAAAAGCGTCAATCTCCACGCGGTCTGGGTGCTGCTCGCCATCATCGTCGGCGGCAGCCTGTTCGGCTTCTTCGGCATGCTCATCGCCGTCCCCACCGCGGCGGTGATTCAGGTCTTTGTCCGCCACTGGCTGAAGACCTACCACGAGTCGGCGGTCTACCTGGGCTCGGTTGAAGGCTCCGCGACCCGGGAGGACGCGGCCGGCGCGGTCCCGTAGCCGAGCCCGGGGTCCAGGCTCCTCGCCACCCGGGGTGACGATTCTTGGGAGTCGAGGAGGCCCGAGCTGACCCTTTTTGTCCATTCCCATACCTCGATGAGTCTCCGGGCTGGAGGAAAACGGGAGCCGCCTTGCGGGCTATCCCACCGGAATCTGGTGCCGACGGGCCTCGGTGCGATCTCGATCCGTTTTCTGGCAAGAATCATGCTTTCCTATGCCTATAGCAATTAGGCGATGCACCTTCTTGAAGTTTTTGAGCTCGAGCTGGAGGTCTAGGTATGCGAATCAAGAATTCCGGGTTGGCCCTCGCTTGTGGGTTGATTCTGCTTCTCGGCTTTGCCGGATGCAGCAGTGACAGCAAGAGGAACAACGGCCCCACGGCACCACCGGGACCCGGCAACACCGCCGGAGCCCAGATCGACGGTCAGGTGACCACAGGGGGTGCCGACGGCATGACGGTCACGGTGCGGGGCACCGGTCTTCAGACCGTCCTGGATGCGGCTGGCGCTTTTTCCTTTCTGGCGGTCCCCCCGGGGGACCAGGTGCTTCTCTTCGCCACCGCGGCGGGTGATGCGGCCCTAGGCGTTCCCGGAGTGCGTTCCAACGAGCACATCGAGCTGACCTTGAGTCTCCAGGGGGCGACCGCCACGCTGGAGAGCATCGAACGGCAGGTCACCGACGACGATGAGGGTGAGGATGCCGAGGACAACGGTGAGGGCGACGGCCCCCAGGTGGACGTCTTCCTCCAAGTGAGCCCCGACACCTGGAACACCAACTGGGTGCATTCCTCGGGCACCGTCGAAGCCTTTCTACGGGGTCCGGACTTCCGTTTGATCGATCTCGACTCGATCGAGCTGATCGGGGACGACCCGGACGCCGAGCCGGTGTCTCCGGTCAACGCCCGGGCGGCCGGCAACCATGTTTTGGCGCGCTTCGCCAAGTCGGAGGCTTTCGAGTCGCTACTCGATCCCCAGCCCGGGGACGTCGTGGAGGTGATCGTGCGGTTCTCCGCCGAGGTCGACGGCGAGGTCGTCGAGGAGGAGCGTGTCGCCGAGGTGCGGATCGTCGGTCCCGGCGACGAGGGTGAGGACGATGGCGAAGACGGCGACGACGGCGAGGACGAGGGAGAGCTGACCCTCCAGGTGTCGCCGAGCAACTGGAACACCAACTGGCCCAAGAGCTCGGGTACGGTGCAGGTGTTCTTCCGCGGCTCCGGCTTCGACCAGATCGATCTCGATTCCATCGAGCTGATCGGGGACGATCCCGACGCGGCTCCGCTGTCTCCCGAAAGCGCCAATCTCGCCGGCAACCACGTGTTGGCCCGCTTTGGCAAAGCCGAGGCGTTTGCGACCCTCGACGACCCCCATTCGGGGGACACCCGGGAGATCATCCTCCGTTTCACGCTCGATGGAGAGGAGCAAGAGCTGACTCACGAGATCCGGATCGTGGGTCCCTGAGCGAGCGGGGACCAGGGACCAGCGGGGCCGGCAAGTTGGTGGAGTGTGGGGACCGGCCACCGCGCCGGGGTGGAGCGCGGACCTCCGCCCCGGCGCGGGCTTGGGCTCAACGGGGTTTCACCTGGGTCTCAGGCTGGCCTCACAAACCCTTCAGCTTGGTGGCCACGGCGAGGATGGCGAAACCTGCGACGACGAACCAGTACTGATTCGGCGTCACGACGGGAATCTGGACGAAGTGACCCACGATGCCGAGGCCGCCGAGGATGACGGCGACAATCCAAGTCAGGTTCTTGGGTGCGTTGTTGGCCACAGAAAACCTCCTCTTGAGAAAAGTGCCCCGAAAACCCGCGGGAGTCCGGAGCGTGGATCTGATTGGTAAAGGACGCTGTAGCTTAGTGGATTCGTGAGCGGCGCCGCAACCGACGTTCGTAGGAGCGGACGACCCAGCAATGTTGGCTGGGCAGCTTGGCTGATGGGCAGGTGGACAGGGTATGAGGGCTGGGCAGGTGGGCTGGTAACATCCAAGGGCTCTCTTCTAGCCCATGAGCCCGCCTGCCGAATGCCCTACGCCCTACGAGCTCGTATCGCCGCGCTCGCTTGCCCTGGGCCGTCCTTCCGCGATCGCCGTCATCGGCGCCGGAGTTGCGGGCCTCGCTTGCGCCGCGCATCTCGTCGCCGCGGGTTTCCGCGTGCGAGTCTTCGACAAGGGGCGGCGTCCCGGAGGCCGGATCTCCACCCGCCGGGCGGATCCCTTCCAGCTCGACCACGGGGCTCAGTACTTCACGGTCCGCGATCCGATCTTCGCGGAACGCGTGGGCGTCTGGGCCGGTGAGGGGGCCGTGGCCCTGTGGCACGGACGCCTCCGGGTGCTCGAGGACGGCCGGCTCCGGGAGCAGGAGGGGTCGACCGCGCGCTACGTAGGCGTCCCGCGGATGAGCTCCCTGGCCCGCCACCTGGCCCGGCAGAGCCGTGTGCGGACCGAGGTCCGCGTCGCCGGCCTGGACCGGCAGGGCAAAGTCTGGGTGCCGGTGGCCGAGGGCGGTGGCGAGTTGGGCCGCTTCGATCTCGTCGTGGTGGCCCTTCCTGCACCTCAGGCGGTGCCGCTGTTGGCCGGCGCGCCGCGGCTCGCGGCTCAGGCCGAGACGGTCGAGATGCAACCCACCTGGGCGGTCCTCGCGGGATTCGAGGGGCCCCTCGATCTGCCCTTCGACGGGGCGTTCGTCCACGGTTCGCCGCTCTCGTGGGTGGCACGCGACAACAGCAAGCCGGGGCGGCCAGCGGCGGAAGGCTGGGTCTTGCACGCCTCCCACTCCTGGTCCCGGGAGCACCTCGACGACAAAGCGGACACCGTCGCCGGAAGCCTGTTGAAGGCTTTGGGCGACGCCTCCCGCGAGCGGCTCCCCGAGCCCTCCTACTTGTCGGCGCATCGATGGCGTTTCGCCGCCCCGGAGGCTCCGCTTCCGAGGCGCTACCTCTTCGACCGGGACAAGGCGCTCGCCGCCTGCGGAGACTGGTGTGGCGGACCCCGGGTCGAGGGGGCCTACTTGTCGGGGCGCACCCTGGCGGAGGCCATCGCAGGGAGCTGGGGCAACCCTACCCAGAGGCTGGCTTGACCGCCGGGTCGGCTCTCTCGCCGGTCCGCATCACCTCGGACACTCAAGGCGTCCAGGTTCTGTCAAGTATTTTCCTGGACAGATCGGAGGGAAGCTCCCCGGAGCTCTCCGCGGAAGCCGGGCCGCCTCGTTCGGATCGGCTACGGGCTCAGGTCTCGGAGGGGCTGGATCTCAGCCGATCCAGGTGGGTGCGCAGCTCACCGATCTTCGAGATACGGGTGGCTCGGATCGCTTCCAGGGCATCGCGATAGGCCTCGACGGCGCGGCCTCCGACGAGGATCTGCACCCGCGGGCCCAGGAGGCGCCGTAACCGCCGCAGCTCCTCGGTCAGGATCGGGTCGTCGGGCGGATAGGTGACGCTGAGCGCCAAGGCCAGGGCGCCCTTCTGTTGCACCGCGGCGGCGATCTCCTCCGCCGGCAGGTCCGGTCCCAGGTAGGTGACGTTCCAGCCTTCGGAGGAAGCCATGGCGGCAACGATCAGGGCTCCGAGCTCGTGATGCTGACGGGCCGGAGTGGTGGCGATGAGGTGGGGAGCTCCTTGGGTCCCCTGTTGGGCTCCATGAATGTGTCCCACGAAGGACCGCACGACCGAGGTCGCCATGTGCTCGTGAGCCGGGCGCAGCGAGCCTTCCTGCCACAGATCCCCGATCGAGTGCATCAGGGGGACCAACAGCCTTTGGAGGAGGAAGATGCGGCTGAGAGCGACGGAGGCCCGTTCGAGCTGACGCTCGAGCTCCTGGGGATCGAGTCGCCGGACGGCGGCGAGACAGCTCTGCAGGATCTGCTCCCCCAGGGCGGCGGCGTCCTCGTCGTCGATCGCCGGTCGCACATCGGTGGCCACTCCCTCTTCGGAGGGTCCTCGAGGCTCTTCTTTCTCCGCCTCGTCCTCCGCGATCATGGCGACCAGATCGTCGTCGGAGAGATCCGCCACCTGGCCGATCGAGCGACCTTCGCGGGTGGCGTCCCGGAGCAAGCGCAATCGTTCGATGTCCTCGTCCGTGTAGAAACGCCTCCGCGTATCCGTGCGCTGAGGTACGACCGCCGAGTAACGGCGCTCCCAGGCCCGGATCAGATCGGGCTTGAGGCCCGTGCGGCGGGCTGCGACGCCGATCGGATGTCGAGCCTGGGCGGTCTCGGCACCCGACTCGGCCCCGGTCTTGTCATGGGTATCCATGCCGCCGGTAGTTCTAGCACTGTGTATAGTATTTGTCAATGTTTATGGTTAGAGCGAGCCCCGGGAATCGTGGCATGGGTCGCTGGAAAGCCGTGAATGGGTGGACGAAATATTGGACAAAGACTTGACATCAATCGACTGTACATGGTATCTTTCCCTTGGATCGAGACGATCCCGGTCTAGCGTTCGTTAGATCGTCTGGAAGCGTTCGTTCCACACACAGTGGAGAACGTGAGCACAGGCATCGGGCTTCGCCGGGGAAGCTTCCGGTTGAGGTTGACGGCCGTGCCGGCAACCGCGGGGACGACCGGCGGTGAGCCCGGCGAGTCCGATCCCGTGCGTTTCCCTCGCGATCGTCTCGCGCGGTCCTCGACGCGGCAGCAAGGCTCAGGGACTCTTGCGCAGGCGTTCGAGCTGCCGCCGGTCTTTCTTGGTGGGCCGTCCCGCCCCCTTCTCCCGCTTCACCGCCGGTCGGCGGAGCAGCTGGTCCATAGGATCCTCGGGTGGGGCCGGACTACGGTCCTCGAACAGGGCTCGGGCCTCGGCCTTGGGTACGGGCTTGTCACGCAGCGCCTTGACCTCCAAGATCCGCTGCCAATCCCCTTTCTCCACCTCGATGCGATCTCCCAGAGCCACCTGGCGATGGGCTTTGGCCTGTTGATCGTTGACCTTGACCCGGTTCAGGTTGCAGGCACGGGTCGCTTGGCTGCGCGTCTTGAACACGCGTGCCACCTGGAGCCACTTGTCGAGGCGGACCTCGATGCCCGCTCCATCGTCGAAGTCGAGGGACGCGTCGCCTCCACCCATGCACATCAGTGTAACGAAAGTTCGTGTCTCTCCGCGGGAAGCTCGTTGCTGCTTTGGAGAGAGCGTTGCCGCTACAATCGGCCCAGCCCCGGACCTGCTCTGGATCCAGAGAGGTGGTTGCATGCGTGTTCCGTTGGACGAATTCGAGGATCTCGTCGCTCACGCCCTCGACGGCCTTCCCGACGCGTTCGCCGAGCTGTTGGACAATGTCGTAGTGATGGTGGAAGACGAGCCTCAGCCGGAGGATCTGGAGGGCGTCGGGATCGATCCGGCCTCCGGCGACGAGCTCTTCGGCTTGTATCAGGGGGTCTCGCAGCTCGACCGGGACACCTTCTACACCGCTCTTCCGGACCGCGTGGTCATCTACCGGGGCCCTCTCGTGCGGGCCTGCTCGAACCGCCGGGAGCTCCTGAGGGAGGTTCGCGATACGGTCATCCACGAGCTCGGGCACCACTTCGGTCTCGACGAGGACGACATGCCTTATTGAGCTCCTATCCGATCTCCATGACCGCATCGCAAAAGCGTCTCCTGCTGCTGATCGCCAGCATTCCCTTTCTGGTCGTGCTGTCCGCGGTCCTCTACATGGGCGGCATGCAATACCTCGAGGGCGAGCCCCGGGGCTTCTGGGACAGTCTGGGCTGGGCGGCCGAGACCCTCACCACCACCGGCTACGGAGTGGATGGCCGCTGGCGGCATCCCGCGATGGTGATCTTCGTCGTCCTGCTCCAGTTCGTCGGGGTCTTTCTGGTCTTTCTGGTGTTTCCGATCTACCTGATCCCCTTTCTCGAGGAGCGCTTCGAGACCCGTCTACCGCGGAAGGCGCCTTCACTGGACGGGCATTTGATCGTCTACCGCTGGGGGGCGGCGGTGGAGTCCGTCGTCGACGAAGCGGAGGGGGCCGGAGTGCCGGTTCTCATCATCGAGCCGGAGGAAACGGTGGCTCGCCGGGTTTTCGAGCGGGGCCTGCATGTCCTGTATGGGGATCTCGCGGGGGACACGCTCGAGTCCGCCGGTCTGGCCCGGGCCCGGGCGCTGATCGCCAATGGGACCGACGACGAGGATGCGGCCGTCGTCCTGGCGGCACGACAGCTCGGCTTCAAGGGAGACATCCTGGTGCTGGTCGAGGAGCCCTATCACCGGCGCCCGATGATGCTTGCCGGCGCCACCGCGGTCTTCACGCCTCGACACATCCTCGGGGCGGCCCTGGCGGCCCGGGCCAGTGAGCGCATCAGCCCGCGATTGGCGGGAATCCAGAAGCTGGGCCGGCGGCTGGAGGTGAGGGAGGTACGCATCGAGACCGGCAGCCCCCTGGTGGATCTCACCCTCGCCGAGGCCGACCTCGGAGCCCGCACCGGTGCAACCGTGATCGGTCAATGGATCGGGGGCCACCTGCAAGCGCCGCCGACCGCCTCGATGCGTCTCCACACCAACGGCATCCTGGTCGTGGTGGGGAGCGCCGAGAGCATCGCTCGCCTGGTGGAGCTGTGCGGCCCCGCGGCCACCTTGCGACAACAAGGAGCGTTTCTGGTGGGCGGCTATGGCGAGGTCGGTCAGAAAGTGGTGGAGCTTCTCAGAGAGGTGGGGGAGGACGTCCGGGTCGTGGACCGCGAAAGCCGCGAGGGGGTCGACGTGGTCGGAGACATGCTCGATCCGCGCACTCTGGAAGCCGCCGACGTCGCTTCCGCCCGGGCGGCGATCCTGGCCCTCGACACGGACAGCGCGACCCTGTTCGCCACGGTGATTCTCAAGGAGCTGGCACCTCGGCTCTCGGTCATCGCGCGGGTGAACCAAGCGGAGAACGTCGAACGGATCTATCGTGCCGGAGCCGACTTCGCGCTCTCGATCAGCCAGGTTTCCGGACAGATGCTGGCCCATCGGCTGCTGGGGGAGGAAGCCGTGGCCCTGGATCCCCAGCTCAAGCTGGTCAAGGTTTCGGCGGACGGTCTTCAGGAGCGTCCGCTGGCCGACCTACGAATCCGCGAGCGGACCGGGGCTTCGGTGGTGGCGGTGGAGCGCGGTGACGAGGTGCTGGTGGAGCTGGGCCCGGACTTCCGGTTCGAGACCGCCGACGCGGTCTATCTCTGTGGCAGCAACCAGGCGGTTCGGCGGTTCCAGGAAGAGCTCGGCCAGAAGGGCTGAGAGGCGGAGGAGGAAGCCGGCAGTCCGGCGAGGGCGGGACGCGCTGGCACCGAAAGACACGAGCCCTGGAAGAGGGCAAAACCCGGGGAGAGGGCAAAAAAAGGGGGCCGACCTTCCGGCCGGCCCTGTCTCACCGCTCAGTGCGACGCTCAATATCGGTGGAATCGAGTCCGTGTCTAAAATCCGCGTGCCGTATCGTGATGTCGCGCTTGGCTCGTGCAATTTTGCCCTTACGACTTCATATCTTTTTGCAGTATAGCTACGACTTTAAGAGGTGTCAAGCCCGATGCTGCAAGCTCTTGCCGTGAGGCGGAATGTCTTGCCCCGACGGACCTTGAAGAGAGTCTCCGAGACAACCTCCGGACCGGACGGGGGTCGCGGTCCGGAGGCGAGCCAAGGGCCTTGATGCCGGACGGCCTCCTCTAGTTCATACAGAAGCCGTTGTTGTCGACGTGATTTCCGATCGCGGTCCGCGAGCAGCTCGACCAGCTATCGGTGCCCCCAGTCTGGATGAAGGAGCACATGATCGGTCCGGTACCGTTGCAATTCGCGCAGCCGATCTGATCGTCGTGCGAGGCGGAGAGGTTGTGACCCAGCTCGTGGGCGGTCAGCCGGCCGTTGAGGGTGGAGTTTCTCTGATCCTCGGACAATCCGTAGGCGAAGCTCGGAGCGTTGCACACGACTCCGACGAAGCCGATGCCGATGGTGCCACCGCTGAAGTTCTTGCCCGAGAACTGGTGCACCGTGTCGCGGTTGATGTTGCCGCGGTTGCTCTGCCACCAGCTCTGGAGCTGATTCAGGGTGGTGCTGGCGTTGAGCGAGGTGTAGGGGTCGGTGCTGGGGTTGCCCCAGGCTTGCTGGAACGCCACCACGACATCGATGTTCAAAGTGTTGTAGAGACCGTCGACCCGGTTCAGGACGCCGGACATGAAGTTGAACACCCCGGGATTCCCATAGCGCTGGAAGAGCTGGCCGTCACCGTCCGTGGCCACTTGCAACCTACGGCGGACGTGGGAGGCCGCTAGAAGGTGGCCCAGCCCGTCCGACGAAGCAGAGGTGGTCAGACCCAGCCGATGGGCCTCGTGCTCGATCTCGCCGGCACCGCACTTGCCCATCACCCCGGGGCGAACGTCGTCCTCGCGGTAGACCACCACCCCGGCGGACAGCTTGCGGGGTCCGTCCGCGGAGCCGTAGTTGGAGAGGGGATCGACAAAGATCCATTCCTCCTCCGTCTTGATGTATCCCTCGAAGAGCTGCGGAAGCACGGTCAAACGGACGATGCTGTCCGGATCGCCGGCCACCGTGCCCTTGAAGGTCGAGAGGGGCCGGCTCGGCAGCTCGATCTCTCCCACGGACGTCATCAGCACCTCCCGGTATCCCTCACCCCGGAGGTCGCTGGGCTCCAGTACCAGGTCGAAAATCTGGTTGCCCAGGTGGATCTTCAGACGCCCCTGCTCTCGCACCTGGCGGTCGATCTCGGCCAGCGGCAGCTCGAAGGCGGAGTACTCGTAGAGAAGGGCGTCCAGCGCGCTTCGTAGCTCGGGGCTCGGTTGGATACCGGCCGGAACCAACAGCTCCGGGGACCCGGGCTCGGTCGGGGAGTCCGCCAGGTGTAGAGGACCGGCGGCGAATCCGGGGGTGGACAGCACGAGAAGAAGGGCGGCGACGAACAGCAGACGACAATTCCTGTGCATGGCTCATCTCCCTGGTGGGGCTGGCTAAATGCCGGCAGCCTCCGGCTCCGGCGATCTCGACGAAAGCCCACTCGCGCACTTGTTGGCACGGCAGACTCCGAGAGCGCGACCGGGTACTACCCCGGAGGTCGGATCCTGCAGTTTGCGCGGCAAGCTGCGCGTCAGTCTATTCAAATACCCGCTAATGTCAAGACATGAAAATGACGGATTTCCGAGCGGGCGGGAAGAGAAGAAACCGCCTTGCCCAAGGCCCTGCTGTGAGAGCATCTGGCCGTGTCCGTCGCCTCCCGCCGCCGCCGTTGGGGATTGATCCTGGGGTTGGGTGTCTTTCTTCTCATCTCGGGGCTCCCGGTGCCCGCAGGGCTGGATCCGGCCGGTTGGCGCACGGCTGCCGTCGGGCTGCTGATGGCGGTGTGGTGGATGACCGAGGCGCTTCCCATCGCCGCCACCTCGCTGTTGCCTCTCTTGCTGTTTCCCCTGTTGGGGATCCTTCCCATGCGGGAGGCCGCCGCGCCTTACGCCAATCCCCTGATCTTTCTCTTTCTGGGAGGCTTTCTCATCGCCCTGGCCATGGAGCGATGGGATCTCCATCGGCGGGTCGCGCTGCGCACGATCCGGGCGGTCGGCGTGAGGCCCTCCCGGGTCGTGGCCGGCTTCATGATCGCCTCCGCGGGGCTGAGCATGTGGATCAGCAACACCGCCACCGCCATGATGATGCTGCCGATCGGACTGGCGGTGATCCGGCTGGTACGTCGTGAGGAGGGTCGTGAGGAGGGAGGGTCCGAAGGGAACGCGGACCGGCAGGAGGCGGGGCGCCATTTCGCCCTTTGCTTGATGCTGGGCATCGCCTACGCCTGCTCGGTGGGGGGGATGGCCACCTTGATCGGCACCCCGACCAACGCGCTGCTGTCGGCGTTTCTGCTGGAGACCTACGGGGTCAAGCTGACCTTCGCCCGGTGGCTGGCGCTGGGGTTTCCCTTGACGCTGGTGGGGCTCGTCGTCGTGTTTCTGGTGCTCGTGCGTGGGGTGTATCCGCTCCGCATCGACTCCCTGCCGGGGGGGCGCCGCTTGATCGAAGACGAGCTCGCCCGGCTCGGGCCGTTCTCCGGGCCGGAGCGGGTGGTGGCCGGGGTCTTCGGGCTCACCGCTTTGCTGTGGGTGACTCGGCCCCTGGTCGAAAAGGTCTTGCCGGGCTTGACCGATACCGGTATCGCCTTGTTCGGCGCCCTCGTGCTGTTTCTGATTCCGGTCAGGCGGTCGGGCTCGGATCCGGATCTGGGCAGGGGCTCGGGCTCGAAGACCGACCGACCTCCGCGACGGCTTCTGGAGGGCGACGCCTTCCAGCGTCTCCCCTGGCAGGTGCTGCTGTTGTTCGGTGGCGGTCTGAGCCTGGCGTCGGCGATCCAGCAATCGGGTCTGGCGTCGTGGATCGGCCACCGGATGCAGGCAATGGCGGGCTGGCCGGCGCTGGGGGTGGTCTTTCTGGTGGTGGCGGTGATCGTCCTGCTCACCGAGCTGACCAGCAATACGGCGACGGCGGCGGCGTTCTTGCCGGTGCTCGGCTCGATGGCGCTCGGCCTGGGGCAGAGCCCTCTGCTGTTGCTCGCCCCGGCGACCCTGGCGGCGAGCTGCGCCTTCATGCTGCCCGTCGCTACACCCCCCAACGCCATCATCTACGGCGGCGGCGAGGTGACCATCCCCCAGATGGTCCGCGCGGGCCTGTGGCTCAACCTGCTGTTCACTCTGCTCGTGACTCTTCTCGCCATCATCTTGCTGCCGCTGGTGCTGGGGGTGGAGGTGGGGGTGGTGCCGGGTTGGGCGGGAGAGTGAGGGTCTCTCCTTCTGTTCGCTCGCCCGCGCCATCTCGCAGCGAGCCTGATCCCTCCCGCCATTGCGATCCAGGGCCGACCGGACTCGACCCTCCGCCGAGCCTTTCTGACTTCGACCGTCATCCAGATCTCCGGACCCCTGATATTTCTCGGGCTCCAGTGGCTCGCGTCCTTTCGCCACCTCGGGCTTCTGTCGTTTGCCCAGTTGGTTCTGATCACTGCGGTGGCACGCGATGTCGTCGATCAGATCCGCTTCACCCACAGGCACGAAGAGACGGTCAAGCTCCTCGATCTGGACAACGTCCACCTGGCGGCGTACCTGAAAGCCCTCCTGCCGGCCAAGGGAGTCGACGTGGCGATCCAGGCCTACCACTTCCGGCGGCTGTTCTTCTTCTTGGCGCCCCTCTTCAAGATGCAGGTGCGGGTGGCAAGAGAGGACGAAGACCGGGCGTGGGAGATTCTCGAACAGATGGACGTGGCAGCGATCTGAGGATTGCGTAGGTCTGCGGATCACGGAGCTCCACAGGCTCCCGCTCCTTCCCGCAGCTTGGCGATCTTGCGGTCCCGCTGTTCCTCGATGCGGCGGCGCTCGAGGACGTAGTCGTCCTTCTCCTGCTCCCGCGCGGCGGGATCCATCGTCTTGAGGCGGTCGCGGTGGAGGATCTCGAGCTGCGCCAGCTTCGCCTCCGCCTTCTGGCGGGCCTCGGCGATCCGCTGGCGTACCTCCTCGGGCAGACTGTCGGCTCGTGGCCGATCGATACCTTCCTTCTCCAAGCGCTCCAATGCCAGCTCGTACGCAGACTTCATGGGCTTTTTCGACCTCCTCGCGGCCCAGGATACCGGAACGGGAGATAATCCAGGAGATGAGCAAGCAGAGAATTCTCCTGATCTTCGTCGACGGGCTCGGCCTCGCTCCGGCCTCGGACTCCAACCCGCTGGCCACCGTCCCCACCCCGGCGCTCCAGAAGCTGCTGGGCGGAGCGTTGACCCTGGAGACTTGCCGAAGACTGGAGAACGAGGGGCCCGAAGCGCCGGTCTTGGTGCCGCTGGACGCGCAGCTCGGGGTCGAGGGCCTGCCCCAGAGCGCCACCGGACAGACGGCGCTGTTTACCGGGGTCAACGCACCGGAGCGGCTCGGACACCACGTCAGCGCCTTTCCGGGTCCGCAGCTCAGGGGGCTGATCAACAAGCACGGCCTGCTGCGCCGGGCTCGCAAGGCCGGACTCGACGTGACTTTTGCCAACGCCTACAGCGAGGGGTACTTCGAGCGCGTGGCCGCCCGTCGGGGACGTCATTCGGCGACCACCCTCACGGCTCTCGCGGCGGGGACCCGGCTGCGAAGCGTCGAGGAGCTTCTGGAGGGAGAAGCGGTGGCCTGGGACGTCACCCGTCACCGTTTCGGGGCCTCCGCGACGCAACCCGTTGCGGAGACCTCCCCGGCGGAGGCGGGCCGGCATCTGGCAGCCATCGCCGCCCGGCACGACCTGACGCTGTGGGAGACGTTTCTCACCGATCTCGCCGGCCACCGTCGCTTCGAGGTCACCGCCGAGGAGGCGCTGGAGCGCATCGACGGCCTGCTGGGCGGCCTGCTCGCTCATCGGCCGCCCAATCTCACCGTGGCTCTCACCAGCGACCACGGCAATCTGGAGGACACTCGCCACAAGCTCCATACCGAGAACCCGGTACCGCTGCTCGCCGTGGGGCCCGCGAGGGAGGGCTTCCGCGGTCTGCGCGCTCTCACGGAAGTCACGCCGAAAATCCTCGAGATCCTGGGGGTGGAGGTCTGAGCCAGGAGCCTCCGAGGATGCCAATTTGACGCCCTGGGCCGGTCGTCACGACCGCCCCGGGCTGGTGTCGGCTGAAGGGCACCAGCCATGGGTGCCTGGAATGTGGGGCTTCCGCCGCCGCTGCGCTCGGCATCGTCTTTGCTTTTCAACAACCAACGGTTCCAGCACGGCTCCAACGATTTATCGAGCGTCTCCGGAGGACATGGAAGGATGATCGAAGCGCACAAGCTGAGTCGCCGCTACGGCGATTTCACCGCGGTGGAGGACGTGTCCTTCTCCGTACAGGAAGGCGAGATCGTCGGCATCCTGGGTCCCAACGGGGCCGGCAAGACGACGACCATTCGCATGGTCACCGGTTTCCTGCCACCCACCACCGGTCGGGTGACCGTGGCGGGCCGCGATCTCTTCACCGAGCCCGAGAAGGCCCGTCGCGAGGTCGGCTACCTGCCCGAAAACGTCGCCCTGTATCCCGAGATGCGGGTGGAGGAGTATCTGACCTACCGCGCCCGTCTGGAGGGAATGAGCCGCTCGGAAGAGAAACGGGCGATCCCCGAGACGGTGGACCGCTGTCTGCTCGAGGAGGTCCGCCACCAAATCATCGGCACACTGTCCAAAGGCTATCGGCAGCGCGTGGGTCTGGCCACCGCCATCCTGCACCAGCCGCAGGTGCTTGTCTTGGACGAGCCCACCGTCGGCCTCGATCCCAAGCAGATCATCGCCATCCGAGAGCTGATCCGCGAGCTCGGCCGGCAACGGACGCTGCTGCTCTCCACCCACATCCTGCCCGAGGTGGAGCTGCTCTGCGACCGGGTGGTGATCGTCGACCGGGGCCGGATCGTGGCCGAGGGCACCCCCCGGGACCTGCGGGAGACGTGGCTGGGGCACACCGTGGTGCGGGTCGGGTTCAAGGGCGAGCCGGTCGGCGCTCCGGAAGCGCTGGGCCAATTGGAGGGTGTCGCCGCCGTGCGGATCGAGGGGAGCGGCGTATGGAGCCTCGAGTGCGAGGCCGAGGCGGATCCCCGCGAGGACATCTTCCGTCTGGCGGTGGACAAGGGATGGGTGCTGCTCCACCTCACCGAGCAGCAGGCGTCGCTGGAGGACGTCTTCGTCCGCTTGACCACCCGCGACCTGGCCGAAGAGAGACCCGACGATGAGGAGGTGCCCTCATGAAAGCGGTGCTCGCCACCTTCAACCGCGAGCTGCGGGCCTACTTCCTGTCGCCGTTGGCCTACGTGGTGCTCTTCTTCTTTCTGGTGGTCAACGGCTTCGTCTTCGCCATCATCGTCGACTACCTCAACGACCCGCGGGCGCCCGCAGGCCAGCCGCTGGACTACTTCTTCACCGCCTTCTGGTGGCTGATCCTGCTGGCGGCGGTCCCCGCCCTGACCATGCGTCTGCTGGCGGAGGAGCGCAACAGCGGCTCGATCGAGGTCCTGATGACCGCACCGATCACGGAAAACCAGGTGGTCCTGGGCAAGTACCTGGGCTGTCTGACCTTCTACGTCTTCCTGTGGCTCCCCACCGTGCTCTACGGAGTCGTCCTCGAGACCTACACGGAGGTGGACTGGGGCCCGGTGGCAGCAGGCTATCTGGGGTTGTTCCTGATCGGGGCGTTGTTTCTCGCCATCGGTCTCTTCGCTTCGGCGCTGACCCGCAACCAGCTCATCGCGGCGATCATCACCTTCGCCCTGCTGCTGTTGCTGATCCTGGGCGTCGCGTTGGTGCAAAACCTGATCGACACCCCCTGGCTCCAGAACACCCTCGCCTACATGAACGCGCTCGATCACCAGGAGGAATTCTCCCGTGGGATCGTCGACTCTCGCCGGCTGGTGTTCTACCTGTCGGGAACCGTGTTCTTCCTCTTTCTGACCGCTCGGGTCCTGGAAAACAACAAGTGGAGCTGATCCGATGAGGTATTCCACACGAAAGGCGTCCACACGCAAGACCCTCGTCCGCGGCTCGACCCTCGGGGCCGGTGTGCTGCTGGCCCTGGCGCTTCTCGTTCTCGTCAACTACTTCGGCTGGAAGTACCACGACCGGTTCGACTGGACGAGAAGCCAGGTGCACTCGCTGTCGGAGAGGACGGAGAACGTGCTCGCCGCCTTGGAGAAGCCGATCGAGATCGTGGTGTTTCTCACGCCTTCGCAGGGCGATCCCACCCTCTACGAGCAGGTCCGTGACCTGGTGGCTCTGTACGAAGCGGCGTCGACGCAGATCTCGACACGCTTTATGGATCCGGCGCGGAATCCCATGGAATTCAAACAGGTCGCGGAGCGCTTCGATCTGGCCAATCCCAACGTGGTGGTGGTCGCCAGCGAGGACGACAAGCGCATCCTGCTGGGCTCGGAGCTGGCGCAGATGGACTTCAGCGGCGGCCTCGGCGCAGCGCCCTCCCTGGCCGAGTTCCGCGGCGAGCAGAAGGTCACCGCTGCCATCCTCGAACTGGCCGAGGAGCGCAAGCCCAGGGTCCTGTTCACCACCGGCCACGGGGAGAGCTCGCTGGACGACTTCGGCCCCGGCGGCCTCTCGTCGCTGAGCGAGCTGTTCAATCTGCAGAACCTGGAGGCCGAGGAGTGGGCCTCGCTCAACCAGCCGGCGGTGCCCGCGGACGCCGACCTGGTGGTGATCGCCGGCCCCACCGGCACGTTTCTGCCACCGGAGCTCGAGGTGCTGAGCACCTATGCCGCCACCGGCGGACGCCTCTTGTTGCTGCTGGATCCCGAGCTGAATCCCACCGGCGCCGGGACCGGGCTCCGGGAGTGGCTCGCGGGCTACGGTGTAGCGATCGACGCCGACGTGGTGATCGATCCCGCCAACCGCCTGCCGTTTTTTGGTGCGGACACCTTCTACGTCGACAGCTACGGCGACCACCCGGCGACCGGGACCGTGCGCGACGAGAAGATTCCGGTGCTGCTCAGCCTGGTGCGCTCGGTACGGTCGGAGGCTGACGGTGACCTGTCCGGTGACATGCCCGGAGACGTCTCCAGGACCGAGCTTCTGCTGACCGGCGCGGACGGTTGGGGGGAGCGCGACCTCGACGCGTTGCCCGAGGTCGGCGAGGACGACGCCGACCTCGCCGGACCGGTGCCCCTCGGGGTGGTCGTCGAGCAGGAGATGGAGCCGAAGGGCGACGAGGACAGCGAAGCCACGGAGTCGGCGGACGAGATGGTCGACGGGGAGACCGACGGCGAGTCCGAGGCCGCAGAGGACGAATCTTCCGGGGACTCCGAGGACACTGCGGCGAAGCAAGGCTCGGAGCGACCGATGCGTTTGGTGGTGCTGGGAGACTCCGACTTCGCCGGCAACCAATTGCTCCAGTCCAATGCGGGCAACCAGATCTTCCTGTCCGACCTGCTCAACTGGCTGGTGGAAAGGGAGGAGCTGACCGGCATTCCGTCGAAGCAACCGGAGCAGGTACGGCTCAACCTCACGCGGTCGCAGGTGAATTGGGTCCGGATGTTCTCGTTGGCGCTTCTGCCGGGGGCCTCGATCTTTCTGGGTCTGTGGATCTGGTTCCGGCGACGGAGGTGAGCGATGAAGCCGAAGACGCTTCTGGTCCTCGCGGTGGTGGTGGCCCTTCTGGGCGCCTTCGTCTGGTTCTTCGAGCGGGATCTTCCCGGCAGCGGAGAGCGGGCGGAGCAGGCTAAGAAGGTCCTCGGTGGGTTGGAGTCCAAGGACGTGGAGACGGTCGATATCGCGTGGGGGGATCGACGGGTCCACCTGGAGAAGGTCCGGCCGACCGAGAAGGAAGAGGCTTCCGACTCTGCCGGGAACCAGGGCGACTCCTCCGAAGAAGACTCCGGGGACATCGCGTCGGACGTCTCGTCCGAGCCGGACGCCTGGCGGCTGACCGAGCCTCGCGCAGCCCGGGCCGACGCCTCTGAGGTTTCCAGCCTGCTCGACCGCCTGGTGTCGCTGGAAAAGCGACGCACGGTCGACGATGCCGATCGCGCCGCCCTGGGTCTCGATCCTCCCGAGGTGGCCGTGACGCTCGCCACGGGGAGCGGTGAGAGGGAGCTCCAGGTGGGGAGCAAGGTACCGATCTCCGACGACCGCTTCGTCGCGTTGGGCGAAGGATCCGAGGTGTTTCTCGCTGCCGGCACGATCTACGACGAGCTCGTGCGCGATCCCAACGAGTGGCGGGATCACCGGATCTTCGCGGCGGATCGCGACGACGTCACCCGTGTCGAGCTGAGCTCGACGGATCGAGACGAGGAGGTGGTCCTCACACGGGACGGGGAGGCGTTCCGGCTGGAGTCACCTTTCCGCGACCGGGCGGATCGGGAGCAGGTCCGCACGCTCATGGACCGGCTGGTGGGTCTGCGGGCCCAGAGCTTCGTCGAAGAGCGGGCCGACGGCGAAGCAGCCGAAGGAAGCAAGGAGGGGACGGATCTCGGGCTGGATCCGCCGCGGGCGGTCCTCACCGCGAGCCTTGGAAGCACCGGCGGCGAGACGGTTCGCCTGGAGATCGGAGCCGTGCTGGACGAAGGGCTGGGCCGGCGGTACGGGCGCTTCGGCGATCAAGTCTTCGTGTTCCAGAACAAGGAGCTGATGGAGGACGCGCTGCGCCCGGCCGACGAGTGGCGGTCCCCGCGGTGGAGCGGGCTGCAGGTTTTCCGGATCGATTCGATGCACGTCCGGGACGAGCAAGGAGAGCTGACCGTCACCCGCTCGGGCAGCGACTGGCAACGGGGAGAGGACCGCATCCCCTACACGGCGGTGAGCGATCTCCTCTACGCCGTCACCGAGTCCGAGGCCGAGCGCTTCCTGTCGGAGGCCGAGGCGCGCGCCGCCGGCTGGTCCCTCGACGCTCCCACGCACACTCTGACCTTGCAGGCCGAAGGCGCCGCGGACGAAACGCTCACCCTCTATCCGCCGGTGGAGGAAGGGGTTCCGGCGCGAGCCGGCGACCGGGAGCCGGTGCTACTGCTTCCCTTGGAGCGGCGGACGGCTCTGGAGGAGGCGCTGACCGGAGTGCGGGAGGCTGAGCCGATTCCCGACGAGGGAGAAGACGGAGGAGCCGAGGACCCGGTGGACGATGTCGAGATCCTCACCGAGGAGGGAAGCGACTGAGGGGATTTCCTTCCTGGCGCCGTCTATTTACATGTAGTGATGAAGGCGAGTCCGAGGCCCGGCGCCAAGCTGGCCTCGAACTTGCTTTAGACTCTTTGAAGCCGAGGCGTTGAACAGCGCGAGGCCCCCGATTTCGGACGTCGCTCCTCGATTCCCTGTCGCCGACAGGGGACGGAGGTGGAGCCCTTTGGCAGCACTTCCCTGCCCCCGGGTGCCTCACCAAGACCGGGGGTTCCATGCGTATTTCTCTCCGCGGGCCTTTCTCTCTCCGCAATCTTTTCTCTCTCCGAGACCGGTTCCTCGTCGTCCTCAGCGTGGCTCTCGTCCTGGCGACCTCGGTGCTCGTCGTGGCCGAAGCCCAGGCCGAGCCGTTTCTCCAAATCCGGCAGTTTCCGGGGGACTTACTGGAGAGCGCTCCACCGGCGGAGACCACCGTCGATCTCCGTGTCTGGGTGGAGGTCGATCCGGGAGCGCTCGACAGCGCGCCGGAGCAGATCACGCTGACGTTGCCCGAAGGCCTTGCGGTGCGGGCGCGCCGAACGTCTTTCGAGCGCCGCGGACCGGGACGGGTCACGTGGCGTGGCACGGTCGGCACGGCCCGGGAGCCGGTGATCCTCACTGTCCACGACGGGTACGTCGTCGGCCGCATCCACCACGGGGATCGGGTGTACTCGCTGGCGCCGGTCCATGGCGTGCACCGCCTGGCCCGTCTGGCTCCGGATGCCTTTCCCGAGTGTGGTGGCTCGGTGGAGCCCTCCGGGGGGCGGCTCAACCGCGGCATGTCCAACGCAGAAGCCCCGACCGAGCCGCGACCTCAGGAGGGCCTCGGGCCACAGGGTGCGCCGATGGGGGCGGTCGCCACCCTCGACGTCCTGATCGTCTACACGTCGCTGGCCCGTCGCTGGGCCGCCGGCGTGGGGCAAGGCTCGGCGGCGGTCGAGGCGTTGGCCCAGAGCTCGGTGGACCTGCTCAACACGGCGTTCGAGAACACCCGGGTGAGCGCCCGAGCGCGGCTGGTGGGAACGGTCGAGAAGGAGCTGGTCCAGGGGATGAGCGAGGAGATGAGTACCCTTCTCGAAAGACTGACCTCCGATCCGGACGTGAGTCGGCTGCGCGATCAGACCGATGCCGACCTGGTGAGCCTGTTCATCAACGCGACCGAGGACGGCTCCAATCTCTGCGGTCTCGCCTGGGCCATGAACCGGGGCCGGGTCAATCCCCAGTTTCACCACTTTGGCTTCAGCGTCAGCCGGGTCCAGTGTGCCGTCGACAATCTCACCTTCCCTCACGAGGTCGGTCACAACATGGGAGGGTTTCACCAGCGAGGAGCTCCGCCGCCGGAGCAGGCGTCTTTTCCCTGGTCGTTCGGGCATCTGGTGCAGGGGAGCTTCCGCACGATCATGATGCCGGCGAGCGAGTGCCAGGGCTCATCGGTCCTGTGTCCTCGCATCGTCAACTTCTCCAATCCCGAGGTGAGCCATCAGGGCAATGCCACCGGGGTCCGCAACGAGAGAGACAACCACCGAACGTTCAACCAGACGGCGCCGATCGTCGCCCATTTCCGGCTGGGTGACGCCGACCGGCCGCAGGCCCCGACGGACTTGGCGGCGCGGGCGATCTCGGGCACGTCGGTGGAGCTGACCTGGATCGATCGGGCGATCCAGGAAACCGGCTACCGGGTCGACCGGGCCGAGGGGGCTGGCCCCTTCGCCCAGATCCTGACGCTGCCCCCGGACAGCACGTCGGTGATCGTCGACGACCTGACGCCGGAGACCCGGTACCGCTTCCACGTACGGGCGCGCAATGCGGCGGGCTTCTCATCCTTCAGCAATGTGGCGGAGGCGACGACTTTGCCGGATCTGCCACCGATTCCCTTGAACCTCTCCGTCGAGGCTCTTTCCGAGACGGCCCTCCGCCTCGACTGGGCGCCGGTGCCCCGCGGCTCGGTGCACGTCGAGATCGCCTCTCCCGCGGCAGAATTCCGCGAGATCCAGCTCCTGGCTCCAGGAAGCACCGAAGCGGTGATCGGGGGATTGGAGCCGGAGACGCCCTACACCGTCCGGTTGCGGGCCTCGACCTCCTCCGGGCTCTCTCCCTACGGTGACGAGGTCTCGGTGACCACCCCGGGCCGCGACGGCGTCTGCGTCACGGATGCCGAGAGTCTGTGTCTGCTGGACGGCCGCTTCGAGGTGCGGGTGGCGTGGCGGAACCCTCGGCAGGACGGAGACTCGGGGGCTGGTCACGCGGAGCCGGTGCCGGGCTCGGACATCTCCGGCACCTTCTGGTTCTTCCAGCCGGAGAACGTCGAGCTGATCGTCAAGATGCTCGACGGGACGACCCTCAACGGCTCGTTCTGGCACTTCTACGGAGCGCTGTCCGATGTGGAGTACTGGATCTCGGTACGAGACACGGAAACCGGAGCGGGCCGCACCTTCCACAACCCGCCCTTCGAGATCTGCGGCCAGGCCGACACCCGGGCGTTCTCCCAGGAGCCCCAGGCACCCCAGAGCATCCGATCTTCGGCGTCCATCTCGTCCATGCCGTCCATGCCGTCCATCCGGCTTCAGACGCCCCAGGTCCGAGCCATGGTGGCCGGCGGCACCGAGCCACCCTCGCTGACCTTCCAGGACGGCCGATTCGAGGTCGAGGTGACCTGGCGCGAACCGCGCTCCGGGGACCGGGGGGTGGGTCACCCGGTCCCGGCCCTGAGCACCGGCGAGACCGGTTTTCTGTGGTTCTTCCAGCCGGACAACCTCGAGCTGGTGGTCAAGATCCTCGATGGCAGGACGATCAACGGGCACTTCTGGTTCTTCTGGGGTGGGTTGTCGGACGTCGAGTACACGATCCGAGTGCTGGATACGGACACGGGGACCGAGACGACGTACACCAACGAGGCCTTCAACCTCTGCGGCGGTGCCGATCTGGAGACGCTGGGACCGGGCTGAGCGGGGATCCCGAGAGCACCGGGCTCCAGAGCGCTGCGTGCTATCCTGCCGCAATGTTTCGACAAACGCTCCTGAGCTGTCTCCTCGCAGGTGCGGGGCTCGCTGCACCTGGCGTCCACCCCCCCCTGCTCGCCGAGACACCGCCCTCCCAACCGGTCGATCCAGCCGTCGCCGTTCGTTCGGCGGTCGAGGGATTGATCGCGGCGGACAACGCCGAGGACCTCGAGGCGGTGATGGCCCATTACGCCGAGGACGCGGTGCTGCTTCCGCCCGACGGAGCACCGGTGACGGGCAAGCAAGCGATCGAGCCCCGGTACCGGTCTCTTTTCCGCGACTTCGACGTCGAGCTCGAGATGACCATCGATCGGATGGGGGTCTCCTCCGGATGGGCTTGGTGCCACGGAGCCACGCGCGGTCGCTTCTCCCCGCGCAACGAGGCTGCTGGCGAGCCACGGCAGGTCAGCGATAAGTATTTGATGGTTCTCTCCTTCACCAGTGATGGCTCCTGGGTGGTCCACACCCTAATGTGGAGCCCGCTGCCATCGCCCTAGGTGGGCCTGTGCCGTACCTGGTTCGAGGCCGTGCTGCCGGAAGGGCAGGCGTTGAGTGGTGATTGGACTCATCGCTCTATTCCAACAGTAGGTGCGCACGTTCGATACTGAAGCTGGTTGACGAACACCCAGCTTGGGCTCGTTGGCCCCGAGGGCACGCCCCCCCCGACGGGCGGTGCCCTCCCTACTGAATCGGCCGGCCAAGCCGGCCCTACCCGAAACCCGAAACGGAGGAGAGAAACTCTATGTCGATCGCAACGGTCAAGGTCGTCGAAGGCGTGTTTTCAACGGAAGAAAAGACAGGCATGATCGCGGACGTCACCGCCGCTCTCGCCAAGTACGAGGGTGGCAGTCAGTACACCATCGTGACCATCGAGGAGGTGAAGAGCGGCGATTGGGGCCGGGCGGGGGTGGCCTTCACCGCTGCAGAGATCGCAGCGGCTAGTTGACGTCGCAGAAGTCTTGGGACGGCCGCGCTGGACAGGCTCCCGCCTTCCAGTGCGGCCGTTTCTGTTTCGAGCCCCGGTCGCTCGGTGACCGTCTACGGAGGGTCCAGACAGACCGCGGGAAGCCCTACCGAGAAGCGACCCTCGGCGCTGTGGTTGACGAAGACCAGCCCGGCGGGCGCGTTGAGACTCTGGATCGTCAGCTCGATCGTGCCGTTGGCGAGCCCTCCCACGACCAGCTCCTCGGCCGCGCGGTCGAAAACCCATTCGTCAGTGCGCAGGGTGAATGAATTGATGAAAGTCCCGTTCTCGTCGAAGACGTCGCCCACCAGGGTCGGGGGGTCTGCCGGATCCCCGCCCCGCGGACCGTTGACCAGAAACGACAGGATCGAGCTCTGACCGAACGAGAGGAAGCGCACCTGCCAGTCGGCACAGAAATCGTCGAGCCGGGAGGCGAGGTTGCCGGAGGCGAAGTTCTCCGAGGTGTCCACCTGGATCACGTCCGCGCTGATCGGGCCGTTGGGGCTCAGACGAATAAAGCCGCGGGCGATGCCGTCCGGGCCCGCCGGCAGGCCGCCCACGTCACGGACGTTGATCGGGACGATCTCGTCCGGATCCAGCTCGAGAGGTTGCTCTTGCCGTTCGACGAAGAAGACGTCGAAGTACTCTGCCAGGACGCTCACGGTAGCGAGGCTCTCGTTGCGCACCGACCACAGGGTGGTGTCGCCGAACGAGGTCGTGTCGACGAAGAAGCGGGGAATGAACCACAGACCGCTGGAAGGCCGGGTGGAAGTGCCGGCCCCGGACACCAGGGACGGACCCGCAGGTGAGAAGGGAGCCTCGCTCGCGGCGGTCACCCGGGCGATGCGGTACCGATCGACCAACGGCTCGTCGTGAAGCTCGATGTGCACCTCGGCCCCGACCGGGGGGGCGGCTGAAAGGATAGCCATCGCGGCCAGCGCTGCAAGAAAAGCGGTTGGGGGGGTCTTCCAGAGCTTCCAGGCATTCTGCATGGCCAGGATCGTAGCATCGGCGATGCGGCCTCACCAGCTCTCTCGATGCACCCCTCGGACCGCCCTTCCGGAGGGATCGGCGCTGTGCTCGAACGCCGCGTCCCAGGCCAGCGCCGCGGGTGAGCTGCAGGCGATGGACTTGCCCTCCGGCACACAGCGCACCGCGGATTCGGACGGGAAATGCTCCTCGAACAGCGCGCGGTAGAGATAGGCCTCCTTGGAAGCCGGGGGATTGACCGGAAAGCGGTACTCGGCGGCGGCCAACCGGTCGTCGTCGACCTCGGCTTCGGCGAGCGCTTTGAGAGCGTCGATCCAACCGTAGCCGACTCCATCGGAAAACTGCTCCTTCTGACGCCACAAGATCTCTTCCGGCAGAAACCCCTCGAACGCCTGGCGCAGCGCGTGCTTCTCCATGCGCTCCGCTCCGGGCATCTTCTCGGCGGGATCGAAGCTCATGGCGACGTCGAGAAACTCACGATCCAGGAAGGGCACCCGCGCTTCCACACCCCAGGCGGCCATCGATTTGTTCGCTCGCAGACAGTCGAATTTGTGGAGCTGCTCCAGCTTGCGCACCGTCTCGGCGTGGAGCTCCTCGGCGTTCGGCGCCTTGTGGAAGTAGAGATAGCCGCCGAAGATCTCGTCCGACCCTTCGCCGGAAAGCACCATCTTGATCCCCATGGCCTTGATCCGGCGGGCCATCAGGTACATGGGGGTCGAGGCGCGGATGGTGGTGACGTCGAAGGTCTCGATGTGCCGGATCACGTCCGACAGCGCGTCGAGACCCTCCTGGATCGTGTAGTGGAGCTCGTGGTGGACGGTGCCCAGGCTCAGGGCAACGGTCCGCGCTGCCGCCAGGTCCGGTGCGCCTTCGAGGCCGATGGCGAACGAGTGGAGCTGCGGCCACCAGGCCTCGTCCCGGCCGTGGGTCTCGACCCGCATACGCGAAAAGCGCTTGGCCAGGGCGGCGATCAGCGACGAGTCGAGCCCGCCGGAGAGCAGCACGCCGTAGGGCACGTCGCACATGAGCTGGCGCTCGACGGCCCGTTCCAGGGCGTCGCGTAGCCTCCCGGCGTCGTAGGGCCGGTCGCCCACCGACTCGTAGTCGCGCCAGCCGGGCTGGTAATAGCGCACCGGCTCGGGGGTCTCATCGGTCAGAAAGCACCCCGGGGGAAAGTCCTGGTAGGTCCGGCAGGTGCCTTCCAGCGCCTTCATCTCCGACGCCACGAAGAGGTGGCCGTGCTCGTCCCGGCCGTAGAAGAGGGGCATGACGCCGATGGGATCGCGGGCCAAGAGGTAGGTGCCACGCTCCCGGTCCCAGAGGGCGAAGGCGAAGATGCCGTTGAGGGCGTTGAGAAAGCCGGCCGCTCCCTCCGGACCGTGCTGCCGGTAGAGGGCGAGCACGATCTCGCAATCGGAGGCGGTCTGGAATTCGTAGGGCTCGCGCAGCCGGGTCTTCAGCGTCTGGTGGTTGTAGATCTCGCCGTTGACCGCGAGGATGGTCTGACCGTCCGGGCTGACGAGCGGCTGGGCGCCGTGCTCGACATCGACGATGGAGAGGCGCTCGTGGGCGAGGATGGCCCGATCGCCGGTCCAGCAGCCGCTCCAATCGGGTCCTCGATGGCGTTGCAGACGCGAGAGATCCAACGCCTGCCGCCGCAAAGCCGAAGCGTCCCCGCGAATATCGAAGATGCCGAGAACGGAGCACATGGGACCGAGGACGTTATCGGAGACGCCCGAGATGGCGCAAGCACGACCAGATCACGTCTCGTCTTCGTGGAGGACCACGGCCGTCCAGGTATTGCCGTGACGATCCTTGCCCTGGCCCCGGACTTCCATGGCTCGAACGATACCAGGTGATATCGCCTCGAGGTGCCGTCACTCCCCCCGGAGCACCTCCATCGGATCGACCCGCCCGGCACGGCGGGCGGGGAGGTAGGCGGCCAGCAAGGCCGCGGCAGTCAACACCAACGCCACCGCCGCCAGCGTCCACGGATCCCTGGCGCTCACCTCGAAGAGCTGGGAGCCCAGGTAGCGGGTGAGCACGAGCGCCAGACCGGCTCCCAGCGTCAGGCCCAGGGCGACCAGCCGCAACCCGTCCGCCACCACCAGCCCGGTCACCGAGCGGCGAGCCGCGCCGAGGGCGAGACGGATCCCCATCTCCCCCTTGCGCTCGCCCACGGCGTAATCCATCACGCCGTAGATCCCCACCGCTCCCAACAGCAACGCGAGGCCGGCGAACGCGGCCACGATCCACATCACCACCCGGTGTCCGGCCAGCGACGCCGCCACCGCCTCCTCCATCGGCTCGAGGTGGGTCAAGTTGGCCATCGGGTCGTACTCGCGGACCGCTGCTCGCACGGCCCCGGCGAGGCTCTCCAGGGGCACCGGAGCGTGGAGCAGGAAGGTCCGTTGGAACCACTCCATCTCCTGAAACCTGGCGGAAGCCTGCGAGTACGGCCGGTAGATCGTCAACGGCGCCGGCTTGCGCAGCCCGAGGATCTTGACGTCCCGCACCACGCCCACGACGCGGAAGCTCTGTTCTCCCTCGAAGGTGATGCGGACGAGCCGGCCCAACGGGTCTTCGTCACCGAAGAACTGACGGGCGGTCGTCTGGTTGAGAATCGCCACCGGCTCGGAGCCGGCACGGTCTGCGGCGGTAAAGCCGCGGCCGGCGATCAGATCGATACCGGCGGTCTGGAGGTACTCGGGCCCTACCGGCCGCCAGCGCGAGAAGTAGGGAGGCTTTCCCTGCTCGGGCGGGTCGTCGGTGGGAAAGGTGCCCATCACCCAGCCGGTGTTGACCAGGGGCACGGCGTGGAGCTCCGCGGCCCGTTCCACGCCGGGGAGGGCGGCGAGACGCTCGCGCAACGCGGCGTAGTAGGCGTCCACCTCCTGCGCCGAGGACCACTCTTCCTACCCCGGATGGATCGTGAAGTAGATCCTGCCGGCGGCCTCGAAGCCGGGAGCCACCTGCAAGGTACGCCAGAAGCTCCGCATCAACAGCCCGGCGCCGGCCAGCAGAACGACGGCGAGGGCAACCTCCGCCACCACCAGAGCCGAGCGCAGACGCCGGCGCGGGCGATGGCCGACGGCGCCTTTGCCGGACGCGGAGAGTGCCCCCCGCATATCCCTTCTCGCCACGCTGAGAGCGGGGAGCAGACCGACCAGCAAGCCGGTGAGCAGGGTCAGGGCCACGGCGAACAGCAACACCTGAGGTGCAACGCCGGCGGCGAGGCCGATCGAGTCCAGCCGTGGCATCTCGGCGGGCAGGATCGGCCGCAGGCCCTCCAGAGCCAGCAGCCCAAGGACAGCCCCCAGCAGACCGCCGCCAGCAGCGAGCAGCGTCGCCTCCGAGACGAGCTGCCGGCCGATCCGCCCACGGCTCGCCCCCAGGGCGAAGCGGAGCGACAGCTCGCGCTCGCGGGAGAGGGTACGGGCCAGCAGGAGGTTGGCGACGTTGGCGACCACGATCAGCAGCATGAAACCGACGGCGCCGAAGAGCAGAAGCAGGGTGGGCCGCACCTCGCCGACCACGAACTCGTGGAGCGGGATCACCGACACGCCGCGGATCCACTCCTCGGTGCGGCCGCTCTCCTGCATCCAGCGGCGGGCGAGAGAGAGCAGCTCGGCGTCCGCCTGCTCGACGGTGGTGCCGGAGGCGAGACGGCCGATGATGTCCATGTAGTTGGCGTCGTAGTCGAAGGTGTCCGCCTCGACGAGGTGCGGCACGAGGACGTCCACATGGCTCTGGAGATGCTCGAAGCCCGGCTCGAGGACGCCGACGACGGTACGAGGCACGCCCTCCAGGTCCAGCACCTCGCCCAGCACCTCGGGATCGCCGCCAAACCGCTCCTGCCACAGCTCGTAGCTCAGCCACACCACGGGCTCACCCCGGCGCTCGTCGGCGGGCTCCATCTTGCGCCCGAGGTGGGTGTCCAGGTCGAGCACCTCGAAATAGCCGGCGGACACCTGGGGGCCTTCGAGCATCTCCGCGCGCCCGTCCACGCGCCATTTGAACGAGCCCTCGTTCCAGGCGGCGAGGTGCTCGTAGGACCGGGCTTCCTCGCGCAGACGCTCCAGCAGCGACGGTGAGGTTCGGCCGCCTGCGAAACGAGCGCAAGGCGTAGCGGAGATCCTGCAACAGAGCTTCCATGGTCGAGCCTCCCGAGGACGGGGTTTCCGGGACGCAGCCCCGCGCCCGGTCGATGCGATGGGCGTAGCGGCGGAAGACGAGGGCGTCGGCAGGGGCGAGCAGCGCCCGCCGAAGGAGACGCCCGGCGGGCACGCCGCGGCGGAACGCCTGGATCAGCTCGGCCTCCCACTCCCGGCGCCAGCGGTCGCGGCTGGAGGCCGGCGCCAGCCAGGAAGCGAGGGCGATCGCCACCCGGGCGAGACGCAAGCTCCTTCTGCGGGACTTGCCGCGGGTCATGCGGGCTCCGTTCGAGGCGATCCGGTGGAGAGCGTGGGAATCGCGGCGTCGATCCCCTGGAAACGCTCGCGCGCGGTGGCGAGGGCGCGGCGCCCCTCCGCGGTCAGCTCGTAATAACGCCGCGGCGGGCGCTTCTCGGCGTGGGCGCGGTCGCGGTCCTCCCAGTCCGAGCGCGTCCAGGCGGCCGCCTCCAGCCGGCGCAGCGCCGGGTAGACCGTGCCGTCCGGAAGCCCCGAGGCGTCCATGATGTCGAAGCCGTAGCGGTAACCGCGCTCGATGGCCTGCAGCACCAGGCCGGTGACGAAGGTGATGCGGGGGGTGCTCATCAGCTCTCTATACGCCTAGACCTCTATATAGGTTGCACAGAGGCTCTCGCTGTCTAGCTCGGGCATTCATGCCTGCGCCGTCACTCCCAGCCGCCGTCCGAGTGCTCGCCCCAGCGCTCGCGCAGGGTGTCGGCGATCTCGCCCAGGGTCGCTTCGACGCGTACGGCGTCGAGGATCGGGGGCATCAGGTTGCGCTCCTCGGCGGCCGCCTCGGAAAGCGCCGCGAGGGCGGACTCCACCCGGGCGCCGTCGCGCCGGGCGCGCAGCGCCTGCAAGCGCTCCACTTGACGCTCCTCCGCCTCCGGATCGATCTCGAGGATCTCGGTGGGCTCCTCGTGATTCTCGGTGTGGACGTTGATCCCCACCACCTTGGCCTCACCGTCCTCGACCGCCCGCTGGTAGCGGTAGGCGGCCTCGGCGATCTCGCGCTGCTGGAAGCCGTTCTCGATCCCGGCCAGCGCGCCCCCGCGCTCGTCGATTTGCTCGATGTAGGCGCGGGCGCGGCGGACGATCTCGTCGGTCCATTCCTCGATCACCCAGGCACCACCCAGCGGGTCCGCCACGTCGGCCACCCCGGACTCGTGGGCGATCACCTGCTGGGTGCGCAGGGCCAGCCGGGCGGAGCTCTCGGTGGGCAGCCCCAGCGCCTCGTCGAGGCTGTTGGTGTGGAGCGACTGGGTGCCGCCACACACCGCCGCCAGCGCCTGGATCGCCACCCGCACCACGTTGTTGTCCGGCTGCTGGGCGGTGAGCGTCGAGCCGGCGGTCTGGGTGTGGAAGCGCAGCCAGCGCGAGCGCTCGTTCTTCGGGGCGTAGCGCTCCTCGACCAGCTCCGCCCACAGCCGCCGGGCGGCGCGGAACTTGGCCACCTCCTCGAGGAAATGGTTGTGGGCGTTGAAGAAGAACGACAGCCGCGGCGCGAAGTCGTCGATGTCGAGCCCGCGGGACAGCGCGGCGTCCACGTAGGCCAGCCCGTTGGCGAGGGTGAAGGCGACCTCCTGGACGGCGGTGCACCCCGCCTCGCGCATGTGGTACCCGGAGATCGAGATCGGGTTGAACCGCGGCACCTCGCGGGTGCACAGCTCGATGACGTCGGTCACCAGCTTCATCGAGGGTCCGGGGGGATAGATGTAGGTGCCGCGGGCGGCGTACTCCTTGAGGATGTCGTTTTGCAGCGTGCCGCCGACCCGCTCCCAGACCACGCCCTGCTCCTCCGCCACCACGAGATAGAAGGCGAGGAGGATCGAGGCGGTGGCGTTGATGGTCATCGAGGTGGTGACCCGGTCGAGGGGGATGCGGTCGAAGAGCCGCCGCATGTCGTCCAGGGAGTCGATGGCGACGCCCACGCGGCCGACCTCGCCGCGCGCCATGGAGTGGTCCGAGTCGTAGCCGATCTGGGTCGGCAGATCGAAGGCGACGGAGAGCCCGGTGGTGCCCTGCTCGAGCAGGTAGCGGTAGCGGCGGTTGGACTCCGCGGCGTCCGAGTAGCCGGCGTATTGGCGCATGGTCCATCGGCGCTCGCGGTACATCTCGGGGTAGAGGCCGCGGGTGTAGGGAGCCCGGCCGGGGTCGCCGATCTCGCCGTCGTAGTCGATGCCGGCGACGTCCTCGGGGCGGTACGAGGACTGGATGGGGATACCGGAGCTCGTCTCCATCACATCCTGGGCATCGTCTTTGGGAACGGTCTTGGCCTCGGTGCTGGATGCGGCGGCGGCGCTCTTCGTCGGGGTCTCAATCGTCATGACCTTTCGATTATGGCGCATCGTGGGGGGCATTGCGGGGGTCGCAGAAGTATCATCAGCCTGACAGGACGGGGAACACGCATGGTCGAACGGGATCTCAAGGACATCCTCCGTAACGGAGAAAGCTCCGGCGTCGAGCTCAAGCGGGACGATGTGCGGCCCGAGCAGCTCGCCCGCGAAATGGCGGCTCTGCTCAACTTGGAAGGAGGCTACATCTTCCTGGGAGTGGAGGACGATGGGTCGGTTCGTGGACTGACCCGGGACAACGCCGAAGAGTGGGTCATGCAGGTGTGTCGGGATCATGTCCAGCCGGCGGTGATTCCTTACTGGGAGACCATTCCCTGGGGGGACGGAGACCGGCGAGTCGGGGTCATTCATCTTCCCGATGACAGCCCGGACAAGCCCTACAAAGCGAAGAAGGGGAGCACCTGGGTGACGTTTGTCCGCGTTGGCACGACGACCCGGGAGGCGACTCGCGAGGAGGAAGCCCGGCTCTACCAGTCGTCCGGGCTGCTCCGTTACGAACTCAAGGTGGTTCCCGGAAGCTCCCTGGAGGATCTGGATCTCCGCCGGCTCGGCCACTACTTCGGCGCCGTTCGCGGTCAGGAACACCCGGATCGGGACGACCGCGAAGCCTGGGAACGCCTGCTTGTCAATACGGATCTCATGCTGGAGGAGCGGGGCCGCACGGTGCCCAACGTCGGGGCCATGCTGCTCTTCGGACGCAATCCCAAGCGGTACTTGCCCCAGAGTGGAATCACTGCCGTTGCCTATCCCGGGACCGAGAAAGACTACGCCAGCCGTGAACGCAGTGCCCTTCACGGACCGAGCCTGCCGCTTATCTCGGAGACGGGTGACTTCCTGGAGCGGGGCCTGATCGAGCAGGCCATGGACTTCGTCCGCCGCAATATCGCGGTGGAAGCCTGGATCGATGCGGGCGGACAACGGCAGGATCGATGGAAGGACTATCCCCTCGACGCCGTGCGCGAGGCACTGGTCAACGCTGTCGCTCACCGCGACTACTCCATCGCCGTGGTCGACATCGAGCTGTCGATCTACGAGGACCGGCTGGAGGTGATCTCCCCCGGTCACCTGCCCAACACGGTCACGGTCGAGAAAATGCGTGCCGGCTACCGGGCCACCCGCAACGAGCTGATCAAGGAGATCCTCCGCGACTACCGGTACATCGAAGCCACCGGCCTCGGGGTGCCGCGCAAGATCATCCGTGGCATGCGCGAGCACAACGACACCGAGCCGGATCTGATCGAGCAGGAGGATCGGTTCTTGGTGCGGCTGTGGAAGGGATAAGCTTAGTTGTTAGTAACCAGACTTTGCGAGCCTATGCCTGACCTCATCAAAATCGGGGTGATCTGGGAAGGGGTAGACAGAGATTCCTGACTGTGCCTTTATGTTCAGCTTGCGATAGAACATCGGGTGAACTACGCAGTCATCGTCCTCGTTAATAAACAATCTATCCTTAAGGGCAAACTCAAAGTCTGCTTCCATTATTCCGCTGCTGGGGTCATGTTCACCCCTCTTGCGGCCAACTATCCCAAGTTCAGTTACCACTTGGCGGAATCGGTTCAGGGAATAGCTGCCATCCGTCCAACTTGATGCGCTGCGACGAGCGACCTTGTCAAGATCCTTCCCCTTGAAGAGCATTGGCATTCCGCTGATCGCAGATACGATATCCCCCACATTACGATAGATCTTGCTATAGGAGTTAATCACCTCGTTGGCTAGCTGTAGCTCAGCCTCCCGTACCGCTTGTATTAAGATCCTGTTGCTGATCTCGGGGAATCTGTCACCGGCTCGCTTTGCTATCTCATTACAGAGTATGACAATTTGCCGGGGACGAAGTTGACTATGACGTAGCACATAGGGAAATGTCCGCTCTCGAACCTTACTTCTATTTGTAATGTAGCTACCAAAATAAGGCGTCCAAATCTGCTTCTCCACCTCATCGAAATCATCCCAAGAGATGTCTTGCAGGGCTAGACTGGCCTTCCCCGATGCGGTCAGATACTTATAGAATCTCCAGCAAATCAGCCTAACCAAGTCCTTCGGTCTCCAGTGTAAAAAAAGCTCATCCTTGACATACTTTGAAGGGTTGGATATTACCCCCTCTAATAGGTACGGAAAGATTTCAGGCTCTCCTCCAGGAGGTGTAGCTGAGCGGGTGCGATTCTTCGGGGGTAGGGGAGAGCTTGGAACCAGGGCTTGGTGGCACGGGCGGTGGCCAGTATCGTTGTAGGCAGAGCCGGTAAGTCGTTGAGAGCGCACAGGGTTTTCCTCCTTCCCTACACGGGGATAGGCTGGAGTTTCGACACCACCAAGCC
>Ga0209956_1000036_pt1 | contig 82479 bp, 62 predicted proteins | sample SalPon2A_C_D1_MG_FD_185720 | JGI IMG/M metagenome (GOLD analysis project Ga0209956, IMG submission 185720) | Soil microbial communities from South San Francisco under conditions of wetland restoration - Salt Pond MetaG R2A_C_D1_MG (SPAdes)... | ecosystem: Environmental > Terrestrial > Soil >...
CACTCGAGGGCCTCCCCGGGTACGCATAGAAGAGATGACTCACCTCACACCCGAGATAACCCCGCCCCAACACACCTCGACAAGGTCCAAATCGCCCTACGCGGCCAGGACTGATGAATAAAGCAGGCTAGAAGGGCGTACGAGTCCCGGCGCTTCCTCTCGTCGTCGACGCTGTCGAGGAAGTCGGTGACGCTGGCGTCGGTCTCCGCGGTCTTGGGCTCGGCCATGGGCGACAGTTTACCCGGGCATACCTACCTCCGGACAAGCCCGGAGCCCCCGGGAGGCTTCGGAGACTGCGGGAACCGAAACGAGCCCCGGGGGGTCACTCTGCGCAGCGCCGACCCACATTCTCTCTGAAGAAGAGGAAGACCATGGCCTTCTCCTGTCGAGCGGCGGTGACTCTCGCCACGCTCACGCTGGGGTGCCTCGGCTCTGCCCGGGGTGCCGACGAAGCGCCGCCACGCGCCGCGGCTTCGACCCCGCCCACCGAGTCCGTCGCGGAGGCCGGACCGCCGAGCACCGGACAGCACCCCCACCTCTTCGAGCGGACCCTCACGCGCACCGTTCAGGCTCCCTACCTGCTCTATTTCCCCGAGTCGTACGGTACCGACGAGCGTCGCTGGCCCCTTCTTGTCTACCTCCACGGCGGCGGAGGCCGCGGCTCCGACCTCTCCGCGCTCGAGCACTACCCGATGGTGCAGCGGCTGGAGAAGGAGCCCGACTTCCCCTTCGTGGTGGTCTCGCCCCAGTGTCCATGGGGCGATCGGGAGCTTGGCGGCGAGACCTGGACCGAGCACGCCGACGTGGTGGCGGCCCTGATCCACGACCTGATCGACCGCTACGCCATCGATCCCGACCGGGTCTACCTGATCGGTCACAGCATGGGGGGATACGGGACCTGGTATATCGCCCATCGCTACCCTCGGCTGTTCGCCGCCATCGCGCCCATGTCCGGCCCCGCCGTGACCTGGTGGGCTTATCGCGCCCGAAACATTCCCACCTGGGTCTGGCACGGGTCTCTCGACGATGCGGTGCCAGTCTCGGAGTCGGAGAAGATGGTCGTTTTCCTGCGCGAGCTCGGAGCCGACGTCCGGTTCACGCGGATCGAGGACGGCATTCATCCGATCCGCGAGCCCTTCGACGGCGACGAGCTGTTCGACTGGCTGCTCGAGCACCGCCGGGCCGAGTGACCTGCCGAGGAGCGCGCAGGCTCACGGCTTGGCCGGCTCCTCGCTGTCCTCTTCTCCTTCGGGAAGCTTCAGCAGAAACGGGGGACGGCCGATACTGGCGGCGCACCCCACCAGGTCGAGGCCCTCCACCGAGCCGGTCTCCAGGAGCCGGCTCGCCAGCTTCGCGATGCACTCCGTGCCGGTGAGACCTTCCCAGGAGTGGCCTCCGTGAGGAATCACCAGGTGCGCGCTGTGGGGAAGGAACTCTTGCCCCCGATAGCCCCATCGGGGTGGGGTCACCGGGTCTCGCTCCCCGGAGAGGATCAGCACGGGCACCTCGGAGCGCACCGGGTCGTGGTAACCTGCCGCCAGCTCCCCCCGCGGCCACTCTGCACAGGCCGCCACCTGCTGACGCAGCCGGAAATCACCCAGAAAGCCGGTCTGGATGGCCGCTGCGTTGGGTCCGATCTGCGCCACGCCTCCCGTGCACGTGACCGAGAGGTAGAGACCGTCGAGGAGCGACGCCATCAAGAAGCCGGCCACCGTCTAGGCGGTCTGCGCCATCGGTTGCCAATCCCCCTGCGCCGCGGCGTGGACGAAGGCGGGGATCTTCAGCGAAGTGCTGGACGAATAGAGCATGTAGCGCAGGGTCTGGTGGGCGGCTCCCACGGCACCCGTGCTGGTCTTTCTCCGCCGGCACCCGGACCTGGTGAGGACCGTCACCCTCGTCGGTGCGGTGCCCACCGACGCCCAAGCGGCTCTCGCGCTCGCCTCGTACCCGAATCACGGTTGGCGCCGGTAGGCGCCGCCCCGGAGCATCTCGCGTGCCCGCTGCCTGCGCAAGTGAGTCAGGTAGCTCTCAGGGGGTCCATCGTCGCCGCAGGCTGTTATCTCAGCAGTTTCCGTCGCAGACGAAGCAGCCGATTCCCTCCGCGGACTCGGCGATGTCGTTGCCGCAGCAGAAGCGCTGGGCGGGGTTGCCGGTCGTCTTGCTGTCGCAGTCCGCTGGGCAGCTCTCGCAGTCCTCGGGTCCTTCACAGGTGCCGTTGCCACACTTGTGGCATCCGGAGGTGTCGAAGTCGCAGCCGCTGGTGCAGGCCAGGGTGCCACCGTCGAAGCCCAGGCTGAGACAGCTCTGACCTCCCAGATCGGACATGTCACAGTCCTCACCGTCTTCCTGGATTCCGTTGCCACAGTCGAAGCACCCGGAAGTGTCGAAGGTGCAGTTTCCGCGGCAGGCGAGCGTGCCGCCGTCGAATCCTCGGCTGACGCAGGTCTCGCCCCGGAGGTCGGCGCCATCGCAGTCCTCGTCCATGTCTGCGACCCCATTGCCGCATTGGCAGCCCTCTGGAATGAGGAAACGGCAGGTGTTTCCGGGAGTGCCAGGGTTCGTACAGGTTTCGTCGCAGACGCACGAGTAGCGGCAACAGTTGGTGATGCCGCAGTCGATGAAGCTGCAACGGATTCCGACCTCGGGACAGAACTGGAGCAGACAGGGGCCGCAGGTCTGAGCCGACACTGATTCCGGGCTGCCGAGTGCGGGCTCCGCCGTCGGTGACGAGCTTGCGAGGCAGAGCGGGGTGGGGGAGGTCTCCGCGGCGGCGGGGGAACCCCAGACGAGGGCGAGAGTGAGAACGGCGAGCAGGGTGAGGGGCTTGGGAACGCTCATGGGAGCCTCCTTGGTAGATGACCTTCCTCGTTGTCGAGGTGAGGTCCAATGAAAGTGTCGTGCTTCCTGGCTTGGTGCTCAGCAATTGCCGTCGCACACGGGGCAACCGGTCCCCTCGGCAGCCTCTTCGATGCCGTTGCCACAGCAGAAGCGCAGGGCGGGGTTGCCGGTCGTCTTGCTGTCGCAGTCTTCCGGGCAGGTCTCGCAGTCCTCGGAGCCCCCGCACGTGCCATCGCCGCACGTGCCGCTGCATCCGGAGGTGTCGAAGGTGCAGTTGCTGTTGCAGGCCAGAGTGCCGCCTTCAAAGCCACGGCTGACGCAGGTCTCGCCCCGGAGGTCGGTGCCGTCGCAGTCCTCGTCCTGGTTTGCGACTCCGTTGCCGCACAGGCATCCCTGAGGCAAGAGGAAGCGGCAGGTGTTGGGGGGGGAGTTGGTGATGGTGCAACTCAGGTCGCAGACGCAGGAGTAGCGGCAGCAGTCGTTGAGACCACAGCCGGTGAAAGTGCAACGGACCGCGACCTCGGGACAAAACTCCAGCAGGCAGGGACCGCAGGTGGTCTGGGTCGGCACCGACCCTGGGTCGCCGAGCGCGGGTTCCGCCGGCGACGAGCCTTCGAGACAGAGCGGTGCGTCTGGGGTCTCCGCCACGACGGGAACAGCCCAGACCAGGGCGAGGGTGAGAACGGCGAGCCAGGGAACGAGCTTGGAGATACGCATGGGAACCTCCTCGGTAGTGGATGATCTTCCTCTCCGTCCACGGCGAGACGTCCTCGCAGAGATGAAGATCGAGTGGAAGTACTGCCCTTTCTATATCGACTCCTCAGTGAATCTATCAGGAGCTTCGAGACCCCGCTCACTTGCGCTCTGCTAGCCCTGCGCCATGCCGGAGAGTGGACCGCTGACGGATCTCCCGTGCTCGAGGAGACCCTGGTCGACGGAGGGGTGGACGGGGAGCGCCGGGAGCTCTACCTCGATGGCTCACCGCGCCAGGTGAGCTGGTACCGGGAGGGCTCCCTCGACGGGCTCCGCGTCGCCTGGTATCCCAACGGGCAGGAGCGATGGCGCGCCCTGTACGAGAAGGGCTGGCTGGTGTCGGTCGAAGGCGACACCGCCGTCGCCGGGGAGCCGTGCCCGGAAAACACGCTGCCGGTGGCCTCCGCGGACGGCCTCGAAGCCTGGTGCGAGCGGCGGACCGGGGGCTGGAGCGGTACCCGCCACGGTGCCTACGTGGTGTGGGGGGACGACGGCTCGGTCGTCGAGCGTGGCCTCTACCGGCACGGCGACAAGCAGCAAGTGTGGGAAGCGGCGCCAGGAGCGGCGGTCCCGGTCGCCGTACCGGCCGGCGAGCTAGTGGCGGAGGCGAGCCTCTATGCGGGCGAGATGCCGCTGGAGACGAGAACCTCGGTGGCGCCGTCCTTCTGGTTCCGCAACCTCGACAGCGGGGAGCATGTGAACACGGACGTCGAGGTCGAAGGCTCGCTCGCACGGATCTTCGGACTCGAGCCCGGGCGGTATCATCTGGGGGGGGCACGTCGACGCCGACCCCGACAATCCGAAGCAATATCCCGGCGATCTGACCGTCAGCCAAAGGTTCGAGGTGGAGGAGGGGGAGGTCGCGGCCCTCGAGGTGCGTTTCGAAGAGGTCCTACACCCCTGACCGAGCCCTTCGACAACGGCGCTCCGGTGCCGGGATGGGATCAGCCCTGCGAGCGCAAGCCGTTTCTGCCGGGTCCGGAGGTCCGTTTCGCGTGGGCCGGGCCGGGCTCCGGTGCCGAGTATCACTACGAGGTGATCCGCCTTTCCTGCGATCCTTTCCACCAGATCGACACCCTGGCCGAGGGCTCGACGCAGTCGTTGGCGGTGACCGTGAGCCTGCCTCCCACACCCCGGGGCCAGATTTACGCCTTCAAGCTGCACGCGACTCGGGGGGACCGCACCGTCGGGACCCCCCTGAGCCACGGCGCGGGCGGTGGTCACGGCTGGGACGTGCGCTTCCGCGTCGCGCACTAAGCTAGACACTCGGTGGCCCTTCGGGGGAAATTCGAGCCGTCCGTCCGTCTAAGCGAGTGACGAACCCGTAACCGGGCCTTTGACTCACTTGCTGGGAGGACGCCGTGACTGCTCGTTGTTTCCCCCGTACCTCCATCCTCGCTCTACTTGCCCTGCTGGGCTCGGCACCTTTCACTGGCTGCGGCCCCAAATACAAGCCGCTGACCGTCGACGAGGTGAACTTCCACGACCCGAAGAGCACCGCGACCATTACTTTGAGCGATCCACAGATCTACTCGCGGGAGACCCTGGTCAACGACCGCCGGCGAGAAGCGAAGTACCTGCTGGCGCTTCTCGAGAAGAGTGTCAACGAGACCTTTGAGCCCCAGATTCGGCGCGATCTGCGGACGTTGACTTCCACGGTGCTGACGCTGCAGGGAAGCTTCAATCCACTCGCAGGCCGTCAGGCCGAACGCACCGACTCCCTCGCTGAGATCGACGCTCGTGTCGCCGAGACGGACGCGCTCAAGCGATTGGCGGAAGCCCGGATCGGACTCGTCGAAGCGCAACGGAAGCTCGAAGACTTGGCCGAGCGGCAGGAGGCACTGTCCCGCATCGGCTCCCTCACTACCGGCAGTGACGGTGGAGGTGGAGATGGCGGAGGCGATGGAGATGACGACAGTGGAGATGATGACGGTGGAGGTGACGGAGAAGGAGGAGGTGGTGGCGGCACGACACCAGGGAACCCACAGCAACAGATCGATGGAGAAGTCAAGCTACTGCGAGCGAACGTGGACGATCTCAAGAAGCAGATCGACGCCCTCCCGAGCACCGCCCAAGTGCGCCAAACTGCCGTGGGGGCCACGCCCCGGGAGGTCTTTCGCGATCGCCAGGCGTATCGAGCCGAGCTCCGGGGAGCCCTTGCCGAGGTCGAGCTCGATGATGCCCACGACCAGGAGCAGAGCTCCCTCTACAGACTGCAGTTCCATGCGACGGTCCTTCCCGGGCAGCACCAGGACAAGATGGGCGTGGCCCGGCTGACTCTCCGACCGCCCGAGCTCGAGCGCTACCACGTTCTCGAGCTCTACAAGACCTGGCTCGGGCATGTGACTTACCGACTCAATCAGACAGTAGAGGATGGCCTCCATCATGACGCGAGCTATCTCTTGCTGGGGATGGGTCTGGACAAGTCACTATTTCATTCGACCACCTTCCGCTTGGCTAATGGGGAAAAACTCCTGGTCGCTCTCCCTCCTACCATCTACGTTCGGTGGAAGAAAGTCACGGGAAGTGAGAAGGACTTAACAAAAATGGTGGAGAGAGTTGAGAAGCTTATTCGAGGTATCTCAGCTAAATGCAGGCGCTGCTGTGAGAAGGAACAGGCCCGCAGTTTGCTCTTGCGACTATCGACCATTGAGCCCTTCATTTCCGCAAGTATCCGAGGTCTGGGAGATATCAATTCAATCGATCGAGAGTTCGCAGATGAATTACGGCAACTCATAGACTTCGTCGTGAACGGCTCTGAAGTACTTGATCGGCTCCGGCGACAGAACAGGTCGTGCTTCGATGGCGTCAAGCTGGGCTCCAGCATAGAGAAGCAATGGAATGCTGTCCCAGCGACTTTCAAAGGGGCGCTCGTGGATACCAAGGATCCCTCTGAGGGAGCCTTTGGTATAGCCAGGGGCAGAGCCGACGTCTACGCTACCGCGCCGGTCGAGCTGGCGCAGCAGATCTCCACGACACTGAGCGCGTTCCGCTCGTTCGAGGTCGCGCTGTCGCTGGCCGCGGCTTTGCCGACCAAGGGCGTCGGGGCAAACGCTGGCCTCAACCGAATGCGAGCCATGCGGACGGACATCGAAGCGCGAGAGCGACTACCACTGGTGGTCGGGTTTGCGGAGAGAAACACCGCTCAAGATCCGCAATTCGGCTGGATCTTCGGTCCACAGGCCATGCTCGATGCAAAGAACAAGCGTCTCCGTCTGCGACGCCCGGCGGTCAACTACCCTGTGACCGCTGATCTCTCGATTCCCGGCTGGTGGCCACACGTCGATCTGGAGTTGGAAACCGGTTGGGTGGGGGATTGGCACGGTGGGGCGATTCTCGAGGAGTGCCCCGAGGAGGAGCGAGACCCCAAGGCAGGCAAGAAGCTTTGCTCGACCCAGGAGACGTTCCCCGTCCACCTTCCCCTCAACCGGGCCGACCTGGATGGGCTCACCGAATACCTGGCGAAAAAGACCGTGGGGGGTGCGCTGGCCTACACGAGCATCGCGGGCGTGTCGCCCAAGGCGATCTCCACTTGTGCCGATTCCGTCACGTTCTTAGTCTACGGTGCCAATGTCTGGCGCAGCACCAGCGCGTTCCTCAACGGCCTGGAGGCCAAGGAGATTCGGGTGCTTCCCGACATGGGAGGGCTGGCGGTGACCTTCGAGGGGATCCGCAAGAGCCTTCCTCAAGTGCCCGGGGCGAACGGCGAGGCCGTCTTGACCGTCTGGACGAGGAACGGTGCCTCTTCCAGAAAGGTCACTGTGGTGGAGCCGAAGAAGGCGGGGCTCACCTGTGGACCCGTAAAGGAGCCCAGCCTGAAGCTCGCCGTAAGAAGTCGTCCCTTGATTCCGACGAAAGACAAGACGACGGCGACGACCCAGATCGCGGCCGTTCAAGGGAAGCTTCCCGGCGCTTACGACAAGCTGGGGATCAGCGTACGCCCCACCAAACCCATCGATCAGGCGGGTCACCTGGCTGGATGGAGTGCACTCTTGGACAAATCTGCCAAGGTCGATGGCAAGGTGCTCGAGGATGTCGTGGAGCTCAAGGACTTCTCCCTGCAGACCGGCGACTCGCTCCAGGTATCGCTGGTCGAGGTTCCTGTCCCCGGGGCCGAACCGAAGCGACACACCGTTGAAGGCTCGGTGGTGTACTACAAGCCCGAGAAAGACTCGCAGATCCAGGTGGACGAGACGGTCATCACAGATCTCGAGACACCGGTCAAGCTGACGCTTCCCTATCGGTACGACCTGGCCTATCCGGTGCTCAAGGACGGCAGGGTCACCTTTGGGGTCGAGATCCAGGGCAACGCTGGGGACTACAAGATCTCCTTCTCGAACCCGACACCCAGCAAGCTTCCTCCGGCGAAGGAGAAGACCGTGGAGAAGCGCACGATCAAGCTGAAGCTCGTGGTACGCCAGGGTGACAAGGTTCTGGCCACCGAGAAAGAGAAGACAGCGCTTCTTGCCAAGCCCAGGACTCTCGAGGTCACGGTCAGCGTGAAGGGCGCCGAGAGCTGGCAGCTACCGAAGGTCGTGGGGAAGGTGAACCTCGGCAAGGGTGCGGGGGCCAAGCAGGACAAGGCGAAGGACCAGAAGTAGCCGGACCCGATCCCTTCCGAGACGGGCTGAGACTATCGGTGCCATACAACCCTCGGCGCCGACGTAGACAAAGCCCTTCATCGGTTTGCCGGTGAAGTCCATCTGCCGCGCATGGGGAAGCTCCAGGGTGGCTTGGTAGGCGTCCGGCCCGACCCGGACCATCAGTTCCTCCCCCACCACCCCGACCGCCATGTTGCCGGAGACGAGAAAGGCGATGCCGCCGAACATCTTCTTCTCGGTCACCGCCGGCCCGGCGGGATGGTCCGCGAAAACCTCGCGAATGCGGTAGGCGAGCCCTTCGTCGTAGGCCATGGGACTCACGCCGCGTGACGCTGCTCCACTTCCTGGGTCCTTCGTTCGTATTCCTCGTGGAGAGCCGCCTGCTCGGGGTCCGCTTCGAGCTGTTGGAGACGCGCTCTTCGCAGCGCCGCCATCTCCTGCGTCCAGGCGGCGCAGGGCACGATCTCGAAGCCCATCTCCACCGCCAGCGGTAGCAGCACGTCCACCGTCTCTGGGAAGCGCAGCACCCGCTCGTCCTCGATCGCTCCACGCTCCGTCCAATCCGTCCAGATCCGCTCCCAGCGGTCCGGAGGGATCTCGGCGCAGACGACGTCGGGCCGTAGCTTCTCGAGCGTGGCGCGCACCTGCGCCAGACCCCAGGTCTCGCTGTCCCGATGGCCACCGTGGATCATTCCCAGGACGGCCACCTCGGTGGGCTCGCCGTGAGCTCCTTCGGGTGCGGCCGCCTCCGCCTTGCGCAGATCCGGCGGAATCTCCAACACCCACAGCTCGTGGCTGCCCTCGCAGCCGACCCACAGCGTCTCGCCGGAGGGATGGACGGCCATCACGATCGGGATCTCGCCCACCGGCAGACGCGCGATCATCCGGTGGTCCTCCCGGCTCTCGCCGAGAGCGATCACCGAGACGTCGTGGCTCGCCGTATTGTTGACAAAGGCCAGACGGCCCTCCGAGGAGACCACGACCGAGAAGGGCCCGTCGCCGATGCCTGCCATCAGCTCTCCCACCACGCGGTGCGACGCGGTGTCGACCCAGACGATCTTGTCTTCCCCTCGGACCGCCACCGCGTAGTCGGTGTCTCCGGGCAGCACCACGCCACCGCTGGGGCGGTCTCCCACCTCGACCTGCCCCAGCACCTCCCGGTTCCACAGGTCCACCACCGTGACGGAGGCGTCGTCGTAGCCGGGGACGAACGCCTTGCGGCCGTCCGACGTGACCCCCGGCGGGAACGGGCGGTCGCCGACGTCGTAGCTCGCGGCGAGCTCGAAGGTGCAGCCACCGAGCGCTCCACGCTCGCCTCATCGAAGCTCATGCCCGCATCTTAATGAATCAGGAGGAGAGGCCCCAGGGACTCGTGCCCCCACCAGGGGTTGAATTCCCTGTCTACGATGTCTTGCCCCCTGAAGGGGGCGGCTCTCGGGGGCGTTCCGCCTCCCTCCCTCAATCAAACGCGTACTCACACCGCGACGCCGACGAGCACTCGAAATACTCCGGGTAGCCCAGCTCCTCGCAGTCGGCGTTGCTGGTGCACTCGACGATGCAGTCGCCGTAGCGGCAGACTTTGCCCTGCTCGGCACAGGCGAAGGCCGTCGGCCGGGGGCAGGAGGAGTCCATGCAACGCCCGCGCGGGGCGGGGTAGTCGTAGTAGCAGTAGGCGCCGGGGTCGTTGTACAGCCGCTCGCAATCGGCGAGACACGCCCAGGTCGGGGGCGGCTCTTTCCAGCAACGGCCGACCCCGCCGTTGAAGGTGTCGTCACCGAAGCAGGAACCCACCTGGCAGGGCTGCTGGAGGTCGCACTCGCATCCGGGGCCGCGCTCCGGCTCGCACTTGGTGCAGATCCCGACGTTGTTGCCGGTGCCGAAGGCGGTCTTGACGCAGGTCGCCTCCCCGTCGTTGTCGGGGCACCAGGACTCGTCGTCGGCGTCGCCGTCGGGCTCGAAGTAGGTACTGAGGGGATGGGTGCTCTGGTCGTCGCACTGACAGCCCTCGGTTCCTTGGTCGCAGTCCTGGGGCGGAGTCGGAGTGGGCGTCGCCGGGGCCTGCCAGGCGACCATGCGGCCGTTGTAGATACGTTCGCCGATGGCCATGGCGAACCAGGCGTAGGTGTCGTTGTTGCGGAGGTTGCGCTTGACGTGGCCACAGGAATTGCCGTTGCTGTTGCGGTAGGTCGCGAGATGGCGGATCTTCCCCTCGCCGTAGTGGGCCTCGGTTTTCGGGTCGATGCCGCAGCCCAAGCTGTGACCGTGGTAGTGCGTGTCCTGGACCGCCACCCAGATCCCGCCCTGCCGCACGAACAGGTGATGCATCAGCTCGTGGGCGACCAGCCGGGCGCGATTGCAGTTGCCGTTGCAGACGTCGCTGTTGCTGCCCGCAAAGCCCACGCCGCCGGTGTTGAAGAAGCCCGGACACAGGTTGACGTAGCCCTTGACCCAGTGGTGTGCCGAAGGCTCCGTGGTGTAGCAGACGTTGCCCCCCTCGGTGTGCGGGTCGGGGCACTTGAGGCGCACCGCGATCCCCCCGGTTTTGTTGCTGGTGAAGATCGTCCACAGCTTGTCGAAGCCGTCCTTGACGGTCTCGAGACGCTCCTCGCTGAACGGGCCGAACCAGTATTCGGGGCTGGTCGAGCGTCCGAGCTTCTGGTCGTCGGGACCGAGACCCGGCTGGCGCCAGAGATAGCTGCGCTGCGCCGAGTGCTCGGCGCTGGCGATCAGGTGGATCACCTGCCGCGCCCTCCAGACGTGATGGTGGGCCTGCGCCCACGCGCGGCTCGCCGGCCGGCAGCGGCCCTCGCAGGTGACCTGGGGGAAATTGACCGGAGGCATGATGCTCTGGACGACTCCGCCTCCGAGGAAGAGATCGAGGCCGTCCTGCTGGCACGAGGAGGCGGCGGTGGCGCCGGGGCGGGCGGCGAGACCGCCCGGGCCACGGGCACCCCGAGCATCACGAGCGGCTCCCTCGGTGCGACGGGGGGAACCGTCGAAACGCAGTTGGCCGGACCGCTGGGCGGCCGGGCTCAGCTCGATCCGAGACGGGCCCGACGAGGGCTCCGGGGGCGTGGCGGTGAACGCCGGAGGTGTCTCCACCCTGGGGTCCACGCAATCGACCAGATTCGAGGTGAGGCCGAGACCTTCGGGCACGTGGCCACCCGCGCCGCCACCATCGCCACCCCCATCTTCGCCGCCGAGCTCCCTCAGAGCTTCCGGGACGAGGTGGACTTGAGTGGGTGGCTCGGGCTCTCTTTCCGGGGTCACCCGCCGGGGCGGTTCTTGCCGCGGGCGCTCGGGAGGGACCCTCCGGGGGGCATCGGTCCGGGACGGCGAAGGCGAGGTCTGTCGCGGGCTGCAGCGATAGCCCAGGCTCCGCTTCATGCACAGACGGCGTGGACCCGCACAGTCGAAGGAATTCTCGTCGTTGCGCCGGCGCGCCGTCGGACAACCCAGGGCACGACAGGTGCGCGCGATGTGACGGTCGATGGCCTCGTCGAGCCGATCGAAGAGATCGTCGACGTCTTCGCTGCGGATGCTCTGGGCACCCCGGCACGCGCGGACCGGCTTGCAAGCCTGGTATTCGAGCTGGATCCACCGGCCGCACTCCTTTCCCTGCGGTGCCTTTTCGGAAATCAGCTTCACTCCGTCGGGCGAGATGCGTTGCGGCTGGGTGCGCGGTCGGGGCTGGGCGGTGGCGGTAGAGGTGACGGTGGAAACGAGAAACAGGAAGACGATCCACAGCAGAAAAGAAGAAACATGGAAGCAGCGATGTAAGTCGATGGGCTGCATGGGCATGACGCCCTCCTTTCGGTGTTGGTGCAGTGGAGCCGAGGGCTCTCGCTCCCCTCTAGCGCAAGCCGCCTGCCAGGCGGGCTCGGGCTCGACACCGAAGGGCTCTAGTGCTTTGCGATCAAGCGTTTGCAGGGATTCGCCGGATTCTCGGACAGCGGCGCAGGTCTCACCGATCGGACTGGGTTTCTATCCGTTCGGATAGCGTGCGAGATTCTTGCCCTGGTAGCTTCGGTCTCACTTCTTCTCCAGCGAGATCACCCCATCCCATCCTTCCGGTGTCCGGCGCTGGTGGCGGAGAATGAAGGAGAGCAGGAAGTCCTTGCCTTGATCCCAATGGGGCAACCGATGGAGCCGCTCCAGCGCGTCTTCCCAGCGGCCTTGGCCAAAGGCCTCGAGCGCCTCGTGGTACAGCTCCAGATCGTCGTCGCCGAGCACCTCGCTCGACTCGCTCACATCACCCGGCGAGCCGTCGTCCGGAGCTGGATCGCGGGGCAAGATCTCGCTGACGAAGAGCGATCGGTCCATGCCGTAGGGCCGGATGTGCGCGAGCCGTCGGAAGCGTCCCCAGTCCGGGTTGCCGTGGCGCGTCGCCTCCTCCACGCTCGCCTCGTCGGCCAGGATCGGCACCTGGAGCTGTTTGGTGATGCCTTCGAGACGCGAGGCCAGGTTGACCACCGGGCCGAAGACGTCGATCTTGAAGCGGCCCGAGCTGCCCAGCCGGCCCGCCACGGCTTCGCCCGAGGCGATACCGATGCCGCAGCGGAATCCGGCCAACGGGTCGCTGGAGCGCTCCCCCGCTTCCTGGAAGCGCCGGCGGATGTCGAGCGCCGCCCGGCAGGCGAGCGCCGCGGCTTCGGGCTCGTCGAGCGGCCAGCCCCAGAAAGCGAGCGCCGCGTCCCCCTGGAAATCTCCCACCACCCCACGGTGCCGGTGGATCGAGGCGGTCATCACGTCGAGCGCATGGCCCACGCGGTCGAGCAGCCCCAGGAGATCGTCGCGCGCCCGCTCCGCCTCGCGGCTAAAACCCCGCAGGTCGCAAAAGAGCACGGTCATCCGGGTCTGCCGCGGCTCCAGCGCGTCGTCCGCTTCGCCGCGGCTGAGAACCTGCAACGCGGTCGGCGAGAAGAACCGGCCGAGAGCGGTTTCGCGCTGTTTGAGCTGGGCCACCTCCTTGAGCGCGCCGAGGACGTCGGCGACCATCTCGGTGAACTTGAGATCGGGCCGCAGGTCGCGGGCTGCGGGATCGACCCCGAGCCTCCCCGAGAGATAGAGCCCCCAGCCGGCGCACGCCTCGCCGGGCACCGGGCAGCAGAACGCCCAGTCCAGATCCTCCTCGGTCAGGGTGTACTCGCTGGCCTCTCCGGCCTTTTCAGGCTCGCCGGCCGGCCGACCCTCTTCGCCGCCGGGCCAGAGGCATTGGACGCTCTGCCGACGGTGGAGGATGGCGTCGCGTACCAAGCGGCGGCTGGGGCGAAACGACCGACCCCGATCGCGGTCCCGATCGCGGTCCTTGCGACCGTGGCTGGCTCGACCGTCCCAATGGCAGACCTCGAGCGCGGCTTCTTCGTCGCCCGGACGCTCGACCAGGCGCACGACGGCGGCGCGATCGGCGGACGGAACGGCTTCGAGCAGCAGCAGCGCCAGACGCTGGAAAAGATCTTCGTCGCTGGTGGCGCCCCGGATGACGTGGGGCAGGTTGGCCAGCACCTCCAGCCGTTGGTCGGCGTCGCGATAGCGGGTCTTGCGCAGATCGGCCAGGGTGAAGCCGATGGTCTGGAGCGGGGTCCGCTCGTCCGACCCGGCGGCCGAGACCTCGATTTCGAGGGCGAACGTGGAGTCGCCGATGACGAAGCGTTCGGCGGGCCGGAGCACGAAGTGGTCGCGCTCCTGGCCCCGATGAAAGACCGGGTTGGCGGCGGTCTCGAGCTTGCGGACCTCGATGCCCTCGGGCCGCCAGGCCAGCTCGACGTGGGTGCGGGAAAGGACCGGGTCCCAGGGGACCGGGCACAGATCGACGGTCCCCTGTTGCCGGGCGCCGGCCCGCGGCGCCCGCCCCACCAGCAGCGTACGGTGGGGGCGGACCTCGATCTCCTCGCGCTGGCCGTCCGGGCCTTCAATGCGGAGCGTGAACATCCCGGCGTTCTCCTCAGACCCGCACTGCCCGGAGAGTCCGGAAGAGCAGGTAACCCAGCAGCGCGAGGACGGCGAGGGCCACCAGAGCCGCGACCGACGCCAGGGTGATGACGAATCCCCGCAGCTCGAAGAAGGGCTCCAGCGCGTCGTCGGGATCCTGGAGCACGAAGATCGTCCAACCCTCGTTTACCTCCAGGGCGCTGGCCGCTGCCAGGTAGCGCTTCCCGTCCCGCAACGGATCGGCGAAGGCTTCGGTCGTGATGCCGCCGGACGCCGCTGCGGCGTCGGCGATCATCGACGCCACCTCTTCCACCTCGGCGAAGCTCCCTCCCGGCAGCGGCAACGCGAGCTCCCCGGGCAGGCAGGGATGACGCACCACCTGGCCGTGGGCGTTGACCAGCACGGCGAAGCGGTCGGGGCAGGGGCCGGCATGGGGGTCGACATGGGGGTCGACATCGGGGCCAGCCCGGCTCGCGGCGCTGTCGGCGACCGCCAGCCAATCCTCGAAGGTGTCGACCAGAACGGTGGCCATCAGCACACCGATCGCGGGAGGCGGCTCTTCTCGCTCGTCGGATTCCGCCAGAGAAGACGAAGGCTCGGGGGAGGGATCTTCCGCGTATGGGATCGGGCTGGAAACGCTCATCAATCGGGGGCTTCCTTCGGCGGTGCTCACGAAGGTGCGGGTGATCCCGGGCTCGTTCCTCGGCGGCGGCGTCTCGGTCACCTCGTCCGGAGCCCTCTCCGGCCGGCCGGAGAACCACTCCCGATAGCCGTAGGACCTGCCGAGCACACGCTCGTCGTGGGGGGCTCTCGCCTGGATGAAGGCCTCCCGATCCGCCACCACCCAACTGTAGAAGAAACGGTCCTGATACTGGGCGTAGAGCCGCTCCATGTAGTCCCGGAGCCTCCGCTCGTTCTCGGGCCTTTCGTCCTCGCTGCTCGATTCCAGATCGCGGACCAGACGACCGAACCAGCCGCGCTGTGCCTCGCGCTCGACCCGCCGGACGAACGCCGACAGATTGCGATCGACCGTGTCGGCCATCGCCCGGGCGGTGGCCAGGTTGGTCTCCAGCGCCAGTCCCACCATCTGACGCTCGACCTGCTCCGAAGTCTGGCTCCAGGCCCACAGCCCGAGGGCGCCGAGGGTGAGCATCAGAAGCAGCGGACCGAGGATCCCGGCGGCGAGCACCAACCGCTGGGTGCGCCATCGCTCGCGGGCGCGCAGGGCGTCCAGCACCTGGTCGACGCTCTGGAAGCGCCGCTCCGGGTCGGTGGCGAGACAGCGGTCGAGGATCTTGCGCAGATCGGGATCGAGCTGCGGCAGATCGGTCTCTCGCAGGGGAGACGGGGCCTGTTCGAGGATCTGCCGATAGCGCGCCAGACGCTCCGAATGGGTGCCGGTGCTCTGGAGGTCGCGGCTGGCTTCCTCGGTGGCGTGCGGCGGGCGCCCGGTGAGCAGCGCGTAGAGCAGGGCGCCCAACGAGTAGATGTCGGAGCGGACGTCGGGCCGGGAGCCCGGCTCGCACTGCTCGGGGGCCATGTAGAAAAGCGTGCCCACCGAGGAGACCCGTTCACCGGCCAGCCGCGCCTGTCCGAAGTCCGCCAGTCGGATTTCCCCCTGCTCGTCGAGCAGGACATTGCCCGGCTTGAGATCGCAGTGCACCACGGCCTTGCCATGGAGATAGCCGAGGGCCCTGGTCACGTCGTGGAAGACCGGCAGGGCCTCGTCCACCGGCATCGCCTCGCCTTGCAGCCGGTCGGCGAGCGAGCCGCCGGGCAAGTGCTCCATCACATAGTAGGGAGGATCGGCGTCCCAGCCCACGCCCAGCAGTTGCACGATGCGCCGCTCCTGGACCACCTGGAGGAGCTTGCCCGCCTCGTGCTTGAGCAGCGAGAAGTCCAGCCCGCGATGTCGGGTGAAGAACTTGATCGCCACCTCGCGGCCGGTCTCCTCGTCCACCGCCAGCCACACCTCGCCATAGGACCCGCGTCCAAGCCGGTGGCGCAAGGTGTAGCCAAGAGCCTCGCCGGGCGCACCCTCGCCCTCCAGGCTCTTCTCCTGAGAGCGCGCCTGGTGGGCCTCATCCTGCCTCAGCGTCTGGTCGAAAGGAGAGATCTCGTCCACGGTCACCACGGGATTTTTGCCCATGATACCGTGCCCAACACGCCCGCCTCCGGGACGGTGGAGAGGGTGGGCCTCACTCCTCCCGCAGACACTCCACCGGCTGCAGCCGCGAAGCGCGGTAGGCCGGTGCCAGCGCCGCGGCGGCGGCGAACAGCAACAGACCTCCCGCGGCGGCGACCAGCGTGAGGGCGTCGCTGGAGCTGACGCCGTAGAGCAGCCCGGCGGTCGCCCGCCCGCTCAGCCAGGCCAGGGCGAGGCCGATCCCGACGCCCCAGCCGGCCAATCGGAGCCCGTCGCCGAGCACCCAGCTCAGAATCCGCCGCCGGTCGGCTCCCACCGCCATGCGCACCCCGATGTCGAGCCGGCGCCAGGCCACCAGATAGCTCATCACGCTGTAGACGCCGACCATCGACAGGACCACGGCGAGCAGCGCGAAGAGGGCGTGCCGACGATGGTCCATTCGGGATCGTCGCCGCTGCGTCCGCGGCGGAAGCGCTGGCCCACCGGATCCTCGTCGGGGAAGTAGCGCTGGACCAGACTCTGGTTGACCAGCGCGACCCGCGGCGCGTCCCCGCGATCGGCTTCGGTGAACGGCCGGCCCGCCAGCAGCTCGATGCCCAGGGCGTCGAACAGACCGGGGCTCGCCACCCGCACGGTCGCCTGGGGGGTCTCTCCGGGGGCCGGCTCGGGCTGGCCGCTGATGCGGAAGGTATGCACCCAGATGTCGTCGCCCACCGGCAAGTGGTTGATCAGCCCCGCTCCCTCGACCCCGGGCACGGTCGCCACCTCGGCGAGCAGCGCGTCGAAGAAGGGGGTTTGATTCTCGGGCTCGGCGTGGCGGGTGCCGACGAGGGAGAGCTGGAGGGTGAGCACCCCGTGGCGCTCGAAGCCGGGATCGAAGCTCGCAAGGTGGTGGAAGCTGCGGGCGAGAAGCCCGGCGGAAGCGACCAGCGCCACGGTCAAGGCCACCTCGGCCACCACCAGACCGCGGCGCAGCCGGTCGCCGGCCGGGAAGCCCCCGACCCGGGCACCCTGCTGCAGCGCGCCGCGCAGCCTCCAGCCACGCAGGGTCAGCGCCGGCAGCAGCCCGAAGAGCGCACCGGCAGTCAGTGACACCGCGAGCGCGAAGGCCAGCCCCTGGAGATCGAGCTCGAGCTCCCCGAGCCGCGGCAGATCCTCCGGGCCGAAGGCGACCAGCGCCTCCAGCCCCCAGGCGCTGAGCATCACCCCGAGAGTGCCGCCCAGCACCGCCAGGACCAGCCCCTCGGTGACGAGCTGACCCAGCAGCCGCAGACGGCCCGCCCCCAGGGCTTGGCGCACCGCCAGCTCCCGGCGGCGGCCCACCGTGCGGGCGAGAAACAGGCTGGCCACGTTGGCGCAGGCGATCAGGAGCACCAGAGCGACCATGCCAAAGAGAGTCCACAGGGCGGTGCGGGCGTGGCCGACGGTGGGCTCGAGCAGGGGGGAGACGGTCAGCTCCAGACCCGCGTTGGCTTCCGGGTTCTCCTGGACCAGCCGCTCGGCGAGCAGCGCCGCCTCCGCCCGGGCCTCCGACAGCTCGGAGCCCTCGGCCAGACGAGCGAAGACGCGGAGAAAGCGCGAGTGGCTCCCGCGCTGCTCGGGGCCCAGCACGAAGGGCGCCCACAGCTCGGCGCCGTCGGCCCAGAAGGTGGGGAAGCCGAAGTCCGGGGGCATCACGGCGACAACCGTGAAGGTCTCACCGTCGAGCGAAATCTCGCGCCCCAGGACGTTGGGGTCGCCGCCCATCTCTCGTTGCCACAGGCCGTGGCCGAGCACCACCACCTGCTGTTCCTCCGCCGGGTCGTCGGCGAGATCTCGGCGATAGGTTCGGCCCATCGCAGCACGGCTGCGAAGCAGCTCGAACAGCCCCGGGGTGGTGCGCAGACCCTGGACCTCGCGCGGCCGGTCGGCGCCGCGCAGCACCGGGGTCCAGTAGAAGGTGGCGGTGACGTGGTCCAGCGAGCCGGCCTGTTCTTCGAGGGCGGTGTAGGTGGCCGGCGAGGTGGGCAGATCGTCGCCGGGGCTCCCCTCCAACACCGAGACCAGGCGCTCTGGATCCTCGAACGGTAGGGGCCGCCAGAGCACGCTGTCGAGGACGCTGAAAACCGTGGTCGTGGCGCCGACCCCCAGCCCCAGGGTCAGCACGGCGAGAGCGGTGAAGCCGGGACGGCGGCGCAGGGTGCGGAAGGCGCGGACGAGGTTGGAGAGCATGAAGCCCTGGAGGGCAAGGAGCGTGCCATGGGCTCAGACCCCTGCGGAAATGGAGAAACACTCCATTCGAGGCGCCCGAGAGCTCTCCGGCGCGTCCGTTCCTGGGACTCGACTGCCTGTCGCCGGACACGGCGACCCATCGCTGTATCGGCCTTTTCCAGCGCCCGAAACGGCGCCTAGAGCGGCTATTTCCCGCTGTCGTCGAGGGAAGGGACTTCCACGGCGGATATCGCCCGTTCGACTCGATGAAAAGGACTTCTCATCGCGTCAGCGCCGCTTTCGGCGCCTAGTTTCGACTTCTTTTCGCTGTTTGTCTCGAATCGGAGCCCATTTCGGACTTCCGCGCGGTGGGGAAGGAGGTGGTGTGGGATTCTCTGCGTCCCCCAGTGTGGGGAAGGAGGTTTTCTGGAAATCGGGGTCTTTACCCAGGGTGGGGAGAGTGAGAATCTGAAATTCTTGGCCATTCGCGATTTTTCGCCTATCCGACCTCCCCAGAGGACACTTCTTCTGGGGGAATTATTCAGAAATATCTCAAAGATCGAAGAAGAGGTGGAGAGTGGCTTGGCGGCTCATCTCTCGTGCTTCATGATACCCCATACGGGCTTGGCGTAAGGAAATTCCGGCCCGGAGACCTGCTCTCGGACGTGGCGCTCTGGACTGGGATCTTTGACCGAATGTGACGGCTGTGTGGACAGAGCAGAGCACGGCTCGAGAGATCGGCCCACCCGAGATAGGATCGCGACGTACGGATCGCATCGCTTACCCAGAAAGCTCGGAGGAATCCCGAAATGCGCAGCTCGAAGTCTCTGCTCGCCGCCTGCCTTCTTCTCTGCACCGCCGCGACCGCCCTCCCCTTTGCCGACGCCGCCCTGGCCGAGGACACCCGGATTACCGTCATGGTGATCTCCCGCGGCGCCAAATTCGTCGGGTCGTCGATGGGCGGGGTCCAGATCTCGATCGAGGACTCCGACACGGGCGAGGTGCTCGCCACCGGGGTCACCGAGGGCTCGACCGGCGACACCGACCGTGTCATGCGCACCGAGCACGGTCGCGACCGGGTGCTCTCCACCCCCGGTGCCGCCCGATTCGAGACCGTTCTGGACCTCGAGTCGCCGCGGCGCCTGCGGTTCATCGCCCGCGGTCCGCTGGCCCAGCGGCAGGCGATGAACGAGGTCTCCGCCACCCAGTGGGTGGTGCCCGGCAAACACTTGACCGGGGGTGACGGTTTCTTGCTCGAGCTACCCGGATTCGCGGTCGACGTGCTTTCGCCACCCACCCACGTACGCGCCGGCGAGGCACCGCTGGAGGTCGAGCTGCGGGCCAACGTGGTGATGATGTGCGGCTGTCCGATCACCCCCGGCGGGCTGTGGGACGCCGACGGCTACGAGATCCGCGCCCTGCTGCACCGCGACGGTGAGAAGGTGGCCGAGGTGCCGCTGGGCTACGCCGGCCAGGCCAGTCAGTTCGCCACCACCTGGACCGTGCCCGAGCCCGGTCTCTACCACGCCGTGGTCTATGCCTACGACCAAGCGACCGGCAACACCGGTGTCGACGAGACGACGTTCATCGTTCAGCGCTGACCCCGCTCGCGGTTGCGAAGGGGTAGGATACGCGGGACATGGATGAACCGCAGACCCTTCCGTTCGAGGAGTTCTGGGGGTGGCTGGTCACGCACCCGAATTGCATCTTGCGCGCCGGCACCCCGGAAGCGGTGCTGTACGACGACGAGGATCTCCACTGGCACTTCGCCAGCGAGGACGGCCGCACGCTGCTGATCCAGCTCGTGCGCGGCAAGCGTCTCTCGGGCGAGCTGTTGGTGGAGCCGGACCAAATCAGCTACGTCCACGGCTATGTCGGCGACCGGGAGGGCGAGTACGTCTTCGAATGTCTGCTGGACAGCGAGACCGAGCCGGTGATCGCGTACTTCTTCGTCCTCGTCCATGGCTTTGAGACCGAGGACGAGGACACGTTCACGCCCGCCCGGGTGCACTGAAGCCCGATGGCGAGCCCCAAGGCTTCCGGCGGTAGCGGTGCCCGCTGGGTAGCGCTGGGGATCCTCGCCTCGCGGCTCGTGGGGTTCGTCCGCGAGCGCGCCTTCGCCTACTTCTTTGGGGTCGGCCCCCACGCCGACGTTCTCAAGGTGGCCTTCCGCGGTCCCAATCTGCTGCAAAACCTGCTCGGCGAGGGCTCGCTTTCCGCCGCCTTCATCCCCATCTACAGCCGGATGGTCGAGGAGGGGCGGGAGGAGGACGCCGGCCGCTTCGCCGGTGCGGTGCTCAGCCTGCTGGTGGTCGTGGCGGCCTCGTTGGCGGTGCTGGGGATCGTCTTCGCTCGCCCGCTGGTGGCGCTTCTCACGCCCGGCTATCTGGCGGATGCCGCGGCCGTGGTCGCAGGCGAGGCGACCCTCGACCGCTACGAGCTGGCGGTGAGCGCGGTCCGCATCGTGTTTCCGATGACCGGGCTGCTGGTGCTCGCCGCCTGGGCGCTCGGCGTGCTCAACAGCCACCGGCGCTTCCTGGTGCCCTATCTGGCGCCGGTAGTGTGGAATCTGGCGATCCTGGCCGGGTTGATCGGCGCCGCCTCCTACTGGATGCAAGGGCAGCCCTGGGGTCCGGGTCTGCTTCCAGGGGACACCGCCGCGAGCGGTGGGGTCCGCAGCCGGCTGGTGCTCGCCGCCAGTGTCGGCGCCCTGGTCGGCGGGCTGCTTCAGCTCCTGGTCCAGCTCCCGTGGGTGGTGAGAGTGCTGCGAGGCTTTCGCTGGTCCCTGTCGCTCCGGGTGGAGGGGGTAAAGCAGGCGCTCCGCGCTTTCGGCCCGGTGGTGGCCGGGCGGGGGGTGACCCAGCTCTCGGCCTATCTCGATTTGGTGCTGGCGTCGCTCCTGGCGGCGGGGGCGCAGGCGTCGCTGGGCTACGCGGCCCAGCTCTACGTTCTTCCGGTGTCCCTTTTCGGTCTGTCGGTCGCGGCGGCGGAGCTGCCGGAGCTGTCGCGGCTGACCGCCGAGGGGCTCCAAGCGTTTCTCGACCGGTTGGGGCGGTCGCTGACCCAGATGAGCTTTTTCGTGGTGCCCACCTGCATCGGCTATCTGGCCTTTGGCTCGCTGATCGTGGGGACGCTGTACCGCACCGGGCGCTTCGGCGCGCTGGACAACGCGCTGGTGGCGGCGGTGCTCGCCGCCTACAGCCTGGGGCTACCCGCCACCACGTCGTCGCGGTTGTTCCAGAATGCCTTCTTCGCCCTGTCGGACACCCGAACCCCGGCCGCTGTCGCGGCGGTGCGGGTGGTGGTGTCGGCGGCGGTGGCACTGCCCACGATGTTCTGGCTGGACCGGTTTCAAGTGACGGCCTTGCCGTGGACCGAGGTCGGGTCCGACTCAAATGGTCGTATGCTCTTTCTGGGGGCGGTGGGGCTGGCCCTGGGCTCCGCGGCGGGAGCGTGGGTCGAGCTGACGGTGCTGCGGGGGTCGTTGCGCCGACGGCTGCCGGAGCTGTCGCTGCCCTGGGGCTCGGTGGCGCGGCAAGCGGGAATGGCGCTGCTCGCCGCGGTGCCGGCCGCCGTGGTCTGGGTCCTCCTGCCGCCGCTCCACCCGGCCCTGGCGACGCTGCTGGTGGTGGGAGTCTACGCCGGGGTCTATCTCACAGTGGCGCAGCTTCTCGGTCTCTCCGAGCTGCGGGCGTGGCTCCGCGGCCGGCGTTGAGCCGCCGGCTCGCTCTTACTGGATTGGGCTCGATCGTGGGTTGTCGGGGGAGAGCCTATCGCGGATGGTGAGTCCTTTCGCCTGCCAGCACCCCCTTGACTCCGCCGAGTCCCTCCACTAGAGTCCCGCTCAGCATCAAGAGACCCGGGAAACCTCATTCCCGGGCGGCAACCGAGCCCGCCGGCGCTCCACCCCGGAGACCGTCACGGGTCGCGGTGCCGAGGTGAGCCCCTGGCGGGGAACGATGCGGTCGGACGTCCGACGGACGGCTCCGGCAAAAACGAGGCGGTCTCATCGACTGACCTTCCACCCGCCACAGCCTTCACCCGCCTTGATGCCGTAGGAGCTACGGCATGCGGCGACGCTCTATATCGCATGCGTTCCAGCGAACGCACCGAGATCCTCGACGAGGGGCTTGTGCCCTGGCTTGTGCCTCCGGTACTCCTCCGTGCCTCGGGGTACCTCGGTAGGCGCCGTCGCGGCCGATCCCGGCAACTTCCTGGCTCTCAGGAGCTCACAGGAGGAAAGGCGATGTCCGATTCCCCGAGCCCACGTCCGACCCCACGTCCGACCCCACGTTCCATCCAACCCGTCGTCGTCCCGATCTACCAATCCACCACCTACGCCCAACGGGCGCCCGGCGAGCACGGCGGCTATACCTACAGCCGCGCCCACAACCCCACCGTGAGCGCGCTGGAGGACGCGCTGGCGCGTGTCGAAGACCCCTCCGGGTCGCTCGACGTGCGGGCGACCGCCTACGGTACCGGGATGGCGGCGATCGCCACTTTGGTTCTCACCGTGCTCGGAGGCGAGAGCCGGGCGGGAGCCGGTGGCCATGCGGTGTGCTCCGAGGTCGTCTACGGCGGTACCGTGCGGCTGTTCGAGGAGGTGCTGGTGCGCTTGGGTGTCACCGTCTCCTTTGTCGACACCGGCGATCCGGCGGCGGTGGCGGCGGCGATGCGGCCCGACACCCGGCTGCTCCTGGTGGAGAGCCCGGGCAACCCCACCCTGCGGCTCACCGATCTCGACGCGATGGCCGGCATCGCCCACCGGCAGGGTGCGCTGCTGGCGGTGGACAACACCTTTCTCACCGGTGAGCTCCAACGCCCCTTCGAGCACGGGGCGGACGTGGTGGTGGTCTCGACCACCAAATTCGTCGAGGGGCACAACGCGGCCCTGGGCGGTGCGCTGTTGGTCCGCGATCCGGAGCTCCACGAGCGGCTGGACCGGGTGCGCAAGACCCTGGGGACCATCCAGAGCCCGTGGGGCGCGTGGCTGACCCTGCAGGGGTTGAAGACCCTGGAGCTGCGATTGGGGCGGTGCTCGCGCACAGCGCTTCGAGTGGCGAGGTGGCTGGAGGGGCGGCCGGAGGTGCAACGGGTCCTCTATCCGGGCCTGCGTTCCTTCCCCCAGCGTGCGCTGGCCCGTCGCCAGGGCTGTCGGCAGGAAGGTCGGGGCGGGGGGGTCTTGGCGTTCGAGGTGGACGACGCACCACGGTTTCTGCGCGCGCTACGCGTCGTCCGTGTGGCGGAGAACCTCGGTGCCGTCGAAACGCTCGCCACCCATCCCGCCTCCATGACCCACGGCGACCTGTCCCCGGAGCGCCGGGAGCGGCTGGGGGTGAGCGACGGTCTGATCCGGCTCTCGGTCGGTCTCGAGCCGGAGCCGGTGCTGATCGAGGACTTGGAGCGTGGTCTCGCGGCGCTGCGCAAGATTCTGGAGAAGGCGCCCCGGGGTGAGGGGGTGTCGGCATGAGCGCTGTGACCGTGCTCAAGCTCGGCGGCTCGGTGTTGACCGGTGGCGACGCGGTCTTTCGGGCCGTGGGGGAGGTCCACCGCCAGCTCCTGGGCGACCGGCGGGTGGTGGCCGTGGTGTCTGCCGAATGGGGGGACACCGACGGGCTGGAGCGGCAAGCCCGGCGTCTGTCCGCGGCGGCCGAAACCCCAGCCTACACGGCGCTGCTGGCCACCGGCGAGGCCCGGTCGGCGGCGTGTTTGACCCTGGCATTGGAGGCCTGCGGCGTGTCGGTGGTGCTCCTCGAAGCCCACCGTTTGGCGTTGCGGACCGATGGCCCGCGGAGCGAGGCCGAGCCCAGAGCGGTCGGCCCTGCGCTCCGGGGAGCCCTGGAGGAGCGGTCGGTGGTGGTGGTGCCGGGCTTCGTGGGCGTCCACGAGGACGGCTTCACGGCTCTGCTGGGCCGGGGCGGCACGGATCTCACCGCGGTCTTTCTCGCTCATCACCTCCGGGGGCGCTGCGTGTTGCTCAAGGACGTCGACGGCTGGTTTACGGCGGATCCGGCCCGGGAGCCGGGCGCGCGGCGCTACGAGACGCTCCACTGGGACGAAGCCATCCGCCGGCAGGCTCCGATCGTGCAGTCCCGGGCGGTTCGGCTGGCGCGGCGTCTGGGGCAGCCCTTCGAGGTGGCGGCGGTGGGATCCGGCGGCGGCACCCGGGTCGGTCCATGGCCGTCTCGGATCGCGGGCCCACGATCCGATCGGTCCGATCGGTCCGATCTGTTCGGTCCATCTCGTCCATCCGGTGCATCCAGTCCGTCCGGCCCATCGATGGACACCCGGCTGCTCCACCCACCTTCGGTGCCGGGCGAGCCGTCGGGCGCTTCCAGCACGCCCATCTACCAGACTGCGACCTTCGCGCTGTCGGGAGAGCCCGGCGGGCCAAACACCGGAGACCGCTGGGACTACACGCGCTCCGGCAACCCGACGCGGGACGTGTTGGAGGCCCAGCTCGCGGCGCTGGAGGGCGGGGGAGCGAGCGGGAAGGCGGGGGAGGCGGTCCGGGCTTTGGCCTACGCCAGCGGCATGGCCGCCCTGACCGCGGTGCTGCGCCAGGTACCCACCGGAGGCGAGGTGGTGGTCGGCGACGATCTCTACGGCGGCACCCAGCGGTTGCTGCGCCGGCTCTCCGACCACCTGGGAGTCTGCGTGGCGCCGGTGGACACCACGGATCCCGACGCCGTCGCCGCCGCGGTGTCCAATGCCACCGACCTGGTGCTGGTGGAAAGCCCGTCCAACCCGCGGCTGCGGGTGAGCCCGATTCCCGTGCTGGCGGAGATCGCCCACCGTCACGGTGCCCGACTGGCGGTCGACAACTCGCTCCTGTCCTCCTATCTGATGCATCCGCTGGCGCTGGGAGCCGACTTCGCCGTCCAGTCCGCCACCAAGCTCCTGGGCGGCCACGGCGATCTCACCGCGGGTTTGGTGGCGGTGGAGGATCCGGCTCTGGCGGAGCGCCTGGCCTTCGACCGCAACGCCGAGGGCACCGCGCTGGCGCCCTTCGAGTCGTGGCTGCTCCTGCGAGGGCTCCAGACCCTCGCGGTGCGTCTCGACCGGCAACTGGAATCCACGCGGCGGCTGGTGGCGTTTCTACGCGCCCATCCGCGGGTCCAGCGGGTCTGGTATCCGCGGCACGGGCCGGGAGGGGTGGTGGTCAGCTTCGAGACCGGCTCGCTGGAGCGGTCGCGGGCGGTGGTCCGGGAGACGCGTGTTTTCGCCACCACCGTGAGCTTCGGTGCGGTGCGCTCCTCGATCAGCCTGCCGGCGGAGATGTCCCACGCCTGCGTGTCCGAGGAGAGACGGGCCCGTCAAGGGCTGGCGGCCGATCTGGTACGGGTGTCGGTCGGAATCGAGGACGCCGACGAGCTGATGGAAGACCTGGGGCGGGCGCTCGCGGGTCCGCCGCAGGACCGAGCCGAGGGGCACTCGAAGCCCTGGTTGGGGCGGGCCGGGAAAGGGGGTGGGGCGGCGAATTCAGCGGTCCCCCGGGCTCCGGCGTTTCCTACGACTACGTGGGCTTCCACATGATCGCCAACGACGGCAACATCATGGAGCACGCCGTGCCCTTCGACGGCTCGATGGATCTCAACCGTGACGGCGATGAGCCCGGAGAGCCACGCGCGTCGTGCCCTGGGCGCGGCGCCGTTTTCCCGCTGGAGACTCTGGAACCCTCCGGGGCAGCGAGGAGCCCGATGCCCCATGGTTTGTGTATACCCGAAAGGGTGGGTGACAACCTCTATTAACACCTGTCCCGGAGGGTGGGACAGACCTCACAAACACCCTAAAGGGCGGATCTGATATTACAGGTCGTTGTTTTACAGGGGCATTACGGGGCGACAACCCTCCTATTCACAGTTGGTATGCAGGTTGCTCTCAAAGCGGAACACGTCTCAGTGAATCTCACTGTGGATCCGCCGGCGGAGAGGCCGGCCTATCAACTGAGGAGGGTTTGTATGTATCCCCATCGTAAAGCTTCATCCAAAAACCTGAAGCAGGGAGGGAGCACCGGTCAGCGCTTGGTCTACGTGCTGTCCGCGGCGCTGATCGCGGGCTTGAGCCTGGTCGCCGTCGCCGCGGTGCTGGACGACTTCGGTCCGCCACCGCCGGGCGACCCGTCGGAGTTCACCGGCCCTTCCGTCGGCGAAGAGTTTGCCATCGATTTTCTCGCGACCCAGCCGCCGGCCAACCTCGGTGCCGTCGAGCCGGAGCTCGACTTCGACGCCACCTTTCAGAACAACTCGCTGACCCCGGCGGAGCTCCAGAGCGGCGGCTTCGACGTACCCACCGGGGGCCCCCCGAGCCCGCTCTTCGGTGCAGGAGAGTTCGAGCAGCAGTTCCTGCGCTTCGAGGAGTTCGGCCGCGAGCGGGTGGACGCCGGCAACGTGGCGACGATCCCGTTTCCCCGCCCCACCGTGGGACCCGCTCCGGAGCAGGACCCGTTCCTGGTCGCCGACAGCGCGCCCGCCGGTGCTGCTATCGAGACTTTTCTCGATCAAGCGGGTCTGACGGTGCCGCTGAGCGAGTTTTCCAACACGCTCGACCAGAACCCCTGGCGGCCGGACATCGAGACGTTTCTCGGCCGCGCCCTCGACACACCCCCCGCCGAGGGTCGTCCGGCGGGCAAGGGCTGGGCGCACCAGCGCTGGAACGAGTTCTTTCCCGAGGTGTTCTTCGTCACCGCGCAGGCCGGTGCCCGGGTGAACGGAGGAGCCCGCGATGACCGTCAGCTCCACACCTACACCACCGGCGAGTTCGGTCCGGGCGGTCTGTACAACCGGGTCTACGATCCGGACATCGACCACAACAACGGCAACGAGATCGTCGGCACGACCAGCGGCATCGGTGTCCAGTTCCATCCCGACCTGCCGCTGCAGAACCACAAGGCGCTGTGGACCTTTGACGGCACCTTCCCGCCCAAGCTGGCCATCGCCCGCTACGGCGAGGGGATCCTGATGCGCCACTACAACGCGCTGCCCATCGATCCCGCGGCCAACCGCGGCTTCGGCCTCCACACCATCACCACCCATGAGCACAACGGTCACAACCCGGCAGAGAGCGACGGCTACACCAACGCGTTCTTCTTCCCGGGCCAGTACTACGACTACCACTGGCCGCTGCAGCTCGCTGGCTACGACACCATCAACACCACCGCCTCCGACCCCCGTGCGGCGTTCCCGTGCGCGCCGGGGGAGACCCTCTTCGTCAACGACGAGGCCATGACCACTCAGACGTGCGACGCCAACGGGCGCATCCAACTGCGCGGTGACTGGCGCGAGACCATGAGCACCCACTGGTTCCACGACCACATGCTGGACTTTACGGCGACCAACGTCTACAAGGGCAACGCCGTGATGTTCAACTATTACTCGGCGCTGGACCGCGGCAACGAGGCCCACGACGACGGGGTGAACCTGCGCTTCCCCAGCGGCACGGATCTCTCGTGGGGCAACCGGGACTACGACGTCAATGTGATGGTGGCCGACAAGGCCTGGGACACCGAGGGCCAACTCTGGTTCAACGTGTTCAATCTCAACGGTTTCATCGGGGACCGGATCCTCACCAACTGGCTCTACAAGCCCTACTTCGAGGTGCGGGCCCGCAGGTACCGTTTCCGGATCCTCAACGGCTCGGTGTCGCGCTACTTCGCCATCGCCCTGGTCAAGGAGGTTCCGGGCAGCGGCGGCGAATTCAGCGGCCCCCCGGGCTCCGGCGTCTCCTACGACTACGTGGGCTTCCACATGATCGCCAACGACGGCAACATCATGGAGCACGCCGTGCCCTTCGACGGCTCGATGGACCTCAACCACGACGGCACCATCGACGAGCTGGACAAGATTCTGCCCACCCAGGGCATCGCGGAGCGCTACGACATCGTCGTCGACTTCGCTTCGCAGGGCATTCAGCCCGGCGACAAGCTCTACATGATCAACGTGTTGGATCACACCAACGGCCGGGTCACCGGCGACAAGATCCCGCTGGCGGACATTCTGTCCGAGCAGTACAAGGCCGTGATCCAGAACAACAACTGGAAGAATGGCGATCCGGGCGTCGGCAAATTCCTCGAATTCCGGGTCATGCCCTATAGCGGGACCGACCTGAGCATGGATCCGAGTCTCTTCGAGCCGGGCGGCCAGACGATGATCCCGCTGCCCATCGACCGCAACGATCCGCAGCTCGCCGGCGCCATCCGCCGCGAGTTCCTCTTCGGTCGCTCCAGCGGTACCGACGAGGCTCCGTGGACCATCAAGACAGATGGCGGTCAGGGTCTGGGGATGGATCCACGCCGGCTGTCGGCGGCCCCGCGTCTCGCCACCGGTCCCACCCAGGGCGGCTTCGACGGCACCGGCGCCAACGGCGACGACGATGTCGGCACCATCGAGATCTGGCACATCGTCAACGGCGGCGGCTGGAGCCATCCGGTCCACGTCCACTTCGAGGAAGGCGTGATTCTCAAGCGGGGTGGCGACGATCCGCCGGAGTGGGAGACCTGGGCCCGCAAAGACGTCTACCGCATCGGTCCTCAGGACGACAGCACCGACAGCGTCGAGATGGCGATTCGGTTCCGGGAGTTCGCAGGCACCTATATGGAGCACTGCCACAACACCCAGCACGAGGATCACGCGATGCTGCTGCGCTGGGATATCGAGCACCCGGGTCAGATCGCTCTGATGCCGGCGCCGATTCCCACCTGGGACGGGGTCGAGTACGTCGACACGCACGCCTTGCCCACCTACCGTACCGGCGAAGGCTTCGGTCCGACCTTCGAGTCCGGAGGCGACCTGCTGACCATCACCCGCGCCGAAGGCAAGGTGAGCAAGAACGAGCTGCGGGTCGAAGGGACGGCCTCGCAGGCCACCTCCGTGGTCCTTCATGCGGGGACACCCGCCGGCAGCACTTGCCCGGGCGCGGTGATCAGCTCTGCAGCCATCGACAACAACGGAGAGTTCGCATTCGATCTGCAGAACGTGTCCATCCCATCGGACGTGTGCGTCACCTGCAACAACGGGGATGTCGCCACTTCACCGGTGGAGCTCAAGTAGGTGTCTTGCGGACCGGGGCCCGGGGACCCTGTGGGCTCCCGTGGCCTCCGGGCCTCCGGTCCGATTTTCGTTCCGCAAGAGCCGTACCCAGGGAGCCCTGCAGGACACTGGACAGACACACTCGAGAGAGGCACAGACAAAGAGGAAAGCGAGGAGCCCGATGGCCCATATTCGCCGAGCCTGGTTGACGATCGGCGCCGCCCTGATTCTGACCCTTGGAGCCGGCCTGCTGCTGCTGGGAGGACCGGGGACGGAAGCCAGCCACGACCACGACCCCCACGCCCAGCCCACCAAGGTGGATCGCAACAAGGGAGGCGGGATGTGGGGCGCCGACTACTTCCCCAACGTTTCGCTGACCACCCAGGACGGGGAGACGGTTCACTTCTTCGACGATTTGATCGAAGGCAAGGTGGTGGCGATCAACTTCATCTACACCACCTGTCCGGATGCCTGCCCGATGGAGACGGCACGGATGAAGGAGGTCCAGCAGCTCCTGGGCGACCGCGTCGGGAAGGACGTCTTCTTCTATTCGATCACCATCGATCCGGAGCACGACACGGCCGAGGTGCTCCACGACTATGTCAAGAACTGGCAGATCGGTCCGGGGTGGACGTTCCTGACCGGCAAGGAAGAGGACATCGTCCTGCTGCGTCAGAAGCTGGGGATCTACATTCCGGAGATCCAGAGCGAGGACTCCAACGACCACAACCTGAGCCTGGTGATCGGAAACCAGAGCACGGGCCGCTGGATGAAGCGCTCCCCCTACGAGAACCCCTATATCCTGGCGACGCAGCTCGGCAGTTGGCTGCACAACTGGAAGCTTCCGAGCAAGGAGAATCGGGACTATGCGGACGCTCCGGAGCTGCGCCAGATCTCCACCGGCGAGCTTTTGTTCCGCACTCGCTGCGCGTCGTGCCACACGATCGGCCAGGGGGACATCCGGGAGGTCGCCGAGCGGCGGGTGGGCCCGGATCTCTACCACGTGACCCGTCAGCGGGACTCGGAGTGGCTGGAGCGGTGGCTGATCGCGCCGGACGCGATGTTGGAGGAGAAGGATCCGCTGGCCATGGCGCTCTACGAGCAGTACAACCGGGTGCCGATGCCCAACCTGCGGCTGACCGAGACCGACGTGGTCAACGTGCTCGATTACATCGAGGAGGCTAGCCAGCGGGTGGACGAGGAGCTCGAAGCGCGCCAGGTGGCCGTGCGGGCGGACTCTCACGACAATCATGCGGACCATCACGAAGGTCATCATGAGAGTCGCGGTGGACACGGCGAGCATGCCGAGCATGCAGGCCATGGAAACCCCGGAGACTCCAATCAGTAGCTCTCCCCCCTCTTCCCCGGGGCTGTCCCCCCGGGGGGGGGGGGGGGGGCGGACTGGCCGAGACTGGAAGAAAGTACCTACCAGCAGGCCTCCGGATTCCACGGTCGGGGACGGCACTCCACGCCGTTATCACCCACCACGCACAAGCAGCCCGCCGGGCAGAGCTGCCTCTCGAAGTCGTTGCACTTCCGAAGAGCCGTCAGAAGTCGCTCGGGCTCACCGAGGGCGGGGGGCTCGGTAGGCGTCAGGCTCGGGGCCACCTCGAGCTGGATCTCGAGGGCCTCGGCCTCCTCTGGGGGTGCCCCCTCTAGGGGCGGCTCAGCGGCGGCGACCCAGGGGGCGGCTAGCAGCGAACCGAGAGCCAGACAGACGAGGGAAAGGGCGACCTGCCATCGAGTCTTGTCGTGCATGGGAGCATATTCTCCAAGAGTTGTCAGTGAGAGCCCAAGCCACCGAATGGCGATCAGCCCGGTAGTTGGGGGTTCGGCTTCCGGAGACGTCGGGCTTTAGCAGAAGCAATTCACCTCGTTACGGATGACCAGGCAGGCGCAACTGGGGGACGGGCAGTGCGTTCTCTCGTCGCACGCGTAGATGGCCTCGAAGAAGAGCTCCTGCTCGGGATCGGCCGGTCGCTCGACGTCCTCCGGGGACGGGACCGGGGTCAGGGCCGGCGGTTCTTCGAGCTGCGCTTCCAGCGAAGGGGCGTCCGGAGAAGGCGAGGGTGTCACCGATTCGTCGAAGTTGCCGGCCATCGTCGGCACGGCGGTCAGCACGGTGAGGGCCAGAAGGGCGAGGGTCAGACGAGCAGCTCTCTGCAAGGGAATCCTCCTTCGAAATGTTTAGAAGATTTGCTTGTGTCGAAGAAAGAATGTACCACACACTCAAGCTGCTCCTCGCGGGAGCGGAGCCTTACCGATCAACCCAGTAGTTGGGCGCTTCCTTGGTGATCGTCACGTCGTGGGCGTGGGATTCCTTGAGACCCGCGGTGGACACCCGCATCAGCCTGGCCGCTGTGCGCAGCTCCTGGATCGAGGCACAGCCCGCCAGCCCCATTCCCGAGCGCAGCCCACCGGTGAGCTGAGGCAATAATCCATGCACGCTGCCCTTGTGAGGCACCATGCCCTCGATGCCCTCCGGCACCAGCTTGGCGAGGGTGCCGCTCTCGTCGGCGTCCTGGAAGTAGCGGTCCGCGCTGCCTTCCTTCATCGCCGACACCGATCCCATGCCGCGATACGCCTTGTACTGGCGGCCCTGGTAGAGGATCGACTCGCCGGGGCTCTCCTCGGTGCCGGCGAAGAGCGACCCGATCATCACCGAGTGGGCACCCGCGGCGATCGCCTTGGTGATGTCGCCGGAGAACTTGATACCGCCGTCCGCCACCACCGGGGCTCCGTGTTCGGCGGCTGCCCGCGAGCAGTCCAGAATCGCCGTCACCTGGGGCAGACCGGCGCCGGTGACGATGCGGGTGGTACAGATGGAGCCCGGGCCGATTCCCACCTTCACGCCGTCCACCCCTCGCTCCATCAGCGCCGCCGCTCCCTCGAAGGTGGCGACGTTGCCGGCCAGGATCTGCGTGTCCGGAAAGCGCTGCCGCAGCGTGTCGATGGCGTTCAGCACCCCGCGACTGTGGGCGTGAGAGGAATCGAGCACCAGCAGGTCGACCTTGGCGGCCACCAGGACCTCGGCCCGGTCGAGCCAGTCGCCGGAGGCGCCCACCGCCGCCGCGACCCGCAGCCGGCCGAGGTCGTCCTTGCAGGCGTGCGGGTACTCCATCATCTTCTGGATGTCCTTGACCGTGATCAGACCCTTGAGGTTGCCCCCGTCATCGACTACCAGCAGCTTCTCGATGCGGTGCTCGTGGAGCTGGGCCTTGGCCTGCTCGAGGGTGGTGCCCTCGGGCACGGTGACCAGGGCGTCCTTGGTCATCAGCTCCTCGACGCGGCGATCGAGGTCGGTCTCGAACCGCAGATCGCGGTTGGTCAGGATCCCGACCAGATGTCCCTCGTCGTCGGTCACCGGGAAGCCCGAGATCTTGTAGCGGGACATCAGATCCAGCGCCTCGCGGATCCGCTGGGACGGCTGGATGGTCACCGGGTCGACGATCATCCCGGCCTCCGAGCGCTTGACCTTGTCCACCTCCTCGGCCTGCTGGTCGATGGACAGGTTCTTGTGGATCACCCCGAGACCACCTTCCTGGGCGACCGCGATGGCGAGCCGGGCCTCTGTCACCGTATCCATGGCGGCGGAAAGGATCGGGATGTTGAGCTGGATGCCCCGGGTCACCTGCGTCGTGAGCTCGACGTGGTTGGGGTGGACCTCCGACAGCGAGGGCACGATGAGGATGTCGTCGAAGGTGAGGGCGACGGGAATCTCCCGCGCCGGGTCCTGCTGGGGGGTGTGGGGGATGGAAGGGTCCTGCTGGGCCATCGGGCTGGGTCTCGTTCGGTCGAAGATGAGCTGGTCGAGGACGAGCGGTCGGAGCGGCACCGGGTTGGCCCGACAGGATACCAGAGGTGTGCGGCTAGCGCTGGTATTCGTTGCTATTGTGTTGTGTGATCATCTCGCACTCGACCCGCGAATAGATTTCCCGTGCCCCGTGCTACCGCATGATGCTGCCCTGCCGGCCTTCACCACGACCGCGTTGACCTGGCACTGGTTGGCCGGGATCTCGACCGGGTTGCCCCCCGCGGCCCGCTTGCGGAAGATCCGCAGGGTCTCGTTATCGCTGCCGTCCGGCTTCAGGCGCTGCCGCTTGATGTCGGCTCCCGCGAAAGGCGAAACCTGGGGCGGGTTCACCCCCGCGGCTTGGCGGTTGAGCTGTTGCTGGGCGGTGATGACGGGAAACTTGCCCACCATCGAGTCGTTGGGCACGAAAGGACCTGCGGCTCAGGCGCTCGCCTCGGGGGGACGTGCTCAGCCCGCAACCGCGGCGGGGGCGCCGCAGCACTTCTTGTACTTCTTGCCGGAGCCGCAAGGGCAGGGATCGTTGCGCCCCACCTTCTCGCCTTCGCGCACCACCGTCTTGGGGACCGGCGGGGCTCCCGTCTTGGGGGGGGCGGAGAAACGGAAGCGCGACCGCTCGGCCATCGCCTGACGACGCTTGCGGAGCATCTCTTCCATCTGCTCCTGACTCACCGGCTCGAAGCGGTACACCCGCTGGATCACCGTGTCCTCGATACGCTCCTTCATCGCCTGGAAGAGCTCGTAGGACTCCCGCTTGTACTCGTCCAGCGGGTTGCGCTGGCCGTAGCCTCGCAGGCCGATGCCCTCCTTGAGGTGATCGAGCCCGAGCAGGTGGTCCTTCCACGAGCCGTCGACCACCTGGAGCATGATGGTGCGCTCGAGCTCGTCCATCTGCTCCTCGCCGATGCGCTCCCGCTTTTCCCGGTACTTGGCCTCGACCGCCTCCCGCAGGCGCTCTTTCATCTCCTCGGTGCCCAGCTCTTCGAGGGGAATCCCCGCCTCGCGCACGTCGAGATCGAAATTCTTGAGGGTGGCGGTGGCGATCTCGGCGTACTCCCAATCGCGCGGATCTTCCTTGGCGGGGCAGTGCTCTTCGACGATGAAGTCGAGCAGGTCGTCCTGGACCCGCTGGATGAAGTCCCGGCCCTCGCGGCCTTCGAGCAGATCCCGGCGCAGCCGGTAGATCTCCTCGCGTTGCTTGTTCATCACGTCGTCGTACTCGAGGAGGTGCTTGCGGATCTCGAAGTTGCGCGCCTCGACCTGGTGCTGCGCCTTCTCGATCGCCCGCGACACCATCCGGTGCTCGATCGCCTCGCCCGGCTCCATGCCCAGCTTGCCCATCAGACCCTGGATCATGTCGGAGACGAAGATCCGCATCAGGTCGTCTTGCAGGGAGAGAAAGAAGCGCGAGGAGCCTGGGTCTCCCTGGCGGCCGGAGCGGCCGCGGAGCTGGTTGTCGATGCGGCGGGACTCGTGCCGCTCGGTGCCCAGGATGTGGAGACCGCCGGCGTCCAGCACGTCCTGGCGCCCCTGCTTGCACTCACGGGTGTACTCCTCCAGCGCCTGCCGGTACTCCTCGGGTTGGCTCTCTGGGTCCGCTTCGGCCCGGGCCAGTCCCTCGGGATTGCCGCCGAGAATGATGTCCGTGCCGCGGCCCGCCATGTTGGTGGCGATGGTCACCGAGCCCTTGCGCCCGGCCTGTGCGACGATCGCCGCCTCGCGGCCGTGGTACTTGGCGTTGAGCACCACGTGCTTGATCCCCTTGCGCTTGAGGCGCTTGGAGAGCATTTCCGAGTTCTCGATCGACACCGTGCCGACGAGCACCGGCTGGCCCTGATCCTGGCAGTCGACGATCTCATCCACCACCGCTTCCCATTTCTCGCCGACGGTGCGGTACACCAGATCCCCGCGGTCGTCGCGGATCATCGGCATGTTGGTGGGGATCACCGTCACGTGCAACTCGTAGATCTGCGCGAACTCGTTGGCCTCGGTGTCGGCGGTGCCGGTCATGCCGCCGAGCTTGTCGTACATCCGGAAGTAGTTCTGGAAGGTGATGGTGGCGAGGGTCTGGTTCTCCTGCTTGATGCGGACGCCTTCCTTGGCCTCCACCGCCTGGTGCAGGCCGTCGGACCACCGCCGGCCGGCCATCATGCGGCCGGTGAACTCGTCGACGATCACGACCTCGCCGTCCTTGATCAGATAGTCGACGTCCTTCTTGAACAGCGCGTGGGCACGCAGGGATTGGTTGACCCCGTGGAGGGTCTCCATCTGCTCCGGGTCGTAAAGATTTTCGACCCCCAGGAGGCTCTCGACCTTGCTGACGCCGTCGTCGGTGAGGGCCACGGTCTTGGCCTTCTCGTCGACCAGGAAGTCGCCGGTGGTGGTCTTGGAGCCGTCGTCATGCTCGATCTCCTCGCCCTTGACCAGCCGGGGGATCACCCGGTCGATGCGGTAGTACTTGTCGACCGACTCCTCGGAGGGTCCCGAGATGATCAGTGGCGTCCGGGCCTCGTCGATGAGGATCGAGTCCACCTCGTCGACGATCGCATAGTGATGACCCCGCTGGACCATCGAGGCCAGATCGAACTTCATGTTGTCGCGCAGGTAATCGAAGCCAAACTCGTTGTTGGTGCCGTAGGTGATGTCGGCCCGGTAAGCGGCCTTGCGCTCGTCCTCGGGCATGTCGGACTGGATCACGCCCACGGTCATGCCCAGGAATCGGTAGACCTCGCCCATCCACTCGGCGTCGCGGCGCGCCAGATAGTCGTTGACGGTGACCACGTGGACGCCCCGACCCTCCAAGGCGTTGAGATACACCGGCATGGTCGCCACCAGGGTCTTGCCCTCGCCGGTCTTCATCTCGGCGATCTTGCCCTGATGCAAGACGATGCCGCCCATGAGCTGGACGTCGTAGGGACGCATCTTGACGGTGCGCAGGGCGGCTTCCCGGACGACGGCGAAAACCGGAACGAGGAGATCGTCGAGGGTGGCTCCGTCGGCGAGCTGAGCGCGGAAGTCTTCGGTCTTGGCGCGTAGCTCCTCGTCCGACAGGGCCTGGATCTCCGGCTCGAGAGCGCTGATCTCGACCACCGTCGGCTGCATTTTCTTGACGTCGCGCTCGTGCTGGCTGCCGAAGACCTTGGTGAGGACTTTGTTGATCATCGGTGCGGGGTCCTGTCTGTCTCGGATCGAAGGCTGGGGCGGGTCGGGCGCCGACTCCGGACGGGATGTGGATGCGTCGGATCTCGTGGATCCGGCTCGAGGATTGCGGCTCGGTGAGGAGGCGTCGACTTCCCCCGGAAGCACGGAGTCGTCAACGAGGAGTCTAGCAAAAAGATTCCACCGGAGCCGGGGGAAGGAGGCGTCGCAAAACGCCGGAGGGAGCAGCCACGGACTGCTGGGGCCGAACCCGACTACCGGTCGAGGATGTACGCCAGCGGATTGACCGCCTTGCCGTCCACGTGCACCTCGTAGTGGAGGTGGTAGCCGGTCGAGCGGCCGGTGTTGCCCACCTTGCCGATCACCTGCCCGCGCTCGATCTCGTCTCCCGGCTGGACCGCGATCTCCGACAGGTGACCGTAGCGGGTGACGACGCCGAAGCCGTGGGAGATGTAGACGGACTTGCCGAGCCCGCCGTTGCGGCCCGAACGGATCACCATGCCGTCGGCGGCCGCGGTGACGGGTACGCCGCGGGAGGCTGCGATGTCGATTCCCTGGTGGAAGGCGCGGCCTCCATGCACCGGATCGCGGCGGAATCCGAAACCGCTGGTCAGAATGCCTCTCACCGGCGAGATGGCCGGGGTGGAGGAGATCTGCAGCTCCCGTTGCTCGAGAAGCTCGCGTACGTCTTCGAGGCGTCCGGAGAGGGTCCCCGCACGACCCATCAGCGAGGCCAGGTCGTACCCGCCGGTGGTCGGATCGACATGCACCGGCTCACCTCCGATTCCCGTCTCGTCGTCGGTGGCACCGAGATCCTCGAGACCCGCCACGATGGCGAGCTCACGGGTGCGGTCCTCGTAGCTGGTGATCTGGCCCTCGAGCTTGCGGATGCTCTCCTCGAACGAGCGGTTGATCTCCCGCAAGTTCTGGTTCTCCCGCTCGAGCTGACCGATCTGATCGCGATCGATCGTGGTGTTGAAGTAGGACCAGGAGATGTAGAGGGCGGCACCGGACAGCAGCAGGATGGTGACGAGGGCGCTGCGAAGCTGGAGGGTGGAGATCCGCCACTTGCGAAGGCGGGCACGGGCATGGGGAACGAAGATGATCGTATGGTGCTCAGTCGCCATGGACACGCTCTCCCCAGAGGAGACCCGGTCGCGATCGACCGGATGAACAACTCAGGATCGGCGATGAAGAAGACCGATCTCCAACGTACGATGAAGCTTCTTGTATCCGATGGGACGACATCGGATTGTTTGCATCTTGCAATGGGACCGCAATCCGGCCGTTATTCTAACGTGCTCGCAACGAATGTCAAGAGCTTCTATTGCTTGAGTTTGCAGGCGCGAGCCCCGCTGACGGGCATTCGACAGAGCCATGTTTTCGCGATTGCCAGATCGCTCCTGAGATTTCAGGGTAGTACCCATGCTGGTACGCCATGACAGAGGCGATTTTGCGCTTGTTTATACCCCCTGGGGGTATTATACTGGCGTCGGAGGCAGGGATGACGAAAGGAAAATCCAGGACATCGAATCCGGAGATCGGTCGCGACAAGGCGCGGTTTCTCGAGCCGGCGCGCCAACACTCGGAGGTGCGGCGGACGGTGAAGCGCCGGCTGGCACGGATCGAAGGGCAGATCCGGGGCATCGGTCGCATGGTGGACGAGGGGCGGTACTGCGTCGACGTGCTGACCCAACTCGCCGCCGTGCAGCAGGGCGTCCGCCGGGTCTCCCGCGAGCTGTTGCGCGACCACATGGCTCACTGCGTCGAGGAGGCTTTCGAGTCGGGCGACGCGGAGGACAAACGACGAGTCTCGGAAGAAATCGCCGAGCTGATGTTCAAGTACTCGAAATGAGGGATCGCGATATGAAGGACGAACGAGTCACCGCGAGCATCTCGGTGCTGGGCATGAGCTGCGCCGGCTGTGCCGCGGGCGTGCGGGCGCGGCTGGAGGAGGTCCCCGGAGTCGCCGGTGCCCACGTCAATCTCGCCACGGGCACCGCCACCGTGGAGCTCGACGAGCCGGTGGAGCCGGAACGGCTGGCGCAGGCGGTGCGCGACGCCGGCTACGAGGTGGGCGAGCCGTCGAGACCGGGCGGTGAGCTCGGCGAGAGCGGTCCGGACGCTCTTCGGGGCCCCCCCTCGTCCACCCGGGAAGCGGACGGTGCGCGCGTGTTGCAGCGCAAGCTCGTCTTTGCGCTCGCGGCGGCGGTCTTCACCATGGTCGCCTCGATGCCTCTGATGGGCGCCGGCGGTCTGATGGGGCAGGCGGATCCCCTGATGCGGTTGCTCCAACCCGTGGACCATCTCCTTCAACGCCTCTTCCCCTGGTTGTGGACGATGGATCCCGCCGTCCTCAAGAGGGCACTCTTCGTCGTCACCCTACCGGTCTTGGTGTGGGCGGGCTCACAGTTCTACGTCGGAGCCTGGCGCGGCTTGCGCCACGGGGTGGCCAACATGAACACCCTGATCGCGCTCGGTACCGGCGCGGCCTTCGTCTACAGCGTCGCCGCCACCTTTGCGCCGGGCTGGTTCTCCGAGGCCGGTTTGCCGCCGGACGTCTACTACGAGGCGGTGGTGTGGATCCTCGCGCTGGTGCTTCTGGGCCGGCTGCTGGAGGCGCGGGCGATGGGTCGGGCCTCGGCGGCCATCGAACGCCTGCTCGAGCTTCAGGCCCGCACGGCTCGCGTCCGGCGGGACGGTCGCGAGCTCGACGTGCCCGTGGAGGAGGTCCGACTCGGCGACCGGGTCGTCGTCCGGCCCGGCGAGACGGTGGCAGTCGACGGGATGGTGGTGGAAGGGAGCTCGGCGGTGGACGAGTCGATGCTCACCGGCGAGCCGATGCCGGTGACCAAGCGACCCGGTGACGAGATCGTGGGCGCCACCGTCAACACCACCGGCAGCCTGGTCTTCGAAGCCACCCGGGTGGGGCGGGACACGATGCTCGCGCGCATCGTGCGTCGGGTCGAGGAGGCCCAGGGCTCCCGGGCGCCGATCCAGAAGCTGGCGGACCGGGTGTCCGCCATCTTCGTGCCGGCGGTGGTCGCCGTCGCCGTCGTGGCTTTTGGCGTCTGGTGGCTCTGGGGTCCGGAGCCTTCGCTGGTCTATGGGCTGGTCACGGCGGTGACGGTGTTGATCATCGCCTGTCCCTGCGCGCTGGGGCTGGCGACTCCGACCGCGATCATGGTGGGCACCGGCAAGGGCGCCGAGCTGGGGGTGCTGATCCGGGGCGGCGAGGCCCTGGAGCGCGCCCACAGCGTCGACGCGGTGGTCTTCGACAAGACCGGCACGCTGACCCAGGGGCGTCCCGAGGTGACCGATGTGGTGCCCGCCGCCGACGGGTCGGTGTCCAGAGGGGAGCTGCTGCGGCTGGCGGCGGCGCTGGAGGTGCGCTCCGAGCATCCGCTGGCGGCGGCGGTGGTGCACGCGGCGAAGGAGGCGTCGGACACGGCGGGGGAGACCGGAGAGCCGCCGCTGCCGGCCGCCGAGCGTTTCGAGGCCGTCCCTGGAAAGGGTGTCACCGGCTGGGTCGACGCCCGGCGGGTGTGGGTGGGCACCGCGGCGTGGCTCGACGAGGAGGAGGTGTCCCGGCCGGAGGACCTCCGCGAGCGGGCGGCGGAGCTGGAGGCCGGGGCGCGGACCGTGGTGTGGGTGGCCCGCGAGGAGCCCGGACGCGAAGGCTCGGCGGTGCTGGGCGAGGACCGCCGGACCGTGGGGTTGGTGGCACTCGCGGATCCGGTCAAGGAGGGAGCGGCCGCGGCCCTCGGGGAGCTCCGGCGGAGGGGCTTCGACCTCTACTTGCTGACCGGCGATCGCCGCGCCACGGCCGAGGCCATCGCCCGCCAGGTGGGGATCCCCGCCGACCAGGTGGTGGCGGAGGTGCTCCCCGAGGGCAAGGTGCGGGTGGTCGAGGATCTGCAGCGGGGCGGGCATCGGGTCGCGATGGTGGGGGACGGCATCAACGATGCGCCGGCCCTGGCACGCTCGGACCTGGGGATCGCCATGGGTACCGGCACCGACGTCGCCATCGAAGCGGCGGACGTGACCCTGATTCGCGACGATCTGCGGGGGGTCGTGACCGCCCTTTCGCTCGCCCGGCGCACCTTCAAGACCATCCGGCAGAATCTCTGGGGCGCGTTTGCCTACAACTCCCTGGGCATCCCTCTCGCCGCCGGGGTGTTGTATCCCGCCTTCGGGCTCCTGCTGTCGCCGGTGGTGGCGTCGCTGGCGATGGCGATGTCGAGTGTGACGGTGGTGGGGAACAGCTTGCGCCTGCGGGGCTTCGCCCCCTGATGCCTTCCCGCACCCTGACCACCGCCACCCTCGGTCTGTTGATCCTGATCTGGGGCACCACCTGGGCGGCGATCCGTATCGGTCTGGAAGGCATTCCCCCCTTCACCGGCGTGGCGCTGCGCTTCGGGCTGGCCGGTGCGGTGCTGCTGGCCCTGGTGCCGGTGTTCCGGGTGCGGTTCTCTCTCGACCGCCGCGAGCTGACCCTGTGGCTGTTCAACGGCCTTTTCTCCTTCACCGTCTCCTACGGCATCGTCTACTGGGCGGAGCAGTACGTGCCCTCCGGGCTCGCCTCGGTGCTGTGGGGCACCTTCCCTCTGTGGGTGGCGCTCTTCGCCCACTTCTATCTGCCCGGCGAGCGGCTGACGGCGCGCTCGGTCGTGGGCGTGCTGACGGGCTTCGCCGGCGTGGCGGTGATTTTCTCCGAGGATCTTTCCCGGCTGCGCCTCGCCGAGAACGTCGGCGAGGTCAGCCAGGTCCCCGACGCGGGGCTCGGCTCGGGTGCGGTGCCGGTGGCGCTGGCGGCGGCGGTGCTCCTGCTGTCCCCCCTGAGCGCGGCGGTGGCGAACGTCGCGGTCAAGCGATGGGGTGGCCACCTGCACCCGCTGTCCCTCACGGCGGTGCCGATGCTGGTCACCGGCGCGGTCATGGGCACGCTCGCCGCCGCCTTCGAGGATCTCGGCGCCGTGCGCTTCGACGCCCGGACCGTCGGCGCCTGGCTCTATCTGTCGCTGATCGGCTCGGCGGTGACCTTCACGCTGTACTTCTGGCTCCTCTCGCACCTGACGGCGACCCGGCTGTCGTTGATCACCTATGCAATCCCGGTCGTGGCGGTCGTCGTCGGGACGGTCATTCTCGGGGAGCCGGTGACCAGCCGCGTCCTGATCGGCTCGGCGCTGGTGGTCGTGGGTGTGGCGGTGGCGGTCCGGGCATGATCCGGGCCGCACCGGGCAGAACTGGTCACAACTGGTCAGGAAACCTGTCTAGCCGCAGTGCGGCTGAGGATTTTTCCTCGTAAATCTATCCTTCGGGAGGGTTTACGGACCACCGGTCCGCCTGGTAGAGTAGTTGTTGTCGCGGTGCGGCAATAGGCTCCAACAGGTTTCAGACGCACCCGCTTCGCTTCGCCGCCCCGCTCCGGAGCCCGCACGCCGCGCCGCCGGAGGTCGAGCCATCTCGAAGGGTGAACCATCCAGAAGGGAGCACACGCCCATGTCCAAGACCCAGCGTCCGCAGGTGCACGTGAGCGAGGAGGAGGCGAGGCAGGTCGCCGAGGCTTCGCGCGAGAGCGAGTGGAAGCAGCCGAGCTTCATGAAGGAGATGTTCCTCGGCAACTTCCGGCTCGACCTGATCGATCCCTACCCGTTGCCGAAGAAGGAACGGCCGGAGTTCTCGGCCTTCTACAACGCGATGAAGGAGTTTCTCCGGGATCACGTGGACTCGGTGGAGATCGACACCACCGGGGAGTACCCGGAGTCGGTGGTCGACGGCCTGCGCAAGCTCGGCGCTTTCGGCATGAAGATCCCCAAGGAGTACGGCGGCCTGGGCTTCACCTCGGTGGAATACCAGAAGGTGATGAAGCTCATCGGCAGCGTGGACGGCAACCTGTCGGCGCTCTTGTCCGCCCACCAGTCGATCGGCGTGCCCCAGCCCCTCAAGCTGTTCGGATCACCGGAGCTGAAGAAGAAGTACCTGCCCCGGTGTGCCGCCGGCGAGATCTCCGCGTTCGCCCTCACCGAGCCGCAGGTGGGATCCGATCCGGCGCGGCTGATGACCAGCGCCCGGAAGACCCCCGATGGCAAGCGCTACATCCTCAACGGCGAGAAGCTCTGGTGCACCAACGGCACCATCGGCAAGCTGCTGGTGGTGATGGCTGCCGACCCCGAGACCAAGAAGATCAGTGCTTTCGTGGTGGAGACGGACTGGCCGGGGGTCGAGGTCGAGTACCGCTGCCGCTTCATGGGTCTGCGGGCACTGGCCAACGCGGTGCTCTCCTTCAAGGACGTCGAGGTGCCGGCGGAGAACCTGATCGGCAAGGAGGGCAAGGGGCTCAAGATCGCGCTGACCACTCTCAACGACGGCCGGTTGTCGATCCCCAACGGCTCGGTGGGAACCGCCAAGGTCTGTCTCGAGATCTGCCGCAAGTGGGCCGGTGAGCGCGTGCAGTGGGGCAAGCCCATCGGCAAGCACGAGGCCATCGCACACAAGATCTCCGACATGGCGGCCCACACCTTCGCCATGGAGTCCATCGCCGACCTCGCCACCGAGATGTCCGACCGCGGCAACTACGACATCCGCCTGGAGGCCGCCGCCTGCAAGGAGTGGAACACCTGGCACACCTGGCGCATCGTCGACGAGACCATGCAGATCCGCGGTGGTCGGGGCTACGAGACCGAGACCTCCCTCGCCGGGCGGGGAGAGCCGAGCATCGGCGTCGAGCGCATGATGCGCGACTACCGCATCAACCGGATCTTCGAGGGCTCTTCCGAGATCATGCACCTGTTCATGGCCCGCGAGGCGGTGGACAAGCACCTCGAGGTGGCGGGCGATCTGATCGATCCCAAGAAGGACGCCGTCGCGAAGCTCCAGGCGCTGCCCTCGATGGGCGCCTTCTACGCCTCCTGGTATCCGACCCGCTGGCTCGGCTGGGGTCACTTCCCGCGCTACAGCGAGTACGGCGACCTCGCCACGCACCTGCGCTTCATCGAACGGAATTCGCGCAAGCTGTCGCGCCAGATCTTCCACGGCATGGTGGTCCACGGCCCCAAGCTCCAGCACAAGCAGGGCTTCCTTTTCCGGGTCGTCGACATCGCCAACGAGCTGTTCGCCATGGCGGCCTCCTGCGCCCGGGCGCACGCGATGCGCAAGGCCCGCCACGCCCACGCCGACGAGGCCGCGGAGCTGACCGATCTTTTCTGTCGTCTGAGCCGCCGCCGGATCAAGGAGCTCCACCGCGCGCTGTGGGCCAACGACGACGCCCGTCAGTACCGGGTGGCCCAGAAGATCCTCGACGGCCGGCACGTCTGGCTCGAAGGGGGCGTCCTGAGCGTGGCGGAGAAAGCCAAGGCTCTGCGTCCGCTGTCGCCCGTCCACACCGAGCTCGATCGCAGCAAGGTGGAGAAGACTTGACCCCGATGGGTTGATTCCGACTCGAGCGCGGTGACGCGCTGGAGAGCCGAGGGAAAGGGTCGCGATCTCGCGGCCCTTTCTGTGTCTGTCTCGGGTGGCGCAGAGGACCCGTGCCGGCTGTTTGACGGTTATTTCACCAGCAGCACCGCACAGCGGGCCAGGATGGCGACCTGGTAGCTGAGAGTGGCCCAGCCCTCGCCCGGCACCTCGGGATCGATGGTGTGGGAGCCGAGGACGACCAGGTCCACCGACCGTTCCTCGGCGAAGCGGACGATCTCCCGCGCCCGCTTGCCGTAGACAACCTCCTTGCGGACCTCGGCGTCGATGCCGGCCAGCGAGGCGGCGAGCTTCGAGAGCTCCCGGTTCGCGCGCTCCTCCAGGCGGCGGTAGAACGTTTCCAGCTCCTCGAAGGCCACGTCCTGGAGCTCCTCGATCACGTGCAGGAGAACCACCTCTCCGGGCTCACTGACCAGCTCCCGAGCCTGGCGGACGGCCATCACGTTTTTCTCGGTGAGATCCACCGGCACCAAGATCGTCTCGAACATAGCGGGACCTCCGTGACTCCTCGCGCGTCGCTCGTGCTCCTTTCGCGCCCCTCCATCTTGTCGAAATCCGGGTGGGCTTGGGCCACCCCCTAGGGCGGTTCCAGCACACCGTCCCATGGGCCGAGCGTCGGTTCTGGGAGAGCCCACCGGACCCCGTCCGGACGCCCTCCCGCCGTGTGCCGTGCACTACCCGGGGAGCCGTCGTCTGCGTCGAGCGGAGGGTGGAGGATGACGGTAGGCGAAGACACCCGAGCTCCACTCGGGTCGAGCTGCCATTGGCCGGATGGCCGAGGGTTTGGATGGTACGAAGCGGGCTCGCAGCGGAGTGCCGGGAGCCCCTTCGAGGGAGGGCCGCATGGGTTCGGGCTCTCGGGTCCGTGACCCGGGAGCCGCGGCTCTCCCGTTTCTTCTCGTTCCGGCCTTCTCGACTCCGGCTACCCGCCCGGGTGGCTCTTCCGAGCGCTTTTTGCGGTAAAGAGAGGGGGAGGACCCCGAACCCGTGACTCTGGCCACCCGATACCTGGGCTTCGATCTGCCCCACCCCCTGATGCCCGGAGCGGGCCCCTGGCTGCGCGACCCCGACCAGGTACGGCGTCTGGAGGACGCGGGAGCGTCGGCCATCGTCCTGCCGTCGCTGTTCGAGGAGGAGCTGCAGGGAAAGGCGGACGAATACTTGGAGCACATCGCCCGGGCACGGCAGGCCGTCTCGGTGCCGGTGATCGCTTCTCTCAACGGAGTCACTGTCGGAGGATGGTTGGAATACGCGCGGCAGATCGAGAGTGCCGGAGCGCAGGCTCTGGAGCTCAACGTGTACCGCTTGGTGACCGACCCCTACGAAACCGCGGAGGCGGTCGAGCGGAAAATCCGGGACATGCTGATCCGGCTGCAGGGCGCGCTGGGGATCCCGCTGGCGGTGAAGCTCTCCCCGTTCCACACCTCGCTGGCCCACTTCGCCCACCGGTTGGACGAGGCCGGGGTCGGCGGTCTGGTGTTGTTCAATCGCTTCTACCAGCCGGATCTCGATCCCGAGGCGATGACGGTGGTGGGGCAGCTGCGGCTGTCCGACTCCTCGGAGCTGCTGCTGCGCGTGCGATGGCTGGCGATTCTCACCTCGACCTTCGGTCGCTCGCTCGCCTGCAGCGGTGGAGTCCACACCGTGGACGACGCCCTCAAGGCGGTGCTGGCCGGAGCGCATGCGATCCAGATGGTGTCCGCGCTGCTCCAGCACGGCGCGGAACGGCTCGGCGAGGTCCTCGAGGGCATGAGCCGCTGGTTGGAACGGCACGGGTTCGATTCGCTGGAACAGCTTCGCGGACGTCTCGCGCTGACGAGCTGCCCCGATCCGGGGGCCTTCGAGCGAGCCCAGTATCTCGAGATCCTGGGCCGATGGGAGGAGGAGTGAGGTGGTTGGCACCCCGAGCTTGACGGCCCGCATCACCGTGCACGACCTGATGACCGAGCATCTGTTCACGGTCGGTCCCCACGACGACCTGGCGACGGTGCGGGACCTGATGGTCGATCACCGGGTACGCCACATCCCGGTGGTGGACGCGGACGGCCAACTGATCGGGCTGGTGTCGCATCGCGATCTGCTGCGGCATTCGTTGATCGAGCAGGAGGACATCCCCGGCTACGTGGAAGAAACGGTGTTGGAGCAGGTCGAGGTGTGCGAGGTGATGACCTCCAACCCCGACGCGGTGACGGCGGAGCTGGACATCCGGGAAGCGGCCCAGGTGATGCTCGATCACAAGTATGGCTGTCTGCCGGTGGTCGAAGGCAAGCGTCTGGTGGGGATCCTCACCGAGGCCGATTTCGTACGGCTGATGGCCCAGGGGGAGTAGAGAGCAGAGCTTACGGACACGTGCGGAAGGCGTCGGTGTCCTGGATCGGGGTGAACGGGGTCCGCAGGGGGTTGCGGTACTCGCGCACCGCGGCCGGGCCTGAGCTCTCCGTATCGGTCACGGTCAGGGTCACCTCGACGTTGGTCAGGCCGCCAGCGAACACCCAGAAGCGGTCGAAGGGGTCGATGCAGGCGTCGATCACCTTGACTACCACCTCGAGATTCTCCGGGTTGAAGAACCAGAACGTGCCGGTGTCGTCGGTGAGCGGCCGGGCCATGCCGAGCCCGGTGCCCCCCTGGGGCGTCCGCCACCGGGTCTCGACCCGAAACCGCCCTCCGGTCAGACACAGCGTGGTGGTTCCTTCCACGCACGGACCGGGCTCCACCGGCGGCGGAGGAGTGGTGGGAGGAGTGAGACGGAAGAGCCCACCGGTGAGGATCGCCAGATGGATCTCACCTTTGACGTCCTCGCCAAAGCTGGTGAGGGTGGGGACGCTGACCGGCAGCTCGCCGCTGGCCCAGGTGCCGTCGGAGCCTTCCGGCCTCTGGGCCGCCCGCAGGATGCCGGAGCAGAAGTCCCCGTACAGATAGACGCCGTCGAGCGCCGGGATCGCTTCGCCGCGGTAGACATAGCCGCCGACGATCGCGCAGTCCCCCCGCTCGTCGTGGGCGACCTCGAGGATCGGCTCGGTGTAGGCGGGGTCGCCACAGGGCGGGACGGGTGTCGGGCAACCCTCGTCGCTCTGGCACACGGTGCCCTCCATCACCTTCCAGCCGTAGATCTCGCCACCGGGGCTGTCGGCGGGCTGGAAGCTCACCTCCTCTCGCTGTCCCTGGCCCACGTCGGCAATGAGCAGGTCGCCGGTGGCGCGGTCGAAGGAAAAACGCCAGGGGTTGCGAAAGCCCGAGGCCCAGACCTCGTCCAGGGGATCCTCTGGATCCGCCGATCCGGCGAAGGGGTTGTCCGGAGGGATGCGGAAAAAGGGTGGCGCGTTGGCGAGATGATCCATGTCCAGGCGCAGCATCTTGCCCAGCAGGGTGTCGGTGCGGAGCGCGGCGCACGCGGGATCGAACATCCCACCACCGTCGCCCATGCCGACGTAGAGGTAGCCGTCCGGCCCGAATTGGAGCTGGCCGCCGTTGTGGATCGGTCCCGGCTGCGGGATGACGAGGACGTCGACCCGGCTGTCGGGATCCGCGCGGTTTGGGTCGGCCGACACCCGGAAGCGGGCGATCACAGTGTCGCCGTCGGTGTTGGTGAGGTCGACGTAGAAGGCGCCGTGCTCGGCGTAGTCGGGTGGAAAGGCGGTGGACAGCAGCCCCTGCTCAAAGCGGAGGCCGACCTTCCCGCGGAGATCGAGAAACGGCTCGGGGAGGATCCGCTCGCCGTCCCAGATCACCACCAGACCCTCCTTGAGGGTGACGAAGAGGCGCCCGTCGCCGGCGTGGGTGACCGCCACCGGTGCCCCCGGAAGCTCGGTCGTCAGGGTTTCCAGACGCAGACCGTCCAGCACCGCTTGCGGCGGCTGGGCGCCGGCGGGGGCTCCAGCGGCCCCGGCGGCCGTAGCGACGAGAAGGGCGACTAGGACGGCGGAGAGCCTCCTGGGCGCTTTATTCCTGGGCGCTTCAGGGACAGGTGCGGAAGGCATTTGTGTCCTGGATCGGTGCGAAGGGGGTCCGCAAGGGATTGCGGTACTGGCGCACGGCCGGCTGACCCGTGGCCCCGGTCGTCGCTTCCTCGGTGTCCACCACGGTCAGAACGACTTCGACGTTGGTCAGGCCGCCGGCGAAGACCCAGAAGCGGTCGAAGGGGTCGATGCAAGCATCGATCACCTTGATCACCACTTCCAGGTTTTCGGGCTGGAAGAACCAGAACGTTCCGGTGTCCCCGGTGAGCGGCCGCGCCATGCCGGGACCGCTGTCGCCCTGCGGCGTGCGCCACCGGGTCTCGACGCGGAACCGTCCGTCGTTCAGACACAGCGTCGTGGCGTCGGGGATGCAAGGGCCGGCCGCCAGGTCGTCGTCGAGGATCGTCAGCGTCGCTCGCCGGTTGCCGAGTGCCGCGCCGCCGGTGACGTTGCTCAACACGGCCTCGACCGTCTCCGGGTTCTCCGGCAGATCGTCGTCGAGCAGCGGGATCTCGAAGCTCCGGGCCCCGCTCTCGCCGTCCGCCCACGCGAGGACCCCCCCGGTCGCCTGGTAGTCCTCGCCAGCGACCGCGGTGCCGCCACCCACGGAGTAGCGAGCGGTCACCGCCCCGTCGTCGCCGTTCACCCGCTGGACCGCCACGGCCACTCCACCGGCGGTCTCGGCGACCGCGCGATCGCCCCCGACCAGCTCCAAGACGCCGCGTTCCGGGGGCGGCGGAGGAGGGGTGGACGGGCCGGTGAGGCGGTACAGTCGTCCCTGCAGGCTCGCCAGGTAGAGCTCGCCGTCGACGTCCTCGCCGAACGAAGAGAGCTGCGGGACCCTCAGGCTCAGATCGCGGGAATTCCACACGGCGCCGTCGCGCTCGGCGGCGCGGACCACGCCGGTACAGAAGTCGCCGTAGAAGTACACGCCGTCCAGTCCGTCGATGGTGGATCCCCGGTAGACGTAGCCGCCGGTGACCGAGCAGTCTCCCTGGCTGTGGTCGTATTCGAGGATCGGATCGGTGTATTCGGGGGCGTTGCAGCCGGGCACCGGCAGCGGGCAGCCCTGGTCGCTCTGACAGAGCGTGCCTTCCATCCTCTTCCAGCCGTAGTTTTCCCCGCCGGAGCCGGTGGCGGGCTGAAAGCTGACCTCCTCCCGCTGTCCCTGTCCCACGTCGGCGATGAACAGGTCGCCGGTCTGGCGGTCGAAAGAGAAGCGCCAGGGGTTGCGCAGCCCCTGGGCCCAGATCTCGTCGGGCGGGTTGCCCGGACCACGGAAGGGGTTGTCCGCCGGGATGCCGTAGAACGGCGGCTGGTCGACGTTGGCGTCGACGTCGAGCCGCAGCATCTTGCCCAGCAGGGTGTCCTCGCGCTGGGCGTTGCACATCGGGTCGTTGGCCGAGCCGCCGTCGCCCATGCCGATGTAGAGAAAGCCGTCGGGGCCGAATTGGAGCTGGCCGCCGTTGTGGTTGCCAAAGGGTTGCGCCAGGTTGAGCAGCGTCACGGCGCTCCCCGGGTCCGCCCGGTCGGGATTCTCTGAAACCCGGTAGCGGGCCACCACCGTGTCGCCCCCGAGGTCGGTGTAGTTGACGAAGAAGAAACCGTTCTGGTCGTAGCGCGGATGGAAGGCGACCGACAGCAGACCCTGCTCGTTGCCACCGCTCACCTGACCGCGCAGGTCCAGGAACGGGGTGGGCAGCGGGTCCTCTCCATCCCAGACGACGATCAGACCCTCCTGGAGGGTGATGAACAGGCGTTCGTCGCCGGCGTGGGTGAGGGCCACCGGCGAGCCGGGGAAATCGTCGATCACCTCCTCCAAAGTGAGCTCTGCGAAGGGAGGTTGGGCGGCCAGGGGTGCGGCTAGGGGTAGCCAAGCCAGCGCCAAAGAGACACCGAGCCGGGCGAGAAGGGTGGAGATGGACAGGACGGACGACATGGACAACTTGGGCGACATGGACAACTTGGGCGACATGGCTGGCCAGTACGGCGAGATGGGCGGCAATCTCTTTGGCGACATGGGCGAAGTCTAGCAGCGGCCTGTCCTCGCACCGCGATAGGCTGGGACCGTCATGCATCGGTCTGTCTGCGGCGTCGTTCGTCCCCTGGCCTTGAGCCTGATCATGACCCTGACCTCGCCGTGTGAAGCCCGGCAGGCAGGCCCGAACGGGAGCCTCGGCGAGGTCCGGGGAGCCTTCGATCTGCTGGCCCGGGTGGAGGCGATCTATCGCGAGATGCCGGCGTATGCCGACGCCGGGTCGCTGGAGGTCGAGGTCGCCGGGAAGCCCCTCCGCCGCTTCGTCTTCGAGACCGGCTTCCAGCGGCCGGACGCCTTCGCGCTCCGCCTCGACCGGGTGATCGCTCCGGGAGCGACGACGCGCTGGAAAGTGCTCTGGCACGGTCGGGACGGCGACCCTCCGCAGGTCCGGACCCTGTGCTGGGACGCCGACCTCGGGCAGGTCAAGACCGCGTCGTCGCTGGCCGCCGAGCTGTCCCGGCTCTTGCCCTGGGGCTCCGGGGGCCCGGACGCGCTGCCGGTGCCCGCGCTGCTGCTCGGTCTCGACGTGCTGGCGGATCCGGACGCCGCCGCCCTCGACGGCGAGGAGACCTGCGGCGAGGGGATGTGCCATGTGGTCGCCCTGTCGCGACTCGGGGGTGCGATCTCGGTTCGCTTGTGGGTGGACCGCTCGCGGGGTTGGATCCGACGCGCCGAGGTGGAGATCGGACCGCCGGCTCCCTCGGAAAGCACGCTCCCCCCGCCCCCTCCGCCACCGGGCGCCCCCAACCCCTTCACCCAGCCCGCCACCCGTTGGACCTGGAGCATCGAGGAGATTGCCGCGGACCTGGAACCCAGCACCTCCGGTCCCGACACGGTGCTCGCCTTCGTCCCGCCGCCCTCCGCCCGCCGGGTCGAGGCCTGGGAGACCCCGGCACAGGGCACCGACGACACCGCCGTCTTTGGCGACGTCATCGACGTCACCCTCACCACGCTGCGCGTGCGGGTCGTGGATCGGGGCGGAGGACCGATCCGCGGCCTGGGTCCCGAGAGCTTCCGGGTGTTCTTGCGCCCGGATCGTCGTGGCGGTGGCGACGACGGCGACCGCGAGCCGATCCCGGTGCCGGTGGCGGCCGTCGACTGGGTGGAATCCGACCCGGGGTCCGACACGGCGGCCACGGATGAAGAAGGCGCTTCGGAGGGAAGCTCGGAGATGCGGCTGTCGCCGGACGAGCCCTGGGACGATCCGTTCGCCAGCTTCCCCGCGGCGCCGCCGGAGCCCGAGATGAACCGGATCCTGCTCTTCGTCCAGTCCGACGTCCACGCCGTGCGCACCCGGGGTCATCTGCGCTTTCTGCCCTGGGTGAGGGATCTGCTCGATCAGCTCCCGCCGGGCGATCCGGTGGCGGTGGTGGGCTACGACTCCCATCTCGAGCTGTGGCAGGACTTCACTCTCGACCGCGACGCCGCGTGGGACGCCGTGTGGGGAGCCATCCACTTCAGTGGCCGTCCGGAGCCGCCGCGGGCGAGTGAGCGCGGACCGCTCTACGAGCACTTCGACTTCGAGGCGGCCAAAAAGGCGGCGGAGCCGGAGGTGGGGCTGGAGGTGGCGGCGCGCGCCCTGGTGCCCTTCCCGGGTCCCAAGACGGTCATCTGGCTCGGCTGGGGACTGGGCGAGCTGGCCTCCGGCCGGGTGCGGCCCAAGGCGGAGTACCGGCCGGCTCTCGACGCCCTGGAGGCGGCGCAGGCGACGGTCTTCGTCATCGACGTCTCCGACGCCGCGTACCACGATCTCGAGCACGGGCTGATCCAGGTGGCGGAGGACACCGGCGGCACCTACGCCAAGGCCCATGAGCGGCCCGACGCCCTGGTCCGCAACCTCACGGCGACGGCCTCCGGTCACTACCTATTGCGCCTCGACACCGGCGACCTTCCCGCCCGTCCGGGACGCCTCGAGGTCGAGCTCGTGCGGCGCGAGGATCAGCCTCGGGGCCGGGTCCTGGTCCCTCCCTCCCGGTGGGTGCCCCCGGAGACCGCCAGCCCTTGATCCCGAGTCTCTGAAAGCATGCTAACGTCCTGATGAGGAACCAAACCTTTTCCAGGAGATCCGAGGCCCGATGCGACCGATCACCGCCAGCGATCTGATGAGCACCGCGGTGCTCACCGTGCGCGAGAACCTGCCGGTCCGTGCGCTGGCCGCCTATCTGGTGGACAATGAGATCACCGGCGCGCCGGTGGTGGATCACCGCGGCCACCTGGTGGGGGTGGTCTCGCTGGTGGACATCGCCGCCCTGGCGTCCGAGGACGCGACCTTCGGGGGCGGCGGTCCGGACTTCTTTTCCCACGGGGAGGAGATTCCGGCGGAGAAGGACGTCGAGCGCTTGTCGGACGAGGCCGAGACGCTCCAGGTGCGCGACATCATGACCCCGGAGATCTACTCGGTGGAGGAGGACGCCACGGTCTCGGAAATCGCCCTCAAGATGCTCCGCGACCATCTCCACCGCCTGCTGGTGATGCGCGGAGACGAGGTCCTGGGCATCATTTCCACCTCCGACCTCCTGGGATTGCTGGTGGACGTGGAGTAGGGGGCGAGGTCGAGCCAAGGACCAAGCTCCGCCCAGGTCCCACGACCTGGGCTACCCGATGCCGCGCTCCGGGCTACCTTCTCTCCCTAGTACGATGCCCGGCGATGCCCCTCGATCCCCGCTCGCAGATCGTCCGGTACTACTCCGAGGCCGGGCAGGACTACGCGGCCTGGAGCCCCGATTTCAACATGCACTTCGGGTACTACCGGCGCGGGCTCAATCCGCTACGGCGCGAGCCCATGCTGGCGGAGATGAGCCGGCAGGTGGTGCATCGGCTGGATCTCGACCCAGGGGCGCCGCATCGGCTTCTCGACATGGGCTGCGGGCTGGGCGCCACCGCCCGGCAAGCCGCCCGGGATCGCCCCGAGCTGTCGATCGACGGCATCACCCTCGTGCCCTGGCAGGTGCTCCACGCCCGCGAGCTGGCCGAGCACCAGGGGCTCGGTCGGGAAAGGGTCCGTTTCCTCCAGGGCGACTACACCGCGACACCGTTCGCCAACGCGACGTTCGACGGCCTCTACGCGGTGGAGAGCGCTTGTCACGCTCCGGGTCTGTCCAAGGAGCCGTTCGTCCGCGAGGCCGCCCGGCTGCTCGAGCCCGGCCGCCGCCTGGCGCTGGCGGACGGCTTTCTCAAACGGACCGACCCCATGGGCCCACTGCTGCGCCGGGCCTTCCGGACGGTCTGTGCCAACTGGGCGCTCGAGACCTTTGCCGGCATCTCCGCCTTCACCTCGTGCTTGCAGGCCCACGGCTTCGACGATCTACGCGTCGAGGAAATCTCCTGGCGCATCGTGCCTTCGGTCCTGCACATCCCCTGGGTCACGACTCGCTTTCTGGCGCGCGAGCTGGTCAAGAGCGGACTCGCTCTCAACCGGGTGCGCTGGGGGCACATCCTGGCCTGCGTGCTGTCGCCGGTGGTGGGAATGGCGCGCACGCGGTTCGGCTACTACCTGGTCAGTGCACGGCGCGCAGGCTGACCCCGGTGAGCCAAGGCGACCTGTGCCCCTACTGCGAGCAAGAGCAGAGACAGAGTAGATGCCCTCCCAGGCTCACGCACTTGCCGGCGCCGCCGCATCCGCAGCGGCAGCATTCGCCTGCGAAGGTACAGGTGGCGGACGGCACCGGGTTGGGGCAATCCAAGGAGGCGGGCAGGAAGAGCGATGCCTCCGTCGTTGCCAGCGAGCTCGGAGAAGCCGAGCTCTCGAGGTCCCCAGTGGGTGCGCCGCTGAGAAACAGGCCGAGGGCGGTCGTGCACAGGGCGATCAGAAGGACCAAGACGAAGATGAGTGGACGACGCATGAGGCTACCTCCAGTTCAGGGGAGCCCGAGCAAGGCTCCTGTGTGAAGATTATTTCTTTGACGACTTATCTAATATACAGGATTGTTTACCCAGTAGGCTCGTCGACCGAGCTTCCCGGTTTTCGACGCCTCGCCCGCTCCCTTCCCTGGTAGAGTTTGCACGATGCCGGACCTTTCGGACCCTTCGATTGCCACCCTGCCGATCCTGCGGGACCGCTACCGTCGTCCCCTGCGGGATCTCCGCATCTCGGTCACCGACCGCTGCAACTTCCGTTGCCGATACTGCATGCCGAAAGAGGTCTTCGGGCCGGACTACCCCTATCTGGCCCGCCGCCAGGTGCTGACCTTCGAAGAGATCGCGCGGCTGGCCGGGATCTTCCACCGGGTGGGCATCCGCAAGATCCGGCTCACCGGTGGCGAGCCGCTGCTGCGGCGCGAGATTTCCAAGCTGGTGGCGATGCTCGCCGAGCTACCCGAGGTCGAGCTGGCGCTGACCACCAACGCGGCGCTGCTGCCGGCCAAGGCTCAGGAGCTGAAGGCCGCCGGGCTCGACCGCGTGACCGTCTCGCTCGACTCGCTGGACGACGAGGTGTTCCGGCGCATGAACGACGTGGAATTCCCGGTCGCTCAGGTGCTCAAAGGCATCGATGCAGCGCGGGAGGCGGGGCTGACGCCGATCAAGATCAACGCCGTGGTCCACCGCGGGGTCAACGACCACACGATCGTCGACCTGGCCCGGCACTTCCGCGGCACCGGGGTCGTCGTCCGCCTGATCGAGTACATGGACGTCGGGGTGACCAACGGCTGGAAGATGGACGACGTGGTGCCGGGGCGGGAGATCCTCGACCGCATCGATGCCGAGATGCCGCTGGAGCCGGTCGAGCCCGCCTACCGCGGCGAGGTCGCCAACCGCTGGCGCTACCGCGACGGCTCCGGCGAGATCGGCGTCATCACCTCGGTGACCCAACCCTTCTGCGGCGACTGCACCCGCGCCCGGCTCTCCGCCGAGGGCAAGGTGTTCACCTGTCTCTTCGCCACCACCGGCGTGGACTTCCGCGGCCCGCTGCGCGCCGGCGCCACCGACGACGAGCTGCTGGAGCGCATCCGCCGTCTGTGGGAGGTGCGCGAGGACCGCTACTCCGAGGAGCGCTCGGAGGAGACGCGGATCCGGCCCAAAGTCGAGATGTCGTACATCGGAGGTTGAACGGTGGCAGGACCAGAGGGCTCCGGGGCGGAGGGCTCTGAGACGCCAGCTCGCTCAGCGAAGCCGCCGGGGACCGGGAGCCGCGTGGCCCGGCGGGGACCGTCTCTGACGCTCGGTCCGCTGGCCCTGCTGCTGTGGTCGCTGTTGCTCCTGGTCGCGGTGGGTCTCGGCTGGGCGCTTCGGGGTTGGTGGCCGCCGACTCCTCCCACGGGCGTGGGTCCGGTGGAGCCCCCCGAGCCACCGCCCGATCGCCTGGATCTCACTCCCGCCACTTTCGCCGATCTACCCGGTTGGGGAGTCGACCCCCTGACCGCCGCCCTCCCCGCCTTCCGGCGTTCCTGCACCAAGCTCGCCACTCTGCCCGACGATCGCCCCCTCGGCGGCGCGCAGGACGGGCTCGTAGCGGGCACCGCGGGGGATTGGCGCGGCGTCTGCACCGCTCTGGAGGAGCTGCTTGCGATCCAGGATCCGGCGGAGCGCGAGACCACGGGCCGGACGTTTTTCGAGACCCGCTTTCAGCCGTTCACCGTCACCAACCGGGGCGATCCGGTGGGTCTGTTCACCGGCTACTACGAGCCCACGCTCGCAGGCAGCCGGAGCCGTAGCGAGCGCTATCGGGTGCCCCTCTATCTGCGGCCACCGGATCTGGTGAGCGTCGACCTGGGGCGGTTTCGGGAGGATCTGGCGGGCCGGCGCATCGCCGGGCGGGTCGAAGGGCGGGACCTGGTGCCGTTCCACGACCGCTCGGAAATCGACGCCGGCAACCTCGCCGGCCGGGGGTTGGAGCTGGTGTGGGTCGACGATCCGATCGACGCCTTCTTTCTCCACATCCAGGGCTCGGGACGGATCGAGCTGGCGGAGGGAGGCCACCTGCGGGTGGGGTACGCGGGGCAGAACGGACATCCCTACTTCGCCATCGGCCGCGAGCTGATCGACCGGGGTGCGCTGACCCGCGAAGAGGTCTCGATGCAGTCCATCCGCCGCTGGCTGGAGGAAAACCCGGAGGCGGCTTCGGAGCTGATGCACCGCAATCCGTCGTACGTCTTCTTCCGCGAGCTGCGGGAGGAGGGCCCGGTGGGCTCGCAGGGGGTGGTGCTGACCCCGGGCAGGTCACTGGCGGTGGACCGGGCCTTCCTGCCGCTGGGGATCCCTGTGTGGCTCGACGCCACCGCGCCGGCCGCGGGGATCGAGGGCCTGGACGTCCCGCTCCAGCGTCTGCTGGTGGCGCAGGACTCCGGAGGAGCGATCCGCGGCCCGGTGCGCGGGGACGTCTACTGGGGACCCGGCGACGAGGCGGCAGACGTCGCGGGCCGAATGAAGCACGAGGGGCGATTGTGGCTACTGCTGCCGCGGACTGTTGCTCCTGATGCCGGGACCCGCCCGGGGCACGTCCGGACAGGTCGGCCGAGCGTGGGCGGGCTCGGGAGCGCCGACCAACTCGCGCTGCTCGACCGGATCGAAGCTTCGATCGCTCGGAGAGCTCCGCGGCAGATCCCGTGCCCGATCCCGCGACTCGTTGGGCGTGCTCTGCAACATCTGCGCTCCATCGAGGGGGCTCTGGCCCAACCCGGCGAGATTCTCGAGTGGGTACCCGAGGCGTGCGTCCACACGACCAGCTCCGTTCTCTTCGCGGAAATTTCAGCCGAGTAGAAACTCCCGAGAAGCGTCCTCTGTAGAGGTCAAGGAAGGGTCGTTGCGCGTGAAAATCGGTTTCCCCACCTGAAGGGGAAAGGTCGTTGCACGTGAAAATCGCCTTCCCTACCCGACAAGGAAGGGTCGTTGCACGTGCAAGTCGGCTTCTCTACCCGACAGGGAAGGGGCGTCGGACTTGCAAGTCGGCTTCTCTACCCGACAGGGAAGGGGCGTCGGACTTGCAAGCCGGCTTCTCTACCCGACAGGGAAGGAGCGTCGGACGTGCAACTCGGCTTCCCCACCCGACAGGGAAGAGTTTCCGGATGCGAGGGTCGGCTTCCGGAGACTCCTTCGTGTCCATTCCGTCCATATCGTCCATCATCCGGAGCCGCACCGGGTGGCGGCAACGTGCACTGTACAGTGAGCCGCCGATCAGCTCCGCAGCGCCCGCATCGGGTCCAGTCGCGACGCCCGGCGGGCGGGAAGCCAGGAGGCCAGCAGCGCCACCGTCGCCAGGATTCCCACGCTCACCAGGTAGGCCGTCGGGTCCAACGGATCGACCTCGAACAACAGGCCTTCCAACCAGCGGCTGCCCCAGGCCGCGAGGACCACGCCGATCGCCAGACCCGCCAACGCCATGCGGAGCCCGTGGCCGAGCACCAGGTGGAGCACGCTTCCGGTGTGTGCCCCCAACGCCATGCGGATGCCGATCTCCCGCGTCCGCTGACCCACGGAGTAGGCCACCACCGCGTAGAGCCCCACCCCCGCGACGGTCAGCGCCAGCAGGCCGAAAAGGCCGATCAGAAAGCTGACCGAGCGCTCCGGCGCCACGGCCCCCGCCAGGACCTCCTCCAGAGTCGTCAGACCCCCGGCCGCGAGATTGGGATCCAGCTCCGCCAGCACCCGTCGCGCCGCGGCGGCCAGGTCGAGGGGCTCCCCGGTGGTGCGCACCATCAGGTTGAGATACCGTCCCGGCACCTGGGTCTGGGCCAGATACATCGCCGGCGGCTCGTCGGTGGCGAGACCGAAGTGCCGGGTGTTGGCCACCTTGCCGACGATCTCCCACTCCCGCTCCCCGGTGCGCAGACGTTGCCCGAGCAGGTCCTCTCCCGGGAAGTACCGGCGCTCGAAGGTCTCGTTGACCACCACCGCGAGGGGAGCGTCGGCGCGGTCACGGTCGTCGAACCCGCGGCCTTCGAGCAATCGCAGACCCATCGCCTGGAAGTAGCCGGTCGTCACCTGCTGGAACCAGGCGGTGGGCTGGTCCGCGGGGCCGGTGCGCTCCCGGCCGACGATCTCGAAGTCCGTGTCCGAGTTGTTGCCCGACAGCGGCAGGTTCGAGATGCCCGCCACGGATTGCACCCCGGGTAGCGCCTCCAGCCGCTCCGTAAGCCGGTCGTAGAAGCTCCGCACCTGGTCGCGCTCTGGATAGTCTGCGGGGGGAAGACCGACACTGAAGGTGAGAACCCGCTCGCTTCGGAACCCTGGATCCACCCGCGTCAGCTCGAGAAAGCTCTCGAGCAGCAGCGCCGAGCCCACCAGCAGCACCAGCGCCAGCGCCGCCTGGATCATCACGAAGGCCCCGCGCAGCCGTTGCCCGCCCCTGGGGGTCGTGCCCCGGCTCTCGTCCCGCAGCGGACGGTCGAGATCCGGCTGGGACGCCTGGAAGGCCGGCGCCAGCCCCAAGAGCAGACCGGACACCAGCGCCAGACCGAAGGCGAACGCCGCGATACCGGGATCCACCGTCACGTCCCGGAGACGGGGCACCGTCAGACCGGCGGGTACCAGTCTGTGCAGGAGGTCCACTCCGACCCAGGCGATCAGGAGGCCTCCGCCACCGCCCGCCACCGCGAGCAGCGTGCTCTCGGTCAGGAGCTGGCGGACGAGGCGTCCCCGGCCGGCTCCCAGCGCCGAGCGCACCGCGAGCTCGCTGCGTCGCCCCAGGGTGCGGCTGAGCATCAGGTTGCCGACGTTGGCGCAGGCGATCGACAACAGCAGCCCCACGGCGCCCAGGAGCACCAGAAGGGCGGGTCGCGCCGTGCGGCTCATTTCCGAGCTGAGGGGATAGACGGCGGCCCCAACCCCCTCCTGCTCGTCCGGATACTCCACCGCCATTGCGGCGGCGAGCGCGGAGAGCTCGGTACGTGCCTGCTCGAGCGTCACTCCCTCGGCCAAACGGCCGACGGCGGAGAGCACCAGGTTGCCCCGGCTGCCGGTGGGGGAGCTGGGCAAGGGACCGATCACGTCCGGGTCCGGTCCCGCCGGTGCCCGAAAGCTCGCCGGCAGCACCCCGATCACCGTCCAGGGCTCGCCGTCGAGCGAGAGCGTCCGACCGAGGATCTCGGGGTCGGCGCCCAACCGCCGCTGCCAGAAGCCGTAAGAGAGGATCACCACCCGGGGTGCCTCCGGCCCCTCCTCGCCGGGCTCGAAGGTGCGGCCCAGGTGCGGCCGCACGCCCAGGAGGCCGAGGTAGGAGTGGGAGAAGCGGCCGCCCTGGAGCTGCGTCGTTTCGTCGAGCCCGGTGAGCGTGGGGCGCCAACCGCGGCCCACCGCGAGGTCCTCCAGCGTCTGCGAGCGCTCCCGGTAGTCGAGAAAGGTGACATAGGAAAACACCTCGCGCTCCGGATAGCCGCGCCCCCGGTAGTCCTGGTAGACGGCTACCAGATTTTCCGGCTCCGCATAGGGAAGGGGCTCCAAGAGGATGCCCTGGGCAAAGCTGAAGATGGCGGTGGTAGCGCCGATGCCGAGGGCGAGGGTGACGAAAGCGACGGCGGTGAAGCCCGGCCGGCGGGCGAAGCCGCGCACCGCATGTCGGACGTCCTGGGCGAAGCCGGTGATCCAAGCCATGAGAAGACCTCCTGGGCACGGGGAGGAGCAAGCGCGGTGCCAGGGGAGGCCCCCGCTCTTGGCCCCTTGCTTTCTTCGCCCCCGCGGGGGGAGCCTCAGACGGAGGTGGCCAAAGCGTCCGTTGGCGGCCCGCCGGTGTTCGGATTCGGAACCTGGGATAGGGTCGAAAGCCCATGGCGTCTGTGCCTGATAGATCCCTGTCCGACCCTTCCGTCACCGACCTGACCGTCTTCGAGCGCTACCGCCCGCTGATCGACGACTGGGAGGCGTTCTGCGCCGCCCTCCGCCGTCCGTTGCCGGTGTGCGTGTGGGCCAACTCGCTGCGACTCACCGCCTCGGAGCTGGCGGCGCACATGGCGGCGACCGGGCTCGACGCCCGGCCGCTGCACTGGTGGCCGAACGCCTTCCGGCTGCGCGATTTCGATCCGGGCTCGGGCGCCGGTCCCGGGGCGCGCTTCGAGTACATCGCCGGTCTCTACCACGTCCAGGAAGAGGTGTCGCTGCTGCCGCCCCGGCTGCTCGATCCCCGTCCCGGCGAGCGCATCCTCGATCTCTGCGCCGCCCCGGGGGGCAAGACCGCGCAGATCGCCGTCGCCCTCGGCAACCAGGGCACCGTGGTCGCCAACGACCGGGACTTTGGCCGCCTCACCACCCTGCGCTCGACCCTCGACCGGCTGGGCGCCGCCAACGTCACCACCACCCGATGCGATGGAGCCAACTATCCGCCCGAGGCCGGGCTCTTCGACCGCGTGCTGGTGGACGTCCCCTGCTCGTGCGAGGGGACCTCGCGCAAGAGCCCCGAGGTGCTGGCCCAGGTGGGGCCCGCGGTGTCCCGCCGTTTGGAGGGCGTGCAGCGCGGTCTGCTGCGCAAAGCGATCCAGCTCACCCGCCCGGGCGGTCGCATCGTCTACTCCACCTGCACCTACGCGCCGGAGGAGAACGAGGAGGTGGTGGCGGATCTGCTGGCGGAGCACCCCGACGTGCGGCTGAAGGAGGTCGCGATTCCCGGGCTGCAGGTGGCTCCCGGGCTGACGGAGTGGGAAGGACGCGAGTATCCCCCGGAGATGAAACGCGCCGTGCGGATCTGGCCCCATCACAACGACACCGGGGGTTTCTTCGTCGCGGTGCTGGAGAAGGCCCCGGCTTCAGAGATTCCAGGAGGGGAACGGGAGTCCCCGGAGAGGGTCTACGGCGTGCCGCCGGTGGAGGAGCAGCCCGGCTTCGAGGCGGCGGAGCCCGGCCGCTGGCACTCGTACCTGGCAGACCGCTTCGACTTCGCACCGGAGGTGCTGGAGGGCTTCCACGTCTTTCGGCGCAACCGAAGGATGCTGGGGATCGTGGCCCGCGGCCACCTGCCGCCGCCGCGGCCCGAGCCCCAATCCGTCGGCATGCCCTTTCTCTACCCGGACATGCGCTTTCCCAAGCTCTCCACCGCTGGATCCCGGCTGGTGGCTCCGGGTGTGCGGACCGGGCGGGTGGAGACGACGGCGGGTCAGGCGGACGCCTACCTACGCCGGCGGATCTTCCGTCTGGAGCCGGAGCAACGGCAAGCTCTGACCGGCCCCGGATTCGTGCTGGTCTTCCATGCGGGACACGCCCTGAGCCTGGGGTTGGCGTACCGCCCGCACGCGGCGGCTTCCGATTCGTCACCGGAGGGGGAGTCCGACCTCGAGATCGAGAGCCTGTCCCCCAAGCGCTGGGCGGAGGCGGCGGTGGGGGGAGCCCTGCCCGGTCTACGAGCCAGTCTGTAGGGGTCCTGTAGGGATCCGGTCGAAGAGGAAGCCGAGCCCCGAGCCGGCGGCATCAGGAGGTGGGATCAGGATATGGGGGTCCCGGAGGTCCAGGTACGGTCCGTGGATCGCTCGGAGCTCGATCGCTCGAGGGCCCGCTGCAACGCATGGACCAGCCACCCCCCGGGATCCTGGATTGCGGGATGCTTGAAGCAGAGCTGCTGGATGACCTCGGACAGGAGCTCCTCGGCCAGATCCGGGGGCACCCGCTCGGTCACGAGCATGGCTTCCAGGATCGGCCGGACCTCCTGAATCGATTGCCACAGGGTCTTTCCCACCGGGGGAGCTTACCATCGGGGTTTCACGCTAAAGCACTAGAAGACGCAGGTTCGCAGCGTCCTCGCGGGACCCCCGATGCGGCTGCCGGACGGTCGCTCACCAGCGGTGGTAGGCGGGATGTCCCGGCCGTACGGCGACGAAGTGGCCGGTGCAGGTACAGGTGACCCGGCCGCCGGAAGAAAGCTCCGCGTCCACGGTCACCTGGGGCCCCTCGGACGCCACCGCGCGGGCCGACAGGTGCAACGGCTCGCCCGACGGCGTGGGCCGCTGGAGCCGAACGTGGAAGTCGGCCGTCACCGTGCACGGAGGCGTGTCGAGATCGTCGCGGCGCATCAGGTGCCAGGTGGCGGCCCAGTTGCTGTGGCAGTCCAGGAGTGTGCCGAGAATCCCTCCGTTGAGGATGCCGTCGAAGGCCTCGTGGTGAGGGCTCGGCTGCCAGCGGGCGACCAGGATCTCGGGGTCGTCCGGATCGGGAAACGAACGGATGTGCAGACCCCGCTCGTTGGCGGGACCGCAGCCGAAGCAGCGGTTCTCGGGCGCCAGGCGCTCCTGGAGGCTGGGCTCTCCGGAATCGGGGACGGACGACTCGGTGGGGGGGACGGGCATGGGCTCCAGTATAAGGAGTTTCCCCCGGGGCTCTGTTGCGTTATGCTGAGAAGTCCTACAGATATTTGAAAAGCGGGAGCTTCAGGCTATGGAACGACTCGAAACGGTGGATCCTCCCGTCCGCGACCCGGCCGAGCCCGACCGGCCGGGGCGTGACGGACGTTACCGCACCGTGTTCCGCACGCAGGATCTGGTCTTGCTGCAACGCATCGACGGTGCCCACGAGCTGGAGGATCCGGAACGCGTGCTGATGGCGGGCGAGATCCTCGATCCCCACACGATCCTCGAGGTGATCAACGTCATCGCCTCCTCCCGGTGGGCGGGGATCCTGCACATCCACAGTGGGGACGCCCACCGGATCCTGGGCTTCGGCCGGGGGGTCCTGCGTTACGCCCGCAGCGATCATCCCGAGGATCGCCTGGACAAGGTGCTGGTGCGCGCCGGGGTGCTCAAGCCTTCGCAGCTCGAGGGCGTGATGCGCGGCATCCGGCCGGATCAACGCCTCGGCGAGCTGCTGGTGGAAGAAGAGATGCTCGAGCGGCGCCAGCTCTTCGCCTGCCTGCGCGACCAGATGCAACAGATTCTGCTTTCCTCCGTGCTGGTCGAGGTCGGCTGCTACGCCTTCCTCGTCTCGTCCCGCGACGACATGCCACCGGACGCCACCGCCCACATCCCCCTCCAACAGCTTCTGTTGGACGCGGCGGAGCGCGTGGACCGCCTGTCCTACTACCAGCGCCTGGTCCCCAGCCTCGACCTGCGACCCGAGGTGGAGGCGGGAGTGGTGATGTCTCACCTGGACTCGCGGTCGCGGCTGGTCCTGGGTTATTGCGATGGAGAGCGCAGCGTCGGCGAGATCGCCAGCGAGAGCTGGCTGGGCCGGTTCGAAACCGTGTCCACGGTCTACGACCTGGTGCGAGAGAAGCGCGTGCGCCTGCGGTCTCCCCGACGCACTCCGGACCGGGCCGCCCGGGAAATCCTCGAGCCTTTCAACGAGACCCTGCAGGACATCTATCGCACCGTGGCCCGCTTCGGCGACGTGGACCGGGTCCAGCAGGAGCTCCAGGCCTGGGTGCTGGAGGACAGCGAGCGCGAGGTGCTGGCCCAGTCGCTGAACGGCGACGGTCTGTTGTCTCCGGAGCCCCTGGCGGCCAGCCTGCGCACCGCCGGCACCCGCCATCACCAGGAAGCGCTGGCCGACGCCCTCCACGAGCTGACCACCTTCGCCCTCTTCTCGGCCTCGCTGCCGCTGCCCCGGGCGGAGGAGCGGGAGCTGGCCCGCCGGGTCCAGCAGCGGTTGCGGCCGGAAGATCCCGAAGTCGGCTGACCGGGTTCTTCAGTCCGGAAGCTCACCTTTCTCTTCGAGGTAGGCTCTCTCGAAGGTCGCCGGGACGAACGCGCGAAAGACGCGGAGGGCCAGCTCGTCGTCGCCGGCGAGCCGCTCGCGGAGCGCGGCCATCTCCGGGGATTCCATCATCCGCTCCCGGGCCGCTTCCAACGGCTCGTCGCGTCGCACCGCGCCCTTCGCCTGTGCCACCAGCTCGGACAGCAGCTCGCGCACCTGCCGGATCTGGTCGGTCCCCTCGAACACCGGGCCGTGGCCAGGGACGATCGTCCGCGGATCCAGCCGCAGCAGCCGATCGAGGGCTTCGAGCCAGGCGCGTGGGTATCCGTGGCCGCCGAAGGGCAGAGCGTCGAGCAGGTCGCCGCTGGCCAGGAGGCGCTCCTCCGGCAGATGCACCACCAGATCGCCCCGGGTGTGGCCGCGCAGATGGATCAGCTCCAGGGTCCGGGGCTCTCCCCGCCAGGTGAGATGGAGCGTCAGCCGGTCGCCAAAGGTGAGCGTCGGGGGCGGGATCTCCACCGCGGCGAGTCGCTCGACCCGCGCTCGCGCCCGCTCGATGCGCCCGACGAGGTCGGCCCGTTCCTCTTCGCTCATGGGCTCGGTAGCCTCGCCCTGGCCGAGCTCGGCCTTCTCGGCCCTCTCGCCGGTAGCCAGCCGCTCCTCGGCACGGGCGATGGCGGCACGGGTGGCGTCGAGCTGCTCGGTGAGCTGGGGCAGCCCGCGGCTCTGGACGTCCTCCCACCAGGAGGCGTGGGCGACGAAGATCACCGGCTCGGCACCGCGCGCGTAGACGGCGTTGCCCTGGGTGTGGTCGCCGTGCCAGTGGGTGTTGATCAGGTAGCGCACCGGCCGCCCGGTGCGGCGCCGGATCTCCGCCGCCAGACGCTCGACCTTCTGCGGATCGCTCTGGCTGTCGATCACCACCACGCCGTCGTCGGTCTCGATCACCAACGTGTTGGAGTCGTTGAAGCGCAGGGGCGCCGGCTGCAGCGCGGCCCAAACGCCCGAGGAGATCTCCTGGATCTCGTAGGGCAGGTCGTCGCGGTTGGGCGTCTCGGCGGTCTGAGCCGCGACGGGGGCCGGTAGGGCCAGGGATCCGGCCAGGGACAGGACGAGCACGGTCACGGTGAGTCGAGAAGTCGCCAGCATCGAAGCCTCCAGGTTGGAAGGCCCGATCTTAACCTCCCGGACAGGGCCGGACGTCTCTCTGCGGACGACAAAGGGACGGGGGCCGGTCGACCGGCCCCCGGGGACTTCGAGCTACCGAGCCTCGCGTCTCAGATCGGCTCGTCTCAGATCGGCTCGTCTCAGATCGGCTCTTTGCAGAACGGGCAGAACCCGCCGCCGGAGGCGCCGCCGTCACACAACACGCGGCGCCCTTCGATCTTGGTGCACGTTTCCTGGCCGGAGCAGGAGACGACCCGCCCGTCACAGCAGACGGTCGACACCGAGCAGGCGGTGGGGCAGGAGCCGGTCACTCCGTCGCAGCGCACCGCGTTGGAGAACACCTCGCAGATGTCCCAGCCGGTGCAACTGACCGTGGAGCCGTTGGAGCAATTCTGCTGAGCGGTGCAACCGGTCATCTGCACGGGATCGCCGAGGGTGATCTCCAGTGGCTCCTCGGTCCCGGCGATGGCTGACGTCGTGGGGGCCGCGACCGCTGCCTCCGGGGCCGGGACGGCGGCCACCGGGTCTGCGTCCGGGGACGTCGGGCCGGTGGCGAAGACGGTCCCGGTGGCGAGCAGAGCGATACCGAGGGCGATCAAAAGCTTGCGCATGAGGTTTACCTCCTCGAAGGCTGAGAGGTTTCTGGGAGCCGGATCGGACCGGCGGGTTCCTTTTAGTTTCCGACATTATACAAATAAGAATTACCACGGAGACCTCCCCTTGGACGCGGACCGGAAGAGGACCGTCCTGCCGGTCATCGAGATCGCCAACGGAAGGAGGGTGGCCTACTCGGCAGCCTCCGCGGCCGCCGGAGTCTCGGCAGCCTGCTGCGCCTCGAGGAGCGCCTGCCGCAGGGCGTCCACCAGCCGCTCGTCCACCAGCCCGCGGGCGGTCCCCGGGTAGTCGAGGTCGTGGGCCGCGCGGAAGGCGTCGACCGCCTCCATCGTCTCGGCGTCGTAGACCTGCCAGGCGTTGGAGTACGCGCGCGCCTGCTCGCGGTAGGTCTCCACCGCCTTTTGGAAGCCCTCCGGGTCGCTGCGCATGCGGGAGCGGTCGAAGTCGAAGTCCGGCGGCTCGGGGATGTCGCCCTCGAGGTCCTTGCGGTAGAAGCCGAGGGTGTGGAGCGCCCGCTTGAGCTCGACCACGTCGGGTCCGCGGATCTCCGAAAAGGTGCGGTAGCCCAGACGCCGGGAGGTGGTCCGGTAGATCCGCTCGAGCTCCTGGATCGGGTGCGGGTGCTCGCCGACGTGGATGTCGAACGAGAGGTGGTCGCCGCCGCGGCCGGGGTCGCTCGGGTCGGCGATCCGGAGGGCGGCCGACTGGAGATTGCCCCAGCGCTGGTCGCCGCCCTTCGCCTGGCCCGCGGCCAGCGCCAGGATCATGCGCTCGGCCAGCGGTATGCCCGAGCCTTCCGTCGACTCGAAGTGATCCGCCACCGCGTCGATCACCTCGCGGCCCACCAGCAGGTTGCCCTGGACGGTGTAGTGGAGGCCCTGGCGGCTGCCGGCCCAGGAGCCGTTCTCCGAGCCGGTGAAGGCGGCGCTGTGCCCCTGCATGTCGATCGCCCCGAGCTGGCGCAGCTCGCGGCCCTCGTCGTCCGCCAGCAGACGGTCGAGCACCGCTTGCGGCTCGACACCCTCTTCGAGCAGGTCGAGCCCCTGGGGGCCGTACTCGACGACGGTCCAGGACTGGGTCGCGACCGCCCCCACGCCGACCCGTACCCAGGGCACTGCGCGGCCGACGAAGGGCACGCGGGTGGTGACGATCACCCCGGCCTCGCCGGTCTCGGGGTCGATGGCGCAGAGCGAGAAGGTGGCGTGGGCGGGCAGCGGGGTGAGACCCGAGACCGCAACCGAGACCAGCCCCGCGAGCAGGATCGGCGAGAGGAACGAACGCTTTGGGGATCTCATGAGCACCTCCAGGTCAACGCTTCGTGTGGGTGGGATACCTCGCGATCATCGCAGCGCCTCCACCTTGCCGTAGCCGGAGCCTTCGAGCGCCGCCAGGATCTCGCCCACGTGGCCGGCGCTCTTGGTTTCCAGGGCGACGTGGACGTGGACCTCCCAGAACGAGGCGCGGACGAACACCCGGTCGTGGTGGACGCGTACGACGTTGGCTTCCAGGTCGGCCAGCCGCCTGAGCAGCGCGGCCAGCCCGCCGGGCTGGTCCCGGATCGTGATGCGAAGCTGCACCATCCGCCCCTGGCGGGCCAGCGAGCGCTCGATGATCCGTCCCAGCACGTTGAGGTCGATGTTGGCGCCGCACACCACCACCGCGGTGCGTTTGCCGTCGAGCTCCGGAAAGCGTCCGGCGAGCAGCGCCGCGACACCGGCGGCGCCGGCCCCTTCGGCGATCACCTTGCCGGTCTCCAGCAGGTGGAAGATGCCGGTCTCGATCTCCTCCTCGGTCACCAGCCGCAGGTCGTCGACGTGCTGCCGGAGGATCCGGTACGTCCGCTCCACCGGACGCTTGATCGCGATGCCGTCGGCCAGCGAGCGCCGGCCCTCCACCCGCTGCACCAGCGAGCCCTGGCGAAAGCTGCGCTCGAGCGCCGGCGCCGCCTCGGTCTGGACGCCGTAGAGCGCCACCTCGGGCCGCAGGGCCTTGACCGCGAGGGCGATGCCGGAAAGCAACCCACCGCCGCCCACGGGCACCACCACCGCCTCCAGGTCCGGGACCTGCTCCAGGAGCTCGAGACCGAGGGTGCCCTGGCCGGCGATCACCCGGTCGTCGTCGAAGGCGTGGATGAAGGTCAGCCCCCGTTCCTCCTGGATCTGCCGGGCGTGATCGTAGGCCTCGTCGAAGCCGTCGCCGTGGAGCACCACCTCGGCACCCAGGTCGCGCGTGCGGTCGATCTTGATCAACGGGGTGGTGCGGGGCATCACGATGGTCGCCCCGGCACCGGTGATGGCCGCGGCGTAGGCGACCCCCTGGGCGTGGTTGCCGGCGGAGGAGGCGATGACGCCGCGGTCCCGCTCCTCCGGGGTCAGGCTGCGCAGGGTGTTGACCGCACCCCGGGCCTTGAACGAGCCGGTGCGCTGCAGGGTCTCGAGCTTGAGCCGAAGATCGGCGCCGCACAGCTCGGAGAGGGCGTAGGGCTCGATGCAGGGGGTGACGTCGACGGCGCCCGCGATGCGCTCGCGGGCCTGTCGGATGTCGTCCAGGGTGACCATGCCGGAGGGATGATATCGCCCCGGCAATGCCGCTTCCGATCGCCTCGTTCGGCCAGCGTCAGGGGGTCGCGGCCAGCGTCAGGGGGGCAGCGCGCTCGGCGCGCCAGTGGGCCGCCTTCATCTCGAATTCTTCCGCCAGCAGCCGGTAGGCCTGGGCGCCGGTGGCGGAGGGGTCGTACTGGAAGATCGACTGGCCCTTCTCGGGAGCCTCGGCCAGTCGGGTGTTGATCCGGATCTCGACGCCGAAGACGTCGGTGCCGTACTGCTCGCGGATCAGGCGGACGTGCTCGTGGGTGGTCTTGTTGCGGTAGTCGGCGACGGTCAGAACGAGCCCCAGGAGCCGGGTGTGCACGTCCTCCCGCCACAGCAGGCGCTCGGCGTAGCGGAGCAGGCTCTCGACCCCGGCGACGGCCAGGAACTGCGGGATCACCGGCACCAGAAAGGCGTCGCTCGCCACCAGGGCGTTGGTGGGCAGCAGCGAGACCGAAGGTGGACAGTCGAAAAAGATGTGGTCGTACAGCGGTTCGACCGGTGCCAGCGCCCGCTGGAGCAGGACCGAGGGCTGACGGAAGCCCCCCAGCTCCACCTCGGCGTTGACCAGGTCGACGGAAGCGGTGATCAGGTCCAGGCGGTCGTGGTCGGTGGTGCGCACCACCTCGCGCATCGGCATGCCGTGGAGCAGGACGTCCGCCGAGGAAGGAGCGAGCTGGGCGCGCGAGATACCCAGCGACAGCGACGCCGAGGCCTGGCTGTCCAGATCCACCAACAACACGCGTTGGCCCCGCTCGGCCAACGCCGCGGCGAGATTGACCGCCGTGGTGGTCTTGCCGACTCCGCCCTTCTTGCTGACGACCGCTGTGATCACCATCTTCTCCAAGAAAGCTGGGAAAACCTTATTCTATCGGAAGTTCTCTGGGATTTCTTCCCGGGCTGTCGGATCGGCCTGGAGGGGACCGGATCGGCCCGGGGTCGCGCTCAGCCGTCCCGGCGGAGCATCAGGTACTCCTGGACGCCGTGCCGGAGGAGATAGGAGCGGTCGACCGAGAAGCCGGCGAGGCTGCGGCCCAGCTCCGAAGGCGCCCAGCGCGGGCTCTTGCGCGGCCGGGGACCGGAGACGATGTAGCGCAGATGGTTGCGGTCCTCGATCTTGAAGACCACCGGCTCGGCGGGGATCTCCAGCGCCGTGGCCACCAGCGCCAACAGATGCGCCCCGGGTCGGGTGAGGCGGGCCAGATGCGCGCCCAGGGCGTCCATCTGCTCGCGGTTGAGGTAATTGAACACATCCCAGGCCAGCACCACGTCGTGCCCCGGATCGTCGGGGCCCACCGGCGGCAGAAGGTCCGCCAGCACACCGACGGGTTGCTCGTGAAAGCGCACCGCCAGACCCTCGTCCGCCGCCAGCGAGCCGTGGAGGTCGGCGATCGACAGCCGTCCGGAGAATCGGGAGAGAAACTCGACGTTGCTCCCGACGGCGGGTCCAAGATCCAGGATCGACGGGGGAGCGGAACGCTCCAGCCGCTCCACCAGGGACTCCAGCGCGGGAGACCCGTGGACTTCCTCCCGCGGCCCTGAGGAGGGCTCTTGCGGGATGGGAGGCGGAGTCTTCTTCTTGTTACCGAGCAGCCAACCCATCCCTGTCATGGTATCGGTTTCGGATCGGATTCGAGGTCGGTCCCGTCAATCGCCGGCATCACCCTTCGCCCCGCCGGAGCCCGAGGAGCTTCGGGCCGAGCCGGAGCTTCCCGATGGGGACGAGCTCGACGAAGACGAGGGCGAGCCGGAAGACGACCTGGAGGACGAGCCGGAAGACGAGCCGGAAGACGAGCCGGAAGACGAGCCGGAAGACGAGCCGGAGGACGGCGACGAAGACGAAGAGGTCGAGGAAGCCTTCGAGGTCTTGGGGCTCCGCTCCTCCTTCGGCTCCATGTCGATCGAGCCCTTGAACCGGCAGCCGTCCTCGAGGGTGACCCGGGGGGCGGTGAGGTTGCCGATCACCAGACCGGAGGTCGCCACGACGATCTTCTCGTCCCCGAACAAATTGCCCCGGACCTCGCCCTCGACCTGGATCAGGCGGCCGTAGATGTCGGCCTTCACCCGACCCTCCTGACCGATGGTCACGTTCTGTTGCTTGAGATCGATCTTCCCCTCGATCCGTCCCTGGACCACCAGATCCTCCTCGCCGGTCACGTCGCCCTGGATCGAGATGGAGGGTCCGATGATCGCCCGCTCTCCGCCCGCGCCTCGCGACCGGGGTCGCGACGCTTGCGACGAGGAGGGAGAGGAGGGAGAGTTGGGGGTCGAGCGCTCCGGTTCGTTCTCAGATTTCCGCCACATCGGGACACCTCACACTTCTTCCTGGGGTTACTGTTGTCTCGATTGCTCGAGAGTTGCCTCGAACGGATCTCCGGATGCCGATCGGGAAACCACGATAGGCGAATAGAAATTATTGCATCTGATGGAGATAGTCAACGCTTTCGGCTCGCTCAGCTCAGATCGGCCTCCCGGCCGGTGAGCCGGCGGAAGGCTTCGAGGTACCGATCCAGAGTACCGCGAACCACCTCCTGCGGCAGCTCCGGCGGCGGGCTCTCGTGGTCCCAGCCGCTCTCGTCCAGCCAGTTGCGGACGTATTGCTTGTCGAAGGAGGCCGGCTCGGTGCCCGGTCGCCAGCTCGCGGCGTCCCAGTAGCGGGAGGAATCCGGGGTGAGGGCCTCGTCGACCAGCAGCAGCTCGCCATGCTCAGCGCTGCCCTCACCACTGTTCACCCCGGCGAAACCGAGCTCGAATTTGGTGTCGGCGAGGATCAGCCCGGCCTCCTCGGCGTGGCGGGCACCCGCCTGGTAGAGAGCGAGGGTCAGGTCGCGCAGCCGCTGCGCCAGCCGCTCGCCAAGCTCCCCGGCCATCCGCTCGAAGGAGACGTTCTCGTCGTGGCCTTCCTCGGCCTTGGTGGCGGGGGTGAACAGCGGCCCCGGCAGCTTGTCCGCCCGCCGCAGCCCCGCGGCGAGCCGTTGACCGCAGATCGTTCCGCTGGCGCGGTAGTCGCGGAAGCCGCTGCCCGCCAGATAGCCTCGGGCGACGCACTCGAAGGGCACGATCCGCGCCTTGCGTACCAGCACCGAGCGGTTGCGCAGCAGGTCGCGGTGGGGCCGGAGGGCGGCCGGGAAGTCTTCGACCCGGGTGGCCAGGAGGTGGTGGGGCACGATGCCAGCCAGCTTCTCGAACCAGAAGCTCGAGAGCTGGGTGAGGATCTTTCCCTTGCCCGGGATGCCCGGCTCCAGGACGTGGTCGTAGGCGGAGATCCGGTCGGTGGCGACCAGCAGCAGCCGGTCCCCGAGATCGTAGACGTCCCGCACCTTCCCCCGGCGGGGCGGCGGCAGCTCCGGCAGCCGCGTGGACCTGACCGCCGGCGCCTCGGCGTGCACGTCGCTCACGACGAGGTCTCCTCGCGCGGATCGTCGAGCGCGGGGACCGGGCCGGAGCCGGAGGACGCCGAGGCCACCTGCTCGAGGGCGGTCAGAAGGTCCGCCTGGGGCAGCTTCTCGCCCCGGGTGAGCGTGTCGGCGTCGACGATCTCGAACACCGGGACCTTCTCCAGGCCCTTGAGGGTGGCCAGCCCCAGGCGCCGGATACCCGCGGTGAGCTCCGCCTCCTTGCGGTCCCCTGCGACCAGCGGGGCGATCACGTAGGTCCGATGACGCTGCGTGCCGAGGGAGAGGTACGGGCAGGCGACCTCCTCGGCGAGCCGGGTGAGATAGGCCTCGGTGGCGACGATGCCTTCGTTGACCAGCGAGCCGTTGCGGTTGATGTAGGCGCGGAAGGTGGCGCTGTCCTCGCGGGGATCGACGACGTCGACATCTTTGAGCATCAGCGGCTCGAAGAAGCGGTACACGGTGTGCTCGGGGTAGCCGTAGCTCATCAGCAGGGTCTTGATCTCGTCGATGTCCCGGCTCGCCTTGCCGGTGGTGAGACGCGACAGCTCGACCAGGCTGTGACCGAAGAACTCGTAACGCGCCTCCTCGTCCGCCCCGCGGCCGATGGGGATGATGCGGTACTGACCGTAGTTGACGGCGATCCGCATGCCGCGGTCGAAGGGGAAGTCGTCGTCGATCTCCTGGCGGTAGTTGCGCTGGATCTGGAGCGCCGCCACGAGCAGCGGCAACGCCCGCCGGCTGGAGTAGAAGGCCCCGTCGCCGAGATATTTCTCGAGCTGCATGCGTTGGGCCGAGGCGAGCTGGTTGATGCGCCGTTGAAAACGGAACATCTTGCGGAAGGAGAGGTCCTGCACCTCGCTGCCCGCCCGCCGCAGCATGGAGACGATCGCGGAGAAGTCGGTCAGGTCGTAGATCAGCCCGAAGCGGTCCACCAGAGGGTCGACGACCCAGGGAGCGAGGAAGTCCATGGGGCGGGTGGCGGGGGAGAGGACCACCACCGAGCCTCCGTCGGTGCGCTGGCCTGGCCGGCCCAGCAGACGCTCACCGTCCCGTTTGGCGGGGATCAGGAACCGGCGGAGCTGGTGGAAGAGCTCGAACTCCTTGAGCTTGACCAGCAGGCTCTCCCAGATCTGGATCTGCTGTGCGTCGAGAAGCTGGCGGGCGTCGTAGTCGCGGCGGGTGGACAGATACGCGAGATAGCCGCGCCGCTTGAGGAGCTCTCGAGGGTCGAGGCTGCGCGGATCCTCCCCCAGGACGTGCCGGGCGATCTCTTGCAGCTCGGCATCCGCGCCGAAGCGTTTCTGATGCCAGCGTTCGAGCCGCTCCAGGCTTTGGCGCAGATTCCGACCGTCGATCCCCAGATGGCCGGCGAAGTAGCTGGACAGCTCGGCCAGGTCGGGGGAGATGTGGTCCTCGGTCAGGATCAGCACGTTGTCCCGCATGCGGGTGAGGATGCGGGGGAACAGCTCTTCCTCGGCTTCCTCGGTATCGACCGCCAGTCGGCTCACCAGCTCGTAGGTGGTCTGGAAGATGCGATCCAGGTACCGATCGAGCACCCGGTACTTGATAAGGTCCCCGTACTGCCGGCCGATCTGGAGATCCCGGCGGACCACGCGGCGCGGCGTCTCCTTCAACAGCCGCGCCAGATCCAGGGAGTGGTGGAGCCAGAAAATCGCTGGAAACTTGCGCCCGTAGCTGGACAGGGTGACGTTCTCGATCGCCTGGCACAGGAGCTGACGGTAGCGCTCCCAGGCCTGCTGGTACCCCTTGCGGTCGTGCTCCCTTCGCCCCTGGATGGCGACCTGGACCTCTTCCTCGGTCAGGACGTAGCCTTGGAGGGCCTTGCGCAGGCGGGAGAGCCCGTCGGAGAGGAGGATGGGGATGCCCCGCAGGGGCGTTTTCTCCTCGTTGTCGAGAAAGATCCTCTGCGGAAAGGGCAGCGTCTTGCCCAGGTCGGGCACCAGGTGGCGGATCTCTTCCGGATCCGGGCGCAAAAAGTGGAAGGGCCCGGGAAGAAACTGTAGAAGGTCGGTCGGGGTCATGGAGCCAGGGTCTCTGAGCCGTCCTCGAAAACCGTGCCGTCCCGCGGTCCGGAATACCCGGAGTCGCCGGAGCACCCTGAGGTGGAGTCGTATATAGCATACTGAGAGAGCCGGAAGCCGCGGCCTCGACTCCCGGAGGGCCTACGACACTCTGTGGACGCCTGGTAGACTCGGCGGCCGTGCAACCTCGAAGAGGTTTCTTGTATGACTGAAGCTGAGTTTCTTTCGATCGTCGAGCCCGGAGACGTCCAGGCGGATCTTTTGGTGATCGGGTGCTTCGAGAACGAAGCACCGCCGCTCGACGGGCTGGCCGGTCCGGTCGCCGCCGCGGCCCGCCGGTTGGCCGAGCGCACGGGTTGGAAGGGGGGGGACAAGCAATACGTCGAGACGGCTCCCGGGGAGGGTCCCGTGGCCGTGGTCGGTCTGCAGGGGCTCGGTGCCCGCGGTGAGCTCGACGTCCGCCGTTCCCTCCGCTGGATCTGTCGCCGGGTCGAATGGGCGCAGAACGCCGGCATCGCCCACCTGGCGCTTCGGCTGCCCGCCGCCGACACCACGCTCGGGCCCGCCGCCGCCGAGCGGGTCGCCCGCACCGCCGCCCTCGCCCAGTACCGTTTCGACCGGTATCTCACCGAGCGCCGCCGCCGCTCTCACCGCTTGGATCGTCTCACCCTGTTGCCGCCCAACGGCGGCGCCCGGGACTACCGGCAGGCGGTCGCCGACGTGCCCGCCCTGGCCGCCGCCCTGGTGCTGACCCGCGACCTCGCCAACGCCCCAGCCAACGAAGCGCATCCGGAATGGATGGAGGAACGGGCTCGCGACCTGGCGCAGAGCCGGGGCATGGAGGTCTCGGTGCTGCACCGGGACGAGCTCGAGAGGCGGGGCATGGGCGGCATCCTGGCGGTGGGCGTCGGCTCGCGGCGCGAGCCTCGGCTGGTCCGTCTCGACTGGGGCGAGGGGGATCTCGCCTTGTCGCTGGTGGGCAAAGGCGTCACTTTCGACACCGGCGGCATCTCGATCAAGCCCGCCAACGACATGGACGAGATGAAGTACGACAAGGCCGGGGCCTGCACTGTTCTGGGCATCGCCCAGGCGGTGGCGGACCTGGAGCTGCCGGTGCGTCTGCGGGTGTACGTCCCCCTGGTCGAGAACATGCCCGACGGTGGCGCCTATCGCCCCGGGGACATCGTCCGTTGCTACAACGGCAAGACCGTCGAGGTCATCAACACCGACGCCGAGGGACGGATGATCCTCGCCGACTCCCTCGCCTGGGCCGCCGAGGAGGAGCCGGACGTGCTGCTGGAGTACTCGACCCTCACCGGCGCCTCGGTGGTGGCCCTGGGACAGAACGCGGCGGGGCTCTACTCGCCGGATGAGGATCTGGCGACGGGGTTGCTGGAGGCGGCGCGAGACAGCGGCGAGCAGCTTTGGCGCATGCCCCTGTGGCCCGAGTTCCTCGAGCAGATGAAGGGCACCCACGCCGATCTCAAGAACTCCGCCAGCCGGTGGGGCGGCGCCAACACCGCCGCGGCGTTTCTTTCCGAGTTCGTCGGCGGCCTCCGGAGCTGGGCACATCTCGACATCGCCGGCGGCGCCTGCGTCAGCCGCGACAGCGAAGAGCATCCCCGGGGGGCGACCGGCTACGGCGTGGCTCTCACCGTCAACTGGCTGCGCGGTCACCTCGGTTGATCTCTCCGACCCCCATCGTGCCGTCCCCGGCGCTGCCCTTCAGGAGCGAATGCCCATGAGCCAGGCCAGCCCGGACGCGACCACCGCGGGCGCGACCACCGCGGGCGCGACTGCTTCGGATGCGGCCGCCCCGGCGAGCCGCGCCGCGGAGAGGTCGCTGCTGCGGGTCGAGGACCTCTCGGTCGTCTTTCCCGGTACGGCCGGCCCGATCCCCGTGGTGCGCCGGGCGTCGTTCTCCGTGGCGCCGGGGGAGATGGTCGGGCTGGTGGGGGAATCGGGCTCCGGCAAGAGCCTCACTGCGCTGTCCATTCTGGGTCTGGTCCCCGCTCCGGGCCGGATCACGAGTGGCCGGGTCCTGTTCGAGGGCCGCGATCTGCTGTCGCTCGCGGAGCGCGAGCTGCGCGCCTACCGGGGGGCCCGCATCGCCATCGTCTTCCAGGAGCCGGCGACCGCGCTCAATCCGGTGTTCACTATCGGGTTCCAGATCGCCGAAGCCGTGCGGGCGCACCGCCGGGTGTCGCGCAAACAGGCGCGGGAGGAGGCGGCGGAGCTGCTCGAGCGGGTGGCGATCCCCGACCCCCGGCAACGGTTGGACGACTATCCCCACCAGCTCTCCGGCGGTCAGCGCCAGCGGGCGATGATCGCCATGGCACTCGCCGGCGGACCCGACCTGCTGCTGGCGGACGAGCCGACCACCGCCCTCGACGTCACCATCCAGGCGCAGATCCTGGACCTGCTGGCCCGTCTGCGCGAGGAGCTCGGGCTGGCGGTGCTGCTCATCACCCACGACCTGGCGGTGGTCGCCGAGACCTGCGAGCGGGTGGTCGTGATGTACGCCGGTGAGGTGGTCGAGGAGTCCCCGGCGAGGGATCTCTTCCACCGCCCGGCGCATCCCTACACCCGGGGCCTGCTGTCCGCCCAGCCCCGGCTCGGCGCCCACGTCGAGCGTGGCCACCTGGAGGCGATTCCGGGAACCGTGCCCGATCCGGCGAGCCTTCCCGCCGGGTGCCCCTTCCATCCCCGCTGCGCCGAGCGGATGCCGGTGTGCGACCAGCGGGCTCCCGAGCTCTACGAGGTGGCGGCGGGGGTGTGGGCGCGGTGCTTCCTGCACGACCCCGAGCGCGGGGCCGACAGTGCCCCGGGGGAGCCCGGCCCGTGAGCGCCACCCGTCCGCTGGTCGAGGTGCGCGACCTGGTCAAGCGGTTCCCCGTGCGCCGCGGTCTGCTCCAGAGACTGAAGGGCGAGGTGCGGGCGGTCGACGGAGTGAGCTTCGACCTCCACCCGGGCGAGTGCTTCGGTCTGGTGGGGGAGTCGGGCTCGGGCAAGACCACCCTGGGCCGGTGTCTGGTCCGGTTGCTGGACCCGGACGCCGGCGGGATCCTCTTCGACGGCATCGACCTGCTGGCCTTGAAGGGAGAGGCGCTGCGCCGCGAGCGGCGCCGGTTTCAGATGGTGTTCCAGGATCCCTATGGCTCGCTCAATCCGCGCATGCGGGTCGGCCGCATGCTGAGCGAGCCGCTGGCGGTTCACGACCTGGTGCCGCCGGACGAGCGCCAGGCGCGGGTGGCACGGCTCCTCGAGCAGGTGGGGTTGTCGCCGGACGCCGCCTCCCGCTTTCCCCACGCCTTTTCCGGCGGTCAGCGGCAGCGCATCGGCATCGCCCGGGCGCTGGCCACCGAGCCGGATCTGCTGGTGGCCGACGAGCCGGTGTCGGCGTTGGACGTCTCGGTGCAAGCCCAGATCGTCAACCTGCTGGCGCGTCTGCAGGACGAGCTCGGGCTGACCCAGGTGTTCATCGCCCACGACCTGGCGGTGGTCGAGCACATCGCCCACCGGGTGGCGGTGATGTATCTGGGCCGCATCGTCGAGCTGGCGGATCGCGACACCCTCTTCGCGTCGCCGCAGCATCCGTATACAGTCAGCCTGCTGTCCGCGGTGCCGGTTCCCGAGGTGGAGCGGCGCCAGGATCGGATCGTTCTGCCGGGGGATCTGCCGAGCCCGATGAGCCCGCCGTCCGGCTGCCCCTTTCACCCGCGCTGCCCGATCGCCCGGCCGCGCTGCGCGCAGGAGAGACCGGTCCTGGAGCCGACGCAGAAAGGCGGCGTGGCGGCGTGTTTCTATCCCGGGGAATTGGCGGCTCCGGCCGTCCGCGGATTGGAACTTTGAGGAGTCTCGCACGTAAGATCAGGGGGACTCGGCCACGGGCCGGGGCCTACACACGAAGCTCGCAACGATGTCCGAGGGGAAAGCGATGAAGATTTCTTGTGATTTGACGGTCCGGAGCACGAGGTACGTCGCATCGATCGCGTCGATCGTGCTCCTGGCGTGCGGATGGGCAGGTGGTGCGGTGCCCGCGGCGGCACAAACCGAGATGCAGGTAGACACCCAGGTGCATCGAGCGCTGCTCGAGGCCCCGGTGGGGCTCAACATCGAGGACGACACCCTGCCCGTGAGCCTGGAGCGGGCGGTGGAGATCGCACTCCAGCGCAACCTGGGCCTGGTGATCCAGCGCTACAACCGCGAGCGAACGGCGTTGTCGGTGTTCGGCAACAAGGGCATCTACGACCTCGGCTTCCGGGCCACGGTGAGCACCTCGGACCAGGAATCCGCCACCGCCAACGAGGTCCAGTCGGGTAGCTTGGCGAGCCGGAGGCTCAACATGGGGGTGCAGCAGTTGGTGGAGACCGGCGGTCAGCTCAGCTTCGGTTGGAACAACAGCCGTAGCGAGAGCAGCAACGAATTCGTCGCCCTGAGGCCCGAGTACAATGCTTTCTGGGACTTCAACTTCGACCAACCCTTGCCCTTCTTCCAGGGCTTCGGCTCTCTCGTCACCGAGCGTCAGCTCCGCATCTCGCGGCTCGACAGCCGGATCAGCCTGGCCACCTTCGAGCAGGAAGTGATCTCGACGGTGCAGGCTGTGGAGCAGGCCTACTGGAGATTGATCGACGCTCAGGAGCAGCTCCAGGTGGCCGAGGAATCGCTGGACCTCGCCCGGGAGCTCCACGAGCGCAACAAGATCGAGGTCGAGGTGGGTACCCGGGCGCCCCTCGAGCTGGTGCAGAGCGAGGCCACCATCGCCACCCGCGACGAGCAGATCATTCAGGCCCAGCAGACTCTCGGCGATGCCCAGGACCAGGTTCGGCGGCTGCTCAACCTGCCCACCGATCTGTGGGAAGTCCCCCTTCGTCTCACCTCGGAGGCCCGGTCCGAGCCTCGGAAAATCGACCTGGAGGAGGCGGTGCGGACCGCCTATTCCTCGCGACCCGAGGTGCGGAGTCAGGAGCTCTCCATCGAGCAGGCGGAGATCGACTCCATCTTCCAACGCAACCAGAAGAGGCCGCGGCTCGACCTCAGCCTCAACTACAACCTGGGAGGCGTCGCCGGCGTCGGCCGGCTCGAAGATCCGAGCACCGGGGAGCTCGTCGATCTCGACACCGACCTGTCGGACGCGCTGCAACAGATCTTCAATCAGGATGCCGTGGGCTGGTCCATCGGCGTGACCTTCGCCTATCCGCTACAGAACCGGTCCGCCCGCGCCACCAGCCTGCAGGCCAATCTGGTGGTCGACCAGGAAGAGCTGCGGCTCGAGGACCTGCGGCGTCAGATCCTCACCGAAGTCCGCTCCGCGGTCCGGCAGGTCAACTCCGCGGCGCAACAGATCACCTCCGCGGAGGTCTCGCGCCGGCTCCAGGAGCGCAACCTCGACGCCGAGCAGAAGCGCTACGAGAACGGCATGTCGACCAGCTTCCAGGTGACCGAGATCCAGGAGGATCTGACCCAGGCTCGTACCCGCGAGGTCTCGGCGCTCACCGCCTACCGTATCGCCCTCGCGGAGTACCATCGATCCATCGGCCGTCTTCTTGAAGAATTCGACATCGAGATCGTCGACCCCTTCAACGAGACCGGACGCGCGATCGGGGAATAGCTCCCGTCCTCCGGCGTACACTGTTCTGGATATCGATCCACGGGGCCCGGGTCCTCCGGGCTCCCCGCTGTGGAGGAGGGAGCTTTCATGACAGATTCCAGTCTGGGCAGAATCGTTGGTGCCCTCGTCTCGCCGACCAAGACCTTCACCGGCATCCGTGACAAACCCACCTGGGCCGTCGCCCTGGTGGTGCTCATCCTCTGCTTTCTGGCTCTGGGCTGGGCGATTCATGTGCGCACCGATCACCGCGAGATGATCGAGCGCTCGCCGTTCGCCAACGCCGATCAGATGTCCGCCGAGCAAATGGACCGGGCGGTCGAGATGCAGGAGCGCTTCGGCAGCATCGGCGCCGGTGTCGGTGCCGTGATCGGAGCCGGCTTCCTGTGTCTCTTTGCGGCGATCTACCTGGTGGTGTTTCGCCTCTTCGGCAGCGAGATCACCTTCAAGCAGAGCCTCTCGACCTTCCTGCACGGAAGCCTGCCGACCGCGGTCTACACCCTTCTGGTGGTGCCGTTGCTCCTCCGCGGCGGAGATCTCACGTACGAGCAGGTTTCGACCCGTAACCTCTTGGCGTCGAACCTCGTTTCTGGCACCGGAAGATGCCGGAGCGGCTCTCCAATCCTTGCTGGTCGGGGTCGACTTCTTCGCCCTCTGGTCGACCGTGTTGCTGGCCATCGGCTACCGCATCGTCGCCCGGGTCTCCACGGCTCTCGCCACCGGCATGGCGATCGTCTTCTTCCTGCTCGGTCTCGGGCTGCGGGTGGGGATGGCCGTTCTGTTCTCATAGCTTGGCTCTGTAGCTCTGGACGTACCGAGCTCGTTCTCGGAAGGTCAGGAAGGGAGCAACCTGATGAAAAAAGCGCTGATCGTCGTCGCCGTGCTCGCCGTGTTGGCGGCGATCGTCGCCGGCAGCCTCATGCAGGACCGCGGCGAAAAAGGCGTCGAGATCGACGTCGAGGCCGTCGAACGGCAGGACATCGCCCGCATCGTCAAGGCCAGCGGCGAGATCGATCCACGCGTCAAGGTCAACATCTCGACCCACGTCGTCGGCCGCATCGAACGGCTCTACGTCGAAGAGGGCGATTGGATCGAATCCGGACAGCCCTTCCTCCAGCTCGAACGGGAGGCTTTCGTCGCCGCCCGCGACGACTGGCAGGCGCGTCTCGAACGCGCCCGCACCGACGTGCGCCAGGCGGAGCTGGATCTGATGGACGCCGAGCGCCAGGTGCGGCGCATGGACCGGTTGACCGGGGAAGGCATCGTCCCCGGGGAGCGCAAGGAGGAAGCCGATCTCGCCCGCGACTCCGCCGAGCTGCGCGTCGAACAGGCGAAACAGTCGGTGATCCAGGCCCAGGCCAACCTCGACAAGGCGCTCGACGACCTCTCCAAGACCACCATCTTCTCGCCGCTCAGCGGCCGCGTCATCGAGCTCAACGCCGAGGAGGGCGAGGTCGTGGTCAGCGGTACCATGAACAACCCGGCGTCGGTGATCGGCACCATCGCCGATCTCTCCGAGATCCTCGCCGAGGTGGACGTCGACGAGACCGAGATCGTTTATGTAGAGGAGGGGCAGCCGACCGAGCTCGTGGTCGATGCCCTGCCTGACGAGCCGTACGCCGGCAAGGTGGTCGAGGTGGGCAGCTCCGGGTATACGCTCCGGTCCCAGCAGGACGTGACCTTCTTCAAGGTCAAGGTGCTGCTCGAGAACCCGGACGGCCGGCTGCGCTCCGGCATGTCGGTGCGGGCGGAGATCGAAACCGCCGTCCATCGCGACGTGCCGGTGGCGCCCATCCAGGCGGTGGTCCAGAGGCCGCCGCAACGGGCGGACGTGGAAACCGGAGCCACCCTGGCCGGCACCGACGGCGACACCCCCGAGGAGGTCGCCGTGGTCTTTGTGGTCGAGGACGGCAAGGCGGTGCAGCGGGAGGTGGTCACCGGCATCTCCAACACCACCCACGTCGAGGTCGGCTCCGGGGTGGAGCCCGGCGAGGAGGTGGTCGTCGGCCCCTACCGCACCCTGCGCGACCTCGAAGCCGGGGATGCGGTAAAGATCGACCGCGACGGTGGCGACAAGGACGGAAAGGATGACGAGAGCGACGGGGACCGCGACGAGAGACGTGGCAACGCCGAAGACGGCGGCGAGCGGACCTGAGAACGTGAGCCCGTTCAGCGTGAGCCCGTTCAACGTGAGCCCGCTAACGCGATCTGCATTGGAGAGGCAGCGACCATGGCATTGATCGAGCTCGAAGGCGTACACAAGATCTACCAGATGGGCGCCGAGGAGGTGCGCGCGCTGGACGGCGTCGACCTGGAGATCGGCGAGGGCGAGTACGTCGCCATCATGGGCGCCTCCGGCAGTGGCAAGTCGACCCTCATGAATCTCCTCGGCTGTCTCGACACCCCCACCTCCGGTGTCTACCGCCTCAACGACACCGGCGTGCAGGACCTGGGGGACAACGAGCTGGCGGAGATTCGCAACCGCGAGATCGGCTTCGTCTTCCAGACCTTCAACCTCCTGCCCCGCACCAGCGCGCTGGCCAACGTCGAGCTGCCCCTGGTGTACTCCGGTCTGTCGCGCTCGCAGCGCCGCAAGGCCGCCCAGGACGCCCTCGAGCGCGTGGGTCTCGGCGACCGCATGGACCATCGGCCCAGCGAGCTCTCCGGCGGTCAGCGCCAGCGCGTGGCGGTCGCCCGGGCGCTGGTCAACGACCCCTCGATCCTGCTCGCCGACGAGCCCACCGGCAACCTGGACACCAAGACCTCGGTCGAGATCATGGAGCTGTTCGACGCCCTCAACCAGGCCGGCAACACGGTGCTGCTGGTGACCCACGAGCCGGACATCGCCGCGCACGCCAACCGCCAGGTGATCCTGCGTGACGGCAAGGTGATCGAGGACCGACCCACCCCCCGCAAGGCGGCCTGAGAAAGGCGTCCCCGATGATCTTCTTCGAGAGCTTCCGCATCTCCTTCGAGGCGTTGCGCGCCAACGCCATGCGCTCGATCCTCACCACCCTGGGGATCATCATCGGCGTGGCGGCGGTGATCACCGTGGTCTCGGTGGTCCAGGGGTTGGAGTTCATGATCACCGGCCAGCTCCAGGACGTCGGCGCCAACTTCATCATCGTCACTCCGCGCTTCGAGCAGCAGCAGGGGCCCGGGGTGATCACCCGCCAGGTCAAGCTGACCTGGGAGGAGGGCCAGGTCATCGAGCGTCAGGTGCCGGAGGTCGAGCTCATCACCCCGCTGCTCCTGGGCCGGCTCCAGCTCAAGTACCGCGACCGCAACCACGAGCCGGACTTCGTCCTGGGCGTCAACCAGGATTTCGCCGAGGTGCACAAATACTTCGTCGAGAAGGGCCGGTTCTTCTCCGACATCGACCTCGTCCACCGCCGCAAGGTGGTGGTGGTGGGCCGCGAGGTGGTCGAGGAGCTCCGTCTGGGGGACGAGCCCCTGGGCAAGGAGGTCTACGTCGGCAACCTGCCGATGACGGTGATCGGGGTGATGGAGGAGAAGGGCCAGTCGCTGGGCCAGGATCTGGACGACTTCGCCTTCGTGCCCTTCGACACCTCGCTGTCGCTGTTTGGCCGGGA
>Ga0209956_1000041_pt1 | contig 74777 bp, 58 predicted proteins | sample SalPon2A_C_D1_MG_FD_185720 | JGI IMG/M metagenome (GOLD analysis project Ga0209956, IMG submission 185720) | Soil microbial communities from South San Francisco under conditions of wetland restoration - Salt Pond MetaG R2A_C_D1_MG (SPAdes)... | ecosystem: Environmental > Terrestrial > Soil >...
CAATATCCACAAGATGACCGCAAGTCAATAGGCGCAAAGCGCAAAATCAGATCATTTACATGGGTACACTTTCCTTCACAGAAGTCCCCGAAACCCCTCAGCCGCAGGCTCTTCCGGGAATCTAAGATGCGTTTCTAAAGGAAGATCCGACTAGATGGACGGGATGGACGGGATGGACGGCGGCTGAGCCGGATGTGACCGTTTGGCTAAGGGCGGGCCGGGGACCCGGTGAGCCGCTGCAGAAAGTCCGGTGGCAGCACGTGGTCTTCGCGGTGTAGCCGATCCCAGGAAAAGCGCGGGACCAGCTCCTCTGCGCGACAGGGCTCGGGGCGATCGAGCAGACCCAGCGAGGCCCCCATCCAGCCCACCAGCGCCTCCGGCCGCATCCCGGCGGCGCGCAGCGCCCGGAGGGTCAGGGCCTCGTCGCGCTTGGAGAGCTTCTCGCCCTCGGCGTTGCGCACCAGCGGGACGTGACCCCAATCCGGCACCTTCGCCGGCACTTCGGCATCTCCCGCGCTCAGAGCCTCGAAGAGCTGGATCTGGCGCGCGGTGGAATCGAGCAGATCGGCGCCGCGCACGACCTCGGTGATCCCCATCGCCAGATCGTCGACCACCACCGCGAGCTGATAGGCCCACAGCCCGTCCCGTCGGCGTAGCACGAAGTCCCCGACAGACTCGCCCACGCGCTCGGTGATCTCGCCGAAGAGGCGGTCCTGGAAGACCGTCGGTGCGTCCTCGACGAGAAAACGCAGGGCGGCCCCGGGCTCGCGGGCGGTGGCGTCCTCCAACGCTTCGAGCCAGCCCGGCGCCAAACGCTTCGGACGCAGCGACCTCGGGTAGGACGGCACGCCGTCGTGGCCACGCTCGGGACCATGGGGCGCCGACGACACGGCGGCCTCCGCCACCTCCTTGCGCGACCGTTCGCAAGGGAAGAGACGTTCGGCGTCCGCCAGACGGCGGAGCGCCTGGGCATAGAGCTCCGAGCGCCGCGACTGCTCGTAGGGAGCGCAGGGTCCCCCGACGTCGGGCCCCTCGTCCCAATCCAGCCCCAGCCAGGCCAGGTCCACCATCGCCCCTTCGGCGGTGCCCGGGACGATGCGCGGGGGGTCCAGATCCTCCAGGCGCCACACAAAGCTGCCGCCGGCAGCGCGCACGGAGAGCCAAGCCACCAGCGCCGTGCGCGCGTTGCCGACGTGGAGCCAGCCGGTGGGGGAGGGGGCCCAGCGGCCCCGGGAGGGATTCACTTTTCCGGAAGCGCCGCGCAACGCTTGGAAATTGCCCGTAGTCGTGCAACCAGCTCAGAACGGGCGAGTCGTTCCGTGCGCTCGTTCTTGGTGCTCAGAGCCATTAGCCATTGCTTTCCTTGTCTCGAAATCCTCCAAAACGAAGTAGAAGACCTCTGCGATCCTACAACGCCCGATCACGATACACTCCCCGCCGATGGCACGGAGCGGCAAGCGCAAGGGTGGCGCCGGGAAGGGGGAGGACAGACAGGGCGATCTGCCCCTCACCTCCGGTCCCCCCGGGGACAAGGGGAACGGCCCGAACGGCGAGGAGATGCCGCTCGCCGACTTCACCGAGAAGGCCTACCTCGACTACTCGATGTACGTGGTGCTCGACCGGGCGCTGCCGCACCTGGGCGACGGGCTCAAACCGGTGCAGCGGCGCATCGTCTACGCCATGTCCGAGCTCGGGCTGTCCGCCACCGCCAAGTTCAAGAAGTCCGCCCGCACGGTCGGTGACGTGCTCGGTAAGTTCCACCCCCACGGTGACTCCGCCTGCTACGAGGCCATGGTGCTCATGGCCCAGCCGTTCAGCTTCCGGTATCCGCTGATCGAGGGCCAGGGCAACTGGGGCTCGCAGGACGACCCCAAGTCGTTCGCCGCCATGCGCTACACCGAGTCGCGGCTGACCCGCTTCTCGCAGACGCTGCTCTCCGAGCTCGGTCAGGGCACGGTGGAGTGGGTACCCAACTTCGACGGCACTCTCGACGAGCCGGAGATCCTGCCGTCGCGGTTGCCCCACGTGCTGCTCAACGGCGCCTCGGGCATCGCCGTCGGGCTGGCCACCGACATCCCGCCCCACAACGTCCGCGAGGTGGTCGCCGCGGCGGTGTACCTGCTGGAGAAGCGCCGGGCGTCTCTCGAGGAATTGCTGGAGCACCTCCCCGGGCCGGACCTTCCCACCGACGCCGAGATCATCACCCCGGCGGAGGAGCTGGCGGAGATCTATCGCAAGGGCCAGGGCTCGCTGCGCATGCGGGCGCGGTGGGTGCGCGAGGGCGAGGAGGTGATCGTCACCGCTTTGCCGTACCAGGTCTCGGGCTCGAAGATCCTGATCCAGATCGCCGGCCAGATGCAGGCCAAGAAGCTCCCCTGGGTGGACGACTTGCGCGACGAGTCGGACCACGAGAACCCCACGCGGCTGGTGATCTCGATGCGCTCGAACCGGGTGGACGCCGAGCGACTGATGTCCCACCTGTTCGCCAGCACCGACCTGGAGCGCACCTACCGGGTCAACATGAACGCCATCGGTCTCGACGGCCGGCCTCGGCTCTACGACCTGCGGACGCTGCTCGACGAGTGGCTCCATTTCCGCGTCGAGACCGTGCGGCGGCGGCTGCAATGGCGGCTCGACAAGGTCACCGCCCGGCTCCACATTCTCGAAGGCTTTCTGGTCGCCTACCTCAACATCGACGAGGTGATCCGGATCATCCGCGAGGAAGCAAAGCCCAAGCCGGTGCTGATGGAGCGCTTCGATCTCTCCGACGCCCAGGCGGAGGCGATCCTCGAGCTCAAGCTGCGTCACCTGTCGCGGCTGGAGGAGATGAAGATCCGCGGCGAGCAGGACGAGCTGATGAAGGAGCGCGACGGGCTGGAGCAGATCCTCGGCTCGGAGGCGCGGCTCAAGACGCGCGTGAAGCAGGAGCTGCTGGCGGACGCCGAGGAATTCGGCGACGATCGGCGCTCGCCGCTGGCCGAGCGCGAGGCCGCCCAGGCGCTCGACGAGTCGGATCTGATCCCCTCCGAGCCGATGACGGTCGTGATGTCGGAGAAGGGCTGGGTGCGCGCCGCCAAGGGTCACGAGATCGATCCCCGGGAGCTGCCCTACAAGGCCGGCGACGCCTACCTGGGCCATGCCCGCGGACGCTCCAACCTGCCGGCGGTGTTTCTCGATTCGACCGGCCGTACCTACACCGCGGCGGCCCACGGGCTGCCGTCCGCCCGCGGCCAGGGGGAGCCGCTCACCAGCCTGTTCAAGACGCCGTCGGGTGCCACCTTCGTCGGCGTGCTGGCGGGGGCGGACGACGAGCTCTTCCTGCTCGCCACCGACATCGGCTACGGCTTCGTCGCCCGCTTCGGCGACCTGACCACCAACTACACCGCGGGCAAGGCGGTGGTGACGGTGCCCAAGGGCTCCCGGCCGCTGGTCCCGGTGCCGGTGACGAGCTACGAGGAGGATCTGCTGGCGGCGGTGAGCGACGAGGGGTATCTGATCGTGTTCCCCGTGTCGGAGATCCACCAGCTCGCCAAGGGCAAGGGCGTCAAGATCCTCAACATGTCGAAGAGGGGCGAGCGTCTCGCCGGGGTGGCGGTGGTACCGCCGGGCAAGACGCTCCGGGTCCACACCCAGAACCAGTACCGGAACCTGGCGCCCAAAGAGCTGGAGGAGTTTTACTCGACCCGCGCCTACCGCGGCGCCCGCCTGCCCAAGAACTACCGGAAGGCCGAAGCTCTGGAGGTCGTGGACTGAGGCTCTACCGCCGGCGGTGACTCAGTCGAAGGGCCGGCGGGGACGGAGCTCCTCCGAATCCCCTGGCGTCCGCCTCTGCAGCACCGCTACACCGCGGCCGTTGAGGGCCGCCCAGACCCGCTCCGGGTCTCGCGGATCCGGCAGCACCGCCAGCACGTCGGCGAGGGGAAGGCCGGGGGCCGCGCGTCTCCAGGCGCTTCCGCTCGGGTGGGTGAGAAACACTCCGCCGGCGGTCGCCGCCCAGATCCGGCCCGCGGTGTCGACCGCGAGATCGCGGATGTCCAGCGATCCGGGATCCCCGCCCAGCCCCCGGTTGCGCTCGCTCCAGGTACGTCCGCCGTCGAGGCTTTCGAACACCCCCGCGACCGCGGTGCCCGCCCAGACCCTCCCGGTGTCCTCGGGATCGACGGCCAGGGCGCGCAGCCCCGGGGCCGGACCGGTGCCGGGACGGCTCCAGGAGATGCCGTCGTCGTGGCTGACGAAGACCGCGCCGTGGTCGGTGGCGGCGTAGACGGTGCCCGGCTCCGAGACCGAGGCGGCGAGCGCCCGGACGGTGAGATCCGTCAGTCCCCCGGTGTGCGGCTCCCAGGTGGCCCCGAGATCCGCGCTGCCGTAGACGCCCGAGCCCGGCAGCGCGGCGAGCACCGTGTCGGTGTCCGGGATCGGCTCGAGAGCCACGACCGTGCCGGTCGGCAACCCGAAGGGCTCTGTCCACGTCCGGCCGTTGTCGATCGACCGGCGCAGCCCACGGCCGGCGAGGGCGGCGAGCAGCACCCGCGTGCCCGGCAGCTCGCCTGCGAGCGCTTGCAGCGCCAGCACCGGCTCGGGGCCGGGGGAGCCGCCGGGGAAGATCCACGGCGACGCTCCCGGGGGCTCCGAGTCCGGCGGCTTGGCGAGGACACCCTCCCCCCGCACGCCGGCCCACAGAAGCTCCGGTGCCAGGGGATCGGAAGCGAGCGAGGCGACGGCGGTGCCGGTCAAACCGCCGTTGGTCATCGTCCAGGCGGCCTGGTCTCCGGTGGAGATCGGAGCCGAGATCGCGACCCCCGCGCCCGCCAGACCGGCGAGCAGAACGTCCCCCACGGGACCCCCGGCCTCCAGCAGCGTGTTGATCTCGGTCTGTGGCAGCCCGCTCTCGTCCGGCTGCCAGCTCTCGCCGCCGTCGAAGCTGGTGAAGAGACCCTCGGCGGAGCCGGCCCACATCCGGGCCGGGTCGTCCCGGTCGAAGACAAAGATCCGTACCTCCACCGGCGGTAGCCCCGAGGTGCTCTCTTCGAGCGGTTGCCAGGTGCGTCCTCCATCGACACTCCGTGCGGCGCCCGCCCCGGTGCCGGCCCACACCTCGTCCGGGGTGACCGGCGACGCGGCCACTCCCTTGACAAAGCGGCTGGGCAGCCCGTCGCTCGCCTCGCTCCAGGAGTCGCCGCCGTCGACGCTGCGGAAGAGCCCGCCGGCGGTGCCGGCCCACATCCGGGAGGGATCCCGCGGATCCGCTGCCAGCACGAAGATCGGCGGCCCGAGAGGCTCGCCGGCCGGATGCCAGCGCTCGCCCCCCGCGGCCCCCGAAGCCCGCGCATCCCGCCGCCACACCCGCCCCTCGATGCTACCGGCGTAGAGGATCGTCCCCCCCGGTCCGGGGACGGCGCGCAGGGCCTTGACCGAGACGCCGCTGGGATTTCCGCCGATCCCCTTGCTCAGCCCCTCGCTCAGCCCGTCGTTCCAGGTCTCCCAGGTGCGCCCCCCGTCGCGGCTGCGCAGGACGCCGTGGGCGGGGCTGCCGGCCCACAGGGTTTCCGGATCGGCGGGGTTGCGGGCGAGGGTCTGAAGATCGAGGACGCCGGTCATCCCGCTCTCGGCGGGCTGCCAGCTCCGGCCGCCGTCGAGGCTGCGGAAGACGCCACCGCCGAGCACGGCGGCGTGCATCCGGGAGAGGTCCGGCGTGGCGCTGAGCGCCATCACCCGGCCGCCTTCCGGCCCGATCGGAGACCACGAGCCTGACGGAGCTTCCGGCACGTCCGAGGCCGGTAAAGCTGCGGGGAGAAGCAGGGAAGCAGCGAGCGCGGCAAGAGCTAGGAGGCCGGGCCTTCCATGGCGATCAGGGACGCGGGATCGACAGCACCTGACCGGGCCGGATCGTGGTTCCTCGAAGGTCGTTGGCATCCTGGATTCTCTGGACGGTGGTGCCATGGCGGCGGGCGATCCTCCAGAGATTATCTCCTCTCTGCACCCGATAGGCGTCGAAGCCGGTGTCGAGAACGAGCTTCTCGCCGGTAAGCTGGGAGACGTAGTCGAGGTACGGATCCGGGAACAGCACCACGTGGTAGTGCGGGGGATGACGCTCGCGGGCCGCCTCCAGCACCCCGGCCTCTTCGAGCTGGATCAAGGTGCCTTCGAGCCAAGCACGGCAGGAGCGTTTCCAGCTCACCCGCAGGTCCATCGCCATGCCGTAGGGATGAACCGACAGCGGGGAGGACCTCCAGGGCTGCTGGTTGCGGGGTCGGACCAGGCTGGTGACCACCAAGCCCTCTCCGCAGCGGCTGAGGTACTGGCGTGCGAGACGCTCGACAAAGAGCTTGACCTCGGGGCGGGCGTAGGGATACCGCAGGCCCTCCTTCAGCTCGTAGTCTCCGTTGCCCGGGAGCCGAACCAGGTGTCCGCGCTCGACCAGACCGTGGAGATCCCGTGGCGTGCGCGCGGCGGGATACCCGTGATCGCGGGCCGCGATGGCTTGCCGCTGGAGGCTCGATCGGGAGGGTCGGAGGCTCGCCGCGTCGACCGGCAGCGCGGCGGTCAGCAGAAGGGCGATTCCCGCCAGACCGAAGATCCGGGAAAGTCCCGACATTCCAAGGGTGCGGTGCCTCGAGAGTCGGGGTCCTGAAAGAACCAAAGACGGATCGACTTGCAGTGTCACCAACGAGCACATCCCATGGCCTCCAAACACAGGGGATCGGGGCTAAAAAGCCTTCCTAGTCCGAAGTCGCCCAAGAAGGATACACCAATCTCGATGCATGTTTACATCTATTCCTCCGAGCCCTGTCGTTTTTCCGACGACGGAGACCTCGAGTGGGTGAAGTCGGCGCGAGCTTGGACATCGGGCGAGGGTCTGAGAGAATCGGCGGGTTTGTGTGCGGCCACCCCGCCGCCGGGTCGTCCCGACACTTCGCTTGCACTGCGCCGACACGGTCGTTGCTGCGCGAGATCACCACTGATCACCACTGAGGTCACTGAGAGGTCACCATGGCTTTTTCGCTGGACGCTACGCCGTCACGCGGCAGGATTCTGGTCACCGGGTCGCTGGCGTTCGACCAGATCATGGACTTCCACGGCAACTTCAAGGACCACATCCTGCCGGACAAGATGCACGCCATCAACCTGTCGTTTCTGGTCGGCGAGCTCAAGAAGCAGCGTGGCGGCTGCGCAGCCAACATCTCCTACAGCCTGGCGCTCCTGGGTCAGCCGTCGAAGGTCGTGGCCTCCGCCGGCCGGGATTTCGAGGAGTACCAGCGCTGGTTGGTGGCCCACGAGATCGACGTCTCCGGGATCCTGATCTGCGAGGATCGGCCCACGGCCTGCTGCTTCATCACCACCGACCGCGCCGACAACCAGATCACCGGCTTTCACCCGGGAGCCATGGAGCGGGCGCGGGAGCTGTCGTTGAAGGAGGAGCGCGGCGAGGAGGACCTGGTGTGCATCGTGGCGCCGGACGACCCGCAGGCCATGGTCCGGCACTGCCGGGAGGCCAAGGAGGCGGAGCTGCCGCTGTACTTCGACCCGTCCTTCCAGGTCATCGCGATGGACGGCGACACTCTGGCCCGGGCCGCCGACGGCGCCCGTGCGGTATTCGTCAACGACTACGAGTTCGCCGTCTTCCAGGAGAAGGCGAAGCGCGACGAGTCGGGGCTGCTCGAGCTGGCGGAGATGTGGGTGGTGACCTTGGGCGAGAAGGGGAGCGAGATCCACCGCCGGGACGGGGAGACGGTGAAGATTCCCCCCGCGCCGGTCCAGGAGGTGGTGGATCCCACCGGCGCCGGCGACGCCTACCGGGCCGGCTTTCTGGCCGGTCTGGCCCGCGGCTGGGATCTGGACGTCTGCGGCCGCATGGGAAGCGTCGCCGCCACCTACGCCATCGAGACCTACGGCACCCAGAATCACCGCTACACCCAGGACGACTACGAGCGGCGGTACAACTCGGCGTTTGGGTAGACCCGCGGTCCGTGCCAGGGCGGCCTACAGCCAGCCCTTGTCGCGCGCGATGCGGGCCGCTTCGATGCGGTTGGCGGCGTCGAGCTTGCCGATCGCCTCGGAGAGATAGTTGCGCACCGTGCCCTCGCTCAAATGCACCTCCTCCGCGATCTTCGAGGTGGTGAGGCCCCGGCCGGCCAGACGCAGCACCTGGCGCTCGCGGTCGGTGAGGGGATCCGGGTCGCTCCAGGCGGCCGCCGCCAGCTCCGGATCGACCGCCCGCAGCCCGCGGTGGACCCGCCGCACCGCTTTGGCCAACTGCTCGGAGGGCGAGTCCTTGAGCAGATAGCCGGCCACCCCGGCTTCCAGCGCTCGGCGCAGATACCCTTCGCGGGCAAAGGTGGTGACGATCACCACCCGTGCCCGGTGACCGCGGCGGCGCAGCTCCGCCGCCAGCTCCAGCCCCGTCATGTGCGGCATCTCGATGTCGGTGATCACCACGTCGGGATCGATCTCCTCGATCCGTTCCAGGGCCTCGCGGCCGTCGGCGGCGCGGCCCACCACCTCGAGATCGTCCTCCAGATCCAGCAGCGCCGCCAGGGCGCCCAGCACCATCGACTGGTCCTCGGCGATCAGGACCCGGATCACCCCGCCGCCTCCGGTGCCGCCTCCCCGGGTGTCTCCAGAGTCCCTTCGGACGGCTCGCTCGCGGGCTCGGCGGGCGCGGGGACCGTGGAGGACGCGTGAGCCAAGGGCAGGACGACCCGCACCCGGGTGCCGCCCCGGGCTGCGCTGCCGCTCCGGCGCTCGACGGTACCGCCGAGGGCCTCGACCCGCTCGCGCATGCCGGCGAGACCGGATCCCTCGATTCCCCCTTCCGAGCCGCTCGCGGTGCCGCCCCGGCCGTCGTCGGCCACCTCCAGCTCCACCCGTCCGTCGTGCCAGGACAGCGAGACCCGGCAGGTGAGCGCGCGGGCGTGGCGGACCACGTTGGTCACCGCCTCGCGGAGCGCGAGGGCCAGCACGTGCTCCAGTTGTCCTGGAAGCTCCTGCCCTGGAAGCTCCTGCCCTGGAAGCTCCTGCCCTGGAAGCTCCGGCATCTCGCCCTGCCAGTCCAGATGCACCCCGGCGACCTCGAGAGCCAACTCCGCCTGCACCCGGGCGGTGGCGAGGTCGGCGGCCCGGTAACCGGTGACCGCCTCGCGCACCTCGGACAGCGCCTCGCGGGCGATGCGCTCCACCTCGCGCATTTCGCGGCCTGCCCGCTCGGGGTCGCGGGTCGCCAGCCGGGCCGCCAGCTCGGCCTTGAGGGTCACCAACGACAACGTATGGCCGAGCAGGTCGTGGAGATCGCGCGCGATCCGCTCGCGCTCCGCCGTCTTGGCGAGGCGTTCCACCTCCTCCTGCGTGCGCCGGAGGCGGGCGTTCTGTCTCGTCCGCTCGCCGTAGTACATCTGGCCGATGCCGACGATCAGGGTGAACACGCCGCCAAAGATCCAGAAGTACCTGGGGAGCCCCAGGATCCAGGATTCGACGGCGACCAGCGCCAAGAGCAGCACCAGCCCCCGGATCGCGACCCACGGCCGGAAGCCGTGGGCCAGCAGGGCCATGGCATAGATGTGATAGCCGAAGGCACCGAAGTTGAACGGTGCGACGACGACGCCCAACGCGGCGATGGCGGCGATCCAGACCAGCTTGCGACGGCCGGCGGTGCGCCAGGCGCGGAAGTAGAGGGGCAGGAAGATTGCGATGCCGCCCAGCGTCACCGCCCACTCCAGCGCCGAGACCCGCCGGAAGATGGGGTCGAAGACCATCAACCCCAGGTACATGAGCTGCCAGTAGGCGTCGGCGCCCAGGGGCTTTCTGGCTGCGGCCTTGTCCCGCCCCGCCTGGTCCACCGTCGGATCCCTCATCTCGGGGCTCATCGCGTCGCCATCCTATCCCCAGGTCTTTCCCTCGCTCCGCCGGTAGCCCAGATGGGCGCCGGCGAGCCCGAGCACGGTGAAACCGAGCAGCCCCAGGATGGCGATACCGGGGGATTCCTGCGTCGTCAGCCCGGTGGCGGCGAGGGCGAGCTGATCGAGGTGGTAGGCGGGTAGCGCCGGGGCCGCCGTCTGGATCCACTCGGGCAGCACGTGGATGGGGATCCACAGACCCGAGGCGAAGGCCATCGGCAGGTAGATCAGGTTGACCACCGCGGGCGCCGAGTTGGGACCGCAGACGTAGCTGAGGGCCAGACCGAGGGCGCAGAAGGGCAGCGCACCGAGGAGCAGGCTGGCGGTCAGGGCGAGCCAGCTCACACCGGGCAGTCGCACGTCGCAGAAGACCACCGCCAAGGCGCTCAAACCGGCGACGATGAGCGCGGAAAACACCAGGCTCATGAAGATCTTGGCGGTGAAGTAGGCGCTGGGTGGCATGGGGGAGGCGCGCTTGATCTCGGTCCACCCCTGGCCGCGCTCGATGGCGACGCCGACGCCAAAGCCGAAGAGCGCGGCGCCGATCACACCAAAGGCGCCGTAGCCGGCCAGCAGATGCGTCGCCATCTCGCCGCGCTGGCCAAAGGTCACGCCAAAGAGGAGGTAGAAGACCATCGGGAAGGCCAGGGCGGGCACCGAGTACATCGGCAGCCGGAGCATCTTGAGCAGCTCGTAGCCGGCCTCCAGACGATAGATGCGTAGCCGGCGTTGGAAGGTCCACGGGGAGGAAGACGGGGTCGGGGCGAGAGCGCTCATGCGGCCACCTCCTTGGATCGGTTGCTGGAATCGTTCGGGGAATCGTTGGGGGTCTCTCGGCGGGAGTCGGCGACGAGAGCGAGAAAGGCATCCTCCAGCGCGGCGCTGCGGACCTCCAGGTGCGAGAGATCGGAATCACCCGCCAGCAGTCGGCGCACGACGTCCTCGGGGTTGCGGGCGAGCAGGGCCACTGCCGGGCCGTCCTGCTCGGCGGAGAGCACCCCGGGCCAGGAGGCCACCTCGGCGACCGGGAGGCGGGTGCGGCACGAGATGCGCCGGCCGTCCACGCGGTCCTTGATCTCCGCCGGGCTGCCCTGGGTGACGATGCGTCCCTGGGCCAGCAGCACCACCCGGTCGGCGAGCGCGTCGGCTTCCTCCAGGTGATGGGTGGTCAGCACTACCGTGACGCCACGGGCCACCAGCTCGCGGATTCCCTGCCACAGCGCGCGGCGGGCCTCCACGTCGAGCCCGGCGGTGGGCTCGTCGAGAAAGAGCAGGTCCGGGTCGCCGCACAGCGCGAGGGCGAAGCGCAGCCGCTGCTGCTGGCCGCCGGAGAGCTTGCCGAAGGGGCGCTCCGCGAGACCGCTCAGCCCGGCCAGCGACAGCACCTGGTCCAGCGGCCGCGGGGCGGGGTAGTAGCTGCGGAAGAGCTCGATGTGCTCGCGCACCTTGAGCGTGGCGGGGACGCTTCCGGTCTGCAGTAGCGCGCCGGTGCGAACCCGGCTGTGGCGGTGGCTCGGATCGCGGTCGAAGACCCGCACGGTGCCGGAGTCGGGACGCAAGAGCCCCAGCAGCAGCTTGACGAGGGTGGTCTTGCCGGCGCCGTTGGGTCCGAGCACGGCCAGAACCTCGCCGCGCTCGACCCCGAGGTCGACACCTTCGAGGGCGACCACCGGACCGTAGGTGCGGGTGACGCCGTCCAGGCGGGCGACGGCGAGCGGGCCGTCGGAGGAGGAGCTCACAGGGGTCATCGGGGTCTCCTTTCGAGAATCGTCGGGTCGTAGCGGTGGTGTATGGCGTTCGTCGACGATTCCAGGATCGCCCGGGAGCCCGGGCCTCCGGTAGGGAGCCCGGTCAGGACTTCAGGGTGACAAATGTCAGGCGAGGCTCGTCACGTCCGTGGCAGGTTGGCTCGGAGCACCCAGCACGCCGAGCTCGTACGCGTCGAGGAGATGTCGGAGGACGCTTCGGAGCTTCCACTCGCTGAAGCGCCCGAGAGGAATCGTGCTCAAGCGAGGAGCGACTCGGTCGAACACGGCGACAGCCACGCGGTCCGGATCGTGGCGGCAGCGGTAGGCGATGCCATCCGGTGAGCTGGGATGGCGGTAGAGGGCCGCAGACCAGCTTCGCGACATCGAGTGATCGCCCCGAGCCAAGCCAGCTCCGCTGAGATCGACGAGCACGAGGGGCTCCCGAGACTCGACCTGGGTCAGGCTTCGACTCTGGAGATCGCTCCAGCCGAGGACGCCGAAGCCATCACGGTCGCGGCCGAACGTCTCGATGAATGCGCCGTGAGGCTCTCGCGCAAGGTAGAGCACCCCGAAGCTCTTGTCCGGGGCATCGAACCGATTCCTTACCAGGCGGCCGAAGAAGAGGGGGTCCAGATCGCTCCGATGGGTGCGATACCAGGGGCCGGCCGCCGACACGAGGGGTAGGGAGCGTCGATCCAGATCCTGCGGAGGTGGGGGATGGGTGCCGGGGGTTTCCCTCGGCTCACGCGGCACCGTGCGCCCCGTGGGCGGCTGCCGCTTCGATGACCTCGGCCTTCCGGCCCCGTTCGAGAGTATCGATCGGGGCCTCGTCGTCCAGCCGGACATTGCGGCTGAGCAGGAATCGGGCCTTCGACCACGGACTGGCGTCGTCCAGGGCTTTCAGAGTTTCTTCCAATCCAGGGATCAAGCCCCGCTCGCCAAACTGCCAGACAGGATAGGCCACGGCGTGGTGACCGGTTTCGAGCCCCAGGAGCTTGCCTGCCTTGCGTCGTTGATGCACCGCTTGGCGGGTGATGCCCAGGAGCTTCCCCGCCTCGCTGGAGCCAATGGTTCCTCCGCGGGCTTCCAGGAGCCGGTTGCGGGCACGGACCCCCCGGAGCCTGGCTGCCGCGAGCTCGTCGGCGGGACCGGCGTCTCCGGCAGGGAGCTCCGTCAGAGCAGCGATCAGTGCCTCGATACCGTTGGGGGCCTGTGCCGCCTTCTCCAGCGACGTCCTCGGTGTCCGTTCGAGCACTCCCTCGAGCGTCTCGCGAAGAAGCTCGCGCACCTTGTCCTTCATGGTCTGAAGCTCTCTTCTCGCCTGGGCCATCATCCGTCTCCTTTACGGATTTGACGGTACAGGGAGCCCAGGGTGGTTGTCAAGCGCCAGCGCTTCGCCGCAACCGCCGGATCGCCCAGATCCCTGCGGCAGGGCCGAGAGCGAGCACCGGGAAGGCCCAGCGCCAGCCGTAGCTCTCCGCCAACACCGGCACCCACTGGATCGTCACCAAGGTGAGGAGAAACCCCAGCGAGGTCTGGAGCGTCAGTGCGGTGCCCACCGCGTGGCGTGGGGCCACCTCGGTGACCAGGGCGCTGAGCTGGGCCGAGTCCGCCACCACGAAAAAGCCCCACACCCAGGTCACCGCCGCCAGCAGCCAGGCCGAGGCGCCAAACACCAGCCCGACGCCGAGACAGCAGACGCCGCTCACCGCCATCGACAGGTTGACGGTGCGCTCGCGGCCGGCGCGGTCCGCGTACCAGCCGCCCCAGACGCAGCCCAGACCGCCGGCGGCGATGGCTCCGAAGGCCAGCGCGTCGGTCCCCCGCGAGCCGCCGTGGACGGATGCGCCCAGGGCCGTGCTCAGAAATACCGGCACCCAGGTCCACATGGCGTACAGCTCCCACATGTGACCCAGATAGCCGGCGGTGGCGAGCCGCGTCGGGCGGTGACGCAGCACCGTGCCGGCCAGCTTCCACGAGAACGGCCGGCGCTCGAAGGGGTAGGGACCTTCGCGATAGCCGATCGCCACCAGCGCGGAGGCCACCACGGCCGCCGCCGAGGCGGCGAGCACGACCGGGGTCAGGTCGGCACCACCGATCGCCTTGACCAGATAGGGCGTCGCCTTGCCGAGGGTCAGCGCGCCCACCACCGTGCCGATCGCGAGACCGCGGGCGCTACGGAACCAGGTGGCGATCATCTTCATCGCCGGTGGGTAGACCCCGGCGAGAAAGAAGCCGGTGAGAAAGCGGGCGGCGAGGGCGGCGGAAAAACCGGGCACCACCAGCAGTGCGGCGTTGGCCAGGGCTCCGGCCAGCGCCGACACCGCGAAGTAGCGGCGAGCCGAAATCACGTCCGCCAGGTTGAGCAGCGCCGCCACCGCGGTGCCGGCGACGAAGCCGAGTTGCACGACGCCGGTGAGCCAGCCGGCCTGCGAGGCGGTGAGCCCCCACAGCTCGCGGAGCTGCGGCGACACCGCGCTGGCGGTGAACCACAGGCTCATGCCCAACAGCTCCGCCGCTGCCAGCAGAGCGAGGACGCCGAAGCGCCGGGGATCGCGGTCGGTCACCGGCCCGGGCTCTCCGCCGGATCCCGCCGCTCCAGCACACGGAAGCGAAAGGGGTGGGGATTGCGCTCGTCCGCCGGGTGATCCTCGCGGGAGAGCTCGCGCCACTCCGACTCGTCGAGCCCGGGGAAGAACGTGTCGCCCGCCACCTCGAGATCCACCTCGGTGAGATCGATCCGGTCGGCGTGGGGGAGCGCCTGGCGATAGATGTCGCCGCCGCCGGCGATGAAGATCTCCGGTCTCGCGTCGCCGGCTTCCTGGGCCCTCTCTCGCGCCATCTCGCGTGCCACGGTCTCCGCCCGATCCAGCGCGGCCTCCAGCGACGGCACGACGATCACCTTGGCGGCCACCTCGCCGGAGACCTCGTCGTGCGGGAGGTACTCGACCTGGCGGGTGACCACGACCATCCGGCGGCCGGGTAGCGGACGGCCGATGGACTCCCACGTCCTCCGGCCCATCACCAGCGGATGGCCCATCGTCCGCTGCTGGAAGCGCTTCAGATCCGCCGGCAACCGCCAGGGGATGCCGCCGTCCCGGCCCAGAACCCGGTGGCGGGCGACCGCCGCGATGAGCGTCACCCGCACGGGCGCCTCCCGCTGCCCCGGGACCTCGGGCGTTTTCGGGTCCCCGGTCACACGGCGACCGGGGCGGGGATGTGGGGGTGGGGATCGTAGGCCTCGACGGCGATGTGCTCGTAGCGGAAGTCGAAGATCGAGGTGACCTCCGGGTCGAGACGCAGCCGGGGCAGCGGCCGGGGCTCGCGGGTGATCTGGAGCCGCGCCTGCTCGACGTGGTTCGAGTACAGGTGGACGTCGCCGAAGGTGAGGATGAAGTCGCCGGGCTCATGGCCGGTGACCTGCGCCAGCATGTGGGTGAGCAGGGCGTAGGAGGCGATGTTGAAGGGCACTCCCAGAAAGACGTCGGCGCTGCGCTGGTAGAGCTGGCAGGAGAGCCGGCCGCGGGCGACGTAAAGCTGGAACAGCGCGTGGCACGGCGGCAGGGCCATGCTCTCGATGTCCGCCACGTTCCAGGCGGAGACCACCAGGCGGCGCGAGTCCGGGTTGCTCCGGATCTCGTCGATCAGCCACGAGATCTGATCGATCGCGCCGCCCTCGGGGGTCGGCCAGGCGCGCCATTGTGAGCCGTAGACCGGCCCCAGGTCACCGTTCTCGTCCGCCCACTCGTCCCAGATGGTCACCCCGTGCTCGTGGAGATAGGCCAGGTTGGTGTCCCCACGCAGAAACCACAGAAGCTCGTGAAAGATCGAACGGGTGTGGAGCTTCTTGGTGGTCAGCAGCGGAAAGCCCTGGGAGAGATCGAACCGCATCTGGTGGCCGAAGAGCGAGCGCGTCCCGGTGCCGGTGCGGTCGTCCTTCGGCGTCCCGTCGGCGAGGAGCCGTTCGAGCAAGTCCAGATAGGGGCGCATGGGCGAGGCAAGCGTACGCCGGGGGGCCGGACGATGCAACCGCTCACGGTGTGAAGCGCCCTACAACAACTGCTGGCGCTTGAAGTAGAAGTACAGACCCACCAGCCCGCCGGAAACGATGGTGGCGACCAGCAGGATGCCGTCGGTGGAGTGGGCGGCCATCCAATCGACAAAATTGAACGAGCCGCGCTCGTAGACCGCCAGATTGACGTCGTGCGCCAGGTTGCGGCCGTACTCCAGCAGGGTCAGCAGGATGCCGAACACCGAAGTCACCCCGATGGCGAGCAGGATCAGGTCGGTGTAGACCGACGAGCGGGCGGTGGCCCGGGTGTGGAGCTCGGCCACCCGCTCCTGGCAGGCCTCGACCGCCTCTGCCACCTGTTTCAACAGGACGCTCTCGAAGCTCCAATAACGAAGGATCTCGGTCATCTCGGTGTGGACGGCGCGCTGGTAGTACTTGAAGTTCTCCTGGTAATCGAGGATGAGCAGAGTGGACTCCTTGACCATCTCGTCGAGCTCGTGCTTCAGGCGCCGCAGCTCGTACCGGCTTTCCGGGGTGTAGGAGTGGGCCAGGACGCGATAGATCCGGGTCTGCAGGATGTCGAAGGCGGCGTAGTAGTACTGGGCGTTGATTATCGCCTCCCAGGGCCGGCAGAAGGGTTGGACGACCTGGTCCGGCCCTGGCCGTTGCCAGCCGTCCTCGGGATAGGGGCTCGGATAGGCATCCTTCCGGAACAGGTAGTTGAGCCAGCGGAGCGAGTAGGCGTCGGTCTGCTCCATGGCTTTCTCGATCCGTGTCTCCCCCCTGGCGGAGCCGCTGACGTCCTTGAGCCAGTGATCGACGATCGCTTTCCGGCGGATGTCCCGTCGCTCCCGCCGTCGGTCCTGCTGTCGGTCCTCCCGCTGCGCCACGTCCTCGGTCCCCTCGGCGGCCGGGCCGTCGGTGAGCACCAGCGTGCGGGTCACCCACAGCACGCGACCGGACCCGGTCTCGTACGACGCCGTGTCCTCCCACAGATAGCGATCGGCCTGCGGGTCGGCGCCCAGCACCCACTCGAACAGCGGATCCAGGATCTTCTCCTGGCACGCGTCAATCGCCCGCTCCATCCACTCGATGACGGCCTGTTGCAGGTGATCCAGCACCGCCGGCAGGGGGTCCTCGTCCTCGTTCTCTGGAATCCTCCACAGCAGCTCCCCAAGATCCAGGTCGGCCTCGGCCAGGCTGATGGCGTGGTCGTGGACGCGGATCAGGAGGCGGGGAGGCCGGGCCCGGAGGCGCTCCGCCAGGGGAGCCAGCAGCCTCGCGCTCTCGGAGCCGCCGTCCGGGGTCGTGACGGCGAGGGCGTCCTGGAAGAGGGCTCCCGGGTCCCAGACCGCCGGATCGGGATAGACCTCCAGGACGTGGAGGGGCCGGGTCAGCGAATCGGTGTCGATCGAGCGGTAGCGATTGCCGGGGCTGCCGAGGAACCGGCTGCCGTGGGTGAAGCGGACGTCGACCAGGCGCCGCCGCCAGGGAGGGAGCTCTACCGGCGGCTCGCCGTAGCTCTTCTCGATGCGATCCCAGAGCTGTGCGTAGCGCCGCGGCCGATCGACGGGCATCTCGGTACGGACGAGGAGCCCGGGGCTCAGAAACGGGGCGAGCAGCTTGAGCTTCATGGCATCTCCCAGGGCACCAGCTCCACCCGCTCCGCCTCGACCATCAGGATGCGGCCCCGCTGGGGTCCGTTGAGAATCTTGACGCGGCACCACCGGGGAGCCGCGAGGGGCGGTGGCTGAGCATGGCCGCCGAGAAAGTCCGGCGGCCATTCGAGCACCGTCGCCCGGGTGCCCCGGGGCAGGAGAACCCAGCTTCCGCTCCGTGGATCTTTCGCCGCCACCGGCGCCGAGGAGAGAGTGACCCGGTCCGCCCTCCGCCAGCCCTCCGCGCGTGCCAGGGCTTCCGCGATGCCGGCATAGCCGGAGCTGCTCCGCACCTCTGCCAGGGCCCGGTCGAATTGCTGGATGAAGCTCTCCCCCCGGGGCGAGCGCTCGGCGATCAGATAGAGCTGCTGGCGGCTGCTGGGAAGCCAGCTCTCGGCGGCCTCGATCGCGTCGAACTGGGAGGCGTCGAGAGACACCTCGGGGCGGTTGAGAAAAAGCTCCCCGGCGATGCGGCCTTCCCCCAGCAGGTCGATGTCCCCGGAGCTCAGCGCCTCGAAGGCCTGACCGAGATCGGCGTACGTCTCGGCAACCTCGACGGTGTCGGCGAGCTCACCCCAGAGCTGATATCCCTCGACCAGCCCGACTCGGTAGCGGCTCAGGTCCTCGGGGCCGGCGATGAGCGCCAGATCGGCGCCGTCCTTCCGGAAAGCCGGTCGCTTGTAGAAGAGGACGTAACGGAAGGTGTGCAGGGGGTCGGAGAAGTGAAAGCGCTGGCGTCGCTCGGTGGTCTCGACGAAGGGGAAAGCCGCCAGCACCTCTCCGGTCGCGGCGTTGTTCTGGGCTTCCTGCCAGGAGCCGAAGTGGAAGAGGGGGTCGTAGCCGGCCCGGGTCAGGGCGGCTTCCACCAGCCGGGTCAAGGGGCCGTAGGAGGGGAGGTCGGCGCCGACAAACGGCTCCCATTCGCCGGTGGCCACCACGACCGGCCGTGGCGGCCGCCCTTCGCTGGAGAACATCTGCAGCACCAGCGCCATCAGCAGCAGGGTGAGCAGGATCACGCCCGCCGGGGCCATCCAGCCTCTCACGGCTCACCGCCTTCCACCTTCGGTGCGCACGGATGGCCTTCCCGGGTCGGAGCCCGGAGGACGCCCCCCACGGTCAGCACGCCGATCAGAAACCACACCACGTTGACGGCGCAGGAGGGATAGGCGCGGTAGTAGCCGGCGTTGACCGCCACCAGCACCGCGGCCGCGATGTTGAGACCCTGGAAGGTGTACGAGCGTCCGCTCAGCCGGCCGGTGGAGACCAGGTAGTACCCGGCCACGTACAGCGCCATTCCGATCCATCCCAGGGTGTCGACGATCCAATTCATCCGAGCACGCTCCCCACTCTCTCGTCGTCGAAGCTCCAGAGTTTCGTGATCCAGGTCGTGCTGGGTCATGGTACCGGCCGTCGGGGGACCGGCGCCAGAAAGCAGATATTCCGTATATTTGTATTTCCATTAAATGTCTTGAATCCGTTCCGGCACGACACAACAAGAGACGAGCAGCCAAGACTTCGGCGAGACGTCCGGAGCCTTTCTATTCATGGAAGCTTAAGGACAAGAGAATGAACCTCAAACTGCTGAAAATGACTGTCATCGTGGTGGCCACGGTCTCGATGACCGTGGGCGCCCCTGTGGGAAGGGCACAAGAGGCCGGAGAGGTCAGTGCCGGCTACGATCTGTTTGTCACGGATTCCTCGGAGACCGATCTCCTGGGCATTCCGTTCGAGGGAGACGCCAGCGTTCGGCCCACATTCGATTTCGTACCCCCGCCGGACTCGGCGGACGGGCGACGGGCGATCGGCGACTCCGACACCATCGTCCATCGGGTAGAGAACGCGTCGGTCGACGCGATTCCCGGGACCGCCGATCCGATCTCCATCGAGCTCGTCTTGCTGCGGTTGGTCAGCACGGTCGAATTCGACGTGTTTGGGGACGGGGACGCGAAGAAGATCTACGTCACCTTGCAGAAGGACCGCGACCCGAGAGGTGAGGTGCGGCTCGACTTCGACGTGCCTCCCCCCGAGGACGAGACCATGCCGCCGCCCCCGGGGCCGATCGAGGAAGACGTGCTGCCGGGACCCCGCAGCTTTGGAGAGATGACCATCACCTTCGATTCGGAAGCGGGGGGCTCGTTCGACTCGCATCTCGACATCTTCGCCGATCTGCGGTTCGGCTCGGCCAACGGCCCGATCGTCTGCGGTGAGACCGCCGGTCTGCCGCCTTGCGCCGATCTCGACGCCGGGCTGTCGCTGGAGTCCTTCGATTCCGCCTGGGGCCGCGAGGCCCTGCCGGAGTCGATCACCATCCGAGGGGTCAACTTCTCCCTGGCGGCACCGGACCGGAGCACTCCGGACGATTCGAGCCTCGACTTCTGGGCCGGTATCGACCCGATGATGGCGCGGACGGTGTGTGTGGCCCACGACGGGCATCCGGACCCGGGTGGGGCTCCCACGCGGCACGGTACCTGCCGGACCCTGTGCACCACCTCCGCGCTCTCACCCGACAGTTGCCGCAACGGCAAGGACGACGACTGCAACGGCACCATCGACGACTGTGACGAGGACCTGTTCGGTCCCTCGGTGACGGCACCGGGCGACCGGATCTTCGAGTGCCCGGTGGCTCTGGCCGAGGTCGAGCCGAGCGTGACCGGCTTCGCCACCGGCACGGACAATTGCTTCCCGCGCACCCTGCCGGGTTCGAGCATCTCGAGGCAGGACTTCGTAACCTACCAATGTGGCAAGACGTTTCTCGTCGACCGCATCTGGACGGCCACCGACGACTGCGGCAACACGGCTTCGGCACCCGATCTCCAACAGATCCGGGTGGTCGACACGACACCGCCGGCCATCACCTGCCCGGTGATGCGGACGATCCTGTGGACCGACGACCGGAGCCCGATTTCTCTGGGCTCGGCGACCGGTACCGACCAGTGCGTCGAGAAGCCGGAGGACGTGATCATCGGCTTCAGCGACGTCTCGATTGCCGGCGTCTGCCGCTCGGAGGAGGTCACGCGCACCTGGACGGCCACCGACGACTGCGGTCTCGACACCCCGTGCGACCAGGCCATCTCCATCCGCGGTCCGAAGGACTCGATCGACGATCTCAACGCCCTGGTGGAGGATCTCGGTCTGCCGCAGGGCCGTCTCAATGCCCTGTCCTCTATCCTCCAGAACGGTGTGGACAGCGTCTGCGCGAACAACTCAATTCCGGCCGTCAACCAGCTCGAAGCGTTTATCAACCAGGTGACCGCGCAGAGCGGCAAGTCGATCGACCCGACCGATGCGATCCAGCTCATCGCTGCGGCCCAGGCGATCATCGACGCCATCGAAGACCCGGCCAACGGCGGCGCCTGCCCCGAGGGCTGCGGTGCGGGGGACGGTGGTGACGGCGGCGACGGTGGCGGCGACGGTGGCGGTGATGGTGGTGGCGACGGTGGGGATGACGGTGGGGATGACGGTGGTGACGACGGCGGCGACGAGCCGTGCGACGAGGATTCGGTCTTCCTCGGGGATCGCGACTGTGGTGTGACCACCGAAGACAATTGCACCGTTGCCGACCGGCTTGCCGAGTGCTTGGAGGGCGACCCCAAGCAAGGCGAGATCGAGATGTGTGTCGGCGAGGTATTCGACCAGCTCCTCGAAGAAGGGCTCGTCGACAAGAATCAGCGAGGAGCGATTCAGAGCTGCGCCAGGCCGGACAACGGCAATAACAAAAACAATGGCAACAACGGCAACGGAGGTGGCAATCGGCCCTAGCGTCTTTGAGCCGATTCCGAGCTCTTCCAAGAGCTCATGAGCTTCTTTGGCCCCCTGGCTTGCGCCGGGGGGCCGGGTATCTTCTGGACGACGGTAGCCCGATACATCTCATCTCATGCGATTGCTGAGCAGGATCTCCGCTCGCCATCCCATCGTCTGTCTCGCCGTCGTCGCGATCCTCACCCTCGGCCTCGGAGCTGCCCTGCCGCGGCTCGAGCTGCGGACCGACGGTGCGGCGCTGCATCCGTCCGGTGATCCGGCGGTCGAGCGCACGGCGCGAGATCGCCTGCTCTTCCAGGATCCGGAAGAGCTGATTCTGCTTTTCACTGCACGACCGGGAGGATCGGCGCTGACCTCGACTTCCGGTCTGCGCAACCTGGCGGCGGCCCACGAGGCGGTCGCCGGGCTTCCCGGCGTCCGGGCGAGCGAGGTGCGCTCGGCGGCGACTCCGATCGATGTCGCCGCGAGCGGTGTCGGCTCGCTCGGCACCTTTTTGGACCAGGTGCCCGACGACCGGGCCGAGCGCGAGGCCCTCGTCCGCCGGCTGCGCGAGCTGCCCTGGACGGACGGCCTCTTTCTGTCCGCCGACGGCCGTGCGGCCGCGATCTACGCACCGCTGGAGCCGGGAGCGGATCGACGTCGGGTGCTCGAGCGGCTCGACCGCTGGCTGGAAGCGCGCGACGGGGGACCTTTCGATCTCCGCGTCACCGGTCCCGTCGTCGCCGAGGCGCTGCTGGGCGAGCGGATCCTCGAAGACCTCGCCCGGCTGGTGCCGATCGTGGTGCTGGTGGTGGCGGTCCTCCTCCTGGTCTGTCTGCGAACCGCGGGCGGGCTGCTCGTGGCTCTGAGCAAGACCCTGGTGGTCCTGGTGTGGACCGGCGGGCTGATGGCGCTGGCCGGGATTCCGATCACCCTGGTGACGACCATCCTCCCGGTTCTGCTGCTGGCGCTGTGCGTCACCGACGAGGTGCACGTGCTCGCGAGGCTGCAAGCCAAGCTGGTCCGGGAGTCGGGTGAGCTTCACCCTGCGCTCCTCGACACCCTCGACGAGCTGCGCCGGCCGGTGGTCTACACCTCGCTGTCGACCGCCCTCGGGTTTCTCTCCTTCGTCAGCGCGTCGATCGTGCCGCTGCGCCACTTCGGGGCGCTCGCCGCGGTGGGATTGGTGCTCGCCATGCTCATGACCTTTACGTTGACGCCGGCGCTGGTTGTGCTGCTTCCCGGGTCGTGGTTTGTGCCCTGGAGGCCCGGCTCCAGTCGAACCAGGGCCCTGCGGCCGACGGCCGCCTCTCCGAGGGTCTTTGGAGCCTTCGGGACTCGACACCACACTGCTGGCCTCGTCACCGGGTTGCTCCTCCTGGCTGCGGGAGTGCCGGGTCTGCTGCGTTTGACGGTCCAGGACTCGTGGATCGAGAGCTTCGACCCCGAGGCGCCGCTGGTCCAGGCCGAGCGCGACTTCAACGCCGCCTTCTGGGGCACCTATCGCTTCGACCTGGTCCTGACCGACTCGGCCGGCCCGAGCGGTCGGCGCGAGCTGTTTCACCGACCCGAGGGGGTGGCGCTGATCGAGGCGGTGGCGCGGGCGAGCGCTTCCGCTCCCCATGCCGGCGGCGTGGTGACCCCTCTCGAGCCGCTCGACACGGTCGCCGAGCTGCTCGGGCTGTCGGCCGGCGTCTCCACGCTGCCGGCCGATGCCCTGCAGGCGGTGGTCCAGGTCGCGGCGGAATATGCGCAGCAGACCGGCCTCGATCGGCTGGTGACGCCGGATGGGCGGTCGGCGCGGGTGCTGGTCCTCGTCAACAGCCCCGACTACCAACGGGCTACCGCGCTCGCCGAGCACGTCGAGCGGGCGCTCCGGAAGGGCGAGCTGGCACAGCGGTTGGAGGACGCCGGGGTGTCGGTCCACGCCAGCGGCGACATTCCGTTGGCAGTGGCCACCGTGCGCGCGATCGTTCGCAACCAGCTCCGGTCCATCGCCTGGACGCTGGTGGGCGTCGGGCTCCTGCTCCTGGTGGTGAGCCGGAAGCCGTGGCGGACCGTGGTCCAGCTCGTCCCCGCGGCGGCCGCCGCGTGGCTGGTGCTGGCGGCGATGGGGTACGTAGGCATGCCCCTGGGGGTGGCGACCAGCATGTTTGCGGCTTTGACGATCGGCGTCGGGGTGGATCTGGCCCTCCACGTCACCTACGCTTACGAGGGCGCGCGAGTCACGGGCCTCGAGCCGAGCGACGCCGTCCGCGCGGCCTTCGAGAGGACCGCGGCCGGACGGCGGTGGAGCACGGTGGTGCTCGCGCTCGGGTTTTTGGTCTTGACCGCTTCGGCCTTCGGACCGAGCCACGACCTCGGGATTCTGCTCTCCGCCGCGATGCTCGCTTCCTACCTGACCACCTCTCTGTTCGTTCCCCGGATGCTGGCCCCATGATGGATCGATGGCAGACGTCCCGGCAGATGTCCCGGACAGGGCTCGCTCGGCTGTGCGGTCTCCTGAGCGCGCTCGCAGTGTTGGGGCTTGCTGGACCCGTTCTCGCCGAACGGGCCACAGAGCTACCCTCCGCGGAGACCCTCTTGCGGCGAGCCGACCTGGTGCGCAACCCTTACCTCGGCACCACGGTCGATCTCGAGCTGTCGGTGGTCTCGAAGGAGACAGGCCGGGAGCTGCGCCAAGCGCGCTTCCTGATGCTCACCCATCGCCGAGGCTCAACGCTTCTGCTGCTGTCCGGGGAGGACCGGTCCCGGGAAGGTCGCACCACCCCCGGTGCGCTGCTGATCGCCGACGATACCTACCGGCTGCTGCTGCCTCACGCCGAGCGGCCCGTCGAGCTGGCCTTGCGGCATGTGGTCAAGGGGGACCTGTCCCACGCGGGATTCCTGCGCGTCAACCTGCGGGAGCGGTTCGAAGCACGCCACGACGGGGAGGAGACCGTGGAAGGGGTCCCCTGCTGGCGGCTCGAGCTCGAGCCGAATTCGAGCTCGGGATTTGGAGTCGCCGCTGAGACGCTCCCCTTCCAACGTGTGCGCTACTGGATTGCCCGGCACGGCGCTCTGCCGATCCGGATCGACTTTCTCGGTGACGCGGGCGAGGCGATCAAGACGGTGCGCTTCACCGCCTACCAGGACACGGGTGTCGGGCGCCGACCGGCGCGGATCGAGATCGAGGACGCCGGACGCCCCGACGAGAAGGCCACGCTGACGCTGGGAGAGCCGGCGGGGGTGCCGACCTCGGGGCTGGCGTTCGACGACGCCGATTTGCTGGCTCTCCGGACGGCGGCCCGGAGGCTCGCTGCCGAGAGCGACCGGCCGGTCGGTGGGGGGAGCCTCGTCCGCGCTCTCCTGATCGCCGCCCGCGAGCGAGAGACGAGTCGTTAGTGGGCAGGAAGGTACGTCCGTGCCCCGCCCATCCCCGTGCGGAAGCTACCCACTCGGGTGTGTCGAGCTCTCGAGGAGGGTAAGTAGTCTTTCTTCAACGCAATCGGAGGACCGAGAAGCGGGGGGAACGCATTCATGCACAAGCCGACACGAGCGACTCGGACGATGTGGTTGGTTGCGGGAATCGTCGCGTGTCTGCTGTGGCCCGCGGGCTTGTGCGCCGGTGCTCTGTGCGAGCACTGTGCTCGGTTGGATCCTCCTTCTTCTTCCGACGGCATGCACTGCCGTGGGGAGGGGGGGTGTCCCTCGGAGGGCCAGATGGCCCAGGGCGTCCTGGACGCTCAGGTCCTGGCGGCTCCCGCGAGCCTCTCACCGAGTGCTCTCGACGCCGACGCCGGCTCGATCGGCGAGCTGGCGCGAGCGGAGCTCGCTGGTCCTGTCCTCGCAGATCTCCCCGATCTCCGGTGGAGGCCAAGCCCACCTCTCTTCCTTCTCGTCGCCTCCTTCCTGCTCTGAGAGCTGCCCCGGGGGGCCGGTTTCCGGCCCTGGCGAGACCCCGACCTCGACTGAGACGTCGAGCCCCGGCCGGCTTTCCGGTCGGCCGCTCCGAAGAACAAGACTTTCGAGTCAGACAGCTCTCACAGGAAGGACGGTAGCCATGACACGCATTCAGAAGATCCGGAACCGGGAAACGACCCTTCAAGACGTCCCCCAGGAAGACTTGCGCCACGTGATGGGTGGTTGTGAGGACGGCTCGGGCTGCTGCAACGGCTCGGGTGGCTGCACCTGTACCTGCCCCGACTGCACCTGCACTTGCGGCTGTCAGGAGACCTACACGGGTGGGTGGCCCAGGGAGCCGCGCGAGCCCCTGCCGGCCTAGCGTTCAATCCACAGAGTGGGATACCGAGCCCCGGTCCGCTCTCTCTCCTGCGCCCCGTCCCTGCCTGAGCCAGGTTCTGGCTGCTGAGGCCGGGTCGGGGCGTCGTCCTGGCGGGATCCACATCCCTCTCCTTCGCCCAAGAATTCTCAAGAGAAGTGCAAGATGACGGCCCTTTTTTCCGTCTATACGTCTGCATGACGGACCGTTTGCCTCGTTATGTTCCTGAAGGCGGCGCGTTGGTCGAGATCACCTACCGGACGGTGCAGGGTCGTTACCTGTTGCGTCCGGGCCCGGCAGTCAACGAGCTCGTGGTGGGAGTCCTCGCCCGCGCCCAAGAGCTTTGCCCGACGGTGGAGCTCATCGGCATCGTCGTTTTATCCAATCACCTCCATCTGCTGCTCTGGGTGGAAAACCAGTACCAGCTTTCCACCTTCATGTGGTACTTCGGTGGGAATCTGGCCAAGGAAGTGAATCGAGAGCACGACTGGAGCGGCACGCTCTGGAGTCGCCGCTACCGGTCCATCTGCGTCACGGAAGAGCCCGCGGCACAGATCGAGCGTCTGGAGTACCTGCTCTCACAAGCCGTCAAAGAGGACCTGGTCAAGAGTGTCGAAGACTGGCCGGGGATCCACTTTGGCAAGACGCTGATGGAGGGCAGAAGTCTCCTCATGGGCGCCTGGTACGACCGCACGAAGCAGTACCGTGCGGCGATTCAAGGCAAGAAGATCGAGGAGTCGGAGTACCGGACAGAGCTGACCGTGGAGCTGAAGCAGCTTCCGTGTTGGCGAGACCTTCCGTGGGGCCGCTACGTGCGTCGGATCCGAAGAATGATCCGGAGGATCGAGAAGGAGGCCGAGCGGGAGCGGGAGCTCCAGGGTGCGACGGTGGTCGGCGCGCTGCTGGTGCGTCAGCAAGATCCTCACACCCGTTCACGGAAGCTCAAGAAGAGCCCAGCGCCGCTGGTACATGCGGCGACCAAGCGCGAGCGGATCGCTTGGCGGGAAGGATTCGGGTTCTTCGTGGCGGCGTATCGCTTCGCCGCCGATCTCCTCAAGGAGGGCGTCCTGGACGCTCCCTTCCCGGAGGGGAGCTTCCCACCGGCGTTGCCGTTCGTCGGTGACACGGGCTGACGATCAGCCGGTGATTTCGCTGCTGACGAGCTGAGGCCCTGAGGTGCGGTGTGCCACGGGGTCCCCGCGTGAGCTGTACCCAAATCCATCGACAAACTCGAATAAGCCGCTCCGAGAGCCTGATTTCGGCGTCGGAGCCGTCGCCAAAGGGCCTCTCGACTACGTGCCTTCGCAATTCTCGTCCTCGAGATCGTGCCCGCCGCTCTCGCCGCGAGGCTTTCTCCTACAAGTGGGTGGCAGATGGTTTGGATGGTTTGGGGCCGCCGGGTCATCGGATCTCCTGATTTCCTACTGGCTACGTAAGAAATGGGAAAAGAGTTTCACTCGAGCGTCTGAATGCGCGATCGAGCACTGTAGGTGCCGTTGCGTCGTAAGTAGATGCCTTTCGAGCCTGTTGATTGACGTTGCGCTGGCGCAACGGCGAGAAAGAGACTCCTTTTTCCGATTCTGTCGTCGCAGCGCTCTGGGTTTTGGTCTTTTCGAATGCTGCGAGAACGCACCGGCGAGATATTCAGTCTTTCTTGCCGGTGCGTGCTCGGAGTGGCCCAAAAGAGCTTCGACCGGGCTGTTGCGCCAACGCAACAGCGAGAAAGATTCTTTTCCGTCATCTAGAGACGACCAAACAGGGGACAGCTCACTCTTGTGGCTCTTCGGGTGCTTTTCGTGGGCTTCGCGAAGGAAATCTCGAAGAATTGAGCGATTGCGGCGGAAAATTCCGTCTTTGGTATGCATGAGCAACCGTCTTCCTCGGTATCTCCCCGAAGGCGGCGCGTTGGTCGAGGTGACCTATCGGACGATCCAGGGTCGGATGCTTCTGCGTCCGAGCCATCGGTTGAACGAGATCGTGGTGGGGACCCTCGCCCGCGCCTACAGTCTCTGCAGCGAAGAAGGCAGCGAAGAAGCACCGGCCGCTGTGGAGCTCGTCGGAGTCGTCGTTTTGTCGAACCACATTCACCTGCTGTTGTGGGTGAAGACCCAGTACCAGCTCTCCAAGCTTCTGGAGCATTTCGCGGGCAACACGGCCCGGGAGGTGAATCGCCTCCACGACTGGTCGGGCTCGCTATGGCAGCGCCGGTACCAGGGCATCTGTGTGACCACGGAGGAAGCCGCTCAGGTGGCCCGGCTGGAGTACCTGCTGGCGCAAGGGGTCAAGGAGGGACTCGTTGCGAAGGTCGAGGACTGGCCGGGGATCCACTTCGGCAAGCTCTTGTTGGAGGGCCGGAGCCTGCTGGCGGGCACGTGGATCGACCGCACCAAGAAGTACCGCGCAGAAATCCAGGGCAAGGAGACTCGCCGGCAGGACTACGAAGAGACGCTGACGATCGAGCTCAAACAGCTTCCGTGCTGGGCGCACCTGAGCTGGCGAGAGTATCTGCGCAGGGTTCGCGAGCTCGTTCAGAAGGTCGAGGCGGAGGCGGCAGCGGAGAGGGCCTTGCAGGAGAAGGAAGTCGTGGGCGTCCAGGCGATCTGCGAGAAGAACCCGCAGACGAGGCCGAATGCGGTCAGCACCTCACCCGCACCGCGGGTGCACGCGGCGACGAAGAGGGAGCGCAAGGCGTGGCGGGAGGCGTTCGCGTGGTTCGTGGTCGCCTACCGGATAGCGGCGGATTTGCTCAAGGAGGGGCATCTCGACGCGCCGTTCCCGGAGGGCTGCTTCCCGCCGGGATTGCCGTTCGTCGGCGAGACGGGCTGACGATCAGCCGGTGATTTCGCTGCTGACGAGCTGAGGCCCTGAGGTGCGATGTGCTGCGGGGTCCCCGCGTGAGCTGTACCCAAATCCATCGACAAACTCAAATAAGTCCCTCTGAAAGCAGGATTTCGTGATCGAACGTGTCGCCGAGAGATGTCTCGGCTACATAAGCTCGCAACTCTCGTCCTCGAGATCGTGCCCGCCGCTCTCGCCGTGAGGCATTCTCCTACAAGTGGGTGGAAGGTGGTTTCGACGCACCGTTCCCGGAGGGCTGCTTCCCGCCGGGGTTGCCGTACGTCGGTGACATGGGCTGACGGGCTGCCGGTGATTCCGCCAGTGCAGAGATGAGGCCCTGAGGTGCGGTGTGCCACGGGGTCCCCGCGTGAGCTGTACCCAAATCCATCGACAAACTCAAATAAGTCGTCCCGAGAGCCCGATATCGGCGCTGGAGGCGTCGCCAAGGAGCCTCTCGGCTACGTGCCGTCGCAACTCTCGTCCTCGAGATCATGCCGGCCGCCCGCGCTGTGAGGGTCTCTCCTACAAGTGGGTGGAAGGTGGTTTGGGGGCGATCGAGGCGGTCCACCGCCCGATCCGGTGGCTGTGTAGGCGTCGGTTGGCTTCGTCGCAAGCCGAGGGAGCGTCGTGGGAGCCTCTATCGAGCCGTTCTCCTACAAGAGGGTGGCAGGTAGTTGGGCTCTCTCCTACAAGTGGGTGGTTTGGAGTCGCTCAGAATCCCCGAGACGTGTAGAATACCCAATGCTACGTAATACGCCGCGTAACCGCGGAGGAGGTTGTCACATGTCTGCGTCGCCATGTTTCCGCTGGCTACTTTGCACTCTAAGCTCACTGGCCGTGGTTGCAGCTCTCGCCTGTTCGGGAGGAGGGAAGTCCGAGGACGGCCCACAAGCTCCGGTTACCTTCGGCCTCATCGTACCCCTGACGGGGTCGGCGGCTGAGTTCGGGATCCACGAACAGAATGCCGCGCTCATTCTGCGTGACGAACTCAAGGAGTCCGACGGCGTTCAGATCGAGCTGGCTATCGAGGACAGCAAGGGAGAACCGACCACGGGCCTGTCTGCGTTTCGAAAGATACTCTCGACCCAGCCCCCAGTGGGTGTCTACACGGAACTGAGCAGCGTGTCCCTGGCCATTGCCCCCGTGGCCCAGGAAAATCGGACGATCATGATTTCGGTGGCCGCCAACCCCGCGCTGACGAAGTCCAATAGCTATGCTTTTCGCAATTTTCCAGACGCCAATCGACAGGCGGTCCAGATGGCGGCGGAAACCGTCAGCTCTCTGGGGATCAAGCGGGTAGCCATCTTTCACGTTCTCGACGACTTCGGGGAAAGCATGAAGGAAGCCTACGGCGCGGAAGTTGCGTCCCTGGGAGGGAAGGTTGTCGCAAACGAGTCCTTCCCTCCGGACGGCACCGACCTCAAGGCGCAGGCAGCAAAGCTTATCGCGGCGCGACCTGAAGCCATCTACGTGGTCGGCTACGGGCAGCCGCTGGGTACGGCCCTACGCCAGCTTCGGGAGCAGGGGTTCGAGGGACGACTCCTTAGCGGTCTGGAGGTCGCATTCGAAGACGTTCTTACCTCGGCACGCGGGGCTGCAAACGATGTCATATACCTCGACGTCGGCTTCGACCCCTACAGCGATGACCCAAAGGTTGCCGCCTTTGTGAAGACCTACGAAACGCGATTTAACAAGACCCCCTCCATGGTCGCTGCTCTCGCCTACGACGGCTTGACTCTCCTAGCTGAAGCTGTGGCCGCGGTCGGCTCCGATCCCGACAGGCTACGCGATCACCTTATGGGGGTCTCCGGTCACCCGGGACTCTGTGGTGAAATCCATATCACTGAAGATCGAGACATCATCACCCCGCTGGTGATGAAGATCCTTGAGGATGGCAAACCGCATCTTTGGAAGCCGAGTCAATAGAGGACTCCGGGATAAACGGGCGATCTCGTTATTGCTGTACTATTCCCAAAGGAGGTTTCGGGTGCCATGACCAGTGTATTACCGAGCGTTTCTCTTGCTAGGCTCTATCAAATGCTTTCAGTCACTGCCTTCGGCTGCAATCAGCGGTTGCACAAGATTATCAAGAGGAAGCTGGAGAGTTTGGGTCACAGCGGGCACAGTGTTTTCTGGGAATATTTCCTGGGGCAACCGCTCCTGTTCCGCGGCAAGATCAACGAAGATATGGACCCGGACAAGAGACTAGACGTCCTCTTCTTTGCCCCATTCGCAAGGCGGGTGGCGGAAAACTCCCCTACCATCCCTGTCATCGAAGAGAAGAAAGGGAGCTTAGTGCTTGAGCACCGCTTTGCGTCGAGCGAGGACGCCCACCCTCCGCTCATCTTCAGGTGCGAACCTAGCAGCCTCCTCCACGTATTTTATACCACGCTTCGACAAACCCCCCCCGGCACCAACGATCCCCTGGTGCTACAGAGGGAGGACCGTATCGACAAGTGCGCCGACATTCCCTTTTCCAAGATGGAAGCGAAGGCGGTCGTCGAGAAGCTCGGCTACCTTCGTATCGAAGGAGGCTGGCTGCCGTTCTTGCCTGCCGTGGATCACCAACTTCAAAGCTGGAAGAGGCGGGAAAACGGGGCTAGACGTTCTCTGGAGAAGAAGAAAAAAAACGGCAAACCCCTCAAGGGACGGAGAGCTCTCGACGCCGTGATTGCGGCAAGCAAGATCTACGAGTACGGGTACGTCGAGTCTCAGTTCTCCCCGCTGCACGAGGGCGACCGCATCTTCGCTGCTGCCTTTCCTATTTGCTCTTCGAACATACTCTATGGCGAATTCTGGTTTATGATGCCCCCTTTTGCGAGGGACGTGGGCAAGGATCTCGAGATGAACCTGCGCAGGTACCAGGAACTTCTGCGGGAGCTAGGCGAGGAGATTCAGAAGAATTATGCCCCCGCCTTGGCGCTTCTTCACGAGCGCTTTGCTGAGGACTCGCTGAAGAAGGTTGGGGAAGTCGGTTCCGCGAAAATTCGGGTTGAGATCTCCTCAGTTCTCTCCACAGCGGTGAGCCGCTTGTTTGGGGAAAAAAAGACGGTGGAGCATGAACCCGTAATCTACCGGGTGCCATTCGCGGGCGAGTCCCCCTCTTCCAGCGGAACCACGTTCGCCGATCGCATTGAGCGACATCTGTTTACGCTTTGGGAACGACGGTCCGAAGAATCCCAGACCGACAAGCTAAAAAGCAGCTATCTATTCAGTAAGTACGCCCTCTGTTCTCCCAAGATGATCGCTCTAGTGGTCCGAGTGATGGAGCACGCGCAGAGACTCAGACAGGGGTCGGACAGCGACAGCCAGAGCAGTGCCCTCGTCGTGGGCGGTGCCGGCTCAGGCAAGGAAACGCTATGCCGTCTTATCGCCTTGTTCAGTTCCAGTTACTTTCGTGGAGACCAATTCATCGTCAACCTTGCGGCCCTCAAACCTCAGCAACTGGCCACCCCTCTCTTGACTGGAGCAAGCGTAACCGTCGTCGACCCTCAGAAACCCCCCCCGAACCGCGGGCATCTGTCGACAAGGATCTTCCACGGGATCTTCTCCCGCATCCGAGAGCGAACCGAGGCAATCGTCCAAAGCGCCCAGACGAACGGATCGGGGGATGGTCATAATTCCGATGGCTCCGAGAGTGGCGACCCCTTGGCCTCTGCCCAAGAGATTCTGGAGGGGCAGTACCCCATGCTGATCCTGGACGAGCTCAACAGCCTGGATATCGAGTCTCAGGGCTCGCTACTCCGCTTTCTCGACAACTCGGAGATCATTCCGATCGGCGAACCCGACGTTCACGCAGTTTCCAGCCATCCTGAGGACTACGAGAAGCTCCTTTCTCACTGCTTGGTCATCGGAGCCATGAACGAGGATCCGGACGAACTGAGCCGCGAGCAAGCAATCAAGTTCATTCGAGACCAGGAATACCTAGGCGGCATGATCGGCGACATGCTCTATGAGCATTTTGTCCGCATGCGGCGCCTGCGACCCGATGTAAAATATCGGCTCATCCGAGGAGGCAAGTTCGTCATTCCTGCCCTGCATGAACGCCGGGAAGACATTCCGCTCCTTTTTGATGTCTACGCCAATCTAGAGGTCAAGGGGTTGTCCGATAACGAAAAGGAGACTCTATTCAACTCGTCCGACCCAAGGATCGAGGTCGAGTTTGAGGCCTTAAAGGCCCTCATGGACTCCAGCCTGCAGTGGCCCGGTAACATCCGCGAGCTTCAAGCGGTCGTGAAGTCGGCTTTCCAACTGGCCATGACCGACGCTGACAAGCCTTGTACGGCGTTGCGGATCTCTCGAAGACACGTGCGAAGAGCCCTCAAAACCGACGACGACTCCCCCAACAAGGTGTCTTGATGAGTGTGTCGTACGTGGCCCAGCTGTTGGCTAATGGGGTCGTGGCGGGGAGTGTCTATGCGCTTGTGGGTGCCGGATTCGCTCTCATTTACTCCGTGTCTCGATTCTTTCACTTTTCGCATGCCGCCACCTTTACCGTCGGCGGCTATGCTGCTTGGTCGCTGATGGCCTTGGGGACGCCGATAGTTCTGGCCGGTACTGGGGGGGTGGCTGCAGCGGCCGTTTGCGGACTCCTGCTGGAACGATTTTTATACCGCAGCTTTCGCCGACGTTCGGCTTCTGCCCTCGTCCTTCTCTTGGCTTCGATCGGAGTGTACACCGTCCTAGAGAACACTATCGCCATGGTCTTCGGAAATCAGGCTTTGAGCCTCGTCCAAAAGCCAGCGGTCCCGGGGACATCGATCATCGGCGCCCGACTGACTGAGGTTCAGCTCGCCGCCGTGATCATCACCCTGGTGACCTTCCTCGCTCTGCAGACGGGATCCAAACTCACCAAAACCGCGCTTCTCATTCGCGCTGTGGCCAGCAACGCGACCCTGGCTGCCGCCCGGGGGATCTCGCTTGATCGCGTGAGCTTGGTGGTCTTCTGTATCGGCTCCGGCCTATCCGGAATCGCTGGGGTTTTGACCGCGATGGATGTCGACATCGTGCCCACCGTGGGTATGTATCCTTTCATGATGGGGGTAGTAGCGGCGGTCGTGGGCGGGGTCCGGAGCGTATGGGGTTCCGTGTTCGGTGGATACATGCTCGGCATCGCCCAGAATCTCTCCATCCTCATGGTGGATGCGAGGTGGACACCCACCCTGGCGTTTCTGGTCATGATTCTCTTCCTTCTTCTGCGTCCCACGGGTTTCTTCGGCAAGTCAGTTCGCAGCACTACTGTGTAGCAACCGAGCAACAATGGACTACGTACTGCACATCTTGATCTTGGCAGCCATCTACGGCGTACTGGCGATGTCCTTGGAATTGGTGCTCGGGCGCACCGGGCTTATCACCCTAGGCCATGCTGTGGTGTACGCGTGCGGAGCCTATTCGTCGGCAGTTCTTACCCTACGGTTCGGGGTGTCGGCTTCCCTGGGCTTGTTGGCAGGCATGGCGCTGGCCGGCGCCATCTCGTGTTTGGTCGCGTTAGTTTCCCTCCGATTGCACGCAGACAACTTCGTAATTGCCACCTTCGGTCTTCAGGTGGCCGGTCACAGTATTCTTCTCAATTGGATCGGAGTGACCCAAGGGCCGTTCGGGATGCCCGGGATTCCCCGACCCGAGATTCTGGGGTGGCGGCTCGACTCTTCGCTGGATTTCTTGCTCTTAAGTTATGGTATCGTGGGTCTGGCTGCGGTGGTGTTGTGGCGGGTGGGGTTCGGCCCGCTAGGCCGACTTCTTCTCGCCATTAAGGAGGATGAAGTCTTCTGCCGTTCCGTGGGCAAAAACGTGTTTCAGTCCAAGCTCACAGCGTTGGTGGTTGGCTCTATGCTTGCCGCAGTCTCGGGAAGCATCTACGCGCACTATGCAACCTATGTGGATCCGACAACGTTCACGGTGAACGAATCTATACTCATTATCTCCATGGTGATCATGGGAGGCGTGGGTCGCCTTGCCGGTCCCCTCTTGGGCGCGGCGGTGCTCGTCGCCTTGCCCGAGGGCCTTCGCTTTGTGGGACTTCCTGAGCAACTTGCCGGAAACCTACGCCAGATTCTCTACGGATTGCTCCTCATACTCGTGTTGCTCCTCCGCCCCCGAGGCTTAATCGGTCGGTATGCCATCGACTGAGGCGGGCTAGTTCGCATGAGCGGCATCGTTTGTCGGGGCCTCGTCATGAAGTTCGAGGAACGCGAGGTACTTGCCAACCTTTCTTTGGACCTTCCCGAAACTGGGATCACTGCGATCATCGGCCCCAATGGAGCCGGGAAGACGACGCTGGTCAACGTGATAACGGGCTTCCTTCGCCCCAGCCAAGGCTCCTGTGTCTTTGCGGGCGCCGAGCTCACCCGCCTTCCCGCTCATGCCATCGTGAGAAAGGGGATCGTCCGAACGTTCCAGGATCTGCGGTTGATCCGGAGCCTGAGCGTCCTGGAGAATGTAGTATTGGCCCGACAAGGCCAACGTGGAGAGGGCCTGGTGGGTGCGCTGCTAGGGTTCGGAGTGGCGCGGGAAGAGAAGGAAAACCAATCAGAGGCCCGCGATATTCTCGCTCGCGTCGGTTTGGACTCCCGCGTTACTTCTTCAGCCGACGAGTTGTCGTACGGCCAGCAGAAACTACTCACCATCGCCTGTTGTCTGGCGACCGAGAGTTCCATCCTGCTGCTGGATGAACCGGTCTCCGGAGTGGACCCGGCAACGATCCCGATCGTTATGGGCCTTCTCCAGGAAATCGCTATGGAGGGAAAAGCGGTCATCTTCATCGAGCACAACATGGACGTGGTCGCGGACTTCGCGGACCGGCTTGTCGTGATGGACGGGGGCCGATTGATCGCCCAGGGCTCGCCCCGTAACCTCCTGAAACAGAGGAGGATTCTAGAGGCGTACATTGGCTGAGGACTCCCGTTTGATCCTGCGGGCCGATGCCCTGACCACCGGCTATGGTCACAAGCAGGTACTGAACGCGGTCGATCTGAACGTGGCTGCCGGGGAAGTCGTTGCGCTGATCGGCCATAATGGGTCGGGAAAATCCACCCTCCTCAAGGCGATTTTCGGGTTGCTCCCTATCTGGGCGGGAAGCGTCGTGTACGAGGGTGAGGTCGTCACCCGCCCTGTGCCCGCCGATATGCTGAAGCAGGGGATCGGTTACGCGCCCCAGGGTAATCAAGTCTTTGACGATCTTTCTGTCAATGAGAATCTCCAACTGGCTGCTGCCGCTCTGGGTCAGAGGGCTTCCCCCCTCGCGTTTGAGACGTCGCTTGCCCGCTTCCCAAGTTTGCAGCAGCGTCGCCGGCAAAGGGCGGGCACGTTGTCAGGGGGCGAGAGGCAGGCATTGTGCCTGGCCTGCAGCCTTCTCTTGTCACCCCGGGTCCTCCTTCTGGACGAACCCTCCCTTGGGCTGGATCCGCCGTCGGTGCGCCGCACAATGGAGCTGCTCGGAAAGATTGCCGGCTCCGAACAGACGGCGATGCTGATCGCCGAACAGAAGGTCAGGGAGGTCTTCCACATCGCGCGCCGCGTGTATGTTCTTCGTAACGGAAGCGTGTCCTTTGAGGGGAAGACTGAGGACCTCCGGGACGAAACCAGGCTGCGGGATGTTTATCTCTAGAGGAGACCCGGGGGTGGGCGGGACCGCGAGGAAACGGATACCGCTTACTTCCACACTACCCGCAACGAGGGGAGCCGCCTTTCAGCCCCGTCTGGGGGCGCAGCCTGGTGGGCGGAGGGTGTTGCGGATGTCGAGGAGGCTCCGCAGCCGGCGAGCAGTCCCACCGAAGTCACTGCAGAACATTGACACCCTTGGAGTAGGTGTCTTCGGATCTCGTTGTTCTCTGGAACCAGGATCTTTCCCAGGTCTTGCTTCTCAATGTTGCCCAGGGCGGGGGTGTGGGGAGCGAGGGCCACATCCCCGTTGCAGCGAACGTTGAACATGGACAGGTACTTCCTGCAAGGATTGACCCCGTAGACTCGCATCCCCGGCACCAAGCGGGTCTCCCTGTTGTACTCGGCCCGATCGATCTCCTGAAGTTCCAGGAACAGAGAATCGATCATAGCCACGGAAGGCGGTTCGTAACCGCTGTCCTGGACCGCCGGGGAGGTGGTGATGAAAGTCTCAAAATAGGGGATGATGTCGCGGTCCCGGCAGAAGCGAAGCATGTCTGGAATTTCGTCCAGGTTCTCGTTGCAGATAAGCGAGTCTACGGCTAGGCGGGGGGTGGTGAACCCGGCCTTAAGTAGGTGGTCGAACCCTCGCCACATGCGATCGCTGTAGCCCTTCACGGATCCCACCATCTCGTCCTGTTTGCGGGGATCTAAGGACGTGCGCTTGATGACGACGGTTGCATCTTGCTCGTACAGCGCTCGCGCCACTTCCGCAGTTATGAAGGATCCATTTGTGTAGAGCACGGTGCTGAGACCTTCGCGAAACGAGTTCTCCAGACAGGGCAAGAACACCGGGTCCATCAGCGGTTCGCCGAAGCCAGCGTGAACGACGACCTTCCCTCCCCGAGACTTGACGAATCCAACGATTCGCTTGATCTGGTCGAGGGTAAGGCTTTCTGTCGGCCGGTTGTGGGGGACGTCGTTATAACACCACGGACACTTGAGGTCGCAGGTCAAACCGATCGTCTTCCCGGAGGCCGTGGTTCGGGTCGCGTTGAGATCAATGAAGGCGCCAGTGTAGCGGAAAGCACCTTCTCGTGTTTTGGCGACCTTGAGGTTGAAGTGCGAGACCTCCTCGACGACAGGGTCGTTGACATACCACGGGATCACATCCGCCCCATTCTCCATGCTGTTCAGTTTCTGGGTCCGATGCCAGGGAAACGAGGTCATGAATTCAGCCTTCAAATCTCGGCCGACCGAGGCAGGGAGCGGGACATCCACGCGTCGACCGTGGCCGGAACGAATACGGGGTCGACGCGGTACCAACTCCGATCCGGGAAGCTCGAATCGGAGCCCAGGTGCATCGTGCAATCTGCGCCGAAGGCCCTCTGGTACACGGAGGTCATGATGCGGTTCTTGGTCCGGAAGAGAGTGGTAGGATGGGTCCAGGCTAGGCGCTGCCTCTCCCGCAGGAGGAGGGTCGCCACGTGGTGCCTGCGCATTTCAGTTTTCACCATCGTCGTTGCCGCGTAGAAGATTGGTCCGGTTGTAAGGTCTCTTGCCGTTGCCAACTCTGTGGTCCTCGCCACATCCACAAACTCGTCGCCGGAAGCGAACTTCGGCTCCGACGGCAGGGTGAACCCCCAAGTGGCTCCAACCAAGTCTTCCCCACGATAGGCCATTATTCCCACAAAACCCTGCTGTTCCAGGCAGGTAAGGAGAAATTCCCGGCCCCAGTCTTTGACCACTCGAAATTCCCAAGGAGGTTCAGAGAACACTGCACAGTACAGGTTCGTGACCCATGGAACGGAATCGTAGTCGATGGTCTCGATTCGGAGATCACCTGAGAGCCGGGTCATCTTCTCGGTCATTGTGGGCGTCCCCCGGGATCAGTGTATCGTCGCCTCAACCTCCGCCTCCTGAAAAAGTGGCCGGAATCCAATTCCTTGAGGGCAGCAGGGTTCCGACGAGGGTTGTGAGTCTCTTGTTGGGCCGATGGGCTTCATGGGTGAGTGGCGTTGATCGAAGGAAGTGAGCGCTGTCGAGAGGATTCCTGGAGGATTAGGCGCCTCGGAATCTTTGAGGGTAGCATATAGGGAAGCAAATCAAGCGGCCGCTGCCAGGTGAGAACAGACTCGCAGGGTTTCGATCCCGTGCCCACCACCCCTTTCACCCCACCCCCAAACCCGCTAACCTATAGGGCCCATGACCACGCACGCTCCACCGCAGCCACCTACCGCCGAGCGGTCCCAGGAAACCCTCGAGGACGTCGTCATTCGCTTTGCCGGCGACTCGGGGGATGGGATGCAGCTCACCGGCTCGCAGTTTTCGAATACGTCCGCGCTGATCGGCAACGACCTCTCGACCCTGCCGGACTTCCCGGCCGAGATCCGGGCTCCCGCGGGCACGCTTCCGGGCGTTTCCGCCTTCCAGGTGCGCATCGCCAGCCACGACATCCACACCCCGGGGGACGCCCCGGACGTGCTCGTGGCCATGAACCCGGCGGCGCTCAAGAAGAACCTGCGCGATCTCAAGCCCTCCGGCATCCTCATCGTCAACACCGACGAATTCTCCAAGCGGAACCTGAACAAGGCCGGCTACGACGCCAATCCGCTGGAGGACGGCTCGCTGGGGGCCTTCCGGGTGTTCCCGGTCGAGCTGACCACGATCACACGCCGGACCCTCGAAGACAGCCCGCTGGATACCAAGTCCAAAGACCGGTGCAAGAACTTTCTCGCCCTCGGGATGTGCTACTGGATGTTCAGCCGGCCGATGGACTCCACCATCGAGTGGCTGAGCCAGAAGTTCGGCAAGCGGCCCGAGATCGCCGAGGCCAACATCGCGGTGCTCAAGGCGGGGTGGAACTACTGCGACATCACCGGCGCCTTCCAGAGCCGCTACGAGGTCGAGCCGGCAAAGCTCGAGCCGGGGACCTACCGCAGCATCATGGGCAACCAGGCGCTGGCCGCCGGGCTGATCGCGGCGAGCTACAAGAGCGGCAGGCCGCTGTTTCTGGGGGCGTACCCGATCACCCCGGCGTCCGATCTGCTCCACGAGCTGGCGTCGAAGAAGGAGTACGGCGTCACGACCTTCCAGGCGGAGGACGAGATCGCCGCCTGCTGCGCCGCCATCGGTGCCTCCTTTGGCGGTGCGCTGGGGGTGACCGCGTCGAGCGGCCCCGGCATCGCGCTCAAGGCCGAGGCGATGAACCTGGCGGTGATGGTGGAGCTGCCGCTGGTGGTGTGCAACGTCCAGCGCGCGGGGCCGTCGACCGGCATGCCCACCAAGACCGAGCAGTCGGATCTGCTCCAGGTGCTGTTTGGCCGCAACGGCGAGTCCCCGGTGCCGGTGGTGGCGCCGGCGTCGCCGAAGGACTGCTTCCAGATGGCCTTCGAGGCGGTGCGCATCTCGCTCAAGTACATGGTGCCGGTAGTGCTGCTGTCTGACGGGTATATCGCCAACGGGGCGGAGCCGTGGAAGATCCCGCCGGTCGACAGCCTGCCCGATATTTCTCCGAGGTTTGCGACGGGGGACTCGGTGGACGAGGACGAGGGCTTTCTGCCCTACGTGCGCGACGAGGTCACGTTGGCGCGGCCGTGGGCGGTGCCGGGGACGCCGGGTCTGGAGCACCGCATCGGCGGGCTGGAGAAGGCGGACCGCACCGGCAACGTCTCCTACGATCCGGACAACCACCAGCGGATGACCGATCTGCGGGCGGAGAAGGTCGAGCGGGTGGCGCTCGACATCCCGGAGCTGGAGATCGAGGGCGACCCGACCGGCGATCTGCTGGTGCTCGGCTGGGGCTCGACCGAGGGCGCGATCATCGGTGCGGTGCAGCGGGCGCAGAAGGCCGGGCTGTCGGTGAGCCGCGCGCACCTGCGCTATCTGAACCCGTTCCCGCGCAACATCGACGCGGTGCTGGCGAGCTTTGACAAGGTGCTGGTGCCGGAGATGAACATGGGCCAGCTCGCGATGCTGCTGCGGGCACGGACGCTCAAAAACATCGTGTCGTTCCCCAAGGTCCAGGGTCTGCCGTTCATGCGGCAGGAGCTGTTCGAGAAGATCTACGAGGTATTGGGAGAGCCTCTGCCGGAGGAGTCCGGGGAGGCGGTCTCCAGTATCGGTGGGAAGGAGAGCCGAGATGTCCACTGATCCAATCGGTGGTGGAATGGGTAGCCCGGTCCCCTCGAACGGTGACGGGCTCGAGGTCCCGAAATACAACCTGAAGGATTTCTCCAGCGACCAGGAGGTTCGGTGGTGCCCGGGGTGCGGGGACTACGCGATTCTCAAGGCGGTGCAGGGGGTGTTTCCGGATCTGGGGCTGCGCAAGGAGAAGTTTGTGGTCATCTCCGGCATCGGCTGCTCGTCGCGCTTCCCGTACTACATGAACACCTTCGGGTTTCACACCATCCACGGCCGGGCGCCGGCGCTGGCGACCGGGCTCAAGACGTCGCGGCCGGACCTGGAGGTGTGGGTGGCCACCGGCGACGGCGACTCGATGTCGATCGGCGGCAACCACCTGATCCACGTGCTGCGGCGCAACGTGGGGGTCAAGATCCTCATGTTCAACAACCGCATCTACGGGCTGACCAAGGGTCAGTACTCTCCCACCAGCGAGGTGGGGAAGCGCACCAAGTCGACTCCGATGGGGTCGCTGGACAACCCGTTCAACCCGCTGGCGCTGGCGCTGGGGGCCGGGGCCACTTTTGTGGCGCGGACGGTGGACATCTTAGTGCCGCACATGAAGGAGGTGCTGCACCGGGCGGCGCAGCACAAGGGCACGGCGTTCATCGAGATCTACCAGAACTGCAACATTTTCAACGACCACGCCTTCACCTACATCACGGACAAGGAGAACCGGCAGGCCAACGTCCTCTATCTGGAGCACGGCAAGCCGCTGGTCTTTGGCGACGACCAGGACCGGGGTATCCGGCTCAACGGTCTCGAGCCGGAGGTGATCCGGTTCGAGGACGGCTACGGTCCCGAGGATTGCGTGGTGTGGGACGAGAAGGCGCAGAGCCCGACGCTGGCCTTCCTGGCCTCGCAGCTCCTGCCGCCACACTTCCCGACCCCGCTGGGGGTGATCCGGTCGATCGACGCACCGCCCTACGAGGAGCTGGTGAATCAGCAGGTGGAGGCGCAGATCGAGCGCCTGGGGCGTGGGGATCTGGGGGAGCTGTTGGCGGGTGGGGAGACCTGGGAGGTGGGGTAGCCCTCACCCCCGGCCCCTCTCCTAGAAGCCCTGCAAGGGCGATTTATCGATAGCCCAGGGTGGCAACCCTGGGCGGGGGTCTTGGCGCCTGGGGTTCCCTCAGGTTGCCCTTGGCGCCCAGGTTGCCCTTGGCGCCCAGGGTTTTCACCCTGGGCTATCCGATGCCGCCCTCCGGGCTGCGGCTTCTTTGGAGCTCACGGGGGGCCGTCGACGGATCGACCCCGTGAGACAGACGAGCCCTGCAAGGGCGATCTATCGATAGCCCAGGGTGGCAACCCTGGGCGGGGGGCTTGGCGCCCAGGTTGCCCTTGGCGCCCAGGGTTTTCACCCTGGGCTATCCGATGCCGCCCTCCGGGCTGCGGCTTCTTTGGAGCTCACGGGGGGCCGTCGACGGATCGACCCCGTGAGACAGACGAGCCCTGCAAGGGCGATCTATCGATAGCCCAGGGTGGCAACCCTGGGCGGGGGTCTTGGCGCCCAGGGTTTTCACCCTGGGCTATCCGATGCCGCCCTCCGGGCTTGGGCTTCTTTGGAGCTCACGGGGGGGCCGTCGACGGATCGACCCCGCGGCCACCCCACCCCAACAGGCAGCCCCCCGACCCACCCCTCCCTCCCACCCATCCTCCCCGCGCGGGTGTCGTGCGTTTGCGCCGTTCCTTGCGATCCTTGGACTCGAAAAGGGCCGCCGGGTGGGCGGACCCTCGACGTGCTTTGTGAAGGGGGGATCTATGAGCCACGAGTCCCGTGTCCCGGGCGCCGATACCGAGGTGGGCGCCAAGGCCCGCATCGACGAAGAGCACGCGGTGCTGCGCGAATCCCTCGACAATCTGCGCCGTCTCACCGATCTTCCAAGCTTGATCTCCAGTCTGCAATCCCTGCGTCCGCGCCTGGTCGAGCACTTCCAGTCGGAGGAAGCGGAGGACGGGTTGCACAAGGTGGTGAGTGAAGGGGCGTCCCACCTCCTGCCCTCGGTTCAGCGGGTGTTTGAAGAGCACCGGCAGTTCCTGGCCGACATCGACCGGCTGACCGGCGATGCCAAGGAGTGCTGGGAGGGTCCCATGGCACGGGTTCTCAACGGCGTGCAGAAGCTGTGCGACCACCTTCACGAGCATGAGATTCTCGAAACCGAGCTCCTCACCGAGTCCGTCTACACCGACCTCGGAGACAGCAGCTAGCGACCGCCTCGCCCAGGGGGGGACCGCATGACTCAGAAGCCAGCAACCGCAGAGCCGGCGGCCAAGCCGGCGACAGGGGCGGCGCGCCGGAAGCCCGCCTCCTCCTCCAAGAAGGATTCCACCCGCAAGCGCCGACGGCTCGACGAGCACATCGTCGAGATCGTCAGCGACTCCGGCGAAGGGGCGCAGAAGGCGGGGCAGACCTTCGGCACCGTCAGCGCCAAGATGGGCAACGGCGTGTGGACGGTGGAGATCATCCCCGCCGAGATCAAGCCTCCCGCCCGCTCCCGCGCCGGCGCCAGCGGCATCCGCGTGCGCTTCGGCTCGCGCCCGATGACCAACATGGGCGACGAGGCGGACCTGGTGGTGGCGTTCAACGAGCAGGTGCTCTACGGCCGCATCGCTCAGGGCGCGTTCAAGCCCGGAACGGTGATCCTGCTGGAGAGCAAGTGGGCCGACGACCGCCAGGAAGAGGTGCAGCGGCAGTATGCCGAGGCCCTGGAGCAATTCGCCGAGCAGGGCTTCCGGGTGGTCGAGCTGCCGATGGAGGCGGCGTGCCAGGAGATCCTTCCGGGCACGCGGGTAGGCAAGAACATGTTCGTCCTCGGGATGCTGACGGAGATCTACGACCGCGATCTCCAGACCGCCCTCGACGAGGTGGCCTTCGTCTTTCACAAGAAGGGCGAGAAGGTGGTGTCGGTCAACCAGGAGCTGCTGCGGGCGGGTCGGGAGTTTGCGCAGGAGCACCTGGCCGGCGACCCTGTCGATCTGGCCTTCGACATCCCGGCCTACAAGATCGAGGGCGAGACGGTGGTGATGAACGGCAACCAGGCCGCGGGGCTGGGGATCCTGGCCTCGGGCATGGACGTGGTGGCGATGTACCCGATCACCCCGGCCACCTCGGTGTCGCACTACCTCTCCGGCGCCTTCTCCCGGGTCGGTGGGCTGGTGCACCAGGCGGAGGACGAGATCGCCGCCATCGGCTTCGCCATCGGAGCGAGCTACGCCGGCAAGACCGCGTGCACGATCACCTCCGGTCCCGGGCTGGCGCTCAAGACCGAGTTTCTGGGGCTGGCGGTGATGGCGGAGATCCCGCTGGTGGTGTGGGTGGTGCAACGGGGCGGACCGTCGACCGGTCTGCCCACCAAGGTGGAGCAGGGGGACCTGATGGCGGCGCTCCACGCCTCGCCCGGGGACGCGCCAAAAATCATCCTGGCGCCCTCGGACCACGAGGAGTGCTTCCACTTCGTGATCCTCGCCCGCCGGCTGGCGGAGGCGTTTCGGACGCCGGTGATGGTGCTCTCCGACGCCAACCTGGCCACCGGCGTGGCGCCCTTCCCGCGGCCCAAGCCACGCGCCGACTGGATGGCGCCGGCCATCGACCAGAGCCCGTGGGAGGAAGCGGTGGAGCCCTACGACTGGGATCCGGACACCGGGCTGTCGCCGCGGCCGGTGCCGGGGCAGGCGGGGGGTGAGTACACCCTCACCGGTCTGGCCCACACACAGAAGAGCAAGGTGGCCTACGACCCCAAGGTCAACCAGGTGGGCAGCGAGATGCGCAGCCGCAAGCTGGCCACCTTCCAGGAGACCCTCAAGCCGCCGGAGATCCACGGTGACCCGGAGGGCGATCTGCTGGTGGTGGGCTGGGGCTCGACCCGCGGCTCGATCGAGGAGGCGGTGGACCGCCTGCGGGCCGACGGCCAGAAGGTCTCTTCGGTGCACCTGCGCTTCCTGTCACCCATGGAGCCCGGGCTGCAGGAGATCTTCGAACGATTCCGCCGGGTGATGACGGTGGAGATCAACTACAGCGACCCGCCGGGGGCACCCCACATCACGCCGGAGAACCGGCGCCGGGCGCAGCTCGCGCGATTGCTGCGCGACCAGACCCTGGTCGACGTCGACTGCTGGTCGATCGTGCCCGGCCAGCCGCTGCCGCCGACGCAGATCGCAAAGGCGGTGACCGAGCGATTGGAGAGCTTGGAGCAGACTGAGAAGGGGGCCGCATGAACGGCTTGCGAACCGAGTGGAGCCTCGACGTCCCGGAGCGCTACTTCACCCTCGAGAGCTACGAGGGCGGGGTGGCCCGCTGGTGCCCAGGTTGCGGCGACCACGGCGTGCTGACCGCGGTGCAGCGCATCTGCCGCGACGAGCAGATCCCGCCGGAGAAGGTGGTGGCGGTGTCGGGCATCGGTTGTTCCAGCCGCTTTCCGCACTACATGCACACCTATGGCTTCCACGGTCTGCACGGTCGCGCGCTGCCGGTGGCCTGCGGCGTCAAGTCCCGGCGTCCGGACCTCCACGTGTGGGTGGCCACCGGCGACGGCGATTGCTGCTCGATCGGCGCCGGTCACTGGATCCACGCCGTGCGCTACAACATGGACATGACCGTGATGCTGTTCGACAACAACATCTACGGTCTGACCAAGATGCAGACCTCGCCCACCAGCCCCCAGGGTCTGGTCACCAACACCCATCCGTCGGGTGCCTGGCTGCCGCCGATGAACGTGGTGCAGGCGATGCTGGGGTTTACCAACGTCTCCTTCGTCGCCCGCACGGTGGACTGGAACCTCGGGCACCTCTACCAGACCCTGCGCACGGCGTATCACCACCGAGGGCTGTCGTTTGTCCACATCCTCCAGCGCTGCACGGCGTACACCGCGGATCTCTTCGACCGGCTGCGCTCGGATCCGACCAAGCTGCTGGTGCTCACCCACGAGGACGGCGTGCCGGTGGATCCGGCGGTGGAGAAGGTGTACACGAATCAGCAGGAGCACGATCCCGCCGACCTGGCGACCGCCCGGCAGCTCGCCGAGCCCCAGGACGACGTGGTGCCGATCGGGCTCTTCTACCGCAACTCCGACGCGCCGCTCTACGAGACGTTCACCGAGCATGGTCTGGGGATGCCGGTGGAGGAGAAATTGGCGGCGGTGGAGCGGGAGCTGGATCGATTTGCGGTGTGAGCCCTCACCCCCCTGGCCCCCCTCTCCCGGCGGGAGAGGGGGGAAGTCGAGAAGAAGGCAGGGCTGGGTGCGAGGGCCGCAAGTGCGAAGGGGTGGATCTTGCCGGACTCCCCTCTCCCGAGGGGAGAGGGGGGAGATCGAGTAGCAGGAGACCGAGCATGAGCAAGACATCAGCCCAAGACACCCGCCCCATCCTCCCCGGGGTCTCCAAGACCACCGACACGGAGGCCTTGAAGGCCCTGCGACGGTTTCACGTCGATCCGGAGGCCGAGCCCGGCGGACGGTACGGCGGGGTGCCCGAGGGCGTCCGTCCGGCCTGGTTCTTCGCGCAGCGAGAGCAGATCGAGGCGGCGACCCCCATCTCCGGCTCGCCGCTCGAGATGCTGATGACGGCGGTGCGGGAACGGTTGCCCGCCGCGCGGCAGACCTTCGCCGCCGAGGCCCGCTCGCTGGCCACCGCGCTCGACGGGCTGCTGGAGAGCGATCAACGGGGAAGCTCCGGTGGGGCCGGCGGCGATCTCGGCGATCTCGGGGGCCGGTTCGTCGATCCCTCGGCGCTGGCCGGTGTGGTGGGAGAGCGGCGGGGCAGCGCCGCTCTGCCCAAGTCGCGTCGCCAGCGCCTCCAGGCGTCCCGGGACGCCCTCGCCGCCTTCGCCCAGGACACCCCAGGGCCGATCCTCGTCCACCGCGACTCCGAGCCGATACCGGAGCTGCGGACCGAGGGCTCCAGCGGCTCCGAGAGCTCCCGGGAGCTAGGGCTGCGGGTGGACAAGGCGTTCGACCCCTGCGCCGCCGCGGTGGAGCTGTTCGACCGCGAGGCGGAGGAGCTGGCACGGACGCTGGCAGCGGCCCGTCGGGCGCGGCTGGCGGTGGCCCAAGAGTACGACCCCGGACGCCACGACCTGTGGCTCGACCGTCTGAGCTGGCGCGAGCTGTCCGCCGACGAGCTGCACCTGCTGCCGCCGGTGCTGGTCTGGGTCTCCGCCGACTGGCTGGCCCGGGGCGGCATGACCGGGCTGTCGAAGCTGCTGCTGTCGGGCCGCTGGGTGCAGGTGCTGGTGGAGGTGGATCCGGCCGAGCAGCCGGGTGCGGCGGAGCCGGGGACCGACCCCCTGACCGCCTTCCGCTTCGAGGCCGGCTATCTCGGGATGGGACACCGGGAGGTCTTTGTCCAGCAGGGCTCGACGGCACGGCCGGAACGGCTGGCGGAGGGTTTCCGGCGGGCGCTGGCGGGGGCGCGACCGGGGCTCCACGTGGTGGCACGAGCCAAGGACGGGGAGAGCAAAGACGGGGAGAGCACCGAGGCGGCCCAGGAGGCGGCGCTGGAGGCGCGGGCGCATCCGGTCTTCCGCTACGACCCGGAGGCGGGAGCGTCCTGGGCGCGGCGGTTGGACTTCGCCGGCAACCCGGCACCGGAGGACGACTGGCCGGCGGCGGAGCTGCCCTGCCGGACCGCGGCGGGGGCCGACGAGGTCCTGAGCCTGGTCTTCACTTTCGCCGACTACGCGCTGCTGGCGCCGGCGCTGGCCGGGCACTTCCGGCTGGTGCCGGACGGGGTGCCGGAAGCCGAGCTGACGCCGCTGGCGGCGGCGGTGACCCGGCCGGTCGACGAGGCGCCGGTCCTGCCCTTCGTGTGGGCGGTGGACGAGGACGGGGGTGAGTGCCACCTGCTGCGGTTGGCGGTCTCGAGGCCGCTGCTCGCCGCCTGCCGCGACCGCCTCGACCTGTGGCGCTCGCTCCAGGAGCTGGCGGGGGTGCGCAGCGAGTACGTCGACGAGGCGGTGGAACGTCTGCAGGGGGAGCTGGAGGCACGCTTCGCCGGCGAGCGCCAGGAGCTGGAGGCCCGCCACGCGGAGGACCTGGAACGGGTGCGCCGGACCGCCGCCGAGGAGGCGGCCAACCGGATGACCGCGGCGCTGCTGGACCTGGACCTGGCGACGGTGGCGGGGCTCGGGGGCGGGGCTCCGGGGGCGGGTAGCGGTGACGGGGCCGCGGGCCTCTCCTTCGCCGGCCAGACCCCGGACCAGGTGGCGGCAAGGCTGTTGGAGATGGTGCGGCCGGAGACGCTGGAGCTGGACGCGGAGGAAGACCCTGAGCCCTCTGCGGAAGGAAGCTCGGCGGTGCAGGAAATGACGCAAGAGTTGATGAAGCTGGTGGAGACGGAAACATGACCTTGGGTGGCCGGGGAAGAACGATAGGGATGAGTGGACGAGCTCGCGAGAGTCGCAAAGTAGGGGCGGAGCTTGTCTCCGCCCGGGTGGGAGGAAGGCTCGGACTGAAAGCCCGCCGCAACCTTCCCCCGCCCGGGGCCAGGCAAGCTGGCCCCCTACGTACCTGGGCGCAGAAGCGGGGATCGAAGGAAGACTTGGCGCAGACAGGAGCCTCATCATGACTGTCATCGAAACCCAGCAGACGACCCCCACCGACGTCCGGTTCCCGGGCGTACCGGAGGCCCTCGACGGCACCGGCGCCGTGGTGGCCATGGAGACCGCCGCCGGCGAGGCCGCCGGGGCTTACCCCATCACTCCCTCGACCCAGATGGGCGAGGGCTGGGCGCTGGCCGCCGCGCGTGGCGACCTCAACGTCAACGGCCGCCGGCTGCTCTTCTTCGAGCCCGAGGGCGAGCACGCCGCCGCGGCGGTGACCGCGGGCATGGCGATGGTGGGTCTGCGCTCCGCCAACTTCTCCTCCGGTCAGGGCATCGCCTACATGCACGAGTCGCTGTACGCGGCGGTGGGCAAGCGGCTGACCTACGTGCTCAACATGGCCTGCCGGGCGATGACCAAGCACGCCTTGAACGTCCACGCCGGCCACGACGACTACCACGCCATCGACGACACCGGCTTCTTCCAGATCTTTGCCAAGGATGCCCAGGAAGCGGCGGATCTCAACCTCATCGCCCACCGGGTGGCCGAGCTGTCGCTGACCCCCGGCGTGTGCGCCCAGGACGGCTTTCTCACCAGCCACGTGCTCGAGTCCGTGCGGGTGCCGGAGCGCGAGCTGGTGCGCACCTATCTCGGCGACCCCGCCGATCTCATCGAGTCGCCGACCCCGGCCCAACGGATGGTCTACGGCGACCGGCGGCGACGGATCCCGGAGATCTTCGACCTCGACCACCCGACCATGGTGGGCGTGGTGCAGAACCAGGACAGCTACGCCCAGGGCGTCGCCTCGCAGCGGCCCTTCTTCTTCGACCACGTGGCGGAGCTGACCGACCGCGCGATGCGCGAGTACGCGGCGCTCACCGGCCGGCGCTACCAGCGGGTCTCGGGCTACCGCACCGACGACGCGGAGGTGGTGATCCTCGGCCAGGGCTCGGTGGTGGGCAACGCCGAGGCGGTGGCGGACTATCTGCGGGAGTCCCGCGGGCTGAAGATCGGGGTGGTCAATCTGACCATGTTCCGGCCCTTCCCGGCGGATCTGCTGGCGCGCGTGCTGGCGGGCAAGAAGGCGGTGCTGGTGCTCGAACGGGTCGACCAGCCGCTGGCGGTGGACGCGCCGGTGCTGCGCGAAACCCGGGCGGCGATGGCCCAGGCGATGGAGAACGGCCGGCGGGTCGCACGAGGTGCCGACACCGAGGGCGCAGGGACCGAGGGCGCCGAGACCGAGCTGCCGCATCCGGGGCTGCCGGCGCTGACGCCCGACGAGGTACCGGACTTCTACTCCGGCTGCTTTGGTCTGGGTAGCCGCGACCTCCAGCCCGCCGACCTGCTGGCGGCGGTGGACAACGTGCTGCCGGAGGGCGCCGGACGGCGTTTCGTCTATCTGGGGGTCGACTTCGTGCGCGATGCCGAGCGGGTGCCCGAGCGGCTGCGCGACTGGCAGACGCGGATCCTCGAGGCGTATCCCAAGGTGCGCGAGCTGTCGCTGCCGCCGGCCGAGAATGTCGACCTGCTGCCCGAGGGCTCGGTGGCGGTGCGCATCCACTCGGTGGGTGGGTGGGGCGCCATCACCATGGGCAAGAACCTGACCCTCACGCTCTTCGATCTGCTCGGGATGCAGGTCAAGTCCAACCCCAAATACGGGTCGGAGAAAAAGGGTCAGCCGACCACCTTCTACAGCGTCTTCGCCCACGAGCCGATCCGGGTCAACTGCGAGCTCAAGCACGTCGACGTGGTGCTGTCGCCGGATCCCAACGTCTTTCGCCACTCGAACCCGCTGGCTGGGTTGTCCGAGAGCGGCACCTTCGTCATCCAGTCGTCGCTGCCGGCGGAGGAGCTGTGGGCGAGCCTGCCCGCGTGGGCGCAGCGCACGGTCCGCGAGCGCAATCTCCGGGTCTTCCACCTGGATGCCTTCCGCATCGCCCGCGACGAGACCGACGTGGCGGACCTCCAGTTTCGCATGCAGGGCAACGCCTTCCAGGGCGCCTTCTTCAAGACCTCCGGGCTGATGGAGCGCGAGGGGCTGGCGGAGGCGGAGCTGTTCGAGGCCATCCGCAAGCAGCTCGAAAAGAAGTTCGGTCACCGGGGCCGGACGGTGGTGGACGACAACTACCGGGTGATCCGCCGCGGCTTCGACGAGGTGGCGGAGCTGGCCTGGCACGAGCTACCGGTGCACAAGGACGCCGACGCCGCCCAGGCGCCGCTCGAGGCCCCGTGGTACCTGGGGGAGCGCGAGCGGGCGAGCGAGCTGACCGACAGCGTTGGCACCCTGACCGGGGGCTCGCTGAGCGCGGTGGCCGACCCCCACCGGTTCATGGACCAGGTGTGCGCCCTCTACAAGCAGGGCGACGACCCGATCGCCGACCCCTTCTCGGCGCTGTCGGCGATCCCCGCCGCCACCGGCATCTTCCGCGACATGACCGACATCCGCTTCGAGGTGCCGGACTTCCTCGCCGACCGCTGCACCGGCTGCGGTCAGTGCTGGACCCAATGCCCCGACGCCGCCATTCCCGGCTTGGTGGTGGAAGTCGAGAAGGTGCTGCGCGGCGCGGCGTCGGATTCCCTCGGCTTCGGGGTTGCGGGCAACGGATCCGGCAACGGCTCCAACGGCGCCAACGGCGCCACGGCGGGACCCGGCACAGGACCCGGCACAGGACCCAGCCCGGCGATGGATCGCCTGCTGCCGGAGGTGGCAGACGTCTGCCGTGAGCTGCTGCGCGACGAGGACGCCTACCGCGGCTTCGCGCCGGTGTTTCGTCGTGCGTGGGACCGGGTGGCGACGGAGCGACTGGCCGACACCGACGAGGCCGAGCGCGAGGCGTTGGAGACCGAGGCGGAGGCCGTCACAGCACGACTCGCCGACTATCCGCTGGCCCGCACCGCGCCCTTCTTCACCGTGCCCGAGAGACGCCAGGAAGGCACCGGCGGGCTGCTCGCGGTGACCATCAATCCCTATGCTTGCAAGGGCTGCAACCTGTGCGTCGAGGTCTGTCCCGACGACGCGCTGGCGTCGATTCCACAGACCGACTCGGTGGTCGAGCGCCTGCGCCGCAACTGGAAGCGCTGGGAGCACTTGCCGGACACCCCGGACCGCTTCCTCCAGGTCAGCGATCTCGACGAAGGCGTCGGGGTGCTCCACACCCTGCTGCTCAAGAAGGACCATTACCACTCGATGGTGGGCGGTGACGGCTCGTGCATGGGCTGCGGTGAGAAGACCGGCGTCCACCTGATCGTGGCCACCATCGAGGCGGCGATCCGGCCGCGGGTGGTGGACTTCGTCACCAAGCTCGAAGACCTGGTCCAGCGGCTCGAGTCCAAGGCCGGCGGGCTGGTGGTGCACGCGGCGGATCTCGACACCGAGACCCCGGAGGCTGCAGCGAGCTCCGGGGCCGAGACCGACACCGTCCACCTGGACGTCGAGGTGCGCGGCGAGGACCGCAGCCGGTTGCAGCGCATCTCGAAGACCGTCAAGACCCTGCGCGACCTCCACTGGCGCTATCTGGCGGGCCCCTCGGGGCGCGGCCGGGCGGCACTGGGGATCGCCAACTCCACCGGTTGCTCGTCGGTGTGGGGCAGCACCTACCCGTACAACCCCTACCCCTATCCGTGGACCAACCATCTGTTCCAGGACGCGCCGTCGATCGCCATCGGTCTGTTCGAGGGCATCCTGCGCAAGATGGCGGACGGCTTCGCCGCCGTGCGTCGGGCGGAGCTGGAGCTGGCGGACGAGTACGACGCGGCGATCTGGGATCCGTTCTTCGAGGCCTTCGACTACCGGCACTTCACCGACGACGAGTTCCGGCTGTGCCCGCCGATGCTGGTGCTGGGCGGCGACGGGGCGATGCTCGACATCGGTTTCCAGAACGTCTCCCGGCTGCTGGCCTCGGGCAAGCCCCTGCGGGTGGTGGTGCTCGACACCCAGGTCTACTCCAACACCGGCGGTCAGGCGTGCACCAGCGGCTTCAAGGGGCAGGTTTCCGACATGGCCGCCTACGGCGCCGCCCGCCACGGCAAGGAGGAGAACCGCAAGGAGCTGAGCCTGATCGCCATGGCCCATCGCAGCGCCTATGTCTTGCAGACGTCGCAGGCGCTGCCGTCGCACCTGGTGGGCGGCGTGCTGCGCGGGCTGGGCTTCCGCGGGCCGGCGATCTTCAACATCTACACGCCGTGTCAGGCGGAGCACGGGCTGCCGGACTCGGCCTCGGCCCGCCACGCCAAGCTGGCGCTGGAGAGCCGGGCCTTCCCCTACCTGGTCTACGACCCGTCGGCGGGGGACACCTTCGCCGGCCGGCTGGATCTCGAAGGCAACCCGGCGGTGGCCGACGACTGGCCCACCTACGAGCTGACCCACCTGGACGAAGAAGGCGAGGAGCGCACCCTCGAGCTGCCGCTGACCATCGCCGACTGGGCCGCCACCGAGCCGCGCTTTGGGCAGCACTTCCACACCGTACCGCGCTCGCGCTGGAGCGAGGACATGGTGCCGTTCCACGAGTTTCTCCAGCTCTCCCGCGAGGAGCGTCACGGCAAGACGCCGTACATCCATGGGTTGGACGGCGAGCGGCGGCTGATCCGCCAGTCGGCGTCGGCGGAGATGGTGGAGCTGGCCGAGGACCGGCTGGATCTGTGGGACGAGCTGCGCGAGCTGGCCGGGGTGAAGGTGCCCGAGCGGGTGCAGCAGGGGCTGCGCAAGCCCATCGAGCGGGAGTACGAGGCCCGTCTCACCGCGCTCACCGAGGAGTACGAGGGCAAGATCGCGGAGCTCAAGAGCAAGTACCCCGAAGTCATCGTGCGCCGCATCGCCGAGGCCCTGGTGCAGGGAGGAGCCCCGGGCGGGGTTGCTATGCCACCGAGTGCCCCGGCCGCCCCAGAGGCCCCAGAGGCCCGAGAGGCCCAGCCTATTCAGGAGCTCGCCGTCCATCCGGCTCCGGAGGCCCCAGCTTCAGAACAACCCCCCCCGGAGGCTGCTAGCGCAGAAGCTGCTGCCGTTGCAGAAGTCACCGCGGCAGAAGCCGAGACGGCAGACGAAGACACCGCCGTCATCGAGCCCTGGATCGACACCGAGCTGTGCACCACGTGCAACGAGTGCACCCAGATGAATCCCAAGATGTTCGTCTACAACGACAACAAGCAGGCGTACATCGCGGATCCCCGGGCCGGGACCTTCCAGGAGCTGGTCAAGGCGGCGGAGAAGTGCTCGGCGCGGATCATTCACCCGGGAACCCCGCTGGATCCCGACGAGCCCGATCTGGAGAAGTGGATCGCGCGGGCGGAGCCGTTTCAGTGACCGAGATCCTCACCGCCTCCGCCATCATGGCCTCGCTGGGGCTCGTCTTTGGCACCCTGCTGGCCGTGGCCTACCGCTTTCTCAAGGTGGAGGAGGATCCGCGGATCGAGACCGTGGAGGAGATGCTCCCGGGCTCCAACTGCGGCGCCTGTGGCGAGCCCGGTTGCCGGGCGCTGGCCGAGAAGATCGTCGGCGGCGTCGTCCTGCCCGGCAAATGCTCGGTGTCGAGCTCCTCGGGGTTGGAGCGCATCGCTGATTTCTTGGGGGTCGACCCGGGCGAGCAGGAGAAGCTGGTCGCCCGGCTCCACTGCGCCGGTGGCCGCGGACGGGCGCTGCAGGTGGCCAAGTACGAGGGCCACGAGTCCTGCCGCGGCGCCCACCTGGTGGCCGGCGGTGGGCTGGAGTGCACCTGGGGCTGTCTCGGGCTCGGCGACTGCGAGGTGGCGTGCACCTTCGACGCCATCGAGATGAATTTTCTCGATCTGCCGCGGGTGGACGTCGATCTGTGCACCGCCTGCGGCGACTGCGTGGACGCCTGTCCACGCGATCTGTTCACCCTCCAGCCGGTGACCCACAACCTGGTGGTGCAGTGCAAGGCGCCGCTGGAGGCGGAGGAGGCACGGCGGGTGTGCCGGGTGGTGTGCGACGCCTGCGGCCGTTGTGCGATGGATGCGCCCTCGGGGCTGATCACCATGATCGGCAACCTGCCGGTGGTGGATTACGCGGGCGGCGGACCGGCGACTCCGGCGGCGACGTTGCGTTGCCCGACCGGTGCCATCCAGTGGATCGAGCGCCAGCAATTCACCGAGCTCGAGGGCGGCGACCCCGCGGTGGGGACTCGCCGGGGGGAGGAGGGTCTCCATGCCTGATCGACCGAATCTTCTGCGGGGACAGGGTCTGCGCCGTCTGCTGCGGCGGTTGGTGGGGCCCCGGCCGGGCTCCGGCGCAGCCGAGGTGGATCCCGGGCCGGCGGCGGTGGCCGACGGCGAGCACGCGGTGGCGATCACCGAGGCGTGGATCGCCGACGCCGCAGCGCTGAGCCCGGGCGCGCGCCAGCGGGCGGCGGGCCGGGCCTTTGTCCACGAGGCGGAGCACGAGGGGACGAATCTGCTGGGACGGCCGCTGACGGCGGTGCCCGCGGCCAGCCCCCGGGGAGCCCTGGCGGCGGCGATGGGGCTGGCGGAGGCGGGCCGGCGGGCGACGGTCTTTCTGACCGGCGACGAGCTGGCGGGGAGCGGCGATCTGTTGACGCGGGCGGTAGAGCGCCGGCTGCCGTTGGTGATTCATCTCTTCACCGACACGTCCGACTCCCCGGCGCACGAGGCGGCCAACACCGGCGCCGGGGTGCTGGTGGCCGGCTCGGTGCAGGAGGCGGTGGACCTGACCCTGGTCGCCCGTCGGGTGGCGGAGGAGGGGCTGCGGCCGATGGTGGTGGTGCAGGACGGACTGCAAGGCGGAGGCACCGCGGCCTCGCTCCAGGAGGTCCATCTCGCGACGCCGGACACCGTCAAGCGATTTCTCGGCGATCCCGCCGACACCGTGCACCCGGCGACGCCCGCCCAGGAGGTGCTCTTTGGCCGTCACCGGCCGCGTCTGTTCGCCGGTCACGATCCGGAGCACCCGCGGCTTGCGGGCGCGCCCTCGGAGCCCGCGGTGGTGACCCGGGCCGCGGCGGCTCGGGCTCTCTACCTGGACGCCGGTCTTTCCGGTCTGCTGGACGACGCCTTCACGCGTCTGACCGCTCTCACCGGTCGGACCCTGGTGGCCCTGACAAGCCAAGAGGGTCGGAAGAAGCCCGTTCGCGTGCTGGTGGCGATGGGCTCGGTGCGCGAGACCGCCGAGGCCGTGGCCGAGCAGTTGGAGAAACAGCGGCTGGGTAAAGGAGGGCTGGGTAAAGAAGGAATGCGGGTGGTGGTGGGGGTCCGTGCCCTGGCACCGTTCCCGGCGGTGGGGTTGCGCGAGGCTCTGGACGGGGTGAGGGAGGTGGTGGTGCTCGAGCGCTCGCTGCCGGCCCACGGCGAGTCCGGCGGCGCTCTGTTCCGGGCAGTGTCCAAGGCGATCTCCGAGGCGATTCCCAAAGCCGCATCTCCGGTGCGGGTCGTCTCCTTGCTCTACGGCCTCGGCGGTGGGCCGCCGACCGGTCGTGACCTGAGGGCGGCGCTCGGCGAGCCCTTGCCGGAAGCGTCGGCTGACCGTCCCTCGCCCCTGTGGCTCGGGCTCGATCCGGCCCCCGATCTGGCCGCCGAGCCCAAGCGCCAGGCGGTGCGCGACGCGCTGCGCCGCGAGTACCCGGAGGTAGCGCAGCGAGGGCTGGTCGGCCGCGAGCCGGCACCGGATCTGCGCCCCTCCGGTGCGGTGACGGTGGCGGTGAGGGTCGAGCTTCTCCTGGAGGAGATGATGGCGATCTTGCACCGGGCGGTAGGAGGCTACGTGCGGGGTCAGAAGGACCTGGTGACGTGGTCACCGCAGCCCCTGTGCGATCCCGGGGCCGACGCGCTGGTGGACGTGCGGCTGCACGGCGCCGGGGAGATCCGGGTAAGGGGATCTGAGGACGGCGACGGCAAGCTCTTCGATGTGCCTGGAACGTCTGGGACCTCCGGGGAGCTGCTTCGGGAGCGTCAGCTCGGTGCCCTGCTCGGAGTCCTCGAGCAGACCGGCCGGCTGACCGGCGCCCATCGCAAGCTGCTCGACGCCCGCAAGGCGCTGCTGAAGGAGGAGGGCGAGGGCGCGAACGGGGAAGGCGTCGCTGCGAGCGCCCGGCTGGAGGCCTTCACCGCCGGTCTCGGCGGCGTCGCCGAGCGATCCGAAAGCGGCGACGTGAGGGGCGACGTGAGGGGCGACGAGAGGGATGTGGCAGACGATGGGGCGAGCCTGCCCCGGCCCGTCCTTCCCCTGGACGCGAGGCCGGGAGATGCTCCGCTCGACCAGCTCCCGCGCTTCTGGGACCAGGTGGGCTCGCTGGCCCGGCGGGGGCAGAGCGGGCGCGCGCTGCCGGATCCGGTGCTCGGGCTGGGCACGCTACCGGCGGGCTCCGCCGTCTTCCGCTCCTTTGCGGCCTCCCACCGGGACACCCTGCCGGTCTTCGACCCCGCCCCCTGCACCGGATGCGGCGACTGCTGGAGCTCCTGTCCGCACGGCGCGCTCGAGCCGGCGGTGGTGGGCGTCGACGCGCTGATCGATACCGGCATGGCCCGGGCGTCGGCCGCGGGCCATGCCGTCGACGTGCTGCGCGGCATCCGCTCGCGCTGGGTGACGATGCTGGAAAAGGAGTTGGGCAAGGAGCTGACGGGCACCCAAGGGGGAGCCGTGGGACCGCTGCTGGAGCGCTCCTTCGAGACCGCCACCGCCAAGATGCCGTTGTCGGAAGACCGCCGGGCGTCGCTCGGCGACGCCTTCCGGGCGGTGCGGGACGAGCTGGGCTCGCTGCCCGTGGCCCGTACCGAGCCCTTCCCCGACCGTGCCCTCACCATCGCGATCGATCCGGACGCCTGCCGCGCCTGCGGTCTGTGCATCGCCGTGTGCGAGCCGGAGGCCCTCACCGCCCATGCGGGAGACGGCTGGGCCGAGGAGGCCCGCGAGCGGCTGGCCCTGACCGCCGCCCTGCCGGCGCCGACCGCCGAAACCGTCGAGCTCGCCCGCAACCATCCCGACGTGGGACTCCTCGCCGGTGCAATGCTCGACCGTGACGCCCGCCGGGTGATGGGCGGCGGCGAGGGGGCGGAGCCGGGCTCCGGCACCGCGCTGGCGGTGCGACGAGCGCTGGCGACAGCGGCGTGGCACTTGGCCCCCCGGCGACGTGCGCGACTGGAGCGCCTCGACGAGCTGCGTCAACGGCTGGCGGCGGCGGTCCACGACGAGCTGGCGGGGGCGATCCCCGAGCGCGACCTCGACGCCCTGGCCCGGGGTCTGGAGAAGCTGGCGCGGCCGGAAGCGGATCTGGGCGAGATCACCGAGCGGGTGGAGACCGCCTTCGACAGCGAGCGCGTGGACGTGGTGCGGCTCCGCCGGCTGGTGCAGGTCGCACGCGAAGTGGCGGATCTCGAGCGCCGGGTGCGCGTCAGCGCGCCGTTCGGCGTGGTGCTGGGGCCGGGGGCCGAGACCCTGGCCGGCTACCCGTGGAACCCTTTCACCGTTCCGGTCACCGTCGACCCGACGGGCGAGACCGCGGAGGTGGCCCGGGGGATCGCCGCCGGCCGGCTCCAGGAGCTCCTCGACGAGGCCCTCCTGGTGCGCCGTGCCGAGCGCGAGCTCGACCGACCGCAGGAGGCCGCCCGCGGCGAGGCTCTCGAGCTTCGCCTGGCCGACCTCAGCGACGACGAGCGCCGGACCTGTCCGCCGGTGTGGGTGGTGGCGGAGGAGGCCGAGCTCACGACCCGTGGTCTCGCCGGCTTGGTGGATCTGCTGGATTCCGATCTCCCTGTGGCCCTCCTGCTGCTGTCCGGTGACGAGGCCCGGCTTTCGGACCAGCGTTCGCTCCTCTCCAGGCTCCATCCCACGGCCGCCCGTACCTCGCTCGTCGCTCCGGAGCATTTCGAAGCCGCGGTGGCGGCCGCCGTGGACGCCAACGGCCCGGCCCTGGTGCGCATCCACGCTCCGAGCCCCTCCGCCGGCTCCTTTGCGCCCGAAGACCTGCTGGCCCGCGCTGGGAAGGCGGTCGAGTCCGGCGACTTCGTCCTCTACCCGAGCTGTTTGGAGGAGCGAAGCACCGAGGATGAAGTGTCCGACAGCGGTGCCATGGAAACCGAAGGCCAAGAACAAGAAGTAGTCCGGCAGCGGCAGATGGAATCGCTGCGTGCCGACTACGAGACCCGTCTGGCGAGGGCGCGGGCGGAGATCGAGCGCGAGCTGCGGTTGGAGACCGCCCGCCGGGTGCGAGCCCGGCTTCTGGAGGCGTCGCTGCGGGGGGGATCGTCCGAGGAGCCCACCCCGGGGCCGGCCCGAGATCCTTCGTCGGATTCGGTGAGCCGCGGGGAGGTGTCGTGAGCCAGGTCGTCGCCGCCAGCTTTCGCCACGGCATCCACCCCGCCGAGCACAAGGAGGCCACCGAGCACCTCCCGATCGAGCGGATGCCCTTTGTCGACACCTACGTTCTGCCCCTGTCGCAGCACATCGGGGCACCCTGCAAGCCGGTGGTGAAGGCCGGTGATCGGGTGCGCCGCGGCCAGGTGGTGGCCGAGCCCGGCGGCTTCGTTTCCACCACCCTCCACAGCCCGGTCACCGGCCGGGTGAAGGACATCGGCCCGCGCCACCATCCCAACGGCAACGCCCTGCAGCCGGCGCTGGAGATCGAGGCCGATCCCTTCTCCGACCAGCGCTTCGAAGAACGCCCACCCCTCGACTGGCGGGCGCTGTCCGACGAGAGCTTCGTCCTCCACTTGCAGCGGGCCGGGTTGGTGGGCATGGGCGGCGCGGCGTTTCCCACCCATGTCAAGTACAAGGTACCCGAGGGCAAGACCATCCGCACCTTCGTGGTCAACGGCTGCGAGTGCGAGCCCTTTCTGACCACCGACCATCGGCTGATGGTCGAGCGGCCCGAGGCCGTGCTGCGCGGCATCGAGATCGCCGCCACCCGTCTGGGCGCCGAAGAGACCGTGATCGGCGTCGAGCTCAACAAGCCCGAGTCCATCGCCGCCCTCGAGCGCGAGGTCGAGAGACGCGACGGCCACGCCGGGCCGCCGGTGCGGGTGGCGCCGCTCCGGGTCAAGTACCCCCAAGGCGCGGAGAAGATGCTCATCGAGGCGCTGTTCGGCACCGAGGTGCCGTCCGGCAAGCTGCCCCTGGACATCGGCATCCTGGTCAACAACGTGGCGACCATGGCGTCGATGGCGGACTACTTCGACACCGGCCGTCCGCTCATCGAGCGGGTGATCACCGTCGCCGGTCCCGGGATCCCGCGGCCCGCCAACCTGCTGGTGCCGGTGGGCACGCCGATCCGGTCGGTGGTGGACCACTGCGGCGGTCTCGACGGCGACACCCGCGAGCTGGTCATGGGTGGGCCGATGATGGGCATGCCCCTGGCCTCGCTCGACGTGCCGGTGTTGAAAGGCACCTCCGGCCTGCTGGCCTTTACCGAGGGCGAGGCGGACCTCGCCAACGAGTACACCTGCATCCGCTGCGGCCGCTGCGTCGAGGCGTGCCCGCAGTTCCTCAACCCGTCGCGGCTGGCCCGGCTGGCCCGCGCCGGCCGTTGGGAGGAGGTCGAGCGCTTCTACGCCGACGACTGCGTCGAGTGCGGCTCGTGCACCTTCGCCTGTCCGTCGGGAATCCCCATCGTCCAGCTCATCCGGGTCGCCAAATCACGGATCCGCGAGCAGCGGGCGAAGGAGAAGCAGGGGAAGTGAGCATGAGCGAGCCCACCGGAACCGCACGGACCGAGCCCCGGCTCATCGTCCACGCCGCGCCCTTTCTGCGCCAGGGGGTGACCACCCCCGGGCTGATGGGCGACGTGCTGCTGGCGCTGGTGCCGGTGCTGGCCTTTTCGGTGTGGAATTTTGGCCTGCCGGCGCTGGCGGTGGTGGCCTCGGCCACGCTGGGGGCCGCGGGCACCGAATGGCTGGCGGGGCGTGGCGCGCGGCGCCGGGGAGCCGGCAACACCCTGGCGGACCTCGGCACCTTGGGCGACAGGAGCGCCTGGCTCACCGGAGTCCTCCTGGGGCTCACCCTGCCCCCCGGCTTGCCGCTGTGGATGGCCTTTCTCGGCGGGGTCGCAGCCATCGGGCTGGGCAAGCTCATCTGGGGCGGTCTGGGCGACAACCTGTTCAATCCGGCGCTGGTGGGGCGGGCGTTTCTCCAGGCCGCCTTTCCCATCGCCATCACCACCTGGGTGGCACCCGGGGGCCGCTGGAGCCTGCTTCCGGGCCAGCTCGCCTGGCCCCTCATGAGCCCGAAGCTCGCAGCCGCCAGCGCGGCCGCGGCCGACGTGGTGACCACGGCGACACCGCTCAACCAGATGAAGTTCGCCGGCCAGGAGGCCCCTCTCGGAGACCTCTTCCTGGGCGGCATCGCGGGCTCGGCAGGGGAGACCAGCGCGCTGGTGATCCTCGCCGCGGGTCTTTTTCTGGCCGCCCGCCGCGCCTTCGACTGGCGGATTCCGGTCTCGATCCTCGCTACCGTGGCGGCCTTCGCCGGGGTGCTCCACCTGGTCGCGCCGGAGCGCTTTGCCTCCCCCGGATTCATGTTGCTTTCGGGCGGTCTGCTCTTTGGCGCGGTCTTCATGGCCACCGACCCGGTGACCTCGCCGCTGGCCCCCCGTGGAGCGTGGATCTTTGGCTTTGGCGTCGGCTTTCTGGTGGTGCTGATCCGGGTCTGGGGCGGGCTGCCGGAGGGTGTGATGTACGCGATTCTGCTGATGAACGCGGCGACCCCCCTGATCGAGCGGGTGACCCAGCCCCGGGCCTTTGGTCACGCGCGCCGGAAGCCCGCGTGAAGGGGAGGGATTTCTCGCGATGAAGCTGCCCGAGACACCCCGTCTGATCCTGACCCTGACCGTGGCGGGTCTGCTCTCCGGTCTCGCCATCGTCGGCGCGTACCAGGCGACCCAGCCGCGGATCCGGGCCAACAACGCGCGGGCATTGCGCCAGGCGGTGCTCGAAGTGGTGCCCGGGGCCGAGACCCTCCAGCCGTTGGTGTGGCGGGACGGCGCGCTGCAGGCGCCCGGCACCGCCGGCAGTACCGCCGGCAATGGTGGGGCCGGGAGAGCCGCGGACCGGTCCGGCGATCTACCCACCGTCTACGGCGCCTACACCGCCGCGGGGGGCTTTGTCGGCTACGCCATCCCGGCGGCCGGTGCCGGCTTCCAGGACACCATCCGGTTGATCTACGGTTACCAGCCGGAGACGGAGCGCATCGTCGGCCTGCAGATCCTCGAGAGCCGTGAGACCCCGGGGCTGGGCGACCGCATCTACAAGGATCCGGACTTCGTCGCCGAGTTCCGCGATCTCGCCGTCAGCCCGCGCATCGAGGCGGTCAAGGGCCACGGCGAGGCACCCCACCAGGTCGACGCCATCACCGGCGCCACCATCTCGTCGAAGGCGGTGATCTCCATCCTCAACGCCGGCAACGACGAGTGGCTGGACCGGCTGCCCGAGGAGGCCCCGGCCTTCCAGCCCTCGACCACCGTCGGGGCCGAAGGGGAGACTCCCAAAGGCGGGCCGGTTCCGGGAGGGAAAAACTGATGGTCGGCCCCGGCGACACCGGCCACGGGGATACCGGCCTGGGAGACACCCCCGGCTCCTACGAGGAATTCGTCAAGGGCCTCTGGCGCGAGAACCCGGTCTTCGTCCAGGTGCTGGGCATGTGTCCGGCGCTGGCGGTGACCAACTCGGCGGTCAACGGACTCGCCATGGGTGGTGCGACGCTCTTCGTGCTCTTCATGTCGTCGCTGCTGATCTCCAGCCTGCGGAGCTTCATCCCCAAGGCGGTGCGCATCTCCACCTACATCCTGGTCATCGCCACCTTTGTCACCGTGGCGGATCTCTCGCTCCAGGCCCTGGCGCCGACGGTCCACCGGGAGCTGGGGGCCTTCATCTCGCTGATCGTGGTCAACTGTCTGATCCTGGGCCGGCAGGAGGCCTTCGCGTCCAAAAACCCGGTGGGCCGGTCGCTGGCCGACGCCGCCGGCATGGGTCTCGGCTTCACCCTGGCGCTGGTGCTGCTGGGCGGCGCCCGCGAGGTGCTGGGCAAGGGCGCCCTGTTCGGGGTGTCGCTCTTCGGCGAGGGCTTCGAGCCCTGGGTGGTGATGATCCTGCCCCCGGGCGGCTTCTTGATGCTGGGGCTCCTGCTGCTGCTCTTCGCCTGGATCGCCGAGAAGCGCGAAAAGCTGTTGGACGAGGCGGAGTCGGAGCCCGACCTCGACAGGGAGGCGGCGTGATGGAGGGCGGCATGACGGACAACCTGGGTCAGCTCTTCTGGATCTTCATCAGCGCCATGGTGGTGAACAACTTCACCCTCTCCTACTTTCTGGGGCTGTGTCCGTTCTTCGGTGTCTCCGGGCGTCTGGTCACCGCCTTCCGGCTCGGGCTGGCCAACATCTTCGTGCTGGTCATCACCTCGCTGTGCGCCTCGTTTCTCAACGCCTTCGTGCTTCCCCACGCACCCTACCTGCGGTTGATCAGCTTTATCGTCGTCATCGCCAGCACGGTCCAGTTCGTCGAGATGCTGATCAAAAAGCTCTTGCCGGGGCTTTTCCGGGCGCTGGGGATCTTCCTGCCGTTGATCACCACCAACTGCGCGATCTTGGCGCTGGCGCTGTTCCAAACCAGCCGCGCCTACGGGGTGATCGAGGGGTTGGTCTTTGCCCTCGGCGCCGGTGCCGGTCTGACCCTGGCGCTGGTGCTGATGGCCGGGCTGCGCGAGGAGGCGGAGCTGTCGAGCGTCCCCGCCCTGCTGCGCGGCACCGCCATGAATCTGCTCATCGCCGGAATTCTCTCGCTCGCGTTCATGGGCTTCGCCGGGCTGTTCAGCACGGCGGGGTAGAGGGGAGATTCTCATGACCAGCTCGCTGCTTGCGATCCTCGGCTTGGCGCTCCTGGCGGGCGCCTGGGGCGTGGTGCAGCAGCTCGTCGCCCACCGGGATCCGGAGCAGCCCGGAGTCGAGGGGAGCTGTCACGGCTGTCGCGGGGGGTGTCCTCGCGGCGTGTGCCGGAAGGAGTTTCAGGAGCGCTCGGTGTGAAATCCCCCCTCGGTCCCCCCCTTTTTCAAAGGGGGGAAAGAAAAAGGGGGAGTTGGAGGGGGATTTGTCAGACCGGGTGGTCGGAAGCGGAGGATCTCGTCGGTGCCGAAATTGGCGACTTACGGCGTTGGATCGCCGTTTGGTCGCCACAAAGCTCTTCGAACCGCGTTCCCTCGCTCTTCAAACGACCAAACGCCTGAAGAACGACGTATTACCGCCTTGTTTACGATCTTCGTGTCCCTTCTCGGCTTCCGCACCCTGGGGCGTCGGGCGCTCGGCTCGGTGCATCTGCCGTCGCAGATCGAGGAGGCCTTTGCCCGCACCGGCCGGCTGACCGTCAGCCTTCTGCCCGGCGAGGCGGATTACCACCTGGCGGTCCGTCTCGACAGCGTGCGCCTGCTGTACGTGGGCTGAGCCGAGCTCGGCGCACCCTCCTGATAGCGTTCCCGGGTGCGCAAGCTCTCAGTTCTCCCCGTGCTGGCGGCGCTGGCGATCCTTGTGCTCATCGCCCTGGGAATCTGGCGGGGGCTCGGGCACGAGGCCGGGTCCCCGGAGGGGCCCTCCGAGGCGATTCCCGGCATGGACGCTCCCCGGGGCGACACGACCGGCTCCCTTGCCGACACTTCGTCCGACCCCTTCTACGGCACCTTCGAGACAGAGGTGATGGCCACCACCGTCCGCGTTCTCGCAGGTACCCGGAGCGACGCCGAGGCGGTGTTCCACATCTTCCACCAGGCCGACGGCCGTCTGAGCGAGTGGAAGGACAGCTCCCCTCTGTCCGCGGTCAACCGGGCCGCAGGCGGTGCGCCGGTGCCGGTACCCGACGACCTGCGAGCGGTGCTCCACCGCGCGGTGGAGATCGTCCGTCTCAGCGACGGGGCGTTCGACCCCACCTGGGCGGCGTTGTGGGGCTTGTGGGACTTCCGGGCGGCGGAGCCCCGGGTCCCGGACGCCGACGAGATCGCCCGCCGCGTGGCCCACGTCGACTGGACCCGGCTGGAGATCGACGACGAGGCCGGAACGGTGCGCCTCGCCGATCCGGGCATGGTGCTGGGGCTCGGCGGCATCGCCAAGGGTTGGGCGCTCGACCGCGCCGCGGACGAGCTGCGGCGCCGGGCCGTCGATTCGTTTCTGATCCTCGCCGGCGGTCAGGTGATGACCGGCGGGGAGCGCCGCACCGCCGGGGGCTCCCGGCCGTGGACGGTGGGGATTCGCGACCCCCGCGGCGGCCCGGAGGACTTCTTTGCCCGAGTCGAGGTAGTCGACGCGTCGCTCTCGACCAGCGGCGACTACGAGAGCTACTTCGAGCTCGGGGGCAAGCGCTACCACCACATCCTCGATCCGCGCACCGGATGGCCCTCGCGGGGCTTGCGCAGCGCGACGGTGATTTCCCCCGACGCCACCCTCGCCGACGGCCTTTCCACGGCGTTGATGGTGATGGACCTGGAGCGCGGCCGAGCGCTGGTCGAGGAGCTGCCGCAGGTGGAAGCGGTGTGGGTGGACGACCGGGGCGAGGTCTTTGTCAGCTCGGGGATGACGGGGCGGTTGGAGATGTTGCATCCTCCCCGCCGTTGACGAAGGCTCCCGTGATGCGCCCCCGCTCCGCCCCCTTGGGGGCGGCATGACGTAGCCGGGGCTTCGAGCCCCTGGCGGGCTGTCGTATCACCGTCCTCTTTCGCGTAGACCGACACGAAGGAGGCTCACAATGCGAACGACTCTCGGCGACACCCTCGCACGCAAGCTCATGCCCTGGTCCTGCGCTCCGCTGCTGCTCGTGCTCCTGGGGCTTGCCATCCTCCCGAGCCCGTCGCTGGCGCAGGACACCGGCGTCGACACCACCGACGCCTCCGGAGACGACGGCTACGCTCGGCGGGTCACCTGGATCCAGTGGGACAGCGGCTTCCGCGGCACCGACCTTCGCGTCGGGGACCGGATCGTCGGTGCCCGGGGCCGGCGCTATACCGAGCGCGAGGCCGGCTACCACATGGGAGTCGGCGATGCCTCCGAGAGCCGTTTCTGGAGCGAGGCCGGGATCGGAGAGGAGGGAGACACCGCGTCGCTGCTCGTCGAGCGCGACGGAGAGCCGGTCGAGATCATCGGCAAATTCGCTCCCCGTGGTCTGGTCCGGGGCGAGGACGGCAAGCGACGCTTTGGTGCCATCGGTCCGGTCACCTCCGACAAGGACGGCTTCACCTACGACTGGCAATCCTGGTACCGGAGCTTCGAGAGCGAGGGCGCCTACATCCTCGCCGGTTGGGATGCCATCGCCGGCTACGACAGCCGGCGCTATCTCGCCCAGGTCCGCGAGTGGGAGCCCCGACTCCAGATCTTGCGGGACACCTATCCGGGACCGTTCGCCGACGCCGTCGAGGAGGACTGGCAGGCGATGCTCCAGGCCACCGAGGGCGAGGTCCGGGAGATCTCCGACGCCGACCTCGAGTACCGCAAGCTGGGAGAGCTGCGCGCGGCCCAGGTGAGCCAGGCAGCGGATGCGGCGCGTGAGGCGTTTCTCCAGGAGATCGGCGAGGCGCTGCTCGCGGCGCCCTTTCCGGTGCCGGATCCCCTCGAAGGGGATCTCGGTGCGCTGGAGGGCAAGATCCTCGAGCTCCCCGAGCTGACCTATCGCAGCCTGGTCTACGAAACCCAGCGCTCCTACTACCGGGCGGGCGATCGGTCCAAGGGCTCCTACGTTCTCGACCGGCACGATCCGGTCCTGCATCTCTACTTCGCGGCCAAGGACCGCTACATCGAGAAGGTCGACCCCTACCTCGACGACGTGGCGATCACCTTCTACGGCCGGGTGCAGGAGATGCCCGCCCTGGTCACCGATCTGAAGCGCAACGAAACCTTCGTGGCGCTGCGGGTGACACCGGTGGCGGTGTGGGTCGAAAACGACGATGACCGCGAGCGCCGTTTCTTCGTCGACCTGCGATCTGCCACGGCCGAGCTCGAAGCTCAGGAGGCCGGCCCCGAAGGAGCCGAGACCGACGTCGTGGCCTCTTTCGCCGGAGAGGACGATCTGGTCAGCTTGCCCGCGCCGCAGCTCACCGACGCCTCGGGTCCCGACGAGGTGATGCACGCCTTCGTCGAGCACATCCGCCGGGCCGACTTCGAGGCCTGGAAACGGCTCTTTGGCAACTGGCGCGTGCGGCGCTACTTCGAGGGCGATTCGTCCCACCTGTGGGTAGACACCGACTGGATCACCCTCGGCGTGCGCGACGCCCAGTCGATCTGGGACAAGGCCCGCCACCGGTTGCTCGAAGACGTCTTCGACGTCCGGGTGGCTCGCGTGGAGCCGGTACGCGTGGTCTACGATGCCGCTCTCCAGCCCGGCGAGCCGGGGGAGGGGGAGCCGCGGAAGGTCGAAGAGGCGCGGGTCGTGGTCGATCACGTCGGCCTCTTCGACGGCGAGTACCGCACCTTCGCCCACGGGTCGCTCCATCGCAAGTGGACCCTGCAGCGGCTGGACGACGGTCCGTGGCGCATCGTCGAGGCGCACAATCTGTAAGCGGGATCTCGAAGGGAGAGCCAAGTTCATGACCCCAAGGACCTTGCCAACCACCTTGCAAGCACCTGTCGCCACCCTCGTTGCCTGCCTCGTTCTGGGAACGGTGGTTTCGGTGAGCCCGGCCCGGGCCTCCTACGACTACCGGCTCAAGGAGATCGAGGAGCAGATCGACGCCATGGAGTCCGTAGATCGGGACACCCGGGAAAAGCTCAAGGATTCCTTCGAGGGCTATCTCAAGCTGCGCAACGCGGCCCTGGCCAACACCGTCGCCACCCTGGCGCTCAACGACCGGCCCGAGGCCGCCGACAAGTGGCGCGACAAAGCCCGGGACGGGCAGGAGGACGCCGCCGACTTCGTCCAGCAGATGAGCAAGAATCCGGCGGTGGACCGCGAGTGGCTGGCCGGCTTCGCCCGTCAGGAGGCCCTCTTCTTCACCCACATCCTCGCCTCCAAGGCTCCCGTCTACCGGGACCGCATGGTGATCCAGACCGAGGCTCTGGAGGACGCCATCGACGAGTTCGGTGACAAGTGGCGCGAGATCAAGAACCGCGACGGCGACATGGACGCCAAGCTCGAACGCGCGGCCAAGGAGTACGAGGAGATGTTCATGGAGGCCCTCGAAGAGGCCACCAAGGTCGAGAAGGAGAGCAAGGAGGCCTTCCAGGACTGGCTGGACAAGATCCTCGCCGCCGGTGGCGTGGTCACCAAGGGTGCCTCGGAGGCGGTGCTCAAGAGCCTGCGCTACGGCATCAAGATCCTGCGCTCCCAGCAGGACAAGGTCCAGGAGCGACGGCTGGAGATCCAGGTGCTGCTGAGCCGGGAGGAGCAGGTCTTCGGCATGTTCAAGGAGACCCGCACCATCGTCAAGGAGTTCCTGGAATACAACGACTACCCGGCGATCAAGGATCAGATGGACAACGCCGAGGAGGACCTCAGCGATCTCCCGCCCAAGATGATCACCGACGCCCAGAAGCGCGACGCCGCCGAGTTTGCCGAGGATTGCCTCGACCACCTGGAGAGGGCGTTCAGCGCCGCGGAGGGGAAGTACAAGGACTTCGCCCGGGCCAACGACCGGCTGTTGTTCGGACCCATGGGCGGCCAGTACATCACCGAGCTGCTGGAGGACGACACCTGGAAGAGCTTCTCTGACCGCTGGAAGAGTCAGCGCTCGGACTTCGACGACATCCTCCGCGACCGCTACTTCGCCGCCAGCGAGGACCGGATCCTCGAGATCCCCATGGGCGAGCTGTCGTCCAAGGACGCCCACAAGGTCTACATGGCCCACCGGGACGTGCTGGGGGAGCTGATGCAGGCGTGGAACTGGTGGAAGGACTGGAACAAGAACGAGGATCCCTACTGGATCCTCGAGAGCCGGGAGGAGCAGGAAAGGGTGCTGGGGTCGCTGCGCTGAGGCTACCGGGCTGAGAGCGGGCCGCCTGTCCCCCGGGGTGGTGAACCCAGCGCCCCGGGATGGTAGGCTGCGCCCGGTCATGAACATCTACAAAGTCCTTCCCAGCCTGGCCAAAGAACGTCAGATGAAGATCTGGCACAAGGCCCTGCGCTCCCAATGGTCCGCCGAGGATATTCACTGGGACGCACCCCAGACCCGGCTCACCCAGCGCCACCTCAAGGACCGGCTTGGCAGGATCCTGACACCGATCCTGATGGGCGAGCAGGCGGCGTTGTACTCCGTTTCGAGTTTGATCCCGGTGCTCGGTCACCGCTCCGAGGTGGAAGGCCAGCTCTACCTCACGACCTGGGCGGTGGATGAGGCGCGCCACACCGAGCTGTTCGCCCGCTACTACGGTCGCATCGACCGCGAGCCCATCTCCATCCGGCGCTTCCCCAGCGGTTATCTCTTCCAGAGCCAGATCAACTCGCAGGAGCCCGCGGAATGGCTCGCCGGCGTGCTGGTGTCCGAGGTGCTCGCCACCCTGGTGATGAAGGAGCTCGAGCGGCTCGACCTCGACCCGGTGCTGTCCGAGATCGCCCACGGTATCCTGCGCGACGAGGCCCGCCACCTGGGCTTCAACCACATCTACCTGGAGGATCGCTTCGGCGACGTGTTCCGTGGCGACGCCGAGGAGGCCGAGGCGTTCTCCGTCCACCTCCACGACCGGTTGCAGCAGGTGCTCGATCTGGTCGACCCGATGCTCGACGCGGTGGACAAGGAGCTCGAGGAGATCGGCATCGACCGCCACCAGCTCCACCACGAGCTGTCCGAGGACGCCCGCGACCGGCTCACCAAGTCCATCGAGGCCGGTCGCCGGCTGGCGGAGCGCAACGGCCAGCGGGCCCGCCCGGCGGCCGAGGTGCTGGCCGAGACCCGCCTGCCCTGAAACCCGTCCATCTGAGACCCGACGCTTCCGGACGGACCTTCCCCGAGGGACCCTTGTCAGATCTCAGGCCAGACCCCAGGCCCTTTCCGAAGACGCTCCCCGAAGCCCTGCACCGTGCCGCCATCGCCTTCCCCGACAAGGGGCTGGCGATCTTCGACGGCCGCGGCCGCTCCCACGAGCGGCGGTCCTGGGCCGAGGTACGCGGGATGGCGTGCACCGGCGCCGAACGGCTGGCGGCCCTGGGCGTGGAGCGGGGCGACCGGGTCGTGGTCTGCCTCCCCAGCTCCTGGGAATGGATGGAGTCCTGGCTCGGCGCGCTGCTGCTCGGTGCCTGGCCGGTCGCTCTTGCCCCGGCGGGAGCCCTGGGCTCCTCGGAAGCCCACACCCGGCGGGTCGCCGAGGTGGTCGAGCGGTTGGACGCCCGCTTGCTGGTGACCGGCGCCTCGGTGCTCGACGAGGCCGCGCGGCTGGCGGAGAGCACCGAGCCGGGATCCAGCGGTGAGGGGGCCCCTGGCGAGGGCTCCGGTCGCGAAGCGCTCCGGGAGCTCGCGGCCCGGGGCCAGACTCCCGAACGGCTTGCGGAGATCACGCTCAGGACCGTCAAATTTGCCCGACCCGAGCCGGAGGAGGTCGCCTTTCTCCAGCTCACCAGCGGCTCCACCGGCGTGCCGCGTGCGGTGCAGATCACCCACGCGGCGGCGATGCACAACAACCGTGTCAGCGACGAGGCCATCGGCGCGCCCCATGGCGCGCCCGCCCACACCTGGGCGGATGCCATGGTCGCCTGGCTGCCCCTGAACCACGACATGGGTCTCGTCGGCTGTCTGTTCATGTCGCTGACCCACGGGCTGGATCTGTGGCTGATGAACCCGACCACCTTTCTCGCCCGGCCGGGTCTTTGGCTGGAGCAGATCGCTCGCCGGGGCGTCACCTTCGCTCCGGCACCCAACTTCGGCTACCAGCTCCTCGCCGAGCGCCTGGGAGGCGCCATGGGGCGGCGAGGGTTGCCGGAGGGCCTCGACCTCTCGGGCTTTCGCGCCGCCCTCGTCGGTGCCGAGATGGTGCGGCCGGAGACCGTCGAGGCCTTCGTCGGGCTGACCGAGCCCCACGGCTTCGACCCCCGGGCGATCCGCCCCTGCTACGGATTGGCGGAGGGGACCCTGGCGGTGACCTTCGATTGCCGGGGCGAGGGTTTGCGCACCCGGCCGCGGCCCGCCGGCACGGTGAGCGCCGAGGACCTCGGCGGCCGCGAGGTGGCCTGCGTCGGCGCGCCGGTGGCGGACACCGAGGTGCGCATCCTCGCCCCGGACGGCCGCGAGCTGCCGGAGGGCGAGATCGGCGAGGTCCGGGCCCGGGGCCCCGGCATCTTCACCGGCTACTACAACGATTCGAAGGCCACCGCCGAGGCCCTGGTGGACGGTTGGCTCGCCACCGGCGACCTCGGGTTTCTCCACGGTGGAGAGCTCTACCTCACCGGCCGGCTCAAGGACATCCTGATCCTCCGCGGCCACAACCTGATGCCCCACGAGCTCGAGTGGCTGGCCGAGGGCGTCACCGGCGGCGGCGGGGTGGAGCGGGCCGGGGCCTTTTCCGTCGACGGTGGCCCCGAGGGGGAGCGGCCGGTGCTGGTCGTGGAGACCGGCGTCCGGGCCCCGGATGCGCTCCGGGAGCTCGCCCACGACATCCGCCGCGAGGTGGGCCGCACGCTGTCGCTGATCCTGGCGGACGTGACCTTCGTCCGTCGTGGGAAGATCCCCAAGACCACCAGTGGCAAGGTCCAGCGCCGGGAGCTCAAGCGGCGCTACCTGGCCGGGGACCTGGAACGACTCGACACGGTTCCCGAAACTTGAAAGAGAGAGAACGGATGAGCGAGAAGGATAGGCCCCAAAACGTGGCCCTCGACGTGCTGTCGAAGATCAGCGGAATCGCGGAGGGGGAGATCCGTCCGCAGATGGATCTGACGGCGGATCTGGGCATCGACTCGCCCAAGGCGCTGCAACTGCTGGTGGATCTGGAGGATCGCCTGTCGATCGAGATCAGCGACGACGACGCGGCGAAGATGCAGACCGTCGGGGACGTGTTGGGTTACGTCGAGGCGGCGGGCTAGGCGTCCCCCCTCCCGCCGGCCGCCCATGACCCGTCTCGACCGCCTCAAAATCGCTCTGGCCGCGGTGCTGGTCCGTGTCTTTCTCACGCTGCTGGGATCCACCTGGCGCTGGCGGGTGGTCGGCAGTGGGGAAGCGCTGGACGAGCTCCTGGAGGGCTCTCCAACCGCCCGCACTGAGGAGCTCCGTCCGGTGCTTTTCTGCTACTGGCACAATGGCAGCCTCCCGATGGCCCGCTTCGTGGCCTCGCGTCTGCTCGCCCGGGGCTGGCCGCTGGCGATCCTCTCGTCACTGTCCCGCGACGGTGAGCTGGGCGCCCGGCTGTCCCGCGCCTGGGGTGCCACCGTCTTTCGCGGCTCCGCCAGCCGCGGCGGCACCTCCGGGCTACGCAAGCTCTTCCGTCACCTCCGGCAGGGCGGGAGCTGCATCCTGGCACCCGACGGCCCACGCGGACCTGTCTACCAGGTCAAGCCCGGGATCGTCGTGCTCTCGCAGATGACCGGGGCACCGGTGATTCCTCTGGGTGCCGCCGCCGACCGCTTCTGGCGCCTCCGCTCCTGGGACCGCATGATCGTACCCAAGCCCTTCGCCCGCGTGTGGCTGGTGATCGGCGAGCCGGAGGCGGTCGCCGCGGAGACCGAGATGGAAGAAGGCCAGCGTCAGGTGGCGGCGAGGCTCGACGCCGTGGCGAAAGAGGCCGAGACGCTGGCCGAGACGCTGGCCGAGCGCTGAGGGCGCTCCTAGAGCCTGCGCGTCGGAATTTCTATCTCACCGGGCCGCGGCTTTCGCTTCGGCCTTGGGAGCCTGAGCCCGCAGGTCGTGGCAGTACAGATTGTCCTGCTCCCTCAGATACAGCTTGCCGCCGGCGATCACCGGGTGCGACCAACTGAGCTGGACGTCCGGGATCATGAACGAGCCCCGCTCCTCGTAGCCCTCGGGTGTCGCCTCGACCAGCACCATCAGGCCGTTCTGGTAGCGGAAGAACAGCTTGCCGTCCGCCCAGGTCACCGCGGCCGAGCTCTGACCGTCGTTGCGGATCGGTCCCCAGACCACCTCGCCGGACGCCATCTCGACGCAGATCGGAAAGCCCTTGTTGTGGCCGGTGCCGGTGTAGATGTAACCGCCATCGAGGATCAGCCCGCCGTGGTGGTTCTGGAGCGTGTCGGCGCTCAGCCAGTACACCTCCTCCGCCCGCACCCCGCCCTCGCCGTCGCCCTGCAGGCGCAGCAGCACGCTCCCCGTGCCATAGCCGGTGGAGACGAAGACGTGGTCACCGTCGATGATCGGCGTCGCGATGTTGGCCACGTGGTTGGCCACCCGGTTGTAGCCCCACAGAAACTTGCCGGTCTTCGCGTCGACGCCGACGGCTCCCCGGCCCAGAAGCTGGACGTACTGCCGCACGCCACCGCCGTGGGAGATGACGATGGAGGAGTACCCGGCGCCATCGGCTCCGGCGGGACCGAGCTCCGGGATCGCCGCCCGCCAGATCTCCTTGCCGGTCCTCTTGTCGAGCGCGACCAGGGCGGCGTCGCGAGCCCCGGGGGTCACCACCACCCGGTCGCCGTCGACCAGCGGCGATTCGGCGAACCGCCAATCGGTCCCACGAATGGCCATCATCCGACCGCCGAAGTCCTTTTGCAGGTTCCGCTTCCACACCACCGAGCCATCGGCGGTCTTCAGACACACCAGGTCGCTGTCGGTTCCGAGGGCGTAGAGGCGGTCGCCGTCGATGGTGGGGGTGCTTCGGGGCCCGCCGTACTCGTCCTCCCAGCGCGGGCCGATGCGGGTCGTCCACAGCCGCTTGCCGGTGGCGCGGTCGAGCGCGATCACGTGCTGCCCCTCCTCGAGGTCGCCGAGGGTGAAGATTCGGTCCCCCACCACCGCCAGCGAGGAGTAGCCGACACCCAGCCCGGAGGCGCGGTACACCAGCGGCGGCCCGCCCTCCGGCCAGCGGTCCGTCAACCCCGTCTCGGGAGATTTGCCATTGCGCTCCGGTCCTCGCCACTGCGGCCAGTCGGACGCCAGGGCCGGAGCTGCGACGAGGCAGACAAGGACGGTAAGGACGACGGGGGCCGGGAGAGCCACCGACCGGGCGAAGCGGCGCAACGAGAACGGCAACCTCTGAAGCGACTGGCAAAGACGGCTCGCTCGCATGAAGTACCTCCGGCAGGTATCCGTGAATCCGTGGCTTCGACGGAGATGGCAGCTCGACTCGGGACTCTGGCCGACATCGGGTCTCGTGACGAGCACGAGCGACCCAGCCAGCGCTCAGGGTAACCGAGCACCAAGGTCTACTACAAGCGTCGTTTACAAGATTTTACACGATGAGAGGTGAGGGAACGATTCCGCCGTTCACGTTTAGAGGATGTACCGGTAGACAATTCATTGATTTCGGCAAAGGAGGTTCGCGGTGAGTGGAGTCAGCGTCCTCGAGTATCCAAGCCCGCAGGAGGCCCTGGACAACGAGCAACACGTGTACTTCCCTCCAGGAAAATATGATGGACCCTTTCTATTGCGGCCCTTCCAGACGGTGGAGGGCGCCGGCCCCGGCTCGGTGGACGATCCCGATGCGGGAGGCACCGTCCTGGTGTCCAACGACGGTGCGCCAGTGATCGCGAGGAAGGAGAGCTCGCCCCTCACCGTGTCCAACATCATCCTCCGGGATTTTGCCGTGGTCCACGAAGGTACCGGTGCACCGGCCGTCGATCTCCCCGGTCTTCGCTCGTCCACTCTCGAGCAGTTGGCGGTCTTGAGCGTCGAGGAAGACGGGCTCAAGATCAATGCAGCCGAAGATGCTGGTCGAGGTACCAGGGCAGCAAGAAAAAGAAGAGATATCGGAGCCCACGTGGCTCAACCGATTCGAAGGATGCTCGTTCCAGGCGGATCAGAAGCACTCGATCTTCTTCGAGGGAACGGACTCCGTGTTTCAAGGCTGTCAGTTCTTCGGCGGAAGCACCAAAACCGGACTGGGCGCCCATGTCAACGGAGGTGGCAATCGATTCGTGGGCTGTAAGAGCAGTCTCTCTGCGACGGGAGCGGCTGGGCTGGAGCTTGTGATGGAGGAGCCCGACTCCAGATTCGTCTCGGTCTGCGCTTGCATCTTTGACGGCAATGACGGCTACGGTCTTCGGATCATCGACCCCCAAGGTCGGAGGCTTCTCGCCAACGTAGAGGTCGTGGGCTGCAATTTCCGTGGCAATCCGAACGGCGATCTGCACCTGAGTGGAGTCAACGGGGTTGTGATCACCGGTAATACGTTCTTTTTTGGCCTGTCCCGGCAGCGGGTTCTGGGCGAGAACATCGGCGGCGACATCGTGTTCGCCCGGAACCTGGTGTACGGGATCGTCGAGCTGCCCGGAGTGAGCACGGCGGATGAGGAAATCGTCGTGGAGGCCGAAGGAGACTTGCTATGACCGGCGTCAGCGTCCTGGAGTATCCGACTCCCCAAGAGGCCTTGGACAATGAGCCACACGTTTACTTTCCCCCAGGGGCCTACTTCGGATCTTTCAAGGTGCACTCCTACCAGACGGTAGAGGGAGCAGGACCCGGAGCATTGGGCACTCCCGAGGCAGGAGGGACCGTCCTCGTCTCCCGGGATGGCGCACCAGTGATCCAGGCGGCGGACGGTCTCCAGTCCCTTCCCAATCTCATTCTGAGGGACTTTGCAGTGGTGCACGAGGGTGTCGGCCCAGCGGCCATCGAGCTCCCCAATCTCCGCTCCTCCACCCTCGAGCAGGTGGCGGCTCACAGCGACAAAGGGGATGCGCTCCGAATCGCCCAGCAGGGCTCGACGCCGACATGGCTCAATCGGTTCCAGGGATGCTTGTTCCGGGTCGATCAAAAATATGCGGTCTCCTACGAAGGCACGGATTCGATCTTCCAGGGATGCGTTTTCTCCGGTGGGCAAAATCAAACCGGCTCGGGTGCATTGGATCTCGGAGCTGGTGGCAATCGATACATCGGCTGCCAGGCCTTTCGCGCTGTAGGCGGTGGTGCAGCCCTGGAGATTCGCATCAGCTCCAATGCAAGCAAGATCACCTCCGTCTCCGGCTGCTATTTGGACGAGAGCCTGGGCAACGGCCTTCGAATCTTCGATCCTGAAGCCAGAAGCGGGCCCGCCAACGTGGTCGTCGTGGGCTGTAGCTTCCGTAGCAATGCCGAAGGAGATGTGCGCCTGGATGGAGTCGGTGGGGTCGTGGTCGTCGACAACGTCCTCCACTGGGGTCTCGAGCCCGATGAGTTGAGAGTCGTGGGTCAGAATTTGGGACCTAACCTGCTTTATTCATCAGTCCTGGCCGCGTAGGGCGATTTGGACCTTGTCGAGGTGTGTTGGGGCGGGGTTATCTCGGGTGTGAGGTGAGTCATCTCTTCTATGCGTACCCGGGGAGGCCCTCGAGTG